>Ga0315281_10010315_pt1 | contig 12882 bp, 15 predicted proteins | sample YL17G07_0_MG_FD_204540 | JGI IMG/M metagenome (GOLD analysis project Ga0315281, IMG submission 204540) | Sediment microbial communities from Yellowstone Lake, YNP, Wyoming, USA - YL17G07_0 | ecosystem: Environmental > Aquatic > Freshwater > Lake > Sediment | place: USA: Wyoming | collected... | reverse complement strand
GCTCCCCCTGTGCAGCCCGGTCACCGCGACCGGACCCGATTCATAACAGAGCGGATGAGCTCAGCGGAAGGGGGCGAATGCCTGCATTCTCCAAACCCCCAGGAGACCGACGAGAAATGACTAGAACGGACTAGTACAGGTGCAGCAGTGGTCAGTCACGCCGAGCCATTGACGTCGGTGAGTGGCGTGTGCTCGGCAGTGGTTAACGTTGCGCTGCGGGCCGCCCACGGGACCCTCACGATGAGGAAGGTGCCCCCTTCATACCCCGGCGTCGCACTGGTCACGACGCCCTGGGTCCCCGCATCGTCGAAGATCGGCGTGAAGAAGGACATCGCAACGTCGGCATGCAGGTGTCGAAGGACGGTGGACGGGTGGCCGAGGTTCATGATCTTCGCCACCGATTCCTGGCCGAGGAAGCACCCCTTCCGTAGATCGATGGAAGCCTCGAGTCCAACCTCGGCCGGGAGCGCTCCCGGGTCGTAGTCCACGCCCATCCGCGGGATCCCCAGGCGGATCCGCCGGGCCTCGAGTGCCGGTGCGCCCACCTCACTCAGCTGCTTCTTCACCAACATGTCCTCGACGCGCCGCGCGGGTTTCCCGTCCACCGTGATCACGTCCAATCCGGGACCGAGCACGGATGGCTCGAGTCCCGGAAGCCCCACGCGGCCGGCAGCCCCATCCAGCACGGCGAACAGGAGGTGCGAGGTCGTCGCGTCTTCGAGGAGCACGTCCGACGACAAGATGTAAGGCTGCAACAGCAGACCCACGTGGTCCGGCTGGTCGGGCGCCTGCAGCAGCAACAGGGACTCCTCGTCGCGGGCGACCGTCATGTCGGCTCGGATCCGCCCGGTCGGGGAGAGCAGCAGCGACGGCCGAGTGTGACCGGGCTGGAGGGCGAGTACGTCGGCCGTCACGAGGTCATGGAGCCACCCCGCGGCGTCTTCGCCTCGAACTCGAACCTTTCGCCAAGACGAGAGGTCGGCGAAGGCCCGCTGCTCGGCGAGCGCGTCCAGGTGACCCTGCGAGATCGCTTCCATGTATCCCCCCGACCGTATCATCGGCACGATGGACGTCCCGAGCACACTCCTCATCACGAATGACTTCCCCCCGCGGGTGGGCGGGATCCAGCGGATGCTGGCTTCATTGGTGGATGAACTTCCACCGGAACGTGTCGCCGTGCTGGCCCCGAGCTGGGAAGGTGCTGCTGGTTTCGATGCTACTCAGCCCTACCGGATATTCCGGGAGCCTCAGCGGTTCATCTGGCCGTCCTCTCGTGTCCTTTCGCGCATCCTGAACGTCATCGAGGAGACGAGCGCCGAGGTCGTGGTGTTCGGGGCGGCGAGCCCACTTGCCGTGCTCGGACCCCGAGTGGCCGTCGCCGGTGTGCCCTATCTGGTGATCGCGCATGGGTTCGAGTACTGGCTCTCGCTCCTTCCCGGCTCGCACACGCTCATGCGCAGAGCCACCGCGAGAGCGTCCCGCGTCACCGCGTGTTCCGAGTTCGTCGGTCGAACGGTGCGAACCGCCGTGCCGCGACACGTGCCGGTATCGATCCTGCAACCGGGCGCAGACACCACGCGGTTCCATCCGGACCTTCCGACCGGAGACCTGCGTGCGCGCCACGGGGTCGAGGGACGGCCTCTGGTGGTGTGTGTGAGCCGTCTGGTCATGCGAAAAGGGCAGGACGTGTTGATCCGAGCCATGAGAGATCTGCAACGACGGATCCCCGACGCCGCCCTCCTCATCGTCGGCGGCGGTCCCTACGAGCACGCGCTCCGGGGGATGGCGGCCGAAGCGCCCGCGGACTCGGTGTTCTTCACGGGGCAGGTATCGGAGGAGGACCTCCCGCGGTACTACGCGATGGCGGATGTGTTCGCGATGCCGTGTCGTACCCGGCTTGCAGGCTTGGAGGTCGAGGGCTGGGGCGCGGTGTTCGTTGAGGCGGCGGCATGCGGCAAGCCGGTGGTGGTGGGGGATTCCGGGGGTGCGCGAGAGTCGCTCGTGGACGGGGAGACGGGCATCTTGGTGGACGGTGGCGATGTCATGCGTGTCGCGAGTGCCCTGGCTGACCTGCTTGGCGACCCCGCACTGGCCCGCAGGATGGGAGAGGCGGGCCGGGCACGGGTCGAACGAGAACTCTCCTGGCCGCATCTGGCCGCCCGGCTCACCGGCTGGTTGCAGGCCGCCGCCGGCTGACGCGGAAGGTCGTTCTCCGTGAGATGACCCCGGGGTACCCTGGCCTCATGGAGGGTTCCCCGTCGCAGACCCCTGAGTCATCGGGCAACGTTCGGTGTTCGTCCTGCGGTGCACTGGTGACTCCGGACGCGGAGTGGTGTGGTCAATGCTTCACGCCGTTGAAGGTGACCCAGGTCTCTCGTGACGAGTTGGCCGCCAAGGTGGGGATCAAGATCAGAGAAGAACCGGTGGTGACCGGTTCTTCCGAGGGGAACGACGGAGCGGTGCCTCCGCCGGGCTCCGGACCGAAGGTCCGTCTGACCTGGCCGTGCCCGATGTGCGAGCACGACAACGACATCGAGCTCAACCGATGTGAACGATGTGGGACGCCATTCGCTGCGCTCATGAAGGCCGACGAGCCACCGGTACAGGTCGAGCCGAAGGAGGCATTGAAGTGGTCCCTCATCTACCCGGGACTCGGTCATAGCAAGGCCGGCCGAGGTGCCGACGGGGTCGCGCGAGGGACGCTGTTCACGCTTTCTCTCGTACTTCTGATCGTCATCGCCCTCTCAGGCGTGGGTTCGAGCGGCCAGATCATGATGGTCTCCCTGTATCTGATCGCCACCTTCGTGGTGTACGTGGGATCGGCGGCGGAGGCCTACCGTATCGCCCAGGGTGGAGACCCCTTCGTCTCCTCCAGGACGCTCCTCTGGGTGACGGTGGCGCTCCTGCTCGTTTCCATCGGGTTGCTCGCCATCACCGCCACCGTGTTGGTCAGACGCTAGGATTCGCGTTGTGGAACACGCAGAGGGTTCGATCGTGATCGCGGCGCCGCTCGAAGACGTCATCGAAGTCATCGAGAACTACGAGGCCTACCCCGAGTGGGCGGATGTCCAGAAGGTGGAGGTTCGTCAGCGGGGTGATGGGGGCCGGGCGACCGAAGTCGCCTTCGAGGTCGAGGTTCCCGTGATGGGCAAGGCGGCGTACACGCTGTCCTACATCTATGCCGCCGGTGACACCGGATTGTCCTGGACCACGAAAGAGGCCCGGGGCGCCATCCGCGACATCCGAGGGGAATACCTGCTCACGGAACTTCCGGACGGGGGTACCAAGGTCGTGTACCGGTTGGCGGTCGAACTCGGGGTGCTGGTCCCCGGGTTCCTGCGGACCGAGGGTTCGACGCGAGTCATCGAGAACGCTCTCGAACGGCTCAAGCGTCGCGTGGAGATGGGCTGAGTCCATCGAGTAAGGCTTGACCGCGACGGCTGGCCAGCGGTTCCCTACTTCCCGGAGCTCCCGTAAGCTTGCAAGATGCGCGTGCTGCTGTTCACCGGCAAGGGGGGCGTGGGCAAGACCACGATCGCCGCGGCCACCGCAGTGCGCTCGGCTCGCGCCGGCCAACGGACGCTCGTGATGAGTACGGATCCCGCTCACTCGCTCGGGGATTCGTTCGAACTCGAGATCGGGTCGGACCCCGTCGAGATCACGCCGAACCTCTGGGCACAGCAGATCGATGCGCAAGACCGGCTCGAGAATAACTGGAGGGAGATCCAGGACTACTTCATCCAGCTGATGAACTGGGCCGGGACGGAGACGATCCAAGCAGAGGAGCTCACCGTCATCCCCGGGCTCGATGAGATCTTCGCGCTCATCGATGTGAAGATCCACGTGGAGTCGGGCGCCTACGACGTGCTGGTCGTTGACTGTGCTCCGACCGCGGAGACGCTTCGCTTGCTGAGCCTTCCGGAGGTCATGAACTGGTACATCGAACGGATCTTCCCCGTTGAGCGACGGGTGGTGAAAGCTGTTCGGCCGATCGTCTCTAAGATGACCACGCTGCCCATCGCGGGCGACCAGGTGTTCGGTGCGATCGAGCGACTGCATCGCAACCTGGAGTCGGTGAAGCAGATCCTCACCGACGAGGAGGTATCCAGCGTCCGGCTGGTCCTGAACCCGGAGAAGATGGTCATCTCCGAGGCCCGGCGCACCTACACGTACTTGGGCTTGTTCGGCTACCGGGTCGATGCCGTGATCGTGAACCGTGTCTTACCCCCCGATGTCACCGACCCATATTTCGGCAAATGGAAGGACATCCAGACCGAACACTTGGCGACCATCCACGAATCGTTCGAACCCGTGCCGATCCTGGAAGCTCGGCTGTTCGACCGGGAGATGATCGGCGTGACGCTTCTGGACGAGATGGGCGACGAGGTCTATGGGGACCTGGATGCGACCGCTGTGTTGTACCGAGACGACCCGATCCGGGTTCGCAAGAAAGGGACCGGGTACATCCTGTCGATGCGACTGCCGTTCGTGAGTCGTGACGACATGGATGTGCATCGGCGCGGGGAGGAGCTCTTCGTCCGCGTCGGGTCGTACAAGCGAAACCTGATCCTGCCGCAGACGCTGAAGCGGATGACCGTTCGCGGGGCGGCTTTCGAGGGAGATCATCTGGAGATCGTGTTCGGCCGAGAGCCGCGTCCGGGCGAGACCGGCGAGGCCACGCCGGAGAAGAAGAAACGGAAGGAGCGGAAACGCGATGGCTGAGTCCCCGAAGAAGAAGACCGAACCCTTGAAGGTGACGGCGGTTCCGGACCTGGGCGGTGAAGACGCCGATCGGACAGAGCCCACCCGAACCGCGTCCCACCGAGCCGAGGCGTGCCCCGTGGCGCTCTGCCCGATCTGCGCGGTGGTGAGCCTCATCCAGCCGCTGAACCCCGACGTGGTCGAGCACCTCCTGAACGCCGGACGCGAATTCCTGCTGGCGGCGAAGGCGGCGCTGGACGCCGTCGCGACCGACTCCACCCAGAAGGACGACGGCTCGTTCGAGAAGATCGACATCGGGTGAACCAGGACCTGCAGGCGGTCGGCATCGATGTGGGCGGGACCAAGACCGCGGCGGTCCGCATCTCCGCGTCGGGGATCGTGTTGGCGCGCGAAACGCTGCCCACCCCCGCCGATGACATGCAAGCCACCCTCGAGACCATGGTGCGCGCGGCCCGAGCCGTGCTCACGCCCGAGGTGCGCGCGATCGGGATCGGTGCGGCAGGGCTCGTCGAGGTGGGGACCGGCCGTCTGACGTTCGCACCCAACCTGGCGTGGCGCAACGCCCCGCTCGTCGGATATATGTGGGACGCGGTGGGACTCCCCACGATCGCGGACAACGACAACAACGTGGCCGCATGGGCCGAATACCGGCTCGGTGTGGGACGCGGCCGCTCCCACCTGTTGTTCGTCGGTGTCGGTACCGGCATCGGAGGCGGGATCGTGATGGACGGCAAGCTGTTCCGAGGGGCGCACGGCTTCGCCGCGGAGATAGGCCACATCATCGTTGAGCCCGGCGGCCCACTCTGCGGATGTGGGAACCACGGGTGCTGGGAGCAGGTGGCCAGCGGACACGCCGTGACACGGGCCGGTCGGGAAGCTGCGCGGCAACACCCGCAGTCGATGATCGCGCGTCGGTGCGACGGTGATCCCGCCCGTGTGACGGGACCCCTGGTCACAGAGTGCGCTCGCGCCGGTGATCCGGTGGCGCGAGGGATCTTGGCGCAGGTCGGCCGACGGCTGGGAGAGGGGATCGCCGGGCTGGTCAACGTGCTCGATCCCGAGGTGGTGGCCGTGGGCGGGGGAGCGGCGGATGCGGGAGACCTCCTCTTGGAGCCCGCCCGCATCGCCTATGCGGCTTCTGTTGAAGCTTCGGCCCACCGCCCGGACGTGCCGATCGTCGCGGCGACGCTCGGTTCGGAGACAGGCGCGATCGGTGCCGCCATGCTCGCCCTGGAGGAACTCACGTGAACAGTGCCGACCTGAAGAGGGCGAAGAAGGACGTGCGCAGACGCGTGCTGGAGATCCGCGCCGCGTCGACACCCGAAGAACGTGCGGCGAACGCCGATGTCGTTGCCGCGCGATGCCTGGACCTGCCTGAGGTGGCTGCCGCGAAGGTCGTCATGGCGTTCTGGACGTTCGGTTCCGAGCTGCCGACGATGCCGGTTATCGAAGCGCTCCTGGCTGCCGGTGTGCAGGTCGCCTTGCCGCGGATCGTTGACGGGGACCTCGAAGTTCGTACGTGGGAACCGGGCGACTTGATGACGCAGGCCCGATTCGGGGCGCTCGAGCCGGCAGGAGGCACGATCGTTGCGCCCGGGGATGTGGATGTCGTGTTCACCCCCGCGGTGGCGTTCGACCGGTCTGGTCGCCGGGTGGGCTACGGGGGTGGTTTCTATGACCGGTTCTTCCCCAAGACGGATGCTGTGCGTGTCGGGCTGGCGATGGCGTTGCAGGTCCTCGATGAAGATCTCCCGGCCGGACCCTTCGATCTGGTGGTGCAGGCCATCGTTACCGAGCACGAGGTCATACGGGCCAACGCCGCATCCTGACTTGAACAACGGTTCAATGAAGCGGTATAACCCGGTTCCCACACCATCGTTCGAGGAGGCAGCGTGACCGACCCCATCAAGAGCGCGTTCTACGACATCCAGGCCGCGAGCGGCGCTGGGTTCGTCGAAGAAGGCGGATGGTTCTGGACCACGGGTTGGGGTGACTTCGAGAAGGAGTACGGGGCCGTCAGGGACGGCGTAGGGATGTGGGACCTGTCTCCCCTCAACAAGTGGGACTTCACCGGTCCCGAAGCCGCGGAGGCGGTCCAACGAACGAACACGAACGACATCCTGGGGATGAGGCCCGGCCAGGTCCGCTACGGCGGGTTCGTGGACGAGGACGGCATGCTGATCGACGACGGCACCGTCTTCAAGTTCTCCGATGACCATCTCTGGGTCATGACGAATGTTATGGAGCGCGAAGAGTATTTCGCCGACGCCACGAAAGGGCTGGACGTGGCGGTCCGCTACATCGGACCCGAGACACCGAGCATCCAGATCCAAGGTCCGAAGTCCCGCGATCTGGTGAGAACGCTCACCCACGCGAACATCGACGCGATGCGCTACTTCACCTTCATCCCCGAGCCGATCACGTTCGCCGGGACACCGGTGATCATCAGCCGGACGGGCTTCAGCGGTGAGTTGGGCTACGAGATCTTCCTCGCGCCCCGGCACGCCGACGCGATCTGGGAACCGGTTGTGGCTGCCGGCGCCGTCCCCTATGGCATCGACATCATCGAAGCCATCCGCATCGAGGCCGGGATGATCGTCACCGGCTACGACTATCAGGAGCACGAGGCGTCGCCGTACGACATGGGGCTCGACCGGATGGTCGCGCTCGATGGTGAGGGCGAGTTCATGGGCAAGGACAAGCTGCGGGAGATCGCGCAGGATCCGCCCAACCGGCTGAAGACGGTTCGACTGGAAGGCGATGTCCTTCCCGAGTACGGCGCCCCGATCACCATCGGGGGCGAGGTGGTCGGGACACTCACCTCCCCGGCGCACAGCCCCAAGCTCGGAACGAACATCGGTTTGGCGATGATCCGAACGGACGTCGCGGCCGACGGCACCAAGGTGGACATCGCGGTGGGTGACGGCACCCTCACCGGCACCGTCGATGTGCTCGCCATCTATGACCCGCAGAAGACCCGCCCGCGCGGCTGAGCGCGGGAAACCGACCCAGGAAGGAAGGAACGAAGATGACCGAAGAGCGTTATCTCTCACCGCTGAACGCCTGGCACGAGGCCCACGGAGCCGACATCGCCTTCGAGGGCAGCTACCCCTGGAACAATCACCAGGGCACCGACCCCATGGACGAGTACGAGGCCGTCCGGACGGCAACCGGTATCTGGGATCTGTATTCGACCTCGAAGTACGACGTGTCCGGGCCGGACGCCGCCCGCATGATCCAGCGGCGTTTCTCGAACAAGCTCGAAGGTATGACCGACGGGTCGGTCCGCTACGGCGCGTGGATGAACGCCGACGGCACGATGATCGACGAGGGCAATGTGTACCGGGTGGCCCCGGGGCATTTCTGGCTCACGATCAACTCGCCCGGTATCGAGGACTGGTTCCGCGAGACGGCCGAGGGCCTCGACGCACAGATCAAGCACACCACGAGGGACTACGAACTCATCGCCGCACAGGGCCCCACGTCACAGGGGATGCTCCAGAACCTGACCGGCCGAGACCTCTCGGAGCTGAAGTATTTCCGCTTCTGGCCCGAGCAGACGAAGGTGGCCGGGGTCGACGCGTGGGTCCTGCGAACCGGATTCAGCGGCGAGAAAGGCTACGAGATCATGTGCGCGCCATCAGACGCGCTCACCGTGTGGGAGGCGCTCATCGCCGCAGGCGGTGTTCCTTTCGGCATCACCGCGATCGACCTTGCGCGAACGGAGGTGGGCCTCCTCATGATGGCGATCGACTACAACGCGAGCGAGATTTCTCCCTACGACCTTTCGATGGATCGGTTCATCAAGACCGACACCGAGTGTGTGGGTGCGGCGGCGCTCGCCGCGTACGGTGCGAACCCACCGAAGCGTTTCAAGACGCTCCGGATCGAAGGCGACCAGACGCCGGACTACGGTGCGACCGTCACGAAGGACGGCAAGGAGGTCGGCGTCGTGACCTCACCCGCCTCGAGCCCGCGCGTGGGTACGATCGGGCTGGCGATCCTGGACACCGCGGTGGCTGTGGACGGCGAGAAGGTCGATGTCGCGGTCGGCGGCAGCACCGTCCCCGCGACGGTCGACGTGCTGTCGGTCTACGACCCGGAGAAGAAGAAGCCGCGCGGCTAACCAACCCGTATCCTCGGCGCCATGAAGGGTGAGCTGTACGGTGTCGTGCCCAACTTCAGCGAAGGCCGCCGCCGCGAGGTCATCGATGCGATCGTGGGGGCGCTGCATGTCCCCGGGGCTCGCGTGGTCTACGCAGAGGCGGACAGCGCCCACAACCGGCTGGACACGACGGTGCTGGGAGACGGCGACGCCGTGTCGCGCAGCGCACTCGCGGGGGCATGCATGGCCATCGAGCTGATAGACATGGAGCATCACGCAGGGGGCCACCCCCGCATGGGGGCGGCGGACGTCATCCCGTTCATGCCGCTGCAGGGCGTCGACATGGACGACGCGGTCGTGCTCGCGCGGGCGTTCGGACGTTCCCGTCTACCTCTACGACCGCGCCGCCCTCCTACCCGAACGGTCTTCGCTGGCCGCGGTGCGCAAAGGGGAGTTCGAAGGGCTCCGGGACGCGGTTGCCGCGGGCGAGCGGCTCCCGGACTTCGGGCCACATCGCCTGGGACGCGCGGGAGCCACGGCTGTCGGTGCCCGCAAGCCCCTCGTGGCGTTCAACGTGTACCTCGATGGAACCGACGAGGCGGCTGCCAAGGACATCGCGCGCGACATCCGAGAATCCTCCGGTGGTCTGCCGGCGATCCGGGCGATCGCGTTCGCGGTTCCAGAACGCGGAGGGATCGTCACGGTTTCGATGAACCTCGTCGATCATGAGGTGACCGGGCTCCGCACGGCTTACGATGCCGTCTCCTCCAGAGCAAGGGCTGCGGGGATGGAGATCCTGGATTCGGAGATAGTCGGCCTGGTTCCGGCAGGTGCCCTCGGCGAGGGTGATATCGAAGCGTTGCGGTTGACCGGGTTCGATGCCGATACACAGATACTCGAGCGGCTCGCAGGGGAGGATCAGTGACGAAGGACGCGATGACGACGGCAGGGCTGACGGTGAGTGGGTTCCTGGATGTGCTGGCCTCCGATTCGCCGACGCCCGGTGGCGGTGCCGTGGCCGGGGTCGTCGCCGGGGTCGCAGCGGCGCTCATCGCGATGGTCGGGCGGCTCACCGTCGGGAAGGAGGAGTTCTCCGACGTGGCGGAGCGGATGCAGGTGCTCATCGCCGAAGGAGACGCGGCGCGGGGTACGTTCCTTGCGCTCGCCGACCGCGACGCCCACGCGTTCGATGGCGTGATGGCGGCTTTCAAGATGCCGAAGGGAACGGACGAGGAGAAGCGCGAACGCAGCGCTGCGATCCAGGCCGGCTACCTGGACGCCGCGACGGTGCCTATGGAGATCGCTCGTAAGGCCGTGGCGCTGATGGAACTGGCACTCGAAGTAACCGCGACCGGCAACCCGGCGGCGGCATCCGACGGATGGTCCGGCGCAGGGTGCGCCTACGCCGCGGTCCTGTGCGCGATGGCGAACGTGGAGATCAACGCCGCCGCGATCAAGGACGAAGGCGCGAGGGCGGCATTGGTCGACGAGGTCACCTCCGTGCGGAGCCGCGCAGAGCAGCTGCTACGAGAAGGGCAAACCGCCTTCCAGATGCGCATCTCCTAAACGGCCTCTCGGGTTGCACAGGAGGGACTTCGGGTCCACTCTGGTGCCGTGCGTATCGATGCCATCGTCTTCGATTGTCGTGACGCAGCTCCACTCGCGCGGTTCTGGTCGTCCGCCCTGGGGTGGGGGGTCGCGCCCTACGACGAAGCCGAGCTCGACCGGCTGGCGCGAAAAGGCGTCTATGACCCCGAGGACGACCCGAGCATCATGCTCGAACCACCGGAGGACAGCGACCTGCCGGTGATCTTCTTCACCGAGGTCTCCGAGGAGCGCCTCGGAAAGAACCGGGTTCATCTCGACCTGACCGCCGACGAGGATCACGAAGCCGAGATCGAACGGCTCGAAGCCCTGGGTGCCAGGCTTCGGAATTGGGTTGAGGAGGACGGCGAGATCTGGGCCGTCATGCAGGACCCGGAAGGTAACGAGTTCTGCGTGATGCCGCCAACGGACTAGCTCAGCTTCGCCTCAGCGACGTGACTCAGAACAGACCGATGGTCTTGCCGGTCTCGTCGATGTCCACACCCATGAAGTTCGGCGTCTTGCCCAGGCCCGGCATCCGCTGCATGTCGCCGCAAAGCACGACCACGAAGCCCGCACCCGCGCTGGGCACCACCCCGCGTACCGGGAGCCGGAAGCCGGTCGGCCGGTTGAGCAACAACGGGTCATGGCTGAGAGACAGGTGGGTCTTCGCCATGCAGACCGGAAGCGTCCCGAAGCCCAGGTCGTCCATCCGCTTGATGTCCTTATCGGCCGCCGGGAGATAGTCCACGCCGTCGGCCCCGTAGATCCGTGTGGCGATCGCCTCGATCTGCTGTTTCAGCGTGGCGCCCTCGGGCGTGAGCTGGGCGAAGGTGTTCGGCTTCTCACACGCCTCGACCACGGCGTTGGCGAGGTCGATGGCGCCGTCGCCACCTTGCGCGAACGCACGGTTCACCACGACGTTCTCCGCGCCCGCCTGGGTGGCGAGCTGCTCGATCAGTTCCACCTCTGCCGCGGTGTCGGTGGGGAAGTTGTTGATGCTGACCACACACGGCAGACCGTATGCCTTCACGATCTCGATATGCGCCGAGAGGTTCTCCATCCCGCGCTTCAAGGCGTCCAGGTCCTCGGTTCCCAGATCGTTGAACGCCACGCCACCGTGGGACTTCGTGGCCCTGATAGTGGTGACGAGTACGGCGGCCGATGCCTTCAGGCCACCGACCCGGCACACGATGTCGCAGAACTTCTGCAATCCCAGATCGGAGGCGAACCCCGCCTCTGTGACCACGTAGTCGGCGAGTTTCAGCGCCACGCGGTCCCCGATGATGGAGTTGTTCGCGTGGGCGATGTTGCCGAACGGCCCGGCATGTACCAGTACGGGCTGGCCCTCCAGTGTCTGAACCAGGTTCGGCTTGATGGCGTCCTTCATGATGACCGTCAGGGCGCCGGCGACCTTGAGGTCTTCCGCGGTGACGGGCTTGCCGTCGTAGGTGGACGCCACGACGATCTTGGCCATCCGCGCGCGCAGATCAGCAAGGTCCGAGGCAAGGGCGAACACCGCCATGAGATGCTCATCGGGTCGATGTTGAGTGCATTCGCGTGGTAGATGGAGGCATCCAGGGCCGCTGCCAGCAGGTTGTGCGCAGCTTGGACGGCGTGGAAGTCACCGTTGAAGTGGAGGTTGATCTCTTCCATAGGAACGATCTGGGCGAAACCGCCGCCGTTCCCGCCTCCCTTGATGCCCCAGACCGGGCCCATGCTCGGCTCCCGCAGGCAGAGCATGACCTTCTTGCCGATCTTCCCCAGCCCCTGGGTGAGGCTCACGCTCGTCGTGGTCTTGCCCTCGCCGGCCTTGGTCGGCGTGATCGCGGTGGTGATGATGAGCTTGCCGTCGGGGCGATCCTTCAGCCGTTCCAGGATGTCGAGGGAGATCTTCGCCTTGTACTTCCCGAACTGTTCGAGCTCGTCGGGCTCGATGCCGGCGGCGGCTGCTACCTGGGTGATCGGCAGGAGCTCTGCCTCCTGGGCTATCTCGAGTCCGGACTTCATTCGCTGGTTCCTTCCGTGGGTTGATCTGGGGCCGGGCTGGGCTTGACCGGTTGCCTCGGGGGCCGGCGCATGGACGATACGACCGGGGCCCCCGAGAATCCAAACTGGTGTTGCGCACCGAGCGACCGGCGGTCAGGCATCCGACGCGAGTGGACCGAAGGCGCCGGGGCCCCTACGCTGGGTGGATGGCGACCACCGAACCCCTCCGAAGGAGCCAGACGCCCGTTCGAGTGGTTGCGGTGAACGAGGGGGTTCGGAGTGAACGTCCCGATACGCTCGCCACCGAGGAGCCGATGGAGATCCGGGTGGCCGGCCCCGGCCAGGATGCCGTCCAAGTCGCGGTCACCATGCGAACCCCGGGCGGCGACTACGAGCTCGCCGTCGGCTTCCTGTTCACCGAAGGCCTCATGACGCCCGCGGATCTTCGTCGGGTGACCTATTGCGAGGATCTTGACGCGGCC
>Ga0315281_10010314_pt1 | contig 12882 bp, 11 predicted proteins | sample YL17G07_0_MG_FD_204540 | JGI IMG/M metagenome (GOLD analysis project Ga0315281, IMG submission 204540) | Sediment microbial communities from Yellowstone Lake, YNP, Wyoming, USA - YL17G07_0 | ecosystem: Environmental > Aquatic > Freshwater > Lake > Sediment | place: USA: Wyoming | collected... | reverse complement strand
TGTGGAGCGCGTCGTTTTTCCAGTTTCTGATCGGCGCCGGGCTGGCCGGCACTTATATGCCGGGGCTGAAGACGCTGACCGACCATCTTGAGGGCAAGGCGCAGTCGCGTGCGACGGCGTTTTATACCGCCGGCTTCGGCCTCGGCTCCAGCATATCCATCGTATTGAGCGGCAAGCTCGGCGCGGTGTTCGGCTGGCAATGGGCATTCGCGTTTGGCGCCATCGGCCCGGTTTTTGCGGCGCTGTTGGTGATGTTGGCGGTTCCGGCAGGCCGCAGCCACGCCGAGCACGCGCAGCCTGCGGGGCTGCTCGATTTCCGCCCGGTGCTCAAGAACCGCACCACCCGGCTTTACGTGCTCGGCTATTCGCTGCACAACTACGAATTGTTCGGTCAACGCTCGTGGATGGTGGCGTTTCTCGTATTCTGCGGCACCCTGCAGCCTGAGGGCATGGGCCTGCCACTGGCGGCGGCAACACTCGCGGCAATGATCAACGTACTGGGGCCGGTCATGAGTGTGACGGGCAACGAACTTGCGTTGCGCTTCGGCCGGGAGCGCATGATTTTCCTGTTCATGGGCTCTTCGGGCTTGCTTGCGTGCGGGATTGGATACACCGCGTCATGGCCGTGGCTCATCGTGTTCCTGCTGATGTGCGTGCACTACGGATGCATGCTCGGCGATTCGGGGGCGCTCACTTCCGGTGTCATAGCGGCGACGCCGCCGGCACAACGCGGGGCGACGATGGCGGTCTACTCGTTCTCGGGGTTTACCGCGGCGTTTCTGGCGCCACTGGTGTTCGGCGTGGTGCTCGATCTCGCCGGCGGCAACCAGAGTCAGATCGCGTGGGGATTGGCCTTCGCGAGCATCGGCATCTTCGGCGTGCTCGCACCGGTGGCACGCTGGGTCAACGTGAACAAACGTTGACGGCCAACGGCGGTCGCAAATCAGCCGGCGTCAGGTTTCAAACTCTAGGACGCCGCCGCGAATTGTTTGAACTGTTTGCTCAGGGCGAGACCTTGTGACTGATAAGAGGAGCCGATTCCCGAGCCATAGATCTTCTTCGGCTTTTCCAGCAATCGTTCGTAAATCAGCCGTCCGACGGTTTGGCCATCCTCGATCAGAAACGGAACTTCATGCGAGCGGACTTCCAGCACGGCGCGCGTGCCGCGGATGTCGTCACTGCCGTAACCGAAGCCGGGATCGAAAAATCCGGCGTAATGGATGCGGAATTCGCCGACCGACGGATCGTATGCCACCATTTCCGCCGCATAGTCCGGCGGAACGCGAATTTTTTCCTTGGAGGCCAGGATATAGAAATCATTCGGGTCCAGGACCAGCCTTCTGTCTATCACGCTCGGTATGGGGTCCCAGAAATCCCGTGGCTCGTAGTGATTGATCTTGCTTAAATCCACCAGCGGCGCATGTTTTTTCGCCTTGTAGCCGATAACAGACGAATCCGCCGCTCCCTCAAGGTCGACGGAAACCCACAGCCCGTCGGCGATGTTCGCCTGGCCGCGGCTTTCGTCCGCGCGGTAAACCAGCGATTCACGCTCGTCGAGCTCACGGTGTTGTTTGTCCGAGGGCGGCGGGTTGCCGCGCATGAACCTTAGCTGGTTCAATTTCGTGCCCTGGGCGATCAGAATGCTGAAGGTGCGAGGCACGACCTCCACATACAGCTTGCCCTTGTAGCCCGCGGGGACGCGTTCGAACTCGGTCCCATAGTCGGTGATAAGCCGGGTAAATATATCGAGTCGCCCGGTCGTGCTCTTGGGATTTGCTTTGGCCCAGATATCGCGCGAGAGATGAAGTTCCTCGAGCAGTGGCACGATATAAACGCAGCCTTTTTCCAGCACGGCCGGCGTTGAAAGGTCTATGGCATGCATGCAGAGGTCATCGACCTTTCGGGCCACGGTTTCTTTTTTGCCGGGCAGAAAACTGGCGAGTACCCGATAAGCGGTCGCGCCCAGCCGCAAGTCGATGCTGGAAGGCTGAATCTGCTCCCGGGTGACAGCGAGCGCTCCCCGGACTGCCTGCTTATCGACCAGCGCCTCTATTTCCTGGGAAGGGAGTATCCCGGTCGAAAATGACTGAATATCTCTTTCGAGTTCGGGAAACAGGCTTTTTACGTCGCGCGTCATGATTCGGTCATCGATGATTGTAACGAAATTCCCGGTTTGCGCAGCTCAGCTTTGCCTGCCCGTATAGAACTGAGGCCATCGCTCCCTGACTTCCGGGCTGTCGTCCTTGTACATGTGGCACGCATTCAGCTGGTAGGGCTTCTTGGTCACCGGTTTGCCGGCGTTGTGTTTTTCGCGCGCGCGGCCGGTAGCCTGGAATGCGGTGGTGCCGAGCGGCCCCAGCAATTCGACGAGATGCGTGCAGCCTTTGGTGCCGCCCAGCAGTTCGAGCACCTTCTTGCGCCAGCCGGCGCCTATCGTCACGCCTTTGAGGGCTTTGAAATTGGACACGATATTGCCGCAGGGCGAATAGGGGCCGGCGTCAGTCGCCGCTTCGGCATCGTGAATCAGCAGGTCGAGATCGATCGTGAGGCGCAGCCACATGTCGTGCACCGGCTCACCGGGCTGGCGCGGGCGGCCGGTGTCGCGCGCGGTGGTCGCGTAGGCCTTGGTGTCTACAAGGTGTCCTTCGATGTCCCACAGACCGTCTGCGCGCTCGTAGCCGCGGCATTCGATGGCGCGGTTATGCATGGGTTTGCGGGGTGCGGACGACGATAACGGCATGGCTTGAACTCCTGTTGATTCGCAAATTAACGCAGTTCAGTTAGTGGCGCCGGACTTCGCGGCGATAGCGCGCGCCGCGCGCGACAGTGTCGGCCGCCCGAGCGAGTTGCAAATGAATGTGCCGGCGCTGATCAGCTTGTTAAGATCGACGCCGGTTTCGATGCCAAGACCGTCGAGCATGTAGAGCACGTCTTCGCTCGCGACGTTGCCGGTGGCGCCTTTCGCGTACGGGCAGCCGCCGAGCCCGGCAACCGAACTGTCGAACGTCGCGACGCCGCATTCGAGTGCGGCGAGCGTGTTCGCCAGCGCCTGGCCATAAGTGTCGTGGAAGTGTCCGGCAAGTTTCTCGACGGGAATGTGCCCGGCTACGTCCTCGATCACCGCGCGTGTTTTGCCCGGCGTGCCGGTGCCGATGGTGTCGGCAATGGTAATTTCATAGCAGCCCATCGCGTAAAGCTCGCGCGCCACGCGCGTTACTTGCGCGGGCGTCACTTCGCCGTCGTACGGGCAGCCGAGGCATACTGAGATGTCGCCGCGCACCCTGAGTCCTTGGGCCAGCGCTTCGGCGCACACTTCGGAGAATCGCGCGAGGCCCTCGGCGATGGTGCAATTGGTATTGCGCTTGGAGAACGCCTCGGTCGCTGCGCCGAACACGACAATCTCGTCGCAGCCGGCGGCGATTGCGGCGTCTAGCCCTTTGCGGTTGGGCACCAGCACCGGGTAGCGCACATCGCGCTTGCGGCCTATGCCTGCCATTACCTGCGCGTTGTCCGCCATTTGCGGCACCCATTTGGGCGACACGAATGCGGTCGCCTGGATTACCCGCAGGCCGGCGTCGGCCAGACGGTCGATCAACTCGATCTTGACCGCGGTTGGCACGTTCTGCGCTTCGTTTTGCAGTCCGTCGCGCGGTCCAACTTCGACCATCTTCACTTTTTTCGGGATATTCATTTAAAGCCTCACCGCAAAGGACGCAAAGGACGCAAAGGATGCGAAGGACGCGAAGGAAAAACAGATCAATAAATGGACACGAGGCAAAGCTTCGTATCTGATTCACCATCCATAAATCTGCGCGTGCTTTTCCTTAATCCCCGATCCTAAATCCCTGCAATTTGCCGTTCAACATTGGTTGCCTTCCTTTGCGTCCTTCGCGTCCTTCGCGTCCTTTGCGGTTAACGCTTTTTCTTCGCTTTTTTCTGTAACGCAGGTTCGATCCACGCTGCCTTGCGCTTTTCGAGGAATGCGCCCAGCCCTTCCTGTGCCTCGGCAGATGCGCGTATCTCGGCAATGAGGCGGGCGGTGTCGTCGACGATGGCCAAATTAATCGGAGCGTGCGCGACCTTGCCGATCTGCTGTTTGGCGGCGGCGATCGCGTTTGGGCCGCCGCAATACAGTTGCGACAGCATGTGCCCGACCGAGCCATTGAGCGCGTCGAGTTCGACGAGTTCGTGCAGCAGCCCGATGCGGTAGGCCTCGGCAGAGTCGAATTCCTCGCCGGAAACAAAATAGCGCCGCGAATAGCGCTCGCCGATTGCGGCGACCACGTAGGGGCTGATCATCGCGGGCACGATACCCAGGCGCACTTCGGACAGACGGAACGTCGCATCGCGCGAGCCGATGGCGATGTCGCAGGCGGCCACCAGGCCCACGCCGCCGCCGCGCACGGCGCCATGCACGCGCGCAATCGTCGGTTTCCTGAGCGTATATAAGGTGTGATAAACCTGCGCTTGCGCGACCGCCGCCTTGCGGTTCTGCTCGCGCGTGAATTTGGCGCTCTTGCGCATGTGCGTGATGTCGGCGCCGGCGCAGAAATTCTTGCCCTGCCCCATCAGCACCACGGCGCGCACTTTGGGGTCGCTTTCCAGTTTTTTGAGCGCGGTGATCAACTGCACCCCCATCTCGGGGTCGAGCGCATTGTGGACTTCCGGACGGTTGAGAGCGACTGTCGCATTGCCGTCTTTGTCGATATGCACGAGCACCTTCTGCGCCATGTTTGCTCCGATCCTCGCTTGAATTGCCTGATTACGGTAAGCGCGCGTTCAGTCGACACCGGGCGGCGCACCCCTGTAAAGGCTGTAACAGATGAAGGCCGACATTATAGCCGTGCCCACGCACCGGATGAATGCCGAATTCCGGCCTTCGTCACATCCTGAACACGCCAAAGGTGGTTTTCTCGATAGGCGCATTAAGCGACACCGCCAACCCCAGGGCGAGCATGCGGCGCGTGTCGAGCGGATCGATTACACCGTCATCCCACAGTCGCGCGCTGGCGTAGTAGGCGCCGCTCTGCTGCGCGTATTGCTCGATTATCGGCGCTTTGAATGCGAGCTCTTCCTCTTCGCTCCACGTTTTGCCGTTTTTTTCGAGGGCCTCGCGCTTGACCTGCGCGAGCACATTGGCGGCCTGCTCACCGCCCATCACCGAGATACGCGCGTTTGGCCATGTCCATAAAAAGCGTGGATCGAATGCGCGACCGCACATGCCGTAATTGCCGGCGCCGAAGCTGCCGCCGATGATAACGGTGAATTTCGGCACGCGCGCACAAGCGACCGCCATCACCATTTTGGCGCCGTCCTTGGCGATTCCGCCGGCTTCGTATTTGGCTCCGACCATGAAGCCGGTGATGTTCTGGAGGAACACCAGCGGGATCCCGCGCTGGCTGCACAGCGAAATGAAGTGCGTGCCTTTGAGCGCCGATTCGGAAAACAGGATGCCATTATTGGCGACGATGCCGACCGGGTAACCGGCGACATGGGCGAACCCGCAGACGAGCGTCGTGCCATAGCGGGCTTTGAATTCGTCGAGTTCCGAGCCGTCGACGATGCGCGCGACGATTTCGCGCACATCGAACTGCTGGCGCGCATTCGCCGAAATCACGCCGTAGATTTCGTCCGGATCGCAAACCGGTTCGCGCGCCTCGCGCAGGGCCAGCGATTCCTTCTGGCGGCAGTTGAGGTTGGCAATAGCGCGGCGCGCGAGTTCGAGCGCGTGCGCATCGTTGTCGGCGAGATGATCGGCGACACCCGAGGTTCGGGTGTGGACATCGGCGCCGCCGAGTTCTTCGGCGCTGACGATTTCGCCGGTGGCCGCTTTCACCAGCGGCGGGCCGGCGAGAAATATCGTGCCTTGGTTCTTGACGATGATGGTCTCGTCCGACATCGCCGGGACATAGGCGCCGCCCGCGGTACATGAGCCCATTACTACCGCAATCTGGGCAATGCCCGCCGCCGACATATTGGCCTGGTTATAGAATATCCGGCCGAAATGATCGCGGTCCGGGAATACTTCGTCCTGGCTCGGCAGGTGCGCACCGCCGGAATCGACCAGGTAAATGCACGGCAGGTGGTTGGCCTGCGCGATTTCCTGCGCGCGCAGGTGCTTTTTTACCGTCAGGGGAAAATAGGTGCCGCCTTTGACCGTCGCATCGTTGGCGATCACCACGCAGTCCTGTCCCATTACGCGGCCTATGCCGGTGACGATGCCGGCAGCCGGCACTGCATTGTCGTACATGTCCCAGGCCGCGAGCGGCGACAACTCCAGCCATGGTGCCCCCGGGTCGAGCAGCGCCTTGATGCGGTCGCGCACCGGCAGCTTGCCACGCGCGGCATGCCGTTCGCGTGAATCCGCGCCGCCGCCTTGTTTCACCTGCGCCAGCTTTTGCCGCAAGTCCTCGACCAGCGTGCGCATTTGGGCTGCCGCCGATCCGAATTCGTCGCTGCCGGTCTTGAGTCTGGATTTGAATGTGGTCATTGTTACGTGTTTAGTTGTTCGTGAATCGCGGTCTATCGGCCGAATGCGCAAGAGTCAATCATTTCCGAGGCGGGCGAGTTCCTGTCGGTAGAGGTCGAGCATTATGCGGTCGAAACACGCGAACGTGATTTTCTCGAACTCGGGACATATGCGCAGAAATTCAATTGTCTCCCGCACGGCTATCGTCACCGCTTGTTCCAGCGGATAACCGTAGACGCCGCAACTAATCGCCGGGAACGCGATGGTTTTCAGTTTATGCTCATGCGCGAGCTTCAGGCTGTTGCGGTAGCACGATGCCAGCAGCTCGGGCTCGTTGCGTTTGCCGCCGTTCCAAACCGGGCCCACGGTATGGATCACGTGTTTTGCCGGCAGGTTGTAGCCGCGCGTGATTTTGGCCTCGCCGATGTGGCAGCCACCGAGGGTGCGGCACTCGGCGAGCAGTTCGGGGCCCGCCGCGCGATGGATCGCGCCGTCGACGCCACCGCCGCCAAGCAGCGAAGTATTCGCCGCGTTGACGATAGCGTCGACCTGCAACGTCACGATGTTGGCGTGGATAGCTTCGAGTTTGTCGCGCATATAGGCGTTGACATCAGAAAGGTCCTTGGGCAAGCCAGCGCTCGATATGGTCGAAGCGATCCACGCCCCAGAACGGCTCGCCGTCGATCACGATATAGGGTGAGCCGAACACGCCCAACTTGATCGCGGCGTCGACTTCGTTTTTGAGCCGGTCCTTGACCGCTGGATTATTGAGCGCGGCCAACACCTCGTCGCGTTGCAATCCGAGCGTCGCCGCGACATCCGCCGTCACATCCGGGCCCGAAATATCGCGGTCGTCGACGAAATAGGCGCGATAGAGCGCCTTGGCAAGCTTGCGCGCAAGCGCAGGGTCGCGGTCATTGACCCAGTAAAACGCGCGTGATGGCGCCTGACTTGCGATCGGAAACTTCGACGGCAGTCTGATGGCAACGCCGTGAAAGCGCGCCGAGCGCGCGATATCGCGTTTCGCGTAGTCCCCTTTCAGCGGCAGGCTGGGCAGCGGCTGGCCCCCCGTGACCTTGAAAACCGCACCCAGGAGGATGGGCCTCCAGTTAACGGCACGATTGTATTTAGCCATGAGTTCGTCGATTTTCATCGCCGCGATGTAGCCGTACGGCGACGAGTAGTCGAAGTAAAAATCCACCGGATTGGACATGAGGCTTCCTTGTATCAAAAACGCTCGACCGCGAGCGCGGTCGCCTCGCCGCCGCCGATGCACAATGCCGCCACGCCGCGCTTGAGCTGGTACTTTTCCAGCGCCGCGAGCAATGTGACGACGATGCGCGCGCCGCTGGCGCCGATCGGGTGGCCAAGCGCGCACGCGCCGCCGTGCACGTTGACCTTCTCGTGCGGCAACTCAAGGTCATGCATCGCCGCCATCGTCACCACCGCGAACGCCTCGTTGATTTCGTAGAGGTCGATATCTTTCCTGTCCCAGTTGGTCTTCTCGAACAGCTTTTGCATGGCGCCGACCGGGGCGGTCGTGAACCAGTTCGGTTCGTGGGCATGGGTCGCATGGGCGACGATTTTCGCGAGCGGCCTGAGGCCGCGCTTTTGCGCCTCCGACAGCCGCATCAGTACCAGGGCCGCGGCGCCGTCGGAGATCGAGCTCGAGTTTGCCGGCGTCACCGTGCCATCTTTACGGAACACGGGTTTCAGTTGCGGGATCTTCTCGATGTTGGCTTTGAGCGGCTGTTCATCCTGTGCGATCGTGGTTTCGTTCCTGCCGCCTTTCACTTTCATCGCCACGATCTCAGCCGCGAACCAACCGTTATTGATCGCGTCCTGCGCGCGCTTGAGCGACGTGATGGCGAAACGATCCTGTGCTTCGCGCGAGAACTGATACTTCGCGGCGGTGTCTTCGGCGAACGTGCCCATCAGGCGGCCGCGATCGTAGGCGTCCTCCAGTCCGTCGAGAAACATATGGTCTTTGACTTCGCCGTGGCCGAGTCGCAGGCCGGTGCGTGCTTTGGGCAGCAGATAGGGCGCGTTGGTCATGCTTTCCATGCCGCCTGCGACCATGATCTGGTTGGTGCCGGCGAGCAGCAGATCGTTGGCCAGCATCGCCGCTTTCATACCCGAGCCGCACATTTTATTGATGGTAGTGCAGCCGACGCCGAGCGGGAGTCCCGCGCCGAGCGCGGCCTGGCGCGCCGGGGCCTGGCCCTGACCAGCTGACAGCACGTTGCCCATGATGACTTCCTGCACGTCCTCCGGTTTAAGCCCGGCGCGCTCGACAGCGGCCCTGATCGCCGTCGCGCCGAGTTCCGGTGCGGTCACGTTTTTGAAATCACCCTGAAAACCGCCCATCGGGGTACGCGCTGCTCCTACAATTACGACGGGATCCTTCATGTCTGTGTCCTTATTTTACGCGGCGCGGCGGGCGGTTTCGGTGAAGGCTAACATCGGTTTGCCGGATGTTAAGCGAGCCTGCGCGCGGCCGGAGCCAAAACCTCCCATTGGCGTTCTGGCGGCGCCGACTATCACAACCGGATCATTTTGCACTTGTAAACTCCAGTCAAAAGCGAAAAGCTTCACCGCCAAGGACGCAAAGGAACATCAATTAATTCGTCAAATCCTAAGCAGGTTTTTCTATCGTTATTTTTCCTTCGCGTCCTTGGCGGTCAAAGATTTTCTATTTTGTCTCTTCGAACAGCTCGCGGCCGATCAGCATGCGGCGGATTTCGGAAGTGCCGGCGCCGATTTCGTACAGCTTGGCGTCGCGCAGCAGCCGGCCGGCCGGATAATCGTTGGTGTAGCCGACGCCGCCAAGGCACTGGATTGCTTCGAGCGCCATCCACGTTGCTTTCTCGGCGGCGTAGAGGATCACGCCGGCGGCGTCCTTGCGCGTAACCCTGCCGGCGTCGCACGCACGACCGACCGCATACGCATACGATTTGCACGCATTCATCGTCGTGTACATGTCGGCGAGCTTGCCTTGCATCAACTGGAATTCGCCGATTGCCTGGCCGAACTGCCTGCGCTCGTGCACGAAAGGCAGCACAACGTCCATGCAGGCCTGCATGATGCCAAGAGGCCCGCCGGCAAGCACGGCGCGTTCGTAGTCGAGCCCGCTCATCAGCACGTTGACGCCTTTGCCGACTGCGCCGAGCACGTTTTCCGCCGGCACTTCGCAATCCTCGAATATGAGTTCGCAGGTGTTCGAGCCGCGCATGCCAAGCTTGTCGAGTTTCTGCGCGGTCGAGTAACCCTTGAAGGTTCTCTCGACGATAAACGCGGTAATGCCGCGCGCGCCGGCCTTGGCGTCGGTTTTCGCATAGACCACCAGCGTATTTGCGTCGGGTCCGTTGGTGATCCACATCTTGGTTCCATTGAGCACATAGCGGTCGCTGTGCTTGTCGGCGCGCAACTTCATGCCGACTACGTCGGAACCGGCGGCCGGCTCGCTCATCGCCAGCGCGCCTACATGCTCGCCCGAGATCAGCTTCGGCAAATAGCGATTTTTCTGCTGAGCGTTGCCATTGCGCTGGAGCTGGTTCACGCACAGATTGGAGTGTGCGCCGTAGGAAAGGCCGACTGCAGCGGAGGCGCGGCTGATTTCCTCCATCGCCACTATGTGCGCGAGATAGCCCATGTTGGTGCCGCCGTATTCTTCCTCACCGGTGATGCCGAGCACGCCCAACTCGCCCAGCTTGCGCCAAAGGTCGTCAGGAAAACTATTGCTGCGGTCGATCTCGGCGGCACGTGGCGCGATCTCCCTGGCGGCGAAGTTCGCAACTGCCGCACGAATTGTGGCGACAGAATCGCCGAGACCAAAATCAAGCGTAGGAGCAGACATAAGTTACTTTTACGTTAACGTAAGCCTAGATCGCAGAGCACAATCCCGACTCAAAGGTGGGGTGAGGTTAAATCCTAGGATACAACCGATTTCTTGCCGTTACTCAGCTTGTCAGCCAGCAGCTTGCGGCACTGGCCTTCGAAAAAAGTGATCTCATTTAACATGACCTCTATATCCTCACTCTGTTGCTCGAGCAGCACGCGGCGGCGTTCGAGCTTGGCCAGGAATTCGCGCAATTGCTTTTCCTCGTCACGTCCCAGATCATATAGCTCAAACAGCTCACGGATCTCGGCCAGACTGAAGCCCAGGCGCTTGCCGCGCAAGGCCAGCTTCAGTCGCACGCGATCGCGGTTGCTGAACAGCCGGTTGGTACCCTCGCGGCGCGGGCTGATTAGACCTTCATCTTCGTAATGCCTGATGGTGCGCGTGGTAACGCCGAATTCCTTGGCGAGATCAGTGATGGTGAAGGTTGCGGCCATTGTGCTATGCAATATAACTGTGTAAAATCAATAACACTAGAATTCAGTATATTCCTTTAACGTAAACGTAATGCTAACGGGTGCCAAAGTCAAGCCTGTGACTAACCAGCAAACCAAACCCACATTCGATTCGGCGGAACTTGCCAGCACCTACACCGACATCGCGCAACGCAGCAGCCAGCTCATTAGTGAATTCATGAAGCGCCAGGCCGCGAGCAGGGGACAGCTATTCGGCGACGAACTTGGCATCGCCAAGGCGTTCTACGAGATGATGGGAAAGCTGGCCGCTGACCCGACGAAATTCGCCGAAATGCAGTTCAAGTTGTGGCAGGACTACATGTCGCTGTGGCAGCACTCGGTGCAGCGCATCCTCGGTAACGAAGCACAGCCAGTAATCGAACCGGCCAAAGGCGACCGGCGGTTTCGGCATGATGATTGGCAGCAGAATTTCCTGTACGACTACATCAAGCAGTCGTATTTGATCGCCGCCAAGCACCTGCATCAAACCGTCGGCGGCGTCCAGGGTCTCGACGACCAGACCGCTGCCAAGGTCGACTTCTATACCCGCCAATATATCGACGCGTTGTCGCCGAGCAATTTTCTGATGACCAATCCTGAAGTGCTGCGTGAAACCGTCAACTCGGGTGGCCGCAACCTGGTCAAGGGTCTGAACAACCTGCTCGATGATCTTGAGCGGGGCGACGGCCGGCAGCTCCGTGTCAGAATGACCGATCCGGACGCATTTCGAGTTGGCGGCAATCTCGCGATTACCCCGGGCAAAGTCGTGTACCAGAACGAATTGATGCAGCTGATCCAGTATGCGCCGCTGACGCGGGAAGTTTTCAGGCGACCGCTTCTGATCGTGCCGCCCTGGATCAACAAGTTCTACATACTCGACATGCGCGAGAAGAACTCGTTCGTGCGCTGGGCGACCGCGCAGGGGCACACCGTTTTCATGGTGTCCTGGGTCAACCCCGACGCCACATTCGCGCAGAAAACGTTCGACAACTATCTGCTCGCAGGGCCGCTCGCTGCGCTCGACGCAATTGAGAAAGCGACGGGTGAGCGCGAAGTCAATGCAATCGGCTTCTGCCTCGGCGGCACTCTGCTCGCATCAGCGCTCGGCTACATGGCGGCAGTCAAGGACGACCGCAGCAGGAGCGCGACGTTCATGGGTACCATGATCGATTTTGCCGAGCCGGGCGAACTTGAAGTATTCGTCGACGAGCAGCAGGTCGCGAATCTTGAGAAGAAGATGCTCGCGCGGGGCTACCTCGAAGGTGCGGAGATGGCGAACACCTTCAATATGCTGCGCGCCAACGACTTGATCTGGTCTTTTGTCGTCAACAATTACCTGCTCGGCAAGGATCCGTTCCCGTTCGACCTGCTGTACTGGAATTCGGATTCGACGCGCATGCCGGCGGCAATGCACAGCTTCTATCTGCGCAACATGTACCTCAACAACCTGTTGAGCAAATCCGCCGGAATCGAGCTTAATAATGTGGCTATCGACCTGTCGAAAGTAAAAACCCCCGCTTATTTCATATCCACCATCGAAGACCATATCGCGCCGTGGAAATCGACCTACACCGGCGCCAGGCTGTTTGCCGGCAATGTGCGGTTTGTACTCGGTGGCTCGGGGCATATTGCCGGCACGATCAACCCGCCCGCGGCAAACAAGTACGGTTATTGGACCAATGCGATGTTCGCCGACACACCGCAGGCCTGGCTGGACCACGCAACGCAACACCCGGGATCGTGGTGGAACGACTGGGCGCAGTGGATAGCGTCGTACGATAGCGGCAAGGTTGCGGCGCGCGAGCCCGGTGTTGGCGAGCTCAAAGCAATTGAAGACGCGCCGGGTTCTTATGTGATGGTCAAGACCGACAGCCAGAACGTGGCAGCCTAATCGCTTATCGGGCGCAACGCAGCCTGGTTGGCCAGGCTGCGGCATTCGGCCGACAATAGGGACCGGCCAGATATGGCGATGCCAGCGGATCAAGATAATGCAGATCAAAGATAGCGTTTTTCTGATCACCGGCGGCGCCTCCGGTCTTGGCGCGGCAACGGCGCAACAT
>Ga0315281_10010313_pt1 | contig 12882 bp, 15 predicted proteins | sample YL17G07_0_MG_FD_204540 | JGI IMG/M metagenome (GOLD analysis project Ga0315281, IMG submission 204540) | Sediment microbial communities from Yellowstone Lake, YNP, Wyoming, USA - YL17G07_0 | ecosystem: Environmental > Aquatic > Freshwater > Lake > Sediment | place: USA: Wyoming | collected... | reverse complement strand
GAAAGAGGTAAGTCGGAGAGTAGCTCTAGCATCACAATTCATTTCAGATTGGCAGCAAGGATTACAGTTTGTTGTGATTCGGGATGCCTGGCAAGATCATCAAAGACCCCTACGGGAGATGTGTGACGAGCCTTCGGGTGTCTATTACTCAACGCTGCAATCTCCAATGCTATTACTGTCACCGTGAAGGTGAGCTAGACGAACGAAAAGTGGAGATGACGGCGGCAGAGATTGAGAGAATAGTCAGAGTGGTCGCGGCTTTCAACATACGAGAAGTGAAGTTGACGGGTGGAGAGCCTCTTCTAAGAAACGATATCGTGGAAATTGTGCAAAAAATAAGGAGCATACCTGAGGTGTCGGAGATCTCAATGACAACAAACGGCACCCTACTAAGCAAGGTTGCCAGACATCTGAAAGAGGCTGGCCTGTCAAGGGTGAACGTGAGCCTCGACACGCTTAACCCCGAAACCTATAGATCGATCACGGGCGTTGACGCATTGGAGAATGTTCTAGCAGGAATACAAGAAGCATGGGGGGCAGATCTATCTCCTGTGAAAGTGAACATGGTTCTTCTAAGAGGAGTAAACGATGATGAGGTATGGAACATGATTGACTTCACGAGAAAAAGGAGCCTGATCCTACAGCTGATTGAGCTTGAATCAGCCTCGGAAGACACGTTCTATCGCAGATACCATTATGACCTAGCCGAGATAGAGAATCGACTTCGGGAAAAATCTAAGAAGATAGTCATCCGGAGGATGCATCACAGAAGAAGATACTTTCTCGCTGATGGTGCGGAAGTCGAGGTTGTGAAGCCTATGCACAACACCGAGTTCTGTAGGTACTGCAGCAGGATGCGAGTAACCTCTCATGGAGAGTTCAAGCCTTGCCTGCTTAGATCCAACGACCATCTAGACTTCCTGAGTCCACTGAGGAATCAGGCTTCTGATGCGCATCTGGCAGACTTGTTCGCAAAGGCGGTGAAAGCGAGGAAACCATATTTCTCATAGTGGTTCTACAGGGTGATGGGCTTCGAACGGCGAATCATCGGTGTTTCACTTTCCCGGCGCCATCAAAGAAAATGTACTGTGTGAATCAGGAATCATTCCTAGGGTAAAGAGGAAAACCTCCCGATGCGCGTTTCATGGCACAAGTCCTTAAACGTGTATGCTCATTGCGGTATTGATGATTCATATTCTCTGCCCTGCATCGGTCACCGTACTCCGGAAAGTAGCGGATTGAAACGGGCCTGTTCGGGGTACTTCAAGATCTTACTCTCTCATAATGGGTGCAGCCATTCATGACACCGCTATTTATCCTAAGATCGCACGGGCATCGAAGATATTGAACGTAACAGAAGGTGGTCTGGTGTCTTCACCGACTGAGGAGTCAACCCCGCGATCTCTTACGATAGGAATCGTAACTATTGCCTCATGATCAACCGAACGAAAACAGGGAGGCTATGTGTTTCCGAGTTCAGTGAGAAATATGTGTTCACCAGAGACATGATGAGGATCAGAAGAACCGTCCACAGAGACTTTCCAGATGCGAAACAACCATGACCGAAGACCGACATTCAAGTGCCTTCTAGCCGATCAGGCTTAGCAGAGCCATATGTAGAATGCTCGCTAGAATGCATTAATACGAATGCGTATCTTGAAGTACATTTGATAAACCAAGAATGAGCATGGAACGATGGGAAAGATGGGCGCTCTTCCCTGTAAGAAGGATCATTGGATCTGTCCGCATTGCAAAACCGAGTGGCATTTGATGGAGGGCTACGAAATCCTGCCAGACGGTACAAAGGTCTGTAAGAATCCTAGGTGCAGAAGAAAAATCACAGACGAGGATGTCTAAAAGTAGCGGCTCCCCAGAGCCGACTGGCTGACGTGCACACGGAATGAGACCCAATTGAATCAAGCAAACTGGCGAGAGAAAGTCCCTGTCTTCCAAGTCAATAGAGATTGTGCCGAAAGGCTCGAACAGTTTTCGGCAAGCTTTCTAGTTTTGTTAGAGTGTTTCTCTAAAGATCTCACACTGGCCGCATGCCCAATGATAGAAGACTCCGTTTCTTGTTGTGTGAGCTAGACTAGCTTCAACGATCTGTTGTGGGCTTCGTGAGAAGCTACGTGTATACTAATCACGACGCCTAGAATACGAGGTGGAGTTCATACCTCTAGATGCGCAATCCGTTTTCCAATTCGATAACGGCAATTCTCTTCTATCTCTTGAAGGCCAGAGAAGCTAAGAATAACGATGCGCTCGTCAGGATGATCAGAAGACCTGCAGGAATGCCAGTGAACATGAAACCAGCTATCCCTAGGATACATGCGGAACTTCCTAATATCATTCCGCGCCACGAATATTGAGAAAGATTCTTGCTCAGGTTGTGGCTGGTGCAAGCGGGGATAGCGGCCAGGGCAGCAGTCATGAGCCCTCCCACTATTCTGACTCCCAGAGAGACCGTGAGAGCGATGCAAGTCAGGTAGATGAAGTTGCATTTTCTGACATCAACTTTTTCTGCTTGAGCCAAATCCTCTGAAATACTGATCATGATCATCTTTGGATAGATTCTTCTGGTGGCCACCAAGATGATCGTGCACAGGACAACGATGATTGCTGCGGCCAACAACGATATCTGAGAAATATCGCCAATTAGGGCAGGAACAGTCTTCTCCTCCGGAAGGAACAGAAAGGTAATTGCCACTCCAGAGGCAAAGACGATGGCCGTCAGCGATTCCATAGGAAGTTTCGACCTGATTTCGAACAGCCAGATCAAGACTATCCCCAGCGCGACCATTGGAAACGCGCCTAGTGAAACATCGAAGCCGAACATAAGCGCAATAGCGATTCCTGGCAGAGTCAGATGCCCAAGAGGACCGGCCACAAGCCCCATTTTTTTCGACAGCATCAGGGTTCCAAGGTAACCAGCCGCTCCTCCAACAAAGGCCCCTATTATCAGAGCTAAGACAAATTGCATCTCAATACCCTCCGTGCTTATGTACATAGTATTTCACTCCGGTACCATAGAGTTCTTCCAAGTTCTCAGGCGTAAGAACCTGTTTTGGTGGGCCACAACACATTAGCTTCCTGTTCAGACAGAGCACGTTATCTGCATGCTCCCAGACGATGTTCAAATCATGAGTCACCAACAGTATCGTCAGATTGCCCTGCTCCCAAAACTTGTGCAAAAGAGAGTAGATAGTCTCCTGTCCTCCCACATCGATTCCAGATGTTGGCTCATCGAACAGCAAAACTGAAGGTTCATTGACCAAAGCCCACGCAATGATCATCCTTTGGAACTGGCCTGTGGACAAGCTTCCGAACCTCTTATCGAGCAGGGACGAGTCGAGCCCCACTTGCTCCAGAATTTCCGAAGCTTTGTCAGGAGAAGCTTTCTTGAGTTCGAAAAACTCCTCTATACTTAAAAGCAGATCTCTTCTCTGGAAAAGTTCTTGGGGTGGAAGATAGCTGATGTCTCTGGTAGCCCAAGAGACCTCCCCCCTATAAGGCACAAGACCCAATAGCGCTTTGAGCAAGGTTGACTTCCCAGCCCCGTTAGGACCTAGAATCACTACAGTCTCTCTCTTGTTGACTTCGAAATTCAAATCCCTGATTACTTGCTCCCCGCCGAGTTCCACACACAGTTTTCTCACCTTCAGAATCTCTTCCATCATGTTCTTTCCTCAAAGGTTCTGTTTCCGATCCTCACCGTTCCATTCCGGACCACATCGGGCGTCTTAGGGCACTTCTTCTCCCCCCTATACTCCCATCCCCTGTGTCTGATAGAAATCGTAAAACGATGATAGGATGATTCATACGGCCGATGTGACTGAATCAATCTATTCGAGCTCTTTAAGCTTGCTTCGATTCTTGGCCTTCGCTCATTATCTATGTGCGGTGGCGAGGCTCCTCATGTAGAATTTCTTGCCATCATATTCTGTCTCGACTAGTTTGGCTTGAGCGATCAGCTTCTTAACAATGCTCCAGTCAGCGTTTGCACGTGAAAGAAGCATTTTCACTGCTTCTTCTCTCATGGGGTGCACGGCAGTAATGCTCAAGAGGTTTTCTTCAGCATTTCCCGTGAAAGCAAAAGCGTTGCCTTCGTAACCTATGAGGCACTCCACGCGGTCAACTCTCTCGCTGAATATCTGGTAGGCTCGATTGACAACCTTCTCATCAGAAGGCTTCACCCATCTTTCTGCGGGTGGCCTCGTGGGAATGGCCAGATAGGCTCTTTCGAGCTTCAATTGAGCCAAGAAATCGGCCACCTCCCCCATGTGCTCTTCACTGTCGTTCACATCTTTGACAAGCATTGTCTCCGTTGTCAATTCCCCTTTGTAAGCACTCGCGAACTCATGTATGCCATTAAGGATTGAGGTTAATTGCAGGGTTCGATGTGGACGGTTGATTCTGCCCCAGATCTCTTCCCGAACGGAGTCAATCTTCAGAGAAACCCAATCTGCTTTCATGAGATCCTGTCTAACGTCTGAACGCCAGATGAGGGATGCGTTGGTTATGACGGCAGTCTTGATGCCTGATCGTTTCAGCAGATTGATTTCGTTGCCAAGGTTGATGTCGAGCGTGGGTTCGCCATCAGGCACGAACGTCAGGTAGTCGATGGATTCACCAAGCTCCTTCACTTTACCCATCTTGTTCTTTACGTTTTCTGAAACCTGCTCAGATGCGTAGAATGCGTCACGTTCGACTTGCATCTCAACTGTACGGCCCAGCTGGCAGTAAATGCAGGAATACGTGCAGACCTTAGGGGGGATGTTATTGATGCCTAAGCTGCGTCCTAAGCGTCTTGACGGAACCGGTCCAAAAGCAATCATTTCAGGATCCATAATCCATCAATTTCTACTAGTGCAGTATTTCTTTGCTCACCTAACAGTAGTCGTTGCAAGACTGTGTTCCCTTTCAATGAGCAACATCAACTGCTGTCGATTACAGAGTGATTTTATGAAGAGTGCGATCGAGTTGTCATGTTTCAGAGACCTTCATCGCGCTCTCTGGACATGTATCGGCCGCAGCTCTTGCGCCTTCAATCTTCTCATCGTCAAAAGTTCCTCTGGAGATGCCGCTACTTATTCCTTTTGTGGCATCTGCTTTTCCTTAGCGTATCTCCTTAGGTGAGTAGGATCGGTGCTGCAATATGTTGTGTATGCAGTGCATTTCTCTTTATGAATTTCAATCATGCATTTCAAGAGTCTTTTCTTGGATTGGCAATCAATGGTGGCCACTCCCATAGACCCTTCAATCTGATTGCCATTACGCACTACTCGAACACAAATGATCCAGTCATAGCAATAGATTCAGAGCCAAGATCACGACCGGGCCAGCGACTAGTCCATAGCTTGCCAATCGCTCATGGCCCATTCGATGAGATTCTGGGATAATCTCATCACCGATCAGGAATAGCGTAGCACCCACAGCAAGGCCACAGCCGCAAACTTGCTTCTGCCTAACGAGATTGACTGGCAGAGATATGGCTCGACATGATGGCGGTGCAGTACGCATTAGGTGAATCTGCACCATTTTTCTTCTTACCTTTCGTCAAGCATCTGTTTGAATAAGAGAATGGTGATAGTCAAGGATGAACTGTGTGGGCTGACACTGATGTTCGCTGACTCCGGGAGTGGAGAGATCTGTAGGAATCGTTCGGGTGCCAGTTCTGGTATGGATCTGCTAGTCCTCTGCCTGAGCCGCGACCAATCGCAAGGCCATGTGATGTTTGCTGGAGGTAGTGAAGTTCCTGAACAGGTGCCTTTGGGTGAGCTTGTGGAGACACGGAATGAGGAGTCAAGCCAATATGCTGTAGGGTTCCATATGGTGTTTGATTTGGATAGAACGCCGTATCTGATAGGCTTGGTTCACTATCAACCTTGGCAGCGAATTAGGGCCACTTGCATATGTTTGGTTCGCCCATCATCCCCTAGGCATGCCGGAATACCGTCTGCAGTAAGGCAAGAGATTGGGGCCGAGGCCCAAGCCGAGACCTTTGCCGTACCCACATCCATACCTAGCATAACTCATCTCAATCATCGCAATGTGTGCCATTGCACATATACGTAAGTGTTCCGTTTGTAGTGACTTCAGAAGAACAACGTAAGTCTAAGAAGAGTAGTGCTGACATGTATTGCTTTCCAGAAGAGGTTGATTTCCGAGATGAGGAGAGACAAAGAGATCGATTTTCTCGTTGAGAATTGGAGAAACGAGATGGATGCTGCTCTGGTTTACCGGAAGATTGCGGAGAAGGAGAAAGGCACTGAAAGACATGAGATTCTCATGGAGCTCGCTTCCACAGAGGAGGCGCATGCCAGAACTTGGTCGGAGGAATTGGCTCGAAGAGGCATCATTTTAGAGGAATACCGCCCCAGCCTGCGCGCTAAGATCCATCTATGGTTGGTGAAAGCTTTTGGTCCACGTTCGATACTGCAGATTTTGGAGAATGTCGAGAAAGGAGCTTCTTCCGGATACATTGAAGGAAACGAAGTCATAACTGATGCGAAGTTAATGCAAAAGGTAACAGAAGTTGCCTCAACCGAGCAGAGTCATTCGAGAATACTGGGGGCAATGGTTGGGAAGACAAGCTGGTCGGGGCCTCATGATGTTCTGCAAGGCGAGAGATGGCACAAAGGTGGAGGATCGATAAGAGACATAATATTCGGGATGAATGACGGTCTTCTTTCCACCTTCAGCCTTGTAACAGGAGTCGCGGGCGCCACTGGAAGCAATGAGATCGTGTTGCTGTCCGGCGTTGCAGGCGCAGTTGCAGGAGCCATATCAATGGCCGCGGGTGCCTACGTGTCAACCAAAGCCGAGAGAGAGGTTTCAGAAAAGCATTTGGAGACGGAGCGTCTCGAACTCTCGATCATGCCTGAGCTGGAGGAGAATGAGCTGGCTTTGCTCTACCGTTTGAAAGGCGTGCCAGCTGAACAGGCAAAAAGCTTGGCTCGAACCCTGCTGAGAGATGAGAATAGTGCCCTAGAGACGATGGCTAAAGAGGAACTGGGATTCGACATAGAGGAGTTGCCCACTCCGAAGAGTGCAGGCCTGGCTTCCGGCCTCTCCTTCGTAATAGGCGCGATCGTGCCAATATTCCCATACCTACTCCTGTCGGGTTGGATGGCAATGTCTTTGTCTATTGCGTTGAGTCTGAGCGGTTTCTTTTTGATGGGCGTCGCGAGAGCCTTCGTCGCTGCTCGTAACCCTTGGCGAAGTGGAGCAGAGATGTTTGCGATTGGAACGGCTGCAGCAGTCATCACCTACCTGATCGGACTATTTCTCGGGGTGGAGCTTGCTGGGTGAAGACAGTGGCGCATTCTTCAATACTCTCTTGAATAGTGATTTCTAACCACCTCCGATATCTTCCTTCCACTTGATCTTCGTCTTCCACCAGAACGCCGTCATCAGAAACAACTACGGTTGCTTTCTGGGAAGTATTTTCCGCTGTGTAGACCGCGTTTGACCACTGAAAGCACTAGTGAAACCTCCATTCATGACCCGATGACCGTTCCCGAGACTGCCTGAAGTGGTGATGAATATTCTAGAGTACTTCTCATACGACTTAGTGCATCCCGCAGTTCTCTCCAGAGAGTTACCTGATAGCCGAGATTGTAGGAAAATGCGACTGTACAATATGTTGAGTTCAGACTAGACTGCCTACGAACCCCTTCTGTTTCGGATATTGCGGATACTTCTGGAAATCGTCATAAGAGAGTTGAGTTGAGCGTCTCCAAAGCGGAGTTCTCGTGTGTATCCCACCGTTATAAAAGAGGAACTCCAGAATCTCAAACCCGACCTGCACTGTGCTCATGCAAGCCTAGGACATGGATCCTCAACTACGAGAGGGGCTTCAAACGAGCTAGGTCAACATAGGTGGTGTCTGCACATGGACAGCACGCTTCTCGATTGAGACTTCAGCTCGCTTCTGCCGAACAGCCCGATACACGCAATAGTATCTCCAAGATGACCGCTGTAGATTTGACCAAAGAATCTACTGTGTCACTGCCTGAGTTCACCTAGTATTATCTCAGCGGCCCATCTAGCTACGTTGCCAGACACACTTGGGCACTTGTCCACATGTGCTCCCGCCTTCTCGAATTCTTCATACTCCTTTGGATCAAGCAAGTTGTAAGATCTGCCGAAGATTTTCCTCTGGACATCTCGGCAAATCGGTGAACCGTACATATCAACGAATTGATCGTACAGTTTTCTTGTGTATCTGAAAACGCGTCGCTTCTTCTCTCCTGCTTTGAAGCCCTCATAGTTTCTTCCAACAATGGAACCGATGGCAAGAAGTCCTCCGACGAGAGCGCCACAGGTTCCATTTGTAGATAACGCGGTTCCACCAGCTAATCCGTCTGCTGCTTTGACAACAGAAGGTTCTCCGACGCCGATTGTCTCCAAGAGGGCAGCTAAGACACATTGCGGACAACTACCTATTTCCGCTTCGTACTTAAATGCCAGACGATAGGCCTGATCAGTCAATCCTTCTCTTTTCTTCATACTGAATCCAGTATCATTCGAGTCCTTGGCCGCTTTCATCACAACATCCTCCTTCCAGTATTGCCAGTGTTACGATATTAGTCCACTCGCACACTGCCCAGTGATGATTAAACGCGCTTCTGAGCGAAATTCCGGCTCGCGGACAGTATAAACATAGTATTGTTAGGCTAACGAACAATGGGAAAAGGCTGCGTGCCATGAATGGTATCATGCTATGTCTCTGGCCATTTGTGCGTTGTTTGCATGCATATCATGTTGCTTCTGCGGAGAGCCAGCGCAATCTGGAAGCTTTTCGCACAGTAGTCCGTGCGTTGTCAGATCGCAACATCAGATTGAGAATACGATCTTGACTGGTCGCATGAAAACTATGCCAAGCAGCAATGAAGTAGACGAGATGATCGTCGATCGAATCTCAGTCGTCTCAGTGCGCGCGTCTGAATCTGGGAAGCCACTTTGGAACTCTACGTTGGTAGGCAGCATATTTCTCTCCCAGCACTCTGATCAGATCATTCTCCTCATATGTCGCCATCTTGTCGTATAAGGCAAAGAAGAGAATCAACACCGCGAGAGAGAACAACGAGGGAATGGCGAAGAAGAATCCTAGAAGAAATACCAATGTTCCCAGATACATTGGGTGCCTGACCCAAGAATAGACGCCTGAATTGGCCAACTTGGCTTGGTTATCTGCTTCGTGTAAGACCAAGTTGTGCGACTTTGCAGCAAGATATCCGCCTGTTGCCCATGAAAGAACCGATAGGAATACGCGCAAGGAAAGCTGAATCACTCTCGTCAGCATTGTCGAGTAGTTCAGGATGAGCGAGTCTATTCCCCAAACCACAAGGAAGAGTACAATCATCGCGTTCTGAACACGGTCACAGTAGGGATGCTCGGAGCCCAAACTGGTTCTACGTTTTGACACTCTAATCAGCGTCTCCATTGGTACTCGTCGCAGGGCACTAATATCTTAAGCCTCGGAGTTCTCAGCAAACACCAGACATGACCTTTCGGCAACAGAAATGTGTCACTGCCGTGGAGTATTGCTGCTGCATTTCATCATTCAAACGCGAGTCTTGTGTTTCACCGCGATCATGAATCTGAGACACAAGCGACAATGGCGCTGCAATTGTTTCTGATTCGATGACTAGCCAACGCTCCGGTTCAGGTTGCTGTCAGAATGTTTGTAGAAAAAAGAAGGAGGTTTTTCCGGAACGTAGCGGCCAAAGCAGGTTCTGGAAGGACTCCTCGTGTTTTATTTCTTCGGAGAGGATGTGCTCGATCAGGTGGAAGGTTCTCATGTCCTTGTTGTAGCAGGGCCCCAGCCACTTCACGATCTTGTTGTAGACCTCGATGGCGCATCCTTCGGCTTCTACAAGAGCCTCAAGCATCTTCTCTAGATCGCGGATGCTCTGTGGGAAGTTGACCTTCTTGCAGTTAGCTAGATCGTAGAGCTTCTCAAAATCTCTCGGCACCTCTCCGCCCAATTCGATAATCCGCTCAGCCAGTTCATCAGCGTGCTCTTCTTCCTCCTTAGCTGTCTTGTCGGTGAGCTCTGCTATGATTGGTGATTTGAGGCCCTCTGCCATGTCCGCAACCCATTTGTAGCTATAGTAAGCGATCTATTCGTCGGCGTAGGCTTTCTTCAGCAGCTCCAGAAGCTCATTGACATCCACTTCAACGATTTCTCTACCCTTCTTGCCCATTTCAAAACACCAACTTCTATAGCATCAAGACACAATATCAAAAATGTTGATCAGTGCGAAGCGTTGAACGACGCGAGCATCTCGGATGACAGTGTCATAGCACCAGATCTAAAGCGAGGATGACGACTAGGCCTGCGATGAGTCCGTAGCTTGCCATTCGTTCATGGCCCAGTCGATGTGATTCCGGGATTATCTCGTCGCTGATGACGAAGAGCATAGCCCCTGCAGCGAAGCCCATAGCGTAAGGAAGTATGGAGTGCGTGAACGATACAGCGAATGCTCCGAGCAACGCTAGGGGTGGTTCAACAAGACCGGATACCACTGAAGCGAAGTACGCGGAGCGCCGCGAATAGTTGCGTGTCGCCAAGAGGGAAAAACCGACCGACAGTCCTTCAGGTACATTCTGAAGGCCTATGGCTAACATGAGCAGTATCGCTGCCTCAAGGTTTCCGGAACCGAATCCAACTCCGACGGCGAGACCTTCCGGCATGTTGTGAATTGTTATCGCTATGACGAAAAGCCAGACTCCTCGAATGGTGCTTGAGCTGGTTCCTTCATGTCCTATGATCAGGTGCATGTGGGGCAGCATTTGGTCCGCCAGAGTGACGACAATGGCGCCCAGCACAAGTCCCAGTAGTACTGGAGCGACTCCTCCAATCTTGGTTCCTGGAACTATGAGGCTTGTGAAACTGGCTCCCAGCATTATCCCTGCCGAGAAGCCAAGACATACATTCAACATCTTCTCCGGAACTTGCTTGAATAGAAGAACAGGTGTCGCTCCGGCTAGGTTGAAGAGCGCACAGACAGACCCACCAAGCAGACTAAGCACAAGGGGGTTGTTTCCTCCAAGGAAAGAGAATAGTTCAACCAGATTCATCATTTATCAGACTCTCTACGCTTCTTTTCTCACATCGCACTCACGGCAAACCCCGTAGAGAGCGAAACTCTGCCCTGTCACGTCGAATCTCGCCGCTCTGGCAACTTTTCCAATCATGTCCTGTACAATCTGACTGTCTAAGTCACGTACGCTTCCACATCGTACGCAGACTAGGTTCACGTGAGCTTCCATGTTGGAATCGAATCTCGTGTCTCCGTCAACAATAGCTAGTTCTTGAACCATGTGTAGTTCTTTGAGGACATCAATGGTCTTGTACACGGTTGCGAGGCTAACAGTGGGGTATTGCGCTTTGACTTCTTTGTAGATTCTCTGTGCAGTGGGATGATCTCGACTGCGGATTGCGGACCGACAGATCGCTATCCTCTGGGGCGTTGCCCGGTATCCTTTTCTGCGAAGAGCCTCAACTATGCGCCTATCCGATGTGACTTCGGATCCATTCATACTCATTATTAGATAATAATCACTCTTAAATAACTAACCATTCCATTCTTCTGGAAAATGAAAAGGAGGTGATAGAATGGCTAGAGTAGCACGAGAAATGGTTGAGAAGTCCGGCATCAATGTTGACCAACTAGTGGAACTCTTGGTCAAGAACGCCGCAGCAGAACTCACAACCTATTACTACTATACTATCCTTCGGTGCAACCTGATAGGACTGGAGGGAGAAGGAATCAAAGAGATAGCAGAGACAGCTCGAATCGAGGACCGCAATCACTTCGAAGCACTTGTCCCACGCATATATGAACTAGGCGGCAAACTTCCTGAAGACATGAAGACTTTCCATGATGCGTCGGCCTGTCCGCCGGCCAGACTGCCAAAGGATCCGACTGACATCAAGGCGATGCTCACGGTGTTGGTGGAAGCAGAGAGGTGCGCGGTGCGAGGATACACCCACATCTGCAATATGACTGCTGGAAAGGATCATCGAACCTACGACCTGTCCCAAGCCATACTCAACGAGGAAATCGAGCACGAATCATGGTTCTCCGAGTTTCTAGGCGAAGGACCATCAGGACACTTCATGCGTAGAGGTGAGACATCACCCTTCGTATCCAAGTTCCTCAGATAGGTTCGACCCAACAATCCAACCCTTTCGCCTACACTCCTCCTTTTCTCCCAAATGACGATGTGAAGGACAGACGCTTGAAAGAGTTCAGCAATGAAGAACTTGCACACTGCAACGGAAAGAAAGGGGCCCCAGCGTACGTAGCATACAAAGGGAAGGTGTATGACGTATCACTGAGTTTTCTTTGGAAAGACGGAAACCACCAAGTTGTTCACAGAGCTGGCGAGGATCTAACGGATGCTATGAAACAGGCACCCCACGGTGTAGATATCCTAGAAAAGTTTCCAGTAGTCGGAACCCTGCAAACCAAGGACGCGCGACATGGAAGCTCATTCAAGGAACTTGAGTAACGCGCCAGTCTAGTCCGAAATTCCTCTGGACAGGCCTATTTCGCTTGAACTGGCATGGAAAGGTGAGAGACAACCTTGTCAGAACTTGTCAATCTCAATGATTTCGTACGACCTTGGGGCGACAACAAAATCATGTTACTACTAGGAAGTGGTGGTGCGAGGGTTAGGTGACAATTCACGTTTAGAACCAACGAGATTCCGGATGAATGATTTCTACGCAATAAATCCGCAAAACATCCTCAGATAGCCTAAAGGACATGGTGCGGGGGGTGGGATTCGAACCCACGAAGGCCTTTGCCACAGGGTCCTAAGCTTTGCACCACACGGCCCATTCTGGAGCGTGCGGCCCTGCCCCTT
>Ga0315281_10010312_pt1 | contig 12882 bp, 13 predicted proteins | sample YL17G07_0_MG_FD_204540 | JGI IMG/M metagenome (GOLD analysis project Ga0315281, IMG submission 204540) | Sediment microbial communities from Yellowstone Lake, YNP, Wyoming, USA - YL17G07_0 | ecosystem: Environmental > Aquatic > Freshwater > Lake > Sediment | place: USA: Wyoming | collected... | reverse complement strand
GCCAGGCTGACATCATCCTGACCGGCGGCGAAAGGCTCCAGGGGGAAGTGTATGTGAATTTTCTCATAGAAGGCACCACTGACCTGGGATACTGGAACATGCCCATGAGCAAGGTGGAGCGCCTGAACCTGGCCTTCGATTGAGGGTCTTCAGCGTGACCGCTGGGGCCTTCCTGGGGTGACGGTGGACTCCCTTCTGGTCGGTCTGGTGGGTCTGGCGCTGGGGAGTTTTTTGAATGTGGTCATCACCCGGCTGCCCCAGGGGGAATTGGTGTGGGCTGGCCGCTCCCGGTGTCCCCATTGCAGGAGCCCCCTGTCCTGGCGCGATAACATCCCCCTCTTCAGTTACGTCTGGCTCAGGGGGCGCTGCCGGTCCTGCGGCGCCGCCATTCCCTGGCGTTATCCCCTGGTGGAACTGGCCGGGGGGCTTATGGCCCTGGCCCTCTGGCACACCTTTCCCGACAAGCTCCTCCTGCTGGCCTACGGCCCGTTTTGCCTGGCTTTGGTGGCCTTGACCGCCATTGACCTGGAACACCGCCTGCTGCCGGACGCCATTACCATTCCCGGCACCATCCTGGGGCTGCTGCTGTCCCTGGTGTTACCCCACCTCTCTTTTCCGGAAGCCGCCGCCGGAGCCCTGGTGGGCGCGGCGTTATTCTACGGGATTGGCCGGGTCTATGAGAAATGGGCGGGACGGCGCGGCCTGGGTGGGGGCGACGTGAAACTGCTGGCCATGATCGGGGCCTTTTTAGGTGTATGGGCGCTGCCGCTGGTCATCCTGGTCAGCGCCGGCCTGGGCACCCTGACCGGACTGCTCCGGGTTCTGGGTCAAGGTCCCGGGCCTCGGGGTCAGTGGCGCACCGTCTCCCTGCCGTATGGTCCCTTTCTGGCGGCAGGGGCCTGGTGCTCTCTCTTCTGGGGGGAAAGACTGCTCAACCTTCTGAGCGGCGGGGGATAAAGGTTTTCGGGCCCGCAGGCCCGTAGTCGAGGCGTGAAATTCCCTCCCCCGAGCCTGTGGGGGAATAAGAAAAGTCCCTCCCGCAGCCCTGAGGCCCAGGAGGGACCCGAATTCCTCAATGGTCAACCTTGCCGGACCTGGGGCCGGTTAAGGTTCGAAGACTCCCCGTTCTTCAAAGACGGGTGCGCCCCGTCCCAGGGGACGGACGAAGGTCCACCCGCCGGGCCGGCCCACCAACCCCCAGGCCGCATCCTCGGTGGACTCGGAGATGAGGCTTATAGGGAGGGTGACCACAAAGATCCCGGTGCCGGCAATGGTGGAGGCCAAGCCCAAGGGCCGGCCAATGAGCCCATCGACGGCCATCACCGAGGAACTGGGAGTACCGGGTTCGGGTTTAAAGGCGAATCCCGCCTCCCCCCCCCGCATACGGTAGCCGATTTGCCCGGCGGCGCCCACACTGGCCCAGGCGCATACCAGACTCATAGCCAGAATTACCAGCAGAATCTTGCTCTTCATGGCGGCTGCTCCTTTTCAGGCGGCGGCGATCCGCATATCCTTGAAACTCGTGATCCTGTAGCCAGCCAAAGATTTTCTTCTTAAATATCATATTCTTGCCGAACCTTCAACTTAATAAGACTTCGGGGCCATCTCCCGTGGACCCGAAGTGGGCGCGGTCTTGGTCCCCGGCGGCTGCCGCGTGGGCAACGTCTCCTCCAGGCCGACTTTCTCTTTCATTTCATGGGTAATGCGCGCCCCTTCTTCTAAGTTAGAAATGATATGAGGAGTTATCAAGACCAGGAGCTCGGTTTTTTGTTTGCTCACCCCTTGGGAGCCAAACAGGGCGCCCAGCAGGGGCATTTTGCGCAACCCGGGAATGCCCGCCTGAGTGGTGGTGGTGTCTTCTCGAATGAGCCCCCCCAGAACTACGGTTTGATTATCGGCGGTGATGAGGGAGGTCTTGGCCTGCCGCACCGTGAAGGTAGGGGTGCCGCCCACCCCGGTGGTGGTGGTCTTGGCGTCACTCACCTCCTGGGCGATCTCCAGGGTCACCAGGCCTCTGGCATTGATCTGAGGCTTCACCGTCAAAATGATGCCGGTACTGCGGTATTGCACGGTCGAGGTCTGGAACGAGGTGGTCTGGCTGATGAGGGGCAGCGACTGGGAGGTGAGGACGGGCACCTCCTCGCCGATCATAATGCGGGCTTCCTGGTTGTTGGCCGCCATGATATGGGGCGAGGCCAGGATGTTCACCTTGCCCTCGGCGGCCAAAAGGTTGATGAGCCCCTTCAGTTTATTGACGGTGTCCAGGGCCACAAAGGTCAGCCCCCCGGCCGTGGTAAAGGCCGCTGAAGCCCCGCTCACCACATCCACGCCGGGGATGGAGCCGGGGGCGGGAGTGGTGGGGTTGGAGGTGCCCGAGGTGGAGGTGGGCTGGGTCGAACTGGACACCAGAGCCCCGGTGGTGTTCGAGGTCTGGGCGCCCGTCTGGGCCCCGGTGGCGGTTTGGACGGCAGAGGGGGCGCCACCCAACAAGAACTCGATGCCGTACTTGAGATCATCGGTGAGGCGCACTTCGGCGATCAGCACCTCGTTTAACACCTGGCGAGGCATGATGTCCAATTGCGTGAGAATCCGGGAAATAATATTCCATTCATGGGGCGGCGCCACCACCACCAGGAGATTATTCTCTTCATCGGGGATGATCCGCACCCCTTCTTTGGGGCTGGTCCCCTGGGCCCCTCCGCCCATACCCGTGGCCCGCTCTTTCAAAGGAGCTGCTGCGCCGGCGCCCTCACCCCCCGGAGTTCCCATAGCTCCCAGGGTCCCGCCGGCCCCGGACATCCCCGACGCCCCCCCGGCGGCGCCGCCCATCATGCCCCGTGACTGGCCCCCCCCGCCCAAGCCCCCGCCCATGCCGGCTCCCGTCCCTCCTTGGCCCCCGAAGGTGGAGGTCGAGGAGAAGCCGGCGCCGGTATCGGATTTGGATTCCTTGATCTTCGGGGCCGAGGAGGCCCCGCCATAGACCTGGGATAAAAGATCGGCCAGATTCTTCGCTTTATAATTCAACACATGATAGACATGGACATTGGCCAATAGATCGGTTTTCGAATCCAGTTGTTTCACCCAGTAGAGGGCGCGCTCGGCTAATGGCTGGGAATTGGCCAGGATCATAACGGAGTTGAGGCGATTCACGGGCAGAAAGCTGACCCCGAAGCCTTCCTTGCCTTTTTGGGCCAGGTTGCCGTAGGCGGAAAAGATGGTCTCCATCTCAGTAATGATCTCATTGGGATCGGTATTATGCACCTTGACAATGCGCACCTTGGTATCGGCCAGGGCCCGGGTGTCCATCAGATAAATCAATCTCAACAATTTATCCAGGTTTTCGGGATTGTCTACCAGGACTAAGGAATTATGCGCTGCCTGGCCGATATTGCCGGCCTGGGACATCAGGGGCTTCAGCACCGCCAGCACATCCTTGGCGGGGGTCTGCTCCAAAAAAACGACCTGGGCCCGCATGCCGGGGGGGATTGCGCCCCGGTTGTATACCGGCAGGCCCCGGGTGGCTGCTTTATCGGCGGGCACGATGTTGTATAACTCGTTGTTTTTGATCATCGCGGCGCCGTTGATGGTGAGGATCGTCTCCATGATCGACAGGAGTTCGCTCTTGCTTAACTTGCCGGTAGCGCGGACATTGACCGTGCCTTTGACCTTGGGGTCGATATTATAATTGAGCCCCATGGTGTCGCCCAGGACCCGGATGGCTTCCACCAGATCGGCATTCTTGAGATTGAGGTCGATGGGATAGACCTTCTCGCCTTTGGCAGGGGTGCGGCTGGTCGCCGGCATTTTTTGGATGCGGGTGGTCAGGCGTTCCAGATTCCGTTCCTCCAACCGGGCTTCGTCGTCCGCCGGTTTCACTACCTTGGCATACGGGGACGGCCGCTTCGCAGAAGGTGCGATGACCTGGACCGGGGTCCGCACCGGTGCGGGTGGTTGGGGCGGGGCCACTGCCTGGGTGGGGGCGCACCCCGTGACGCCGAGAATGATCGACAATGGCACGAGACCTGAAAGCCAACCTCCTCTGAGGCGTTTCCCCACGAAATTTAGGCAATTTTGCATTATCTTTCCCCTGGAATCCCTATTCCGGAAACTTTAAGGTTCTTCGGCCTTCCTTACCGGCAAAAGTAACTGAATCATTTGAGATTTCAAGTATTTTAAGCCCATTCCATTCCTCTCCCAGATAAACTGCCTCAATTTCCGGCGTGCCTTTGTTGCGCCCAGTGGGTTTGCCCCCGATGATGGCCGCTTTGGTGTCGCCGATGAGCATGATCCCCAAGAGCTCGCGACCTTCCAGACTATTCTGGACTTGGGCTGGGCCCTGGCTGGGACCGCTCCGGTCCTGGCTGAAGAGGTTTTTGGCGATTATCACCGCAAAAGCCGTAATCGGCTGCTGATCCCTGAGGATGGGAGCCGTGGGCACCTGAGCCCCCTGGTCGGATGGGGACCGGGACGGCAGGCTGCCCCCGCCGCCCCACCAGACATGGATGATCGCCACCAGCAAGCAAGCAATGCCTGCCAGCAGCAAAAGATTCACTGGCTTGAGCTCCCGCCGCCAACTCAACTGGACACCCCTTTCTTGATGACTCCGGAGATCACCATGTTGATCTGCAAAGGCACCGCGGCTTTCTCCCCCTTGACCCAGCGCGGCGAATTGATATCCAGGTCAGGAATGAACAGCAGTTTCCGCTGGTGCTCCAGGTGATACAGCAACGTCACCAGCTGGTTGATGGTGGCGGTCAATTGCACCTGGACCGGCACCTCCAGATAAGGTCCCGCCTCCCGGGTCTGGAGGACATTGGCGCTGGTCATCTGGACGCCGTGCTCTTTGGCGAGATTTTTCAGGATCTCCTGAAGTTCGGCGGAGGCCACCGCGGGGTTGGCCCCCGTCAGGAACTGGCCTTCCGCCCCGGTCAACGCGGCCTTCATGGCCTTGTTGGCCTCCATCGCCTTGGCCTTGCTCGCCAGGAGATTTTGATATTTCCCCAGAATCCGGCTGCGGCTGGCCAGTTCCTGGGTCCATGATTCCTCCAGGCTCAGCAGCGGATTCACCACCGCCAGGTAAAAAAGAAGCAGCAGAAAACCTCCGCCCAGAAGCAAAACCAGTCGGCGGTGCGGCGGCGAGAGCCGTTCAAGCGAGCGGTTCCAGGCCTTAAAATTCTGCCTTAATTTTGAAATGCTCGAGTTTGTTGGCATCGGTAACTATGGGTGACGCGAATTCGGTTTTTTTGAGCAACCCTGATTTATCCAGCAGGGGAATCAGGTCCGAGGCGGCAGTCGACATCCCGCTGAGGTTCACGTCCTGCTTGCTGAGGCGCAAATTGAACAGCCAGGTATTGTCAGGGATCAGCTGGGTCAGGTCTTTGAGAACCTTGAGCTTATCCGGCGATTGCCCGACCTTGCGCAAGCTCTCCATCTGCTTGGCCAGGGCCCGACTCTCCTGGAGGAGGTTTTCCACCTCCTTGGCCTCCTGGCTCAACCTGGCTATCTGCCGATTGACCCGGAAGAGGTCGACGCGGGTGTGGATAAAAGCGCTGGCCCCCCAGAGGCCCAACAGGCCCAGAAAGACCAGGAGCAGCATGGTGGTGAAAGAAAATCGTCCCAGCCGGATGGCCGCCCTCTCCGCCGTGGGCAGGAGATTGACCCCCAGGGGCGCCTGCCCCAAGCAGGAAAGGCCTGCACCCACCGCCGGCAGGACCTCGTCCAGGTTCATATCCGGATGGAAACCCGGGATGGGTATGTGGCTGGGATAGATCACCTCCAGTTCATGCTTCTTGAGGGCCCCGACCTTGAAATCAGCCCCGCCGCGGCCATAGATACCCAGCGCCTGGGGTTCCGGCCGCGCTGCCGCCATTTCATCGACCTGGGCCAGGATAGCCCGGGATAAGTCCTGGCCCCGGAGGTTACGCCCCTGGGCGAAGGCTTTCACCTTGGCGCCTTGAAGGTGGGTCAACTCAAAGGCGGCGTCCGAAAGGTGCAGCAGCAGCCAGGAAGGCGGCAGGGGCCTGCCTGACAGGGCAAAGACCTTGCCGGCCGCCGCCGGGGCCAACTCCACCGCGACGGGTCTCAGCGTCGCCGCCGTCAACAGGCGCAGGCACACCTCCACCTGATCCCGGGGCACGGCCATTAACATGAGGCGGATTTCGGTTTCCGTTTCCGCCAGCACCTGAAAACCATAGAACAGGTTGTCGGCCGGCAAGGGCAGAAACCGATCCAGTTCATAAGCCACCACCTGGGCCAGATTTTCCGACGCGGCCCGCGGCAGAGAGACCTGGCGAAAAAAGCCCAGGTGAGGGGAGACCGCCAGGCTTACCGGGCATAACTCCAGAGTCCAGGCCGATACGGTTTCTTGCAGGACGAGGCCCAACTCTTCCATCTTCCCGAATTCGCAAGGGTAGGTGGCCCAACGTCCCACCTGGATTCCCGACAGGCTCTTGCGGACCTGGACCAGCGTCAGCCCTTCTCCCCCCAGATAGGCGCCCAGACCGTCCATGCCGGTCAGCACGGAGGCGGCCAGCGCATTCCACCACTGGCCCATGTTGCCCCTCATATCCCATTTCCGTCCCAGATTAAAGTTCATCCCGGAAACCCGTTATACCAAGATAAAATCATCCAGGGAACCCTCTGGTTTGTGTCTAAGCGCACCACTGCCTTAATCGTGTGACGTCCGCTATTCTTCTTTACCATACCTGTGGAGGTAATCGTAAAAAAAGGGGAGCTCAGGAAAGAGATTTGCACGCCCTGGCCCAACAATGGATTCGCACTTGCCTGAGCAATATCTTGGAAATTTCGGATAGGGATCGTCTGCCGGGCAGCTATGATATTCTGGGCCGCGTCCCGAGCAAATCCCATGGCCAGCAACACCTCCAGAGGGGCCGTATTGAGGTTGATCCCTCCCCGGGTGGTTGCAACTGACAGCCACTGGCTCAGGCGGGGAATCAAGGGGCTGGCCTCAAAACCGTGCACCCAGGCAAGCTCTTCCACCGTCTCGAAATTGCTGTTCTTGGCGACATAAGGAGGATCCAGGCTCAGGTAGTAAGCGCTTTTGGCCCCGTAAGGACGAGGGGAGCTATCCTTCGTGCGCCAGTCCAGCAGAGAATCCACCATGGTGCGGATTTGGGGTTCCGGAAATCCCAACACGGCAAAAAAGTTGCGCAGCAGCGCCTCAGGGGCCAGGTTGAGATTGATCTTGCCGGCTTCGTCGCCTATCCTGACCTCCACCATGCCATCCGGCAGTTCCAGCACATGGGGCCGCTGGTCTCCCTGCCAGAGGTCGCCGGAGGCCCCCTGGGTCTGGGGAGCAATGCCTTGTAGCCCACTCATCTCCGCCGTCTTGGCGGTCATCAGTTTCCCCAGGGCATAATAAACCCCCGCCTCGGCCAGCCGTTGGCACTTATGGGCTTCCCCAAAATTGCTGGCCAGCTTGAGCTCGGTACGCCATTCCTGGGCCCAGCTCAAAACCAGAACGCTGATCAGAGTCAGGATCAGGAGGACCAGGAGGAGCACCGCGCCTTCCTCCCTGGCGCTCAAGGCCTTCGGATTAAGGAACTTTTGCGTCACTCTTAAAATCCGATACATGCAGGTGGATAAACCAGACCAGGGGCTCACGCCCTTTCTGGGTAAGATAGACCCTTATCCAGTCGGGTAAGGCCTTGAGCTTTTCGGCATCCCAGGTCTCATATTCCTGTCCGCCCTGGCCATAAGTAAAGCGGAGGGAAGCCAGGCGCCCCATGAGTATCTGCCTCACTTCCACTCCTTCCGGGTCCCGGGACCAGTTCACGTTCTTGGTTTGTTCCACGGCCAGAACCAGTTGGTCCGACTCATTTTGCCCCGCCAGCACCCGCCAGTGATAAACCCCTCCCATATTGTAAGCTTCCAGGGGCACCGGCGTGAAAAACCGCATTTCCGTGGCATTGCCGATAAAGTAGAAACGATTTAACAGGGAACCCTTGACGGCAGAACTCAAGGAGCGCGCCAGGATGGTCTGGCCCATGCGGAGTTCCTGGACCTGCTCGGCGGCCGCCTGCCCGTGCCGCATAGCCTTGAGACTGAGACTGAGGGCAGTGTAGGCGACCAATGACAGAACACCGGTAAGCCCCAGAGCGATCATCAGCTCCAGCAAGGTAAAACCGGCGCTCTCCGCAGCTTTCCCCGTCTGAGCCATGTATCACAATACCTTCTGAGCCACGGTCCTGATGGTCTGGAGTTCCAGGGTCTTGCGTCGGCCCCACTCCTGCCACGTCAACGTCACCCGGATCAGGGAGCACAGGACCCGCTTGTTGGCAAAAGGGTCGGATAACTCGTACTGGGGGGCAACCCGCACCATATAATCATACCGGCCGTCCCGCCCCTGGTAGGTCCCCTCCGCCATGGTGTTGATCTCGCAGTTTTCCTGCAAGATCTTTTCGCCCACCAGCACCGCCTGGGTGTGGCCCCAGGAAGCTTCCTGGGCCCGCAAGGCCGAGGTTAACACCTGGAGGAGGACCACCATCACCAGCCCCATGATGGTGGTGGCCACCAGGACTTCCAGGAGGCTGAAACCCTCAGCTCTGGGCGGCCGGGGAGCCGGTGGCGCCAATGTCGTTCGTGCCATGACCCTACTTCCCGGCCCCCAAGGAGATTTTGCCGGTTATGGGTTCCACTTCCAGGAGGGAGCGGCGGCCGGTGGGCTCCACCAGCGCCAGCTTACCGCCGCTAGAGCTGCCGTCCCCGAAAAAAGCAATGTACCCCTGGGTCTTCTCCGGATTCTGCCACACCAGACTGGCGCCGCCTAGGCTCACTCCCGTTAATGCCCCTTCCCGGGCTGAGCCTTCCAGCCGGTAGCGGCCAGTCTTGAGGTTCAGAAACAGGCGCACCTTAAGTCCCTTGGTGACCGCCTCGCTCCTGGCGGTTCGCAGCGTGGCGGTCAACTCCCGTAAGCTGGCGCGGTTCTTTTCCCGCTCCCAACTGCGGAGCAGGCTGGGCAGCACCAGACCCAGCAGGAGAGCCATCAGGCCCAGTACCGCCATAAGTTCCAGCAGGGTAAACCCGGCCTGTGCCCGGTCGGCGTCCCCGTCCGTCCGCACCGCCGGTCTCGGGGAGCTGGAAAGAACCTCCGGCAGTTTCATTTAGGGTTCACCACGGCCAACCGCATCACCGCCCTTGAAATCGGGGGAGCAGGCAGATTGACCCGTTAGGGGGAGGATTGCCAGTTGGTGATGTCCTGGTTCTCCCCTTCGCCGCCTTCGGCGCCGTCGGCCCCCAGGGAATAGAGATCATAGGGGCCATGTTCGCCGGGAAATTTGTAAATGTAAGGTCGGCCCCAGGGGTCGTTGGGGACCGGCTTATCCAGGTAGGGCCCGCCCCAGGAAGGCAGGTTTTCCATTTTTTCCCGGAGAGCCTGCATCCCCTCTTCCGTAGTGGGATACCGCCCCACATCCAGATGAAAAAGGTCCAGGGACGTCGCCAGGAGGGCTATTTGGGCCTGGGCCGTTTTCTGCTTGGCTTTTCCCACCCGGCCCATGAGTCTGGGAGCGACCAGCGCCGCCAGGAGGCCGAGAATGAACAGGACAATCATCAATTCGATGAGGGTGAACCCCCCATCGCGGCGCGCTTTCCTGGTCAATGGTACCATTCCTCCCCTTTAGAATTGAATCTCGTAAAGATTGAGTATCGGCAACAACAGCGATACGATGATGAAGGCCACCACCAGCGACGTTACCAGGATCAGTACCGGCTCCAGCAAGGCCAGGAGCCGACGGACGGCCCCCCTGGCATCATTTTCCAGGGAGCCGGCGGCGGAGAGCAGCATGTCGGCCAAATGCCCGGTCTCTTCACCGATGGCCGTCATTTGCAAGAAGAGTTCCGGGAACATGCCCACTTTCTTGAGCAGACCCGAAAGCTGCTGGCCTTTTTCCACGTTTTCTAAAACTCCCTTCAGGGACTTGGCCAGAAAGCGGTTGTTCACCGAGGCGATCACCACCCTCAGAGACGATACCATGGGGACGCCGTTGGCCAGCAGGGTCCCGAGAGTTTTGGCAAAAAAGACCGCCGCGACCCGGCGGCTCAAACCGCCCAGAAAGGGGGCCTTCATCTTGAAACGATCTATCTGGAACTGGCCTTCCGAGCTCTTGATTAAACTCCTCAACCCCATGACCGCGGCTACCGCCAGCAGCGCCCCCAGCCACCAATAAGATCGTAACGCCTGGCTGAGGCCGATTAACAGGCGGGTGCTCCAATAGAGACTCTGGCCCATCTCCTGAAAGAAGGTTTCGAAGCGCGGCACCACATAAAGGAGCATGAGGATCAGGGACAGACCGCCGACTCCGGCCAAAATCATGGGGTAGATCAAGGCGGTGAGGAGATAGCTGCGAAACTCGCTCACCGTCTTTAAATAGTCCCCCAGGCGATCCAGGGCCTCTTCCAGGAAGCCGCCGGTTTCCCCCGCCTGGACCAGGCTGACGTAGAGGGGGGAGAAGATGCGGGCCCGGGTCAAGCCCTCCCCCAGGGTCTTGCCTTCCTGCAAATCACGGAGTACTTGGGAGAGAACGGCCTTCATGGCCGCCCGGGAGGTTACTTGCTGCAGGGCCTGGAGGCTGCGGTCCAGGGGCAGGCCGGCTTTCAAGAGAGCCGCCAGTTCCTGGGTGAAATTCACCACTACCCGGGAGGGTATCCGGCCCCGCCGCAGCGGCAGCCTCTCCTGCCAACGGGTGGCCGCCTCAGCCAGGCTGATGCGCAAGGGAATCAACCCGCCCTGCTGCAGGTGCGCCACCACCTGGCGCTCCTCCCGGGCCTCCAGGGTGCCTTGAAGGATATTCCCGGCGGCATCGGCGGCCCGGTAGGAAAACATGGCCATGCCTTACTCCTGGGTCACTCGCAGGACTTCCTCGACGGTGGTGAGGCCTTGGGCCACCTTGTCCCAGCCGTCCGCCGCCATGGTCTTCATGCCTTGACCGATGGCTTGCTGGCGCAAGGTGCTGGCATCAGCCCGCTGGAGGATAAGCGGCCGAATCGCATCATCCACGATAAGGAACTCATAAATACCCGTGCGGCCTTGATAGCCGGTTTGGGCGCAGGCGGGACACCCCTGGCCGGTGAATAATTGCTCCGGTTCCTGCCCCGAGCCCATTCCGTTCCGGATCAAACGCCATTCTTCCATCTTGTAACCGGGAGGCAAGGGCGTCCGGCATTCCGGGCAGATGCGGCGCACCAGCCGCTGGGCGACAATCCCGAGGATCGCCGAGGCCAGCAGGAAATCCTCAATGCCCATTTCCAGCAGGCGGGGGACCGCCCCGGACGCGTCATTAGTGTGGAGGGTGCTGAATACCAGATGGCCGGTGAGGGCGGCGTGGACCGCGATCTCGGCGGTCTCCCGGTCACGGATTTCGCCCACCAGCACCACATCCGGGTCCTGACGGACGATGTGGCGCAACCCCCGGGCAAAGGTCAGCCCAATGGAAGGTTTTACCTGCATCTGGGTCACTCCCGACAGCCGGTATTCCACCGGGTCTTCAACGGTGATGATCTTTTTCTCCGAGGAATTGATGGTTTCCAGGGCGGCATACAGGGTGGTGGTCTTGCCGCTGCCGGTGGGACCGGTGACCAGAATCATCCCGTAGGACTTGTGGATCATCTGGTCAAATTGCTCTAACTCCCGGGGCGGAAAGCCCAGGCCGTGGAGATTGAGGATCACCTTCTCCCGATCCAGGATGCGGATGACCATGCTCTCACCCATGAGCGTGGGAAGAGTGGACACCCGGAAATCGATATCGTGCCCTTGCACCTTTAAGCGGAAGCGGCCGTCCTGCGGCAACCGACGCTCGGCAATATCCAGGCGCGCCATGATCTTCAAGCGCGAGAGGACCGCAGCCTGTAGGCCCTTGGGGGGCGACTCCGTCTCATAGAGAATGCCGTCCTTGCGATAACGCACCCGGAAGGTATCCTCAAAAGGTTCCAGGTGAATATCACTGGCCCCCATCTGGATCGCCCGAAGCACCAGGAGGTTGACCAGTTGGATGATGGGGGCTTCACGGGCCATATCCCGGAGATGGCCGATTTCTGCGGTCTCTTCCGATTCCACATCCAGTTCTTCGGCTTCCAAATCGCCCACCAACCGGGACATGCGGCTCCCCGGTTCATAGGCGGTCTGAATAAACTCCATAATCTCGGCCTCGGCAGCCTTGACGGGAACCACCGGGGCCTTGAGGGCGACCTCCATGGTGGCTTGCAGCTCCTGGTCTTCGGGTTGGGCCATGGCCAGAAAAATATGGCCATCTTCCTGTTTCAATGGGAAAACCAGGTTCTCCCGCAAGAACCGGACCGATAGCCCAGGAAACGACTCAAATACCGCCAGGTCTTTCAGATTGGTGGGTATGTCCATCCCGACGCCCTGCCTTTACGGCTCGAAGGTCAGCAAGTAACAAACAGAATACTATTTATTATAATCATTTTTCTGGCCTTTTACGAGTGTCCGGGGCGCTCCCCCCGAAGGAATTCTCAGGCTGGAGACGGAGAGCGGCCGATTTCCGTCTTGCGGCCCCAAATTCATAGATTTGTGAGCAATTCCTGCGATAGACCAGCGGGACTAAAGGCCAGAAGCATGTTTTTCCAAGAGGTAATAGAGCCCCATGACCTGGGTGACGAAATCCTGAGTCTCTTTGATGGCTGGGACCTGACAACCCGCCGAGATTACCCGATGATGTCCGGCATTATATCCGGCCAAGGCCAGGGGGACGGAACCCTGAAAGTAATCCAGCAGGAAGCGAAAATAGCGGCACCCCGCCAGGATATTTTCCCGGGGGTCGAAAGGGTCTCGCACCCCTAAAGCCGCCGCCGTTCCCGGCATGAGCTGCATCAACCCCATGGCTCCCTTGGGAGACACGGCCTGAT
>Ga0315281_10010311_pt1 | contig 12882 bp, 12 predicted proteins | sample YL17G07_0_MG_FD_204540 | JGI IMG/M metagenome (GOLD analysis project Ga0315281, IMG submission 204540) | Sediment microbial communities from Yellowstone Lake, YNP, Wyoming, USA - YL17G07_0 | ecosystem: Environmental > Aquatic > Freshwater > Lake > Sediment | place: USA: Wyoming | collected... | reverse complement strand
GGCTCAGATGTTAGCGACTACGACGAGGCCAATGTTCGAGCAATATAGCCGAGGAGTTGTCGTCTGACAGGTGAGCCGCTATAATGGCCTTGAAAATGTAGCAGTTATTTCCTTACGGCGCCTTAGTTGCCGATTTGCGCAGTGACTTTGGCGCCAACTGGCTCTGCAGCGGGTGCTTTTTCCTCGGCCGCTTTTTCGGCTTCCTTGCTCGCCACCAGGGCTCCAAATTTGCGCCCTAAACCGATGACGGAAAAGGCCCAAATTGCGCAGATGATGATGACCAAAGGTCCGAGGATGTAGGTCAAGCTGGCGAGCGAGACGCTGCCGCCAATCACCGCGAGAAGGGTCGACTGGATGAAGGCTCCGCCCGATTTGCCGGCTCTGCCGCCGATCACTTCTACGGCGCCTTGCCCTTTGACCTTCGCTTCTTGATCAAGCGGGATGTAAGCCATCTGCTTTGTAGAGTCAAAGAGGGAGTACTTGGTGCCCTTTGACAAGACGTTTTGAATTTGGCCTACAAGAACGGCAACGAGTACGACCGTAGTCCCCATGAGAGGTGCGAAAGGTGTGCTCTTGGTTCCGTTCCAGACGAAGAAGAAGAAAATCGATGAGGTGAAGAGAACCATGAGGGGAGTGAGGATCGCAGCCTTGGTCCAGCTCAGCTTTCTCAAGATGTTGTTTCCCACCACCATCAGGAGGATAGTGACCGCTCCGGTCCAGGTGGAAAATTGTCCCATGAACATGTTGTAGTCGTTCATATCGGGGAAGGCAATTTTAATTTGCCCTTTCCAAACGCCTTCAACTAGGTTGATCGCAATGCCGTAAGAAAGAACGAGGACGGCGATCATGCCGAGGTAGGGGTTCTTTAGGATATATTTGAAGCTCTCTACGATGGACAGCTTCGCTTTCTCTTTCTTCTTCCCTTGGCCGGGTTGATAAAGGGTCGGGTCGGTGAGGACGTTTTTGTGCATCCAGCGGTAGGTGAGGATCGCGACCAGCCCAGATACCACAACGCAGCTCATCAGCAATTTTAAATTGACTCCGAAAGAATCGATGCCTTGGGGGAGAGATTTTGCGTACTTCGCTGTCAAAATAATGATTGGGCCAGACAAGAGGAGGCCGATGTTACCGATCATGCCAAATAGGCCGTAGAACCGTTTTGCTTCAGTGACCTTGGTGATTTCATTGGCAAACTGCCAGAACAGCATGGAGAGGACGACGCTACCCCAGAGTTCGGAGAGAATATAAAATATGCTGAAACTCCAGTTTCCAATCACGGGAACTAACCAGTGGAGATTGGGCAGAGAGGCTTGGGCCGCTTGGATGGAAGCCATCGACATGTGGAGCGCTTCTTTGTTTGGATAGATAACAAAGGCAAACGTGGCAAAGAAGAGGAGAAAGGGGGTGAGGACAATATAAAACAGCCGCTCTTTAGAAAAAATATTAGCCAGCTTGATGAAAACGATCATAAAAAGGATCGCTGCGGGGGTAACTCCGTAGAGTTTCAAGAATGATAAGCACTCTGCGCCGCCGCCGGGGGCATTGACCATCAAGGTGTCTTTTGTATCTCTCAAAATTGTGTAATTGAACAAAATACACATCATCATTAAGCCCATTGGCAAGAACTTCTTCAGTTCAAATCCATGAACAGGCCAAAAAATGCCGCGGAGTCCTTTAAAAACCGATTCGGTGGGGGGGTCTGCCTTTACTGCCATATTGTTGATATCCTACATGTATTTCCGACCTATGATCATAAGCAAAAAATCATAAAATGCAAGATCTAAAATATCGCGCGCGGTTAGGTTTGATGGTTTTCGGCAACTAGATTTTGGCTCCCAATGCGTTGTGGAGATCGAGTCCAACCTGAACAGTGTTAACGAGATCGAACAACATGTTGAGAGGCAAAAGATGTTGATGGAAAATCGTAAAAATTAACCGCGCGCGGTATAAATGACAGACCCCGAAATTATTGAGATTTCGGGGTCAAAAAAAAGAGGAAAAAAAAGAATTATTGGTGGGTAGCGGGGTTGAGCTCCATCGAAAGCATTTGGAGGGCATTCGCTGCTTCGGTGTAGCTGATCCAGAGTTCCTGCTCGACTTTGTTATGTCGGATCGCTTGAATCAGTTCCCTTTTGCAGGAGGCAAGTGATTTTTTTGGACTCAGGATAGTAATGATTTCTTTGTCCCCAGCAAGACGGGCGATGTTGAGCATTCTCTCGAGTTGAATACGGGTGAAATTCATGTGGTCGCGCCGTTTGCGGGATCCTCGGGCGGCTCTCTGTTTAGGGGCCACGGCTGTCGGTTTGTCGGAGTTGACAACGAATCTCTCGATGATCGAGGAGAGCTCCTGGGGAGCCTTATACTTCATTTTTCTCAAAGTAAAATGATGCATATACCCGCCGCTCTTCATTGGCAAATATTTGCATAACTCATTTTCTTTACGGGCGCCGATCTTCTTGATCGCCTTTGCAATTACGTCTTCTACGTCTCTTGCGCTTTTTTTTGACTCTGTCAAAGTTTCTTTATGTGCCACGCTCATGAATACCTTCCTAAAATTCGTTCGAAGGAGTCCCTTCGGATTGTTCAAAAATATTTTCGAAACTGATGTAAGGGTTTAACCGATCTGCATTTTATATGCAACATTCTTTTCGCCCTTTCACTCTGTTTCTTCTAAGTTAATTTGGGATTATATAGACCGATCTCTTTTCGTGCAAGAAATTGAGTATTTTTCTTTTTTGCTTTTTGTTACTCTCTATTCTATGTTTCTTCAATAGGAAGAGGGTATGTACTTTTTCAAAAAAATTATTTTTATCCTGGCCGCGAGCCTCACAGCGACCGGCTGTTCGGGGAAGGGGAGCGGGGTAAAAGATTGGATGAAGGGCTCAGCGAAGCCTCGCATCCTCTCCACGACGGCCCAAGTGGGCGATCTCGTCTCGGAAATCGGGGGAGAGAGAATTGCCACGTGGGTCCTCATTCAGGGAGATCTCGATCCCCATAGTTATGAGTTGGTTAAGGGGGATGATGAAAAGTTTTTTCGAGCCGATTGCATTTTTTACAATGGCTTAGGGTTAGAGCATGGCGCGAGCCTCTCTTCGATCCTCCGGTCGAGCGACAAGGCAGTGCCGATCGGTGAAAAGATCGCTGCGGCTCAACCGGATCGGATTTTGAAAAAGGGGGAGGTCGTCGATCCCCACATTTGGATGGACATTTCGCTCTGGAAGGGGGCAATCGATCCGATCGTGGAGAATCTTTCCGCGGTCGATCCCGAAGGGGCTTCCTATTACCAGACAAGGGGGATCGCATTGGCTGCTAAAATGGATCAAACGCACGAGGAAGTGCTGGAACTTTTGCATCGGGTACCCGCTTCGAAAAGATATCTGATTACGAGCCACGATGCCTTTCGCTACTTTGCAAGGAGTTACTTGTCTGAGCCGGGGGAATCCGATTGGGCAAAACGGTTCACGGCGCCCGAGGGGCTCGCCCCTGACGGCCAGCTAAATCCCTACGATATCCAGAGAATCATCGATTTCCTCCGAGAAAAGAAGGTCTCGGTTCTATTCCCTGAGTCAAACGTGAGCCGCGATTCGATCCGGAAAATCGCGTCTGCGGGGAAGGAATTGGGACTCGAAATCCGCGTCTGCTCCGAGCCACTATATGGCGATTCGACCAGCGGTCTTTCTTATCTTGAGATGATGCGGAAAAACGGGGACGTGATATCGAGGTACTTGCCATGAAATACGCTGCAATGGAAGCCGAATCGCTCAACATCAACCACGGGAAAACACCCGTATTGTGGGATCTCTCTTTTATCGTACCTAAGGGGTTGCTCGTCGGGATCATCGGACCGAACGGGGCGGGAAAGAGCACGCTGCTAAAGGCGGCGCTCGGACTTGTGAAACCCCTGTCTGGAAAGATCGATCTCCTTGGAGAGAGCGCTACAAAAGTGCGGGGGAGAGTCGCCTATGTCCCTCAGCGAGAATCGGTCGACTGGGATTTTCCGATCACTGCGGAGGAAGTCGTCATGATGGGGCGCTATGGCAGGCTTGGCCTTTTTGGAAGGCTCCGTAAAGCCGACAGAGAGGCCGCCGCGGCCGCGCTCGAGCTCGTCGGAATGAGCGCTTTTGCGGATCGGCAAATCGGCCAGTTGTCCGGTGGGCAGCAGCAGCGCCTTTTTATTGCCCGCGCCCTCGTGCAGAGCGCCGACCTCTTCCTCCTCGACGAGCCCTTTGCCGGCGTCGATTTAGGCACCGAGAAATCGATCATCACCCTCTTGAAGAACCAAAGAGATGAAGGGAAAACGGTTTTTGTCGTCCATCACGATTTGCCGACGGTAGAGGAGTATTTCGATTGGGTGATTCTCCTCAACACGCGGCTCATCGCCTGCGGCCCTGTTTCTGAGGTTTTGACGCAGGAAAATCTCTCTGCTGCTTTTGGCAAGAGCCAATCGCTCTTCAATGAGGCCGCCGCTCTCTCTCTGAAGAGCAAGACTGGAATTATATGAACCTCTTCGACTTTTTTACCGATCCGGTATTGAGGGCGCCGACGTGGGGAACGCTCCTGATGTGCATCGCCTCGTCGCTCATGGGCGTCCTCTTGTTCTTAAAAAAAAGAACCCTTCTCGCCGAATCCCTTTCCCATGCGACCTATCCGGGAGTGGTCATCGGGGTGTCTCTTTTTGCTCTCCTTTTTCCCCATCATGAAGAGAAGTCGTTTATCGCTGTATTGCTCGGCGCCTTCCTCTCTTCTCTCGCCGCTTTGAAAGCCATCGAATGGCTGCAGTCGAAAGGGAAGGTCTCCTCCGACGCCGCGCTCTGCTTTATCTTGTCCCTTTTTTTTGGCGCGGGCATCGTCGCCTCCAGCGCGATGCAATCTTCTCTCCCCACGTGGCATAAACAGATTCAGATGCTCCTCTTCGGTCAGGCGGCGACGATGACCGACCTCCACATCGCCCTCTACGGCTCCCTCGCATTCGCTATCTCCCTTTTTCTTGCCCTTTTGTTCAGGCCCTTGCAAGGGGCGCTGTTCGACCGCGATTACGCAGCGAGCACCGGCATTCGAGTCGCGCTGCTAGAACGGATCGTTTTCTGGCTCCTTCTCCTCTCGATCATTGTGGGGATCCGCAGTGTAGGCGTGGTGTTGATATCGGGGATGGTCATCGCCCCCGCCGTGGCCGCGCGCCAATGGACCGACCAGCTGAAGCCGATGTTCTTTTTCGCCGCCTTTTTTGGCTGCTTAAGCGGCCTTGTCGGGAATATTTTGTCTGTTCAAGGCTCGATTTTCCTCTCTACGGAAACTGAAAAAATGATCCTTCCGACAGGACCGATGATCGTTCTCGTCGGGGCCGCCATCGCGTTGCTGTCTCTCCTTTTCGCTCCCAAAAGGGGGCTCCTTTTCCGCCTCTTCCGGATCGGAGCGTTCCATCTCCGCTGTCTGGAGGAAAATCTCCTGAAGGGAATCTGGAAAAAGGGGCCACTCACCTTTGAAAACCTCCGGCAAACTTTCCGCATCCCCCCCTTCCCCCTCTACTTCGCTCTCCAGCGCCTTCTCCGAGAAGGTTGGCTCATGCGCGATCAAAAAACCTATTCCTTAACCCTCGATGGGAGCCAGAAAGCCTCTTCGATCGTCCGTCTTCACCGGCTGTGGGAGCTCTATCTCGCTGAGACACTGAAACTCCAGGTGGAAAAAGTACACAAGACAGCCGAGGAGATGGAGCACATCCTCACGCCCGATATCGAAGAGCGGCTGACCCGCCTTCTCTCGAATCCGAAACAAGATCCCCATCAGCAGCCCATTCCACAGAGGCCTCAACCGCTATGAGTCCGTATTGGGGAGCCAATTTTTTTGAGTTTTTCTACATCCTCATCGTTCGCATTGCCCACTGGAATTTCTCAACTCTCGCAACGGATGAAGTGCAAATCGGAGTGCTCGGCGCCGTCGCCGTTTCCTGCGCGCTTCTCGGCCCTTTTCTCGTCCTCAAGCGGATGGCGATGTTCGCCAATTCTCTCTCTCACACGATCCTCCTCGGCATTGCAGGCGCTGTTCTCCTCCTCGGAGGTACTGCCATGTTCGATCTTTCCCACCTCCTCCTCGGCGCCCTCATTGCCGCAATCGCCACCGCTTTTTTCACCGAGGGGCTGATCAAAGTGTTTCGCCTGCAAGAGGATGCCAGCATCGGCCTCGTCTTCACCTCCCTCTTTGCTCTCGGGATTGTCCTCGTCACCCTCTACACCCGCGACCTCCATTTAGGCATCGAATCGGTCATGGGAAATGCCGATGCCCTGATGCCCTCCGACCTCCGCCTAGCCGCCACCCTCATGCTCATCAATGGGTGCGCTATTTTTCTGTTCTTTCGCCATTTCCAACTCGCCAGTTTTGATAAGAGCCTCGCCCAAACCCTAGGTCTTCGAGGAGGGCTCTTCCATTTTCTCCTCCTTTTTCTCGCAGCCGCGACCTGTATAGGCGCCTTCCGCGCCGTCGGCGTCCTCCTCGTCCTCGCCTTCCTCGTCGGCCCCTACCTCACCGCCCGCCTTTTTTGCCACCGCCTGAAATATCTCCTCCTATGGAGCGCACTCCTCGGAATCGGCGCCTCCCTCTTCGGCGTCGCCCTCGCGCGCCATCTCCTCAGCGTCTATGATCTCCCCCTCTCGACCGGCGGGATCGTCGCCTGCTCGATCGGCCTTTTTTACCTCATCGCCCTCGCCATCAGAAAAATTTATCTCTTCACACTCGCGCGGCGATGTGCTATCGTGAATGGCGCATGATTGAGAGCATTCTCTACGCACTACTCGCCATTATTGGACTCGGCTTTCTCGTCTGTATCCACGAGCTTGGCCATTATTTCGTCGCGAGAAGACAGGGAATGCGCGTCGAAGCTTTTGCCATCGGATTTGGCAAGCCCATCTATACCTGGGAGCACGACGGCGTCAAGTGGCATATTTGCTGTCTCCCCTTCGGCGGCTATGTCAAAATCGCCGGGATGCAAAAAGAGGGGAACCGCGAGCCCTATGAGATCCCCGACGGGTTTTTCGGTAAGCGCCCCTGGCAGAGAATCCAAGTCGCACTGGCCGGACCCCTCGTCAATATCGCTTTCGCCGCTGTTATTTTCACCCTGATTTGGGCGTTTGGAGGCCGAGATAAGAGCTTTTACGAATTCACCCACCGGATCGGTTGGGTCGACCCCAAATCGGCGCTCTATGACCACGGAGTCCGCCCCGGCGACGTCATAGAAAAATACGATGGAAGAAAGTTTCACGGATTCAAAGACCTCATGGTCGCATCGCTCATGGACGATGAGCAGACGCGGATTCAAGGCTATAAAATCGACTATGCGAACGGCCACCGGAGCGATTTCGATTACACGCTGAAAACTTATGAAGATCCGAGAAGTGCCAAAGACAAGTTTCTGACCATCGGGGTTCTCTCTCCCGCTCAATATCTGATCTACGAGCCCGACTCGTCATTGGTCGGCGCCCCCATTTTGAAGAGCGGCATTGAACCGAAAGACCGGCTTCTTTGGCTCGATGGAGAGGTGGTTTTTTCGGTCAAACAACTCGGCTCCCTCGTCAATGAATCGACCGCCTTTATCACAGCGCGCCGCGGGAATGAGGTGTTTCACACGAAGGTTCCCCGCGTTCACATCGATGATCTGAAAATGAGTGGTGTCGAAAGAGCCGAAATCGACGATTGGCAGCATGAAGCGGGATTGAAAGGGCGGGTGCAGGATCTCTTTTTCGTCCCCTACAATCTCTCCCCAATCGGCGAAGTGGAGAGCCGGATCAATTTCATCGACGAAGAAGATCAGATCCGCGCCTTCCAGAAATGCCAGCGGTGCGCCTATTTCAATCCTCTGCAGGAAGGGGACCACATTCTCGCCATCGACGGGACCGCCGTGAAAAGTTCCTATGAAATATTGGAGCGGCTGCAAACGCGCCATGTATTGGCTATTGTAGACCGCAATCCGATGGCCATGCGAAAAATTTTATGGACGAAAGCCGATGAGCAGTTCGATGACTTCAGCACAGTCGATTTAGAGAACCTCGCCTCTTCGATCGGAACAGAGAAGCCACTTCTCGCCTCGGGCACCCTTCATCTTCTGAATCCCATCGTCCCCCAGTCCCTCATTGAGATTCCCCTATCTCCTGAGCAGAAAACACAGATGGCGCAAGAATTTGCTGAATCAAAAAAGGCGATTGAAGAGATCCGGGATTCTCAAAAGAGGAGCGAGCAGCTCCACGAGCTGGAGAAAAATCAGCGGAGATTGCTCCTTGGCATCCCCCTCAAGGACCGAGAAGTCCGCTATAATCCCTCTCCTATGGTGCAGTTTTTCAATGTCTTCGAAGACACCTGGCGCACTCTCTACGGGCTTGTTTCGGGCGTCCTCAATCCCAAATATGTCAGCGGTCCCGTCGGCATCGTTCACGTCGTCCATAACAGCTGGATGGTGGGCGCCAAGGAAGCTCTCTTTTGGATGGCTGTGATCAGCATGAACCTCGGCCTCATCAATCTGCTCCCCATCCCCGTCCTCGACGGCGGCCACATCATGTTCTCGCTTCTCGAAATGGTGACCAAGCGTCCCTTGCGCGCCAAGACGATGGAGCGGCTCATCATCCCCTTCGTCGGCCTCTTGGTGGCGCTGTTCATCTACATCACCTATCAAGATATTTCACGTCTCTTCTCCAAGTTTTTTTAGAAAAAATTCACATATACCGCGCGCGGTTAATTTTTACGATTTTCCATCAACATCTTTTACCTCTCAACGCGTTGTTCGATCTCGTTAACACTGTCCAGGTTGGACTCGATCTCCACAACGCATTGGGAGCCAAAATCTAGTTGCCGAAAACCATCAAACCTAACCGCGCGCGGTATAGCAGAGAAAAATCCATGCTGCGACCACCCCAAACAACGAAGCGTTGTTCGGGGACCCGTTTGGAAGCCCTAGAATGGGCCAAAGACTTCCTTGGCATGGTACAAGACATCAAAGTGCCCAAACCATTCCAAAGGTCAACAAAAGAGGTTTCTGTCGATCGGGATTGGGTTTCCGTAAAACCAGACCCATCCATCCCCGCTCTCCCCTTGAAAGATCTTCCCGGCAAAAAACTTCACTATTATTTCGATGAAGTGACTCGGCATGCGTATCGCGATGAAAGTGGCGAGATCCTCTACTACCGTTTGCGCCTTAGGCGCCGTAAGGGAATAAATGCTATAGTTTGAAGGTTCTTGGAGTGGCTCAGATGTTAGCGACTACGACGAGGCCAATGTTCGAGCAATATAGCCGAGGAGTTGTCGTCTGACAGGTGAGCCGCTATAATGGCCTTGAAAATGTAGCATTTATTCCCTTACGGCGCCTTAGAGATAAACATGATCCAACCAAGAAATTCACCCCTCCCCTGAGTTATGGATATTGGCAGCAATTCCCGCTGGGAAGATTTCAACGCGTTGATTACTAATCGGATATAACTCGAAAAAAAAGATCCCGAGACCTCATTATTGAGGCCGATTAGATGCCTGAAAATTACTGAAGAACCTAAAACTACTCGACTAAACACTACGATGCACGACTTTCCTAGCTAAGAAGTATTGATACGCCCTCCTACCACGGCCATTTTTTGATAAAACCATTCCCATGAGGGAATAAGCGCCCAACGCATCAGCCCCCTCATATCCTCCCATAAGCCTCGATAAGACCCTGCTAGTTTTTTTGCAGCCTTGAATAGGTTGCAGGCAATCCCCTGGACTTGGTCTATCAAAAACGCAAGCAGCATCAGGAGACACAATATCGTCGAGAGATATTTTTTGCCGTGCCCGTAATTGTGTTCAAAATTGTATCCTAAGTTCTTCAGTGTGTTAAATGTTTCATTTTCAATCTTCCATCTCGCTCGGCCTCCTCTCATTAGAGTGAAAACATTGTCTTGATTGATCTCAATATTCGTTACCCAGGAAAAAAGAGTTTCCTTCCCCTTGGAATCCGTCTGCATATATTCCAAAAAATTGACACGGACATGCTGGTTGCTTTTGTTTAAAGGAACGTCGTTGATATACCGAAATTGGTGGAGAACCCCCTTCTCATCCAAAATTTCATAGTCCTTCGTATTTTCAGACGCATCGGCAAGGTCAAACAAAAACTTGTGATCCCCTGGTTTTGCACCGAGAATGTAGTCCATTTGATTTTCCTCCAAAAGACAAATGTAAGGCGCGTTTGAAGCAATACCATCGGCAATGACAATCACTTTCAAGTGAGGGTGTTCTCTCTTGAAATTTTCAATGAATCGTTTCGCAGCGTTACGCTCACAGTCATTTTTTTCTGAGCCATCACTGTTTTGGATAGTTTCTGGGCAGAGGGGGATTACATTGGATTTTTCGGGATGGACGATGCAGGCGCCCAGCATCTGATGATAGTATGTAATCGAACCATCTTTGTGTTCTTTTTTGCAACACTGCTCGCAACAAACTTTGCTAGAGGAAAATTCACCCGTGCCATCTAGGGACAACAGGTAACGGCCACCCAAAAATTCAAACTCCTCTAAACATTTTCCTCTTTGCAGTCCAGCGAATATCTTTTTGAAGGCTGGTCGAATAAAACTTGGACTGAGTTCATCTAGACGTTCTCTCAGATACGTATCTGAAGGGGGACGATTTATGTGATAGAGGATCTGAAGATTGCCATCGAGAGTTTCTCGCCGCTGGTCATATTGTAACAAGGAAGGAAATTTTAAGCTGAAAACAGCAAGGCCGGACATTAGCACATCTGTGAACGAAATCGGCGCGGTTTTGGGTAGCTTTCTTGGATCTGGAATTTTTTGGAACTGGTGGTAAACAGATGCGACCAAGGCATCTGCGCAAAGAGATTTTCTTACGGGAATGCTCATAACAAGGACCTTCAAACAAAAATGGAGGCCCAAAAGTTTACGAAAGAAATATTTTACTTACACGAGAAAAAGTGCTGGCGGGAATCGCTGGTCTTTGGTAACGTAAAACGTAAAAAACCACTGAAAAAAGTCGATCGAAGCAAAAGACTTCATAGATATCATGACTCACCCATTAGCCCCGCCTTCTTCCCTGATCGTCGCAGATTTTCTTTCTGGGGTAGCCCAGGATGCGTATCGCATGCGCACCATCCCAGGCACAGCATTGTCTACAGTAGCTCGTTACGTGGGTCGGAATCTGCCCTATTTCTATCCGATCGGAATGCCCCTGTTCATGCCATCCGCTCTGTTGGCCCGTGCATGCGAACACAATGAGAAATTACTACGCAAGATCACTTGGATTGCTCCTGCGGTGGGCATTGGCTTAACCACAGCGGCAGCATACGCCTCCTATGGCCTGGTGTCCTCCGTCTTCCTCAGAGGCCTTATTTGCGGTGCCCATAGTGGCGCATTAGGTTTGTTAAGCGCTCCAGCGGCCGGTTCCTCGTTGGGAATCATTTCGTTACAGCATGTTGTGTCCAACTGGATTGGATTGCCTGATTCCATGGGAAAATTGGATGCTACTACGCACAATAATATAGAAACTCAAGCAGACCGCGTTGCCTTTGTGGCCTTCGTCGTGTCCGCCGTTGGGTTGACTGTGCTTGGGCAACATCCCATCGTGTCTACAACCGCTGGATGGGGCATCTCCGTCACGGTGAAGATGGTTGCGATGCGCATCATGTCCAGTTTCGCGAAACCGCCAGCTGTTCTCGCATCACCGAACTTGCAGACCGCGCAACAACTCTAGACAAGGCGGGCCCGCGATGCGGGCCCTAAATTCCCAATGTATCGAAAAGGATTGAATTGGGTATTGCACCGAAATGCATTTTTACTAACATTCTAATGTCCTTGTATACAGGTATTTAAGATCAAAAGATTGCACCGAGAGCAGGCTAAATGACTATTGCGGTGCAATTGAGGTCGGGTAAGAAAAACTAAGTTTGCGAATATGTACCAGCTATGGTACACTGATGAAAAAGCAAGGTTGATAGCAATGGATTCGCCCCACTCACCCATACCTGTGATCTTCCATCGTGAAGAACAGAGTGGGAATGAACCGGTTAAGGAGTGGTTATCCGAGATGGATAAGGAAAGTCGGAAAATCATAGGCAGGGACATCAGAATTGTTCAACTGAGGTGGCCGTTAGGGATGCCTTTAGTGAGAAGTCTCGGGAGCGGTCTATGGGAAATTCGCTCGCATATTCCCAGGGGGATCTCTCGGGTGCTTTTCAAGATGATCGAGGGGGAGATTGTTCTTCTGCATGGTTTTATTAAAAAAACGCAGAAGACGCCGTCCGAAGACTTAAAACTTGCGAAGAACCGTGCAAAACTCATGGAGAGTAAAAGATGAAAAACAAACATAGAGGATCCAATTTTGAGGACTTTCTCAAAGAAGAAGGTATCTTTGAAGAATGTCATGCCGAGGCTGTAAAAAGAGTGATCGCATTTAAACTGGAGGAAGAGCTAAAAAAGCAAAAGCTCACAAAATCCCAATTTGCAAGGAGAATGCACACCAGTCGTTCGGCTGTAGACAGGTTATTAGATCCTAAGAGGGCTTGCAGCTTAAAATCGCTCATTTTAGCAGCCTTGGCGCTAGGGAAGCAGTTGGAAGTCAGATTTGCTTAAGGGCTGGGATTAGGCAGACTACAATCTTTTCGGCGCAAAGCAACGCACTAACACAGAATAGTTTAGGTGGTTGTATTGCGCCGCTATTGCGCCGTTCGGTTTATTTTGGCGCAATTGAAACGGGATACCAAAGGGCGCTGCGAGTGGTCCCTTTGTTGAAAATCATGCGTCGGAGTTTTAGTTCTTTCACAAGTAGGGATAGGAAATCCAATGGCACTTTAGATGGGCTCTATAGGGAGAGGAGGCGCGTATTGGATGAGAGAGAAAAGAAAGAGAGATCCCTTTCCGAGGG
>Ga0315281_10010310_pt1 | contig 12882 bp, 8 predicted proteins | sample YL17G07_0_MG_FD_204540 | JGI IMG/M metagenome (GOLD analysis project Ga0315281, IMG submission 204540) | Sediment microbial communities from Yellowstone Lake, YNP, Wyoming, USA - YL17G07_0 | ecosystem: Environmental > Aquatic > Freshwater > Lake > Sediment | place: USA: Wyoming | collected... | reverse complement strand
GATGGGTCAGGCCATAAACAATGCCGCCAAAAGCGATCAGAATGATGCCTATGTACACCAGCGTGCGAGGGTGCTGGTACATCTTCTTGGCGGGCTTGCCTTCCAGCTCATCCAGAGAAGCATAACGGATCAAGCCGCGCGGCCGCCCGACCTTATCCATAATGGAATCGCAGGCATCCAGGCACAGCCCGCAGGTAATGCAGCCAAGCTGCTGGCCGTCGCGGATATCCACGCCCGTGGGGCATACCTGCACACACTGGAAGCAATCGATGCAATCGCCTTGCGCCGCTCCTTCGGCTTCCGCTCCACGGCGCAACTTGCCACGCGGCTCGCCACGCCTGAAATCGTAGGCCGGCAATATCGATTGCGCATCCGTCATCACCCCCTGAATGCGCGCGTAAGGGCACATCCACATGCACACCTGCTCGCGCAACATGCCGGCCAGAATGTAAGTGCCAAAGAAAAACATGATCAGCACCACCCAGCCGACCGGAGGCAAGCGGAAATGCAGCAAGTCGTTCCAGTATTCATAAGCATCCACAAACCAGATGGAAAAGCTGATGCCGGTGAGCAGCGAAATCACCATCCAGATAAAATGTTTGGTGATTTTTTTGCGTAATTTTTCCGCGTTCCAAGGCGCTGTCTCGAGCTTGCGGCGCGCGGCGGGCGGCCCTTCGATCTTGTCTTCTATCCAGGTGAACCAGTCGGTCCACGAGCTCTGGAAACAGAAATAGCCGCAAAATACCCGCGAGGCCACCGAAGTAACGGCAAACAGGGTCATCGCCATCAGCAACAGCAACAGCGACAACATCCAGATATCCTGCGGCAAAACCGTCAGGCCAAAAAAATGAAACTGGCGATTGCCAATATCGAACAGAATGGCCTGTTTGCCATTCCAGCGCAGATAAGGCACCAGAAAAAATAATAGCCAGAGCGACTCGGTATAATTTTTTATCGTGCGGAAAAATCCCGGCATACGCTTGGCGTGGATGGTCCGGTCGCCCTTGTTGACCGCCCAGGTTTCAAATTCCTGGTAGATCCCCGTGACGTGGCTATCCTCCTTTTGCTCGGCTTCTTTACTCACGTATCCGCTCCTGACAGGCTACTAGCCGATGGTATTCCATTTTTCAATCAAAGGTGGGCTATCACGGGCCGCAATCCACGGTAAATTTGTTCTCCCCGTAACTATTGAGCTTTACATAAATGAAGACAGCGCACAAAACCAAAGAACCCGTCATTCCGGCGCAGGCCGGAATCCAGGCAATTATCAAGCGCCCGCGCAGCGGGACAAGAACCGATACACGGCTTTGTCCGCTACGCGGAACTGTATGACGGTCTGGATTCCGGCCTGCGCCGGAATGACGGTTGCTATATATGCCTCTGTCATGAATTAAGTAAAGGTCAATAATTGATTCATATTGATGAAGAAGCTACGCTGTTTTGTCCCCTCTCCCGCAAGCGGGCGAGGGGAGGAGAACAAATTTACCCTGGGCCGCAATCACATGCCTTTTTGGTCGCTTTCATTCTGAAATGAACAGGGGCGCGATAAATCACGCCCCCATCCCGTTGCTACCCTTCAAAATGGAATAGAAAACTGCCGTCCTACTTGGCCGCCTTGCTATCTGGCGCTTCTACCGGGGCTGCCGGTGTGTCAGCTTTTCCGCCGCCAAATTTATACACATAGACCGCCAGCTTTTTCATTTCGGTATCGCTCAATTTTCCGGCCGCCTTGAAGCCGGGCATTATTGCCGCACGGGCCTGCGGGTCGCCGGAATTCACGCCGTAGGTGATGGTGCGTTTGATGCCTTCAACAGAACTGTCAAAGCGCCACACCTTATCGGCCAGGTTGGCCGAACCCATGACTGTCATACCCTTGCCGTCTTCACCGTGGCAGGCCGTACAACCCTTTTCGGCGAACAGCGGCATGGAGGTCGGCTTCCCTTGCGCGACTGCGGTGGCCAAAGCCGTGATCTCGGTTTCGGACAGAACATCTTTGTGCGCCGGCATGATGGCTTGGCGGCCTTCAACAATGGATTCGTGGATGTTGTCGACCGTGCCTCCAAACAACCAGTCGTCATCGTTCAATATCGGCGCGAACAAGCCTTCTTTGTCATGGGTGCCGACACCGTTGGTACCATGGCATGCCGCGCAATTATCACCGAACAGCACCTTGCCGGAACGCTTCACATATTCGGTTAATTCGTCGTCCGCCAGAATCGCCGCCGGTGTCATGCCATTGAGTTTGGCTTCGAACTTGCCGCGTATCGCATCCACGCTGCTCTTGTCGGCTTCCATTTCACCGATCGCGGTCCAGCCGCCGATGCCTTTGAAAAATCCGCCCGCCGTGGAAAATGGAACGGAAGGGTAATACAGCCAGTACACCACCACAAACAATGCGCTGGCAGCCAAACCCAGCATCCACCATTTGGGCGGCTGATTGGTAAAGTCCGCCAAATCGTCGTCCCACACATGCCCGGTGGTTGATACACCTTCTTGATCGTGTTTCTCACTCATCTTTTTTCTCCCAATTTGACAGGGTCTTCGTCATCCAGCGCCATGCTGCGCTGCGACTCGAATTTGTCTTTATTAGCCGGGCGGAGCACCATGAAATAAACGGCCACCATGCCGGTGAACGCGACCAGAGCAAGGAACACTCCGATCCAGTCATTCACGGACATGACAGCAACGTCCATACCGAGGTATCCGAGCAGTTTAGTCACGGTAATTCACGCCTTCTTCGAATTTGATGTGATTGCCCATGCTTTGCAAATAAGCGATCAATGCATCCATATCGGTCTTGCCTTCCAACTGCGCTTTCGCGCCGTTGATATAGGCATCCGTATAGATGGTCTTGGGTACCGGGTTGAACGGCATGATGGTCATCACCTCCAGAGTCTTCACCGTTTCGGCCACATTCACCGGCATTTTTTCCAGCCAGAAATAATTCGGCATGACGGATTCCGGCACCACTGCGCGCGGATACCTCAAGTGGCGGCGATGCCACTCGTCCGAATACTTGGCCCCAACACGCGCCAAATCCGGGCCGGTGCGCTTGGAGCCCCATTGATAGGTGTGGTCGTACATCGACTCTTCCGCGATCGAGTAATGGCCGTAACGATCTTTTTCATCGCGGAACGGGCGGATCATTTGCGAGTGGCACAGAAAGCACCCTTCGCGGATATAGACCGCGCGCCCGGCCAATTCCAGAGGCTTGTAAGGGCGCACACCATCGCCGGGCTGCCAGTCTTCCAGTGTTTTGTGCGCGGATATGGCGGGGTTCCAAATCACCTTGTCCATCGAAATAACTTTGCCGCTCTTATCTTTGTGGGCGGTGCCGTTATAAGTGCCGTCCCCGCCGGTCATCGCGGTATTCGGCAAATAGAACAAAGGCACGATTTCCACAATACCGCCGACCGCCAGGGCTATCGCGGTCACGACAAACATCAGAACGGTGTTGCGCTCGATTTTGTCCTGGAATTTGGTCGAATAAATTTTGTCGTGATCAGACATGTCTCACTCCTTATGCTTGTGCAGGAACGGCGTTAGTACCGCGCGCGGCAGTTGCCTGACGCACGGTCATCACGATGTTGAACAAGGCGATCCACGCACCCAGATTGAAGATCATCCCGCCGATCGCGCGCATCGCATAGTACGGATGCATGGCGGATACGGATTCGACAAAGGTATAGGACAGCGTGCCGTATTCGTCGTAATCACGCCACATCAGGCCCTGCATGATGCCGGACACCCACATCGCCACGACGTAAACCACCGTGCCAATCGTAGCCAGCCAGAAGTGCACATTCACCAGATTTTCGGAGTACATCTTGTCCACGCCCCACAATTTCTTGGTCATGTGGTACATCGCACCGAAGGAAACCATCGCCATCCAGCCCAGCGCGCCGGAGTGAACGTGGCCCACCGTCCAGTCGGTGTAGTGCGACAAGGCATTCACTGTCTTGATAGACATCACCGGTCCTTCGAAGGTGGACATCGCGTAGAACGCCAGAGAAACCACCAGGAAACGCAGAATGTAGTCGGTGCGCAGCTTGTCCCAAGCACCGGACAAAGTCATCATGCCGTTCATCGCACCGCCCCAAGACGGGATGATCATCGCCAGAGAGATAGCGGCACCCAGCGAACCGGTCCAATCAGGCAATGCGGTGTATTGCAGATGGTGCGCGCCCAGCCACACGTAGCCGAAGGTCAGCGCCCAGAAGTGCAGCACCGACAGGCGATAGGAAAAAATGGGGCGGCCCGCTTGCTTGGGCACGAAGTAATACATGATGCCGAGGAAGCCGCCGGTCAGATAAAAGCCCACCGCATTGTGCCCCCACCACCACTGGATCATGGCATCCTGCACGCCGGAATAGATCGAGTAGGATTTGGTCAGGCTGACCGGGATCGCCATGCTGTTCACCACATGCAGATAGGTGATCATCACGATCATACCCATGGTGAACCAGTTCGACACGTAGATGTGGCTGGTCTTGCGAATCGCGATGGTCATGATGTGATTAAGGCCGAACGACAGCCAGACTATCGCGATCAGGATATCGATCGGCCACGCCAATTCGGCATATTCCTTGCCTTGGGACATGCCCAGCGGCAGGGTGATCACCGCCAATACGATGATCAGGTTCCAGCCCCAGAAGGTGAACCATGCCAGTTTGTTGCTCCACAGCCTGGTCGACCCGGTGCGCTGCACCATGTAGAAACCGGTTCCCATCAGCACACAGCCGCCGAACGCAAAAATCACCGCGTTGGTATGCAGCGGGCGCAAGCGCCCAAAAGTAAGCTCGGGTATATCGAAGTTCAAAAAGGGCCACGCCAATTCCGACGCGATCCACACACCGAGCAGCGTGCCTACCACGGCGTAGATAGCGGCCGCGATGGTGAACCATCTAACCACCTCCATATCGTACTTCACCGGTGTTGCTTGAGTCGTTTCCATATTTAGTTAGCCCCTCGAAGTTTGACCTGTTGGATTCTCTAATCAAAAATCAAAAAAAACATTGACGCGCGTCAACCGGATTACCCTGTTTATGCTGTGCCCATTGTTCTCTGCTGTCAGAGTCAGGTCAAGTTGGTTCACTCAAACCATCAATCAAAATTTGAAACCGTAACCGATACCGACCAACAGCGGGTCGCCCTTGATCGTGCTGAGTTTGCCCAGCGCGCTATTGGTGAGGTCAGTCCTGATATAGAGTTTCTTTACGTCAAAGTTGATGTAGGAGTTTGCGCCCACCTTCACGTCGAAGCCCGCTTGTAATGCGCCGTTGAAATTGCTACGGCTGACCGAATTGGTTCCGCCCGAAACGGCATCAAGCGGAGCGAGGTCCACACTCGAAAAGGTAGTGTAATTAAAACCGGCTCCGACATAGGGGCGGAACTGCGCATCCGGCATGAAGTGATATTGCAAGGTTAGCGTGGGGGGGAGTTCTTTAAGCGAACCCGCATCGAAAGCACCGGCTGCGCTTTGAGTTACGCGCACTATATGCTTCTGCGGATAAGTCAGGATAAGTTCGGCAGCGAGATTCTTGGTGAAAAAATAAGAAATATCAATTTCCGGTATCGTTTTGTCCTCGAGGTGGAGGCCATTTGCGGGGACGGCGAGCGCAGCAATCGGGTCAGAGTGGTTTATCCAGCCCACGTGAACCGCCCGGACGCGCATCATCCAGTTCTCGTCCTCCGCGCGCACGTTAAACGAAGCAAGCAATACCCCTGCCGCAGCCACGGCCAAAATCTTTTTTTGCATGATCATCCCCCAGATGTTGTAAATACAGTTTTAGAATAAAAAAGACCGTTCGTGGTTTTTGTCTCACCAAAAACGGTCAAACCTTGCGGCACGGAATGTCATAACGTGCAGCGAGGAGGAGAGCTCTTGATTCAACCTTCAAACGACCGCGCGCATTTTCTATTCGGGAATCGAAAAAAACCCTGACGCACGTCAGTCTTGTTGTTCGACTTGCAACGAATTTACAAAAAATGGGAATACCAATAAACCGTGCTTATCCGGTTGCTACCCTTTTTAAACCCGGATGCACCATTGGAACAAAGAGCCGTTGTAGCCCGATTTATCGGGCGATTACCGGCCGTTATCGCCCGATAAATCGGGCTCCTACGTTGCTCGTCCGAAAAAGGGTAACAACCCGATAAGCACGGAATAAACATCGGCGCACGGGCAAGCTGCCCGCAGCAAGGCTTGGTGAAACAATGATTGGAAAAATCAGAGGGGGTGCACTAACCGCAGCAACGGAAAAACCCGCGCAGCGGCGGGATGGGGATAAGGTTCACACGCGATGGCGCTCAATCGTTCGAGATCATTCAAAACAATATATCTGCGTTCGCTGGTAACCACGCCTTCTCCCTGAAAGCGGGTGAAGATGCGGCAGACGGTTTCCTCCGCGATGCCCAGATAATCGCCGATATCGCTGCGCGACATGCTCAAATTGAAGCGGGTTGGAGAATAATTACGCATGGCAAAACGGCGTGATAGCGCCAACAAATAGCTCGCCAATCGCTCTTCGGCATTCTTCTTTCCGAGCAGCAGCATCAACTCCTGGTTGAGCTTGATTTCCCTGCTCATCATTCTGAGCATTTGATAATGAACCGACGGGATTTGCCGCGCCAACTCTTCGAAACAATCCAACGAAATTTCGCACACCGAAGTGGCCTCCAGCGCCATCGCCTCGCAGTTATAACGTTTTTCGCTCATGTCGTTCAACCCGAGCAACTCGCCCGGAATATGAAAACCGGTGATTTGCAGGCGTCCGTCGCCGGTAGCAAGATAGGTCTTAACTGAACCGCTGCGGAGGGCGTAAATACAGGTTAAATCTTCGCCGGCACGATAAAGTATCTGGCCGCGCTTGAGCATGCGCTTTCTCTTCACGTAGCGGTCGAGCAGCCTCGTGTCCGTGCTGTCCAGCCCCATGGATAAACCGACCTGGTAAAAGCCGCAATCCCGGCAGGCTATTGCAGGGCAGCCCTGCTCTTGCACCGCTCGACGCATCATAATCCCCCTTGTTTTCTTATCGTTCTCGCGCTCCGCGTGGGAATGCAGCCACGCCGCTCTGTGGTGTCGGCGGCAGAACACCGCCTGCCGCAACCGCAACGCAAACAACGCCACCTGTTCATCATCCTATTTAGAAAATAACAAAACATTGACGCGCGTCAATGTTTTGTTATTTTTCTAGAGGTGTCATTGCACAAGCAACCGGCGACCGGTTGCTTGATTTGGGGTATCCGCATATTTTTCGTACTCTCACCCATGCCGGATGAGTACCGCACGCGCCGGACTTGATGCGGCCTCTCGTCACGGTGATGAAGTGGCTTTCATTTCCAGTTGACGTAGGGTGGAAAAAGCGTAGCGTTTCCACCAATGGATGGTCTCGGCAGATTGGTGGATACACGCTACGCGCTTTATCCACCCTACATTTTTTGTTCCGGCTTGTCCGGGTTAGGTTTATTCCGGTTTGCCCGGCTTACCCTTTAGTTGCGGCGTGTTTTGGCCTTGAGCCTGGCGAGGTCGTTCAATACGATTTTTCTGCGCTGTGTCGTCACCAGGCCTTCTTCCTGAAAACGTCCAAAGATGCGGCAGACGGTTTCTTCCGCCATTCCCAGGTAATTGCTGATATCGCTGCGCGACATGTTCATATCAAGCTGCGTGGCTGGAAAATTACGTTTCTCCAGGCGATCAGAGATATTCAGCAAATAGGTGGCCAGACGTTCTTCGGCACTTTTTTTGCCCAGCAGCACCATCAGCTCATGGTTATGTAGAATCTCGTTGCTCATGATTTCCAGCATCTTGTACTGAAGGCCGGGGATTGTCTCGCTGAGTTCTTTAAACCGCTCGAACGGAACCTCACAAATACTGGTTGCCTCCATGGCCGTGGCTTCACTGTTATGGCGCTTGGCCGTGATGGCATCAAGCCCGAGCACTTCACCCGCAACGTGAAAACCGGTTATCTGAACCTTGCCATCGTCGGTCAGGATGGAGGTTTTAACCGAGCCGCTGCGGATGGCATAAATAACGCGAAACGTATCCCCCGTCCGATACAAAGGCTCTCCGCGTTTTATCGTTTTACGATTCTTTACAAGCGTATCGAGCACACTCAAGTCCGTATCGCCCCCCACCGAATGGCATAACTGAAAGATGCCGCAACTCGTGCAACTTATGGGTGCGCAACTGGTTTTGGATGCTGTTTTGATCTGGCGCGACGACATGGTTTGGTTGGCGAAAAGTGTAATGATGCTACGATAATATCATCTCCCCGCAGGGTTATGACCGGCCGTTATTCTGAACGTCGTGCCAGCGGAAACCGTGCCAGCACACGATAACCGGATAGCCCGTGCTGCCGCACCGATTGCACCAGCGCAAAATCCCTTATCTGCCAGCACACGGGTTGCATTACCGGCAATGCTGCATCATCACCCCAAGGGGCGTTGCGCAACAGAGTGACATGGGGCTGGTATTCACGGCGGTCAAATTTGCAGTGATGCTTGTTCAGACTTCGCTCCAGAGCATCAACAAGCTGCGCCAATTTTTGCGGGGAATGGCTAGGCGCGGCGTAGATGATGTGGTTGTGACCCCAATAGCGCACCTCATCAAAACACAGCATAAAATCTTCCGTAGCGACTTCCCTTGCGGCAAGCTGCAACGTTCCCAACTTGGCCGAATCAACTTCGCCGATGAACGCCAGCGTGGCATGCAATGTCTCTCTGCGCATGGGCCGTCCGCCGGTCAGGCTCATCAGCGACTTCTGCCACGAGCCTAACTGCTCGCCCTCAACAGCCGTCGGCCATAAAGCAAAAAATACCCGCGCGCTTTGATTGTCGGTTAACTGTTCCATACCGTCTCCAGGGAACCTCTATAAATTCATTTTGCGGGCGAACCGCTGCGTCGCGTGCTCGCTCATTCCTCGCCTATCAATTTGATATGTCTCGTCATTCGCTGCGCGGCTCCTTGCGCTTCATCCCGCAAAATGAATTTATAGAGGCTCCCTTCATTTTACCCACATAACCGTCGAGGTCGAGTAGTGCGGCGCATTCGGGTAAAATGCGCCCCTCCTGTAAGGAACATCATGACGGCACGTTTGCGCGAAATCCCTTATAACTACACCTCGCTGTCCGACCGCGAGATCGTCCTGCGCCTTCTCGGCGAGGAGGCGTGGAACATCATCAACACGCTGCGCGAACAACGCCGCACCGGTCGCTCCGCACAAATGCTGTATGAAGTGCTGGGCGATATTTGGGTGGTGATGCGCAACCCGTATCTGCAGGACGATATGCTCTCCAATCATCAACGCCGTGCGGCGCTGATCAGCGCGCTGCATCATCGTTTGAATGCAATCGATGAGCGCCGCCAGGACAACCCGGATGTCAAACGTTTGCTGGAATTGGCCAGACTGGCGGTCGATCAATTTGCCAAAGAGTTCGAGCAAACACTGGAGCTGCGCAAGTGCGCGCTGCGCGCGTTGAGCCGCATCACCCGCAAGGACAACATTCAATTTGACGGTTTGGCGCGCGTATCGCACGTCACGGATGCCACCGACTGGCGCGTGGAATATCCGTTCGTGGTGCTGCATCCCGATACAGAAGGCGAGGTCGCGCCACTGGTGCGCGCCTGCATCGAGCTCGAACTGACCATCATCCCGCGCGGCGGCGGCACCGGCTATACCGGCGGTGCCATACCACTTACCAAGCATTCCGCCGTCATCAATACCGAAAAACTCGACACGCTCTCGCCGGTCGAACATCTGGCGCTGCCCGGCCTGAATAAACCCTATGCCACCATCCACTGCGGCGCGGGTGTCGTGACACGGCGCGTGATGGAGGCGGCGGACAATAACGGCCTGGTGTTCGCGGTCGATCCGACATCGGCCGATGCTTCGTGTATCGGCGGCAATGTGGCGATGAACGCGGGCGGCAAGAAGGCGGTGCTATGGGGCACGGCGCTGGACAACCTCGCATCTTGGCGCATGGTGACACCGGACGGTTTATGGATGAAGGTGGAGCGGCTGGACCACAACCTCGGCAAGATTCACGATGCCGCCACGGCCAGCTTCCGCGTCAGCCGCTTCGAGCAGGATGGCGAGACACCGCACGGCGCGCCTGAAATACTCACCATTCCCGGCAGCGCGTTCCGCAAAGAAGGCTTGGGCAAAGATGTCACCGACAAATTTCTGTCCGGCCTGCCCGGCATCCAGAAAGAAGGTTGCGACGGCATCATCACCTCGGCGCGTTTCATCCTGCACCGCGCGCATCAACACACCCGCACCGTTTGCCTGGAATTCTTTGGGCAGGTGCGCGAGGCCGTACCCGCCATCGTCGAAATCACCGCGCTATTCAATAACCGTAGCGCTTCCACTCGCCACTCGCCACTCACCACCCACCAGGTTTTTTTGGCCGGTCTGGAGCATCTGGACGAGCGCTACCTCAAAGCGGTGGGTTACGCCACCAAAGCCAAACGCGGCACGCGCCCGAAAATGCTGCTGATCGCCGACGTGGTGAGCGATGATGCCGATGCGGCAGCCTCCGCCGCATCGGAGATCGTGCGCCTTGCCAATCTGCGCAGCGGCGAAGGCTTCATTGCGGTATCCGCCGAAGCGCGCAAGAAATTCTGGCTGGACCGTTCTCGCACCGTTGCCATCGCCAGGCATACCAATGCCTTCAAGGTCAATGAAGACGTGGTGATCCCCTTGCCGCGCATGGGCGATTATTGCGACGGCATAGAACGCATCAATATCGAATTGTCGCTGCACAACAAACTGAAGCTGCTGGGCGCGCTGGAAGAATTCTTTGGCGGCGAACTGCCGCTGTATTATCAGGATGATGCGCAGCTGGGCGATACGGAGTTGCTCGGCAATCGCCCGCAAGCCGCGCGGCAGTTGCTGGCAGAAGTGCGCGCACGCTGGCAATGGCTGCGGGACAATCTCGACGCGGGTGTCGAGAGGACTGAGGGCGGAGGACTGAGTGCTGAGTGGGCGGCGCAGCACTCAAAACTCGGCACTCTGAACTCGGCACCCGGCCCTCAGTCCTCGGCCCTCAGTCCTCAGTCCTCGACCGTCTTCCACGCCCTGCAAAACCATACCATCCGCGCCTCATGGAAGCGCGAGATACGCGAGCCGCTGCGCCAGATATTCAGCGGCGGCACCTATCAGCCGATCCTTGACCGGTGTAACGCCATCCACCAGAGCGTACTGAAGAGCCGCGTGTTCGTCGCGCTGCACATGCACGCCGGCGATGGCAACGTACACACCAACATCCCGGTCAATTCGGATGACTACGCCATGCTGCAACAAGCCTACGGCGCGGTGGATCGCATCATGCGCCTGGCAAAAGATCTGGGCGGCGTGATTTCCGGAGAGCACGGCATCGGCATCACCAAATTCGATTTTCTGGAACCGCAGGAGATCGCGCCGTTCATCGCCTACAAGCAAAAGGTTGACCCGCAGGGCCGCTTCAACAAAGGCAAGCTGCTGCCGGGCAGCAACTTGGAACGCGCCTACACTCCCAGCTTCAACTTGATGGAGCTGGAAAGCCTGATTCTGGAAAAAAGCGAGCTGGGCGAAATATCTGATTCGATCAAGGACTGTTTGCGCTGCGGCAAATGCAAGCCGGTATGTACCACCCATGTGCCGCGCGCCAACCTGCTGTATTCGCCGCGCAACAAGATACTCGCCACCTCTTTGCTGATCGAGGCGTTCCTGTATGAGGAGCAAACGCGTCGCGGCGTGTCCATCGCGCATTTCGCCGAGTTCGGCGATGTCGCCAATCACTGCACGATATGCCACAGATGCCTGAAACCGTGCCCGGTAAATATTGATTTTGGCAATGTGTCGGTGGCGATGCGTAATTTCCTGCGCAAGCACGGCAAGAAAAAATTCAACCCGGTCAGCTCGGCTTCGATGCTGTTCCTCAACGCCACCGACCCCGCCACCATCAAACTGATCCGCAAAGTGATGATCGAGTGGGCTTATAAAGGGCAACGCATCGGCCATCAAGTTGCCAAACGGCTCGGTTTGTTCGACCGGCTGATCAAACATCCGCCCGCCACTGTTGGTGGCGCCCCACTGAAGGCGCAAGTGATCCATTTTTTCAACAAGCCGATGCCGGGCGGCCTGCCTAAAAAAACTTCACGCGCATTGCTCGACATTGAAGATAGCAACATCGTGCCCATCATCCGCGATCCGCATAAGTTGAATGAAGATAGCGAAGCGGTATTTTATTTTCCGGGTTGCGGTTCGGAACGGCTGTTCGGGCAGGTCGGGCTGGCGACACAGGCGATGCTGTACGAAATGGGCGCGATCACGGTGTTGCCGCCGGGTTACCTGTGCTGCGGCTACCCGCAAAATTCTTCCGGTTTCAGCGACAAGGCCAACCAGATCACTACCGACAACCGTGTGTTGTTTCATCGCGTGGCAAACACGCTGAACTATCTCGACATCAAGACGATTATCCTGTCGTGCGGAACCTGCATGGATCAATTGATGAAGTACCAGTTCGAGAAAATTTTCCCCGGCTGCCGCTTGCTCGACATCCATGAATACCTGTTAGAGAAGGGTGTAAAACTCCAGAGTGTAGAAGGCGCACGTCGGCCGCAAACAGACCACGTGAGCGCAACGCCGGGGGAGCGGCCGACCACCGCACTTCCCGCCCCGGCGCTGCGCGATGCCGTGTCAGTGCATCGGCCGCAAACAGACCACGTGAGCGCAACGCCAGGGGAGCGGCCGACCACCGCACTTCCCGCCCCAGCGCTGCGCGATGCCGTGTCAGTGCATCGGCCGCAAACAGGCCACGTGAGCGCAACGCCAGGAGAGCGGCCGACCACCGCACTTCCCGCCCCGGCGCTGCGCGATGCCGTGTCAGTGCGGTACATGT
>Ga0315281_10010309_pt1 | contig 12883 bp, 8 predicted proteins | sample YL17G07_0_MG_FD_204540 | JGI IMG/M metagenome (GOLD analysis project Ga0315281, IMG submission 204540) | Sediment microbial communities from Yellowstone Lake, YNP, Wyoming, USA - YL17G07_0 | ecosystem: Environmental > Aquatic > Freshwater > Lake > Sediment | place: USA: Wyoming | collected... | reverse complement strand
ATAGGGACGCAACTGCGACTCGTCGAAGTCGTAGCGGGCCAGGCGCACTTTTTCCGTATAGAAAGCCCAGTCGTAGGGGGCAATGTCGAATCCTCCCTTGCCGGCGTCGATTTGCGCCTGGATCGCGGCGGCTTCGCGGCGCGCGTTGGCCACCGCGGGCGGCGCGAGTTCCGCGAGCATCCTGTTCACTGCGGTGGTGGTGCGCGCGGTCTCGTCGTCCAGCACGTACGCGGCATGGTTGGGATAGCCGAGCAAGCGCGCCCGTTCCGCGCGCAGCCTGACGATCTTCAGCACCAGACCCCGGTTGTCGAACTCGCCACCGTGGCTGCCGCGCGCGACCGACGCATCGTGGAGGCGTTGCCGCAGGCCGCGGTCGGTGAGCGTGGCCTCCGGCGGTTGCCCGGTCGTGTTCATCAGCGCGACCACATATTTGCCCTCTAGGCCGCGCGCCTTTGCCGCCTCGGCTGCGGCGGCGATCTCATTGTCTGCGAGTCCGGCGAGTTGCTCGCGGCGATCGACGACGATGCCCGAGGCGTTGATCTCCTTCAACACGTTCTGGCTGAACGTTGTCGCGAGCGTCGCGAGTTCGCGGTTCAGGCCCTTGAGCTTTTCCTTGTCGGCGGCCGACAGGCGCGCGCCCGCCCGCACGAAATCGGTGTGGTAACGCTCCAGCAGGCGCGTCGACTCCGCGTCCAGCCCAAGGCCCGTGCGCCGCTCGTAGAGCGATTGCACCTTTGCGTAGAGCTTGCCGTTCAGCATGATGGCATCGCGATGCGCAGCGAACCTGGGAGACAGGTCCCGCTGGATCGCTTCGAGCGCATCGTTGGTGTCAGCGCCGGTCAGGTTGAAGAACACCCTCGACACGCGGTCCAGCAATCGTCCCGAGCGCTCCATCGCGACCACCGTGTTATCGAACGCGGGCGCGGCCGCGTCGTCGGCGATCGCCGCGATTTCCACCAGCTGCTCGCGCATCCCCTGCTCGAAAGCGGGAGCGTAATGCGTGTCGCGGATTTCGTTGAACGGCGGGTACTGGAACGGAAGTCCGCTGACGTTGGAGAAAGGGTTGGTTTTTGTACTCGGTGCGTCTGCGGCGGCATTGGCTGACAAAATCATGCTGGTTGCGATCATCGTGATTAGCTTTCGAGACATGGCAGATTGCGGATCCTGGAAAGGGAAATTCGCGGAACATCGGCCTGCTCAGAGGCTGCCATTATCAGCGCCCCGTCACAAAATCATTTTTTGTTTTGGCGAAAAAGGTGACGCGGTGTCGCGACCCGGACGGTGGCGGATTATATCCGCAAGTGCGGGAATCCGGGAGCACGTCCTTACTGTTTTATTTCGTACTGCATGGCAGCAAGCGTTAAATGAGGCATGGCTGAGGATAGGACTGGACATTGATCGATCCGGTTGCTGCAATCCCACCTTTGAAAGGGCTCGAAAAGGGGATGGGGTCGACTCGCGATACGATAGCGGCGGTTGAACGTGGTGCTGTCCGCCGCGTTGTCCCATGCGCGAACGTGCAGCGAGCCGGACTCTAGATGCTCCATCGCAATGAGACGCTCGATGCCAACTCCAGCAGGGTCGCGCTCCGTGTCGTTCAAGTTGTCTACCACGTCACCGAAGCGCTGCCGCTGACAATTGCCATCATGATGGTGATGATGACGGTCATCATGATGTGCCCCGTGAATTGAAATCGCGCTCAAACACGCCCACAACGCGCAGTATCTCGTCGAAATCGGGCCGCTCACCATAGAACATCGGTTCGGCCATTTCCTCGTAGTCGCGCCGCCAGCCGACGAGATGTTCCGGCGGCGGTGTCAAGTGCAACGAACCGGGACGCAAGGTCGTGTAATCCACCCAACCCAGCCGAAAGAAAATCTCGCGATGCTCCGCGACGCGGGCAAAAAGCGCCTGGTCTGCGGCGGCCCGGTCTGCGACGCCACGTGTGACGAGGCACCACACGTCGTAGTAATGCCGCGCCATGCGTTCCTTGCGCGGCTTGTCTGCCGGACGGAAGGTTTCTTCGTGCAGCAGCATGGCTTTTTCCCAGAAGGTTCGCTCGGGCGCGAGCGCGGATACAGAAAAGCTGGCGTCGGGAATTGCCTGCGGCAGTACTCGCGCAACATAGGGCGTGATGGTGCGGGGTTCGGCGGGCCAGTCGTCGGAGCGGGCGCCAAGTTCGATCTTGACCACAGGCCGCACGTAGCCAGCTTCGGCAGCCGGGAACGCACTCGGATAATGGAACAGCAGGCATTGACCGTCGGCCATGTCCGGGTCCACTTCCAGGCGCCAGCCTTCACGGGTGCCGAAGCGCGCGGTGATGGTGTGTTCGAGCGCGGGCTTGAGCTGATCCTGTACCCAACTGCGGCAGGTAGCCATCAGATCGTCGAGGCGGCGCCGGCGCTGTTTGTTGCTCGGCGCCTGTTCCGGACCCGCCTCTCCGGCAAAGCCGAGCGCATCCTTATCCACGACGAGATCAATGTCCTCTGAGAATCGCTCGATCAGGTCCCAAGCTTTGGAGAGCGACGTGCCGCCCTTGAAGGTGATCCTGCTGCCGATGTCCGGCAGGTTGAATATTTCGCGCAGTGTCCAGCACACCCAGAAATCCTTGTCCACGCTTGCGGCCTGAAGGCGTTGCTCTTCCGTGACTTTCAGGCAGGCCAAGCGCCGGTCGCGGACTGCCATGCGCAGGTAGGCATCCATGGTTCAGGAGGCAAGCTGCCGCATGATGTCGGCGACCCAGTCGGGCGCATGGCGCAGGTCCTTGAGCAACTGCGCCCGATCCTGCGTGGTCAGTTGACGCGTCAGGATAGCCAGTGTTTTGTCGTTGACGTTGCGCTGGCCGATATGACGCAGCGCCTGGATGATGGTGCCGCTCTTGCGACCGGCTGTCGCCACGTTGCGCGGCGTGGTGCCCTTGAGCACGATCTCCTGCTGTCCAAACTTGACCCGGCGCGAAGGGCCATCGGTCAGAAACACGATTCGCGTTGGCACCTGCTCTGACAGGCCGAGGACATTGGCGGCGTATGCGCCGGTGGGTTGCAGACGTACGGCGTGGCGGCTGGCCAGTGCGCGGGCCACTGCGTCGGCGGAAGGCGGGATGCGGCCGAAGCTGGGGTGGTCTATGGGATAGTCGTAGAGGCCGCGCGCCAGTTGTCTGATGAGTCCTGTTTGTTTGTGGCGTTTGAGAGCGGCGGCGACGGCAGCACGATTGCCGAGGTCGAGAAAATGCGTGGGGGTGAATACCCACCCCCCCCTATGGCCATAAATTCTATTTAATACCTTAGAATCAATGGAGTTAAGTTGTTTTTTCATTACCATCTTGTCACAAATAATGCCCTGTTTTTGTGACAAAAACAAGCCTGGAATCAAGCTTTCTTTTCATGCCCCGAGGTGCCCGCCAAGAGGTCATTCAGCGCTACCCGAACCCGCTGCGAACTCTCCAGCCAGTTGGACAGCGCCACATCCAGACCGCCCGCTTGACCGACCTGATAGGACGCTCACTCCTGCTCGATCGTAGGGGCCGGAGCCACATAAAGCGGAATGCCGAGATTGCCATCCTTCGCACGGATTTCCTCCAGCGACGCGATGCGTGCAAGGCCGGGCTGGGGGCAAAAAAATTCGGCAAATTTGTGGCGCGACCAATCGGCGCAGGCTACCGTGCCAATGCAAGCTGCTGCTGCGCGGAGGACAGTGCAAATACCACGGTGGGAAGTCCACTGGACCACGCATGCCGGAAGGCAAGACGCGAGCGCTGGATAACCTTGTGCAAAACCGTCAATGCGATACCAGGCAATCTGGACTGGCGGAGAGGGCGGGATTCGAACCCGCGTTAGGTATAAACCTAAACACGCTTTCCAGGCGTGCGACTTCAACCGCTCATCCACCTCTCCGGGAGGGGGCGAAGTATAGCAGAACGCCTCCTGATCGCTGCGCCGCCCGGCGCGGTTCTCCGTGGCTTTTGCTACGCCGGGTAGCGCACGCCATCGACGAAATCGGCGGCTTCCCTGCCGGGCGCCGGGGTCAGCAGGCTGACCATCGCGATCACCGCAATGCCGGCCGGCACGCCGAACACCCCCGCGGAGATCGGCTCGATGCCGAACCATTTTTCTCCGGCGTAGCCGGTGAGGCGGGTCAGCACCGGCGACGTTGTGAGCATGTAATACATGCAGACGCCGAGCCCCACGAGCATGCCCGCCGCAGCGCCCCACCGGTTCGCCCGCTTCCAGAACACGCCCAGCACCAGTGCCGGAAAAAACGCCGACGCCGCCATGGAAAACGCGGTTCCCACCAGGAACAGGATGTCGCCGGGACGGAACGAGGTGACCCACGCAGCGGTCAACGCCACCAGCAGCAGCACGATTTTCGACACGGTGACCCGGCGCTGCACCGACGCCTGCGGGTTGAGGACCTTGTAATACAGGTCGTGCGACAGCGCGCTCGAGATGGTGAGCAGCAGGCCGTCCGCGGTGGACAGCGCCGCCCCCAGTCCACCCGCGGCAACCAGCCCGGAAATCACGTAGGGCAGGCCTGCGATCTCCGGCGTCGCCAGCACCACGATGTCCTGGTCGATCGCGATCTCCGCGAGCTGCACCACGCCGTCCCGGTTGACATCGACGATGGACAGCAGATTGGGATCGACCTTCGACCATGAACTCACCCAGGCCGGCAGGTCGGCGAAGTGGCTGCCGACGATCAGCGTGTAGATGTCGAATTTCACCAGCACCGCAAGCGCAGGCGCGGTGATGTAGAGCAGAAAGATGAACAGCAGGGACCAGCCGACCGAAGCGCGCGCAGCGCCGACATCCGGCGTGGTGTACGAGCGGACCAGGATGTGCGGCAGCGCCGCGGTGCCGAGCATCAGGCACAGCACCAGCGCGATGAAGTTCCGCCGCGCCAGATCGCGGGCCGCCTCGTCCGGCCCCGCGAATGGCGTGGCGTGCGGGCGCGGCGGCTCGCTGCGGACCAGCGCCGCTGCCCCGGCTGCCGCCCATTTGACGCGCGCTTCATCGGGATTGCGAGGATAGTCGAGCAGCGCCCGCTGCACTGCGCGAATGTCGGCGAGCGATGCATCGGCGTTCTTCAGTTTCGTGAGCTCGCGGTCGAGGCGCGCTTTTTCCACTCGAAACGTGCCGGGAAGGCCGCGCGCCAGGGCGTCGAAATGCTCCGCCCGCTGCAGAAAGATTGCCCGCACTTCGCGCTCTTTCGGGTCGACGGTGAGTTCGCGCTCGCGTTCGCTGACCTTGCCCAGCACGTAGCCGTACGAGATCTGCGGAATCGGCGAACCGGTGTGCTTGATCGACAGCATCATCACCGGGATCAGGTACGCCGCGATCAGGATGATGTACTGCGCGACCTGGGTCCAGGTCACGGCGCGCATGCCGCCGAGGTAGGAACACACCAGGATGCCGGCGAGGCCGAGAAATACGCCGACGCCGAACTCGACGCCGGTGAAGCGGCTGGTGATCAGGCCGACGCCGTAGATCTGCGCGACCACGTAGACGAACGAGGCGACGATCGCCGCGAGCGCGCCGAGGATGCGGCAGAAGCGGCCATAGCGGGCGCCGAGGAAATCGGGGATGGTGAACTGGCCGAACCGCCGCAGATACGGCGCGAGAAACAGCGCCACCAGCACGAAGCCGCCGGTCCAGCCGATGATGTAGGCGAGCCCGTCGAAGCCATGGACGTAGAGGCTGCCCGCCATGCCGATGAACGAAGCGGCGCTCATCCAGTCCGCGGCCGTCGCCATGCCGTTGAACACTGCCGGCACGCGGCGCCCGGCGACGTAATACTCGTTGATGTCCGCGGTGCGGCTCATCACGCCGATCATCGCGTAGATCGCAATCGTCACCAGCAGGAAGGTGTAGCCGATCCACTGGCGCCGCATGCCGAGGTTCTCGAACACCGTCAGCACCAGCAGGAACAGGGCAAAGCCCCCGGCATACAGGCTGTAATAGCGCTTGAGACGTTGTGCGAATTCCGCTTGCGGGGACATTGCGTTCAACATGCGTCAAGCATGGGTTATCTGATGTGGCCCGAGTTTGGCACAAATGGGACGCAAAAACAGCCGCTGGCGCAATGCGGATCGCGCGCGGCGACGCTCAGGAACCGGGCGGACGCTCGATTTCGGCGAGCCAGATTCCGAGGCCCTGCGCGTTCAGTTCGACGTCGATTTCGAGGATCTCCTGGAGCCGCTCGCCGCGCAGCGAACAGCCGTGCGCGAGGGCCGCCGACACCAGGAGTTCACGCATGCCTTCGCGCAGAAAAATGTGCCGCGCTTCGGCGTCGCCGCCGGGCGCAGCGCGGCCGAGTTCGACGTATGCGTCGAGCATGCGATGCAGGTCGGCGGCGAGCCGCGGCACGTCGCCGACCCGGCTGAAATGCGTGACGAATACGGATTCGGGCTGCAATCCGGCGATCCGGTCGATCGAGCGGTGTGCCGCCTGCGGATCGAACTGCACCGGGGTGCAGGCCGGAAAAATGAATTCCCGGCTGCCGGCGTCGAGTTCGCGATAGGAGATGCCGAAGGTGTCGCCGGCAAATACCGACCTGCTGGCTTCGTCGAAGATCGACACGTGGTGGCGCGCGTGGCCCGGCGTATCGAGAATCCGCAGCAAGCGCCCGTTGAGATCGAGCACCGAACCCTCGCCGGTTTCGACGATGCGCCCGGCCGGGACCGGGACGATATCGCCGTAGTGGCGGCGCGCCGTTTCCTCGCCGTAGACGGCAACGGTGCCGGCGATCAGCGCGGACGGATCCGCCATGTGCCGCGCGCCGCGCGGGTGCACCGTGAGCCTTGCGTTGGGCAGGTGCTGCATCAGCTGGCCCGCGCCGCCGGCATGGTCCAGATGGATGTGCGTCAGGATCACGTACTCGACATCGCTGCGGCGCAGCCCCTTCATTGCGAGCGCCTCGAGCACCAGCGGCACCGCGCCGTTGGTCGCGGTGTCGACGATCGCGGCCTTGCCATCCTCTGCCACGAGGTGGATCGCGTCGAGCATGGGGCGAAGAAACCCGGAATCGATCGCGCTGATGCCGTGGTCGAAGTCGATAAGCGTTGGCATCGGGGATCAGGCAGCGGTGGCGATGAATGATAAACAACAAGCCGGCGGACTTCGCAAATAAAAAAAGGCGCCGATGAACCGGCGCCCCGGTTCCTTCCCCGGCTTATTTGATGGCGTCCTTCAACTGCTCGAGGATCGCCGGATTTTCCAGCGTGGAAACATCCTGCGTGATTTCTTCGCCTCTCGCCAGCGTCCGCAGCAGGCGGCGCATGATTTTCCCGGAGCGCGTCTTCGGCAGATTGTCGCCGAAGCGGATTTCCTTCGGTTTGGCGATGGATCCGATCTCCTTGCCGACCCAGTCCCGAAGTTCCTGCGCGATTCTCCTCGCCTCGTCGCCCGTGGGCCTCGCGCCTTTCAGCACGACGAACGCGACCACCGATTCGCCGGTGAGTTCGTCCGGGCGCCCCACCACCGCGGCCTCGGCGACCAGTTTGGTATTCGCCACCAGAGCGGATTCGATTTCCATGGTGCCCAGCCGATGTCCCGACACGTTGAGCACGTCGTCGATGCGGCCCATGATGCGGAAGTAACCTTCATGGTCGCGGCTGGCGCCGTCGCCGGCGAGGTAGTAGCGGCCCTGGAAGTCGTCCGGGTAATACGATTTCCTGTAGCGGTCCGGGTCGCCCCAGATGGTGCGGATCATGCCCGGCCACGGTTTCTTGATGACCAGGATGCCGCCCTTGCCGAGCTCGACGTCGTTCCCGGTCTCGTCGACGATCGCCGCCATGATGCCGGGCAGCGGAAAGGTGCAGGAGCCGGGCTTGAGCGGCGTCGCGCCGGGCAGTGGCGTAATCATGTGGCCGCCGGTCTCGGTCTGCCACCAGGTATCGACGACCGGGCAGCGGCCCTGGCCCACCACCTCGTGGTACCACATCCACGCCTCTGGATTGATCGGCTCGCCCACCGTGCCGAGAATGCGCAGGCAGGAAAGATCGTATTTTTTCGGCAGGTCGCCGCCGGCCTTGATCAGCGAGCGGATCGCAGTCGGCGCGGTGTAGAACACGTTCACCTTGTGGTCCTGGATCATCCTCCAGAACCGCCCCGCATCCGGGTAGGTGGGCACGCCCTCGAACATGACTTCGGTCGCGCCCACCGCGAGCGGCCCGTAGGTAATATAGGTGTGGCCGGTCACCCAGCCCACGTCTGCCGTGCACCAGAACACATCGGTCGGCTTGAAGTCGAAGGTCCAATACATGGTGAGCATCGCCTGCAGCAGGTAGCCGCCGGTCGAATGCTGTACGCCCTTGGGTTTTCCGGTCGAACCCGAGGTGTACAGGATGAACAGCGGGTGCTCGGCGTTGACCCAGGTCGGCTCGCAATCCTGCGGCTGGCCGTTGACCACGTCGTGCCACGGCTTGTCCCGCGGCGCCTGCATGGCAACCGTGGTGCCGGTGCGCCGGTAGACGACGACGTTTCTGATGCCCTCGCAACCGCCCATGGCAAGCGCTTCGTCCACCGCGGGCTTGAGCGGGATTTCCTTGCCGCCGCGATATTGCCCGTCCGCCGTGATCACCGCGACCGCGCCGGCGTCGATAATGCGTTCCTGCAGGCTCTTCGCTGAAAAACCGCCGAACACCACCGAGTGCGTGGCGCCGATGCGGGCGCAGGCCTGCATCGCGACCACCACTTCGATCGACATCGGCATGTAGATGAGCACCCGTTCACCGGTCTTGATGCCGAGGGCCTTGAGGCCGTTGGCGAACTGGCAGACGCGGTGGTAGAGCTCCTTGTAGGTGACGCGGGTGACGGTGCCGTCGTCCGCTTCGAAAATGATCGCGGTCTTGTCCGGCTGGGTCTTGAGATGGCGGTCGAGGCAGTTGTACGAGGCGTTGAGCTCGCCGTCGTGGAACCATTTGAAGAATGGGGCGTTGCTTTCGTCGAGTACCTTGCCGAACGGCTTGTGCCAAAGCAGGGTTTCCTTCGCCAGGCGGCCCCAGAAACCCTCGAAGTCGCGCCCGGCTTCGTCGCACATCGCGTGATACGCCGCCATGCCCGAGATGTTGGCCTGCTTGACGAAAGCCGCCGGTGGCGGAAACACACGCGTTTCATTCAATACCGATTCGATGGTGGAAGACATTCTTCTGGCTCCTCTGGCGTTGCTCGGGCGTTATATCGGCCGGATTGGGGCGGGCGGGTTCTGGTTATGCTTGGCGCGGTCCGGCGGCCTTCCGCTCGCCGCTGGCATTATATGGCAGAGGCCCGCTTCAGGGGTCGCAACCTGCTGGAACGCATTGCAACATCAGGAGCTTACGGGACTCTTACGGAACAGCCTAAGCTCGATCAAATGCAAGACAGATGCTGTTTGACTTTTGCGCCGGGGAAATGCTAATTTGTGCAGCGCATCATCGAACGCCCTGCGCCCGATGAATGCGAGAACCGCATGCCCTTTACCCCACAGGTGCGAGACATGATAACCAGGCAATCCATTCCGCCCCCCGCGGCGCCCGACGACTTCGGCAGCGTAATGACACCGACGATTCTCAGCGATTACTGGCCGGGAATCCAGCTCTACTACCCACCCGTCAAATACGCGCCTTCGCTCGGCATCTACGAGGATCTCGAAGGCGCTTCGCAGCGTTTTGAGAAGCACGCGCACAACACCCGCGCGCACACGCTGATTTTCGACCTCGAAGACGGCTGCCGCCAGAAGGAAATGAGCCGCGAACTCCTGCGCAAGGAGCTTCCGGGCCTGCCGCGGCGCCGGCAGGTCCAGATCGCGCTTCGGGTCAACCCCTTTCGCACCGAGGAATACGAGGAAGACCTGAAGCTGATCCGCGACATGTCCGAGTTTGTCGACGTGGTGATGCTGGCGAAGGCCGGTGAGGCCTACGGCGCCGCGGAGATCCGCGACCTGTCGGCGATTCTCGCAGGGTTCAACCACAAGATCACGATCCAGCCGATCATCGAGCACCCGAAGTCGTTGAAGATCGCGCCGGACCTGATGCAGTACACGACCGTGAAGCACGTGGTGTTCGGCATCCACGACTTTTCGAAAGCGATGGGCATCCACATCACCCCGCAGCATTGGACCAGGGAGCTTGCTTACTTCCTGAACCAGGTGATGTTCGAGGCGCGGATCGCCGGCAAGGGCGTGATCGGCGGCGTCGAGACCCTGATCGGCAACGCCGTGATGCCCGAAAAATTCGTCGAACCCGACGACGTCAGACGCTGGCTGGACCTGCACGGCGACGAGGAATCGCGCGTGGTGTACCGCCACGCCATCGAGGAATCGGCGATGGGCCTCACCGGCAAGCAGGTGATCCACCCTGGCCACATTCACCTCTGCCGCGTTGCCTACACGCCCTCGCCCACCGAAATCCGGCAGAAAATCGCGATTCTCACGGCGGCGATCGAAGCCGACGCGCTGCTCGGTGGCGCGATCAAGTTCGAGGGCGAAATGCTCGACCCGCCGATGTTCGGCAAGGCGTTGCAGACGCTGTTGCGCGCCCATGCCCTGCACTCGCTGAAAAACGAGGACACGCAGTTTGCGATGATGGTTTTGCAGAAACTGCCGGCGCAGGTGATCCGGGAGAACTGGCCATATGGGGTGATTCTCTAGCCACCGTTCGTCCTGAGCCGGTCGAAGGACGGACGGCAACTCCTTATGCCGCAGCCTGTTGCAATGAGCGCTTTCGCTGACCAATGACCGATTTCGATCCTTATCCGCCGTGGCAATGGAACATCCCCGAGCATTTCAACATCGGGGTGGCGTGCCTCGACGCGCACGCCGGCACCCCGGCGGCGGAACGCGTCGCCATGGTGGTCGAGGACGAGGAACTCGGCACGGTGCAGGCGACCTACGCCGAACTGGCGACGCGCAGCAGCAAGTTCGCGCAGGTACTGCGCGAACTCGGGGTGGCGCTGGGCGACCGCGTGCTGGTGCGGCTGCCCAATTCGCTCGACTACCCGGCCGCGTTCCTCGGCACCATGAAGCGCGGCGCGATCGCGGTGCCGACCTCGACCCTGCTCACCGCCGAGGAAGTCCTGTATCTCGCGAAGGACTCGGGCGCGCACGTGCTGGTCACCGACAAGAAGGCCTGGGGTACGCTCAAGGACCATCTCGCCGGCCATGAGGAACTGAAGGTGGTGCTGCTGTCCGGCGCCGGAGCGACCGCAACGGTCGCCGGCCTGAAAGTGCTGGACCTCGATACCGAACTGGCGAAGATCCGCTCCTGGGAACAACCGCATCTTTCCAAAGCCGACGACGCCGCGTATCTCGTCTATACCTCGGGCACCACCGGCTATCCGAAAGGCGTGCTGCACGCGCATCGCGCGCTGCTCGGCCGCGCGCCGGCCTCGCAGTACTGGTTCGACTTTGCGCCCGCCGACAGTCCCGTCGACCGCATCATGCACTCGGGGAAGTTCAACTGGACCTACGTGCTGGGCTCGGCGCTGATGGATCCCTTGTACCTCGGCAAGACGGTGATCGTGTACGAAGGCAGCAACCACGCCGACACCTGGCCGAAGCTCATCGCCAAGCACGGCGCGACCATTTTCATCGGCGTGCCGACGATCTACCGGCAGATCGTGCAGAAGACCGCGCTCGGCAGGGACGACGTGCCGTCGCTCCGCTACTGCATGAGCGCGGGCGAGCACCTGTCCGACGAAATGCTGGGGCTGTGGCGCGAGCGCTTCGGCCGCGACATCTACGAAGCGGTCGGCATGTCGGAGTTTTCCTATTACCTGTCGCAGAACCCGCGCCGCCCGATCCGCCCGGGCTCGGCGGGTTTCCCGCAGCCCGGCCACGCGATCCGCCTGCTCGACCCGGAAACGCTTGAGGAGGTCGCGCCGGGCAAGGAAGGCATGATCTGCGTGCCCGGCGGCGATCCCGGCCTGTTCCTGCGCTACTGGAACCAGCCCGACGAGACCGCCAAGCTGGTGCACGACGGCTGGTTCTTCACCGGCGACTACGCGCGCTACGACGCAGACGGCTACATCTGGTTCCTCGGCCGCAAGGACGACATCATCAAGAGCTTCGGCTACCGCGTTTCCCCTTATGAAGTCGAGCGCGTGATGAAGTCGCACCCCGAAGTCGCCGACTGCGCGACCGTCGGCGAGGAAACCGGCCGCGACAAGGTGATCGTCGCCAGCTACGTGATTCCGCAACCGGGCAGCAAGGTCACGGCAGACGAATTGCTGGCATACGCGCAGGAGCACCTTGCCGCCTACAAGGCGCCCAAGGTGGTGTACCTGGCGAAGGATTTTCCGCGCACCAAAAATGGTAAGATTTTGCGCCGTAGCATCGATCCGGCGATGGCGACAGCACGTTCGGGCGCCGGCTCCCGCCGCCACTGACACGCAGCGCGTTCCCGGCCGGGTTTCGGGACGGGGCGCCGAACCGGATTTCCACGCGACACTGGACACGCCAGAACATGGAGAACAACAAGCCACACCCGCCACTGAAGCCGCTGCCGAATCTCATATTTCTGAGCCGGTGGCTCCAGTTGCCGCTCTACCTCGGCCTCATCGTCGCGCAGGGCGTGTACGTGATTCACTTCGCGATCGAGCTGTGGCACCTGGTCGAGAATGCCACCACGCTCAGCGAGGCGGACATCATGCTGCGCGTGCTGCGCCTCATCGACGTGGTGATGATCGCCAACCTTCTCATTATGGTGATCGTCGGCGGCTACGAGACCTTCGTCTCGCGCCTGCGGCTGGAAAACCATCCGGACGAACCAGAGTGGCTGTCGCACGTCAATGCCTCGGTGCTCAAGGTAAAGCTTGCGGTCGCGATCATCACCATCTCGTCAATCCATCTTCTGGTGACGTTCATGAACGCTGCACAGATGGACGAGAAGACCATGCTCTGGCAGACCATT
>Ga0315281_10010307_pt1 | contig 12884 bp, 9 predicted proteins | sample YL17G07_0_MG_FD_204540 | JGI IMG/M metagenome (GOLD analysis project Ga0315281, IMG submission 204540) | Sediment microbial communities from Yellowstone Lake, YNP, Wyoming, USA - YL17G07_0 | ecosystem: Environmental > Aquatic > Freshwater > Lake > Sediment | place: USA: Wyoming | collected... | reverse complement strand
TCTCCGTGAAGCAGATGATGGCGGCGGCCGACGCCGGGGCGGCGCCGTGGAAGTCTGTCAGCCGCGTGCAGCTCTATGTCTCGGAGCACGACTACGCGCACGGGACGCGCCTCGTCTTCGACGTGGGGGAGGCGTCGCTCCTGCGCCTGACGGCGCCGGTGATCGCAGGGCTCGACGCGCCCCGCCACGTGCTGCTGCCCCGCCGGACGCTGGCCTTCGCCTTCGACGCGATCGGGACGGCGTCCGTCGCCAAGGGGAGCCACACGGTCGCGGCCGCGCTGGAGGGGGCCGGGGGCGCGGTGCGGGCCGAGGCCCGGCAGGACCTGGCGGCCCCGTCCCGGATGTCGCTGCCCCTGCCGGCGATCGAGCCGGGGGTCTACACGCTCCGGCTGATGATACGCGACGCCGCGGGCAAGCGGTGTTCCGAGTGGACGCAGAGCCTGACGGCGCACCCCGGGCCGCTCTACTGACCCTGCGGCGGCTACATCACGGGTGGGAAATCGGGGGACACGTTACCCATGGGGAAATCGGGGGACACGTCAGCAACTGAGGAGAGCCAAACGCCGGCGGGCGAATGGCGAAGCGCGAAGCTCCGCTTCCCTCGCCATCACGCGGGCAGGGCCGGTGCCAGGCGGGGAAGGAAAATAGTATCGTGTCCCCGGAATAGATCGTGTCCCCGGAATAGTCCGGAATAGTCATGCCGCCCGCCGCCTGGAGCCGGCGCCGGAAACTGAGGTGATGCGGCGCTGCCGCCATGGCCGTTGATTTTCCGCCGCCGGATGCTATGCTCACCGGAACAAGCTGGAGACCCCAATCCCCCGACCGCAAGGAGAGAACGCATGAGCCCCGACATGAATCGTCGCCGATTCCTGGGATATGCCGCCGCCTCGACGGCCGCCTTCACCCTGGTTCCCCGGCACGTGCTGGGCGGCCCGGGCCAGGTGGCGCCCAGCGAAAAGCTCACCATGGCCTTGATCGGCTGCGGCTTCCAGGGGTTGTCGGAGCTGATGGGGATGCTCGCGACGCCGGAGCTCCAGATCGTGGCCGTCTGCGATCCCAACAAGGAGAGCAACGATTACGTGGAGTGGGGGAAAGACGGCTTGCGGCGAGCCATTGCGGCCAAGCTCGGAAAGCCCGAGTGGAGGGCCGGCACGAAGGGCTGTCCCGGCGGCCGGGAAGTCGGGCGCGAGGTCGTCGACCTGTACTACGCCGGCAAGAGGGCGTCGGACCGCTACAAGAGCTGCGTCGCGTATGCGGATTTTCGCGAGCTTCTGGAAAAGGAAAAGGGCGTGGACGCGGTCAAGGTCATGACGCCCGACCATCTCCATGCGACGGTCGCGATTGCGGCCCTGAAAAAAGGCAAGCCCGTCCTGGTGCACAAACCCCTGGCCAACCGGGTGCAGGAGGCCCGGTGGGTCATCGAGACCGCGCGCCGGACGAAAGTGGCCACCCATTTCATCCCCACGTCGATGAGCGAGGCGGTCCTGGTGTCATCGCAATGGATCAAGGACGGCGCGATCGGCACGCTCCGCGAGGTGCACAACTGGTCGAACCGGCCGGTCTGGCCCCAGTACGCGACGATCCCGACGGACACGCCCCCGGTGCCGCCGGGGTTCGACTGGGACCTGTGGCTCGGGCCGTCGCTGCCGCGGCCCTATCATCCGCATTACACCCACGCGGTGTTCCGCGGCTGGTACGAGTTCGGCGGCGGGTCGGTGGCCGACATGGGCCATTACAGCCTGTGGAGGGTGTTTACGGAGTTCAACCTGGATGCGCCGATCGCGGTTGAATCTACGCCGAGCCATGGATGCAACATAACCGATAACGTGAGCGGCGTGATACACAACGATTATTCCTTCCCCGTGGCCTGCACCATCCGGTTCAAGTTTGCGGCCAAGGGCAACCGGCCGGCCCTGGACCTGTTCTGGTATGACGGCGGCATGAAACCGCCTACGCCGGAAGAAGTGGAAGCCGACAACGGCGCGCTGGCGAACGAGGGGATGATGTTCGTCGGCGACAAGGGGAAGATCCTCGCCGGTTTCCATGGCGACAATCCGCGGATCATCCCCGAGCGCAAGTCGCGCGATTACTGGGCGGCCAAGGGTGCGGCGGCGCCGCCCCAGGGGCGCGGCCAGGCCGCCCGCGATCCCGCGTGGATCAAGGCCTTCAAAGGCGGCGAACCGACGAACGGCAACTTCCTGCTGGCCGGACCGATTTCCGAAGCCTTCAACCTGGGCGCCATTTCGTTGCGGCTGGGCGGGAGGAGACTGGTCTGGGACGCCGCCAACATGAAGGTCACCAACGTGCCCGAAGCGAACAAGTACCTGGTTCGCGAGTATCGGAAAGGCTGGGAGTTGAACGGCTGAGGGCGGCTTCGCGAAGGGCCGACGCCGGCGGCGCCCCCATGCCCCACGCCCAGGCCAAGGGAGGTTCTGGCTGCCGCGCCCCTGTCGCCCCCTCGCCTTTTTCGGCGTGCCCTTATGGCGTTTCGCGGGTTTCATCCGTGAACTACCGCGACTTCGTCGACGGTCTTGAACCCGAACGAGTGAGGAGACAAGGAATGCTTCGTCTTGCCGCCGCCGTGATGTTCTTGATGGCCTTCGCCGCGGCCGTTTCGGCCGCCGCCCCCGCCGCGCCGGGGCCCGCAGGCGCCGACTGGCCGCAGTTCCAGGGACCCGACCGCAATGGCCTCTCGCCCGAGACCGGCCTCCTGCACGCCTTCCCCGCCGACGGCCCGAAGGTTCTCTGGACGGTCAAACTCGGCGAAGGTTTCGGCGGCCCGGCCATCCGCGACGGCAAGGTCTACGTCCTCGATCGCCAGGAGAACCAGCGCGAAGTCCTCCGCTGCTGGGACCTCGTGACCGGCAGCGAGGAATGGTCGGCCCCGTACGATGCCCCGGGCTCCGTGGACCACAACGGCTCGCGGAGCACTCCGGCGGTCGATGAGAAGTACGTCTTCACCGTCGGCGTCTTCGGCGACTTCACCTGCTTCAGCCGCGAGACGCACCAGATCGCCTGGAAGAAGAACCTCGTCAAGGACTTCGGCGGCAAGGTGCCGGGCTGGGCCGTGGCCCAGTCGCCGTTCGTGTACAAGGACTGGGTGATCGCGGCGCCGCAGAGCCCGACGGTGGGCGTGGCCGCGTTCGAGAAGGCCACGGGCAAGGTCGCCTGGCAGTCGAAGACGATCGGCGGGATGGCTTACTCCTCGCCCCTCGTCACGCAGGTGGCGGGGCAGGACCAGGTGATCATGGAGAACGGCTCGCGGGTGGCCGGCATCGACGCCGCCACGGGCGAGATCCTCTGGACGTATGACGGCTTCCCCGTGAGGGTGGCCGAGGTCCCGTGCCCCACGCCCATCGGCGACGGCCGCTTCTTCGTCTCCGGCGGCTACGGCGCCGGCTGCGCCATGTTCAAGGTCGAGAAGAAAGACGGCAAGTTCACGGCCGCCGAGCTCTTCAAGAACAAGAACTGCAACGCTCATGTCCACAACATGATTCTGTACAAGGGTTTCTTGTACGCCCTCTGCAACACCAACGAGCTGAACGACGGCCTGATGTGCCTCGACCTCGACGGGAACGTGAAGTGGAAGACCGGCCGCGCGCCGCACTTCGACAAGGGCGGCTTCCTCTTCGCCGACGGGGTGATGTACGTCATGGACGGCGCCGGGGGGCAATTGCGGATCGTCGACCCCGGCCCTGAAGGCTACAAGCAGCTCGCCGAGGCCAAACTCCTCCAGGGCAGACAGATCTGGGCCCCCATGGCCCTCTCGCGCGGCAAACTCGTCTGCCGCGACCAGGGCCAGATGAAGTGCATCGACCTGAAGGCGGCCCCGTAGCCCGTCCCCGTTGCTCCTGGCCCGCCGCGGCGGGCAGGCTGCGGCCATGCCACCCCTTCAACGAAGGTGTGTAAAGGTTTGACGGAAGTGACGAAGTGACGAAGTGACATAACGGAGAATGACGAAGCCCGAAACCCGAATGTCGAATGAATGACGAAACCGCAAAGACGATAAGGCTGACGCCTGGAGCCTGGCAACGACCGCGCCATCGTCATTCTTCGTCCGCGCGGCGCCGATCTCGTGGGGCGCCGGCGCCTACGAGAACTCGTTGACCTCGACCCTCTGGGCGTGGAAGCTGACCGGCCAGGAGAAGTACCGGGAATGGATGATCCGCACCTGCGACAACACGCTGGGGGCGAACCCGCCGGGCCTCTGCTACGTCACGGGCCTGGGCAGCCGCACGATCCACGCGCCGCTGCACAACAGCCGCTACAGCCACTTCGGCGAGGCGGCGGCCGGCCAGCAGGTCCAGGGACCCAACCAGCGGGGCGAGGGGTACGGCGTGGCGGAGACGGCGTTTCCGCGGCTGCGGGAGAACTTTGCCTCGCTGTACACGTTCGTTGACAGTCATTTTGCCATCAGCATGAATGAGGGAACAGTGGTCACGCAGGCCAGGAGCATGGCCGCCTTCGGGCTGCTCCTTCCGGACAGGAAATAGCCCACGCCCAGCGCGCCCCGCCTCGCGCGGCCGACAAGTGCTTGCGGCAAGAGGCGTGACTGCTGTAGAATCACCGCGGCCGGGATTTTCGGCAGGCACGGCAGCGGCCCGGATGGGTTCACAGGAGAGGTTTTGGCACGCGTGAACGCGTACCCAACAGGAGGACGAAAATGGCTGAACGATCAGGGCACCTCAATCGGCGGGGGTTTCTGAAGGCCGCGGTCCAGGCCGGCGCCATGCTGGCGGCGCCGTACGTGATACCCAGCGCCGTCCTGGGCAAGGACGGCGACGTGGTCCCCAGCGAACGCATTACGCTGGGCGGCATCGGCATCGGTAACAGGGGCGGTTATGACCTGGGATGCTTCCTCCAGGAACCGGACGTGCGGTTCAAGGCCATCTGCGACGTGAAAGAGGCTCGCCGCCAGGCCGTCAAGAAAATGGCCGACTCGAAGTACGGCAACCAGGATTGCGCGATGTTTCGCGATTACCACGAGTTGCTGGCCCGGCCCGACATCGACGCGGTGCTGATTGCCACGGGGCCGAACTGGCACGCGACGATGTCCATCGCGGCGGCCAAGGCCGGCAAGGACGTCTACTGCGAGAAGCCCTGCACGAAGAACATCGTGCAGAGCCTGGCCCTGGCCGAGACGTATCGCCGGACGGGTCGCGTGTTCCAGGGCGGCATGCAGCGGCGGAACCTGCCCCACGTCGCGCTGGCGGTCGAGCTGGCCCGCCGCGGCAAGCTCGGCAAGCTCCGCACGGTCCATGCCCACCCGGGCGGCATGGGGACCGGAATGAGCGGCTGGGCCCCGGCGGAGCCCGAACCGGCCAAGGAAGACATCGATTGGGACCTCTACCTCGGCCCCGCGGCCTGGCGGCCGTTCAACCGGCGGCTCCTCGATGGCTTCAACTTCGAGAAGGGCGGGGGACTGGTCGGCGGCGGTGTGCTGGAATGGGGGTCCCATTGCGTGGACCTCTGCCAGTGGGCCAACGATGCCGATGACACGGCCCCCGTGGAATACGAGCCGCCGGGGGCCGACGGCCGGGCGATCGCCCACTACGCCAACGGCGTCACGCTGGTCATGCGCAACGACGGGTGGCTGGATCTGGGGTCCTGCCCGGTGCGGTTCGAGGGAGACACGGGCTGGGTGGAGACCGCCGATAACGGCGACATGGTGGCCAGTGCGCCGGCGCTTCTGGCCGCCAGGGGCGCCAAGATCGGCGGCTACCCGGCGAACAACCACATCCGCGATTTCCTCAACTGCGTGAAGACGCGGGGAAAGCCGCGGGCCAACGCCGACGTAACCTGCCACACGCACATTGCCTGCCATGCCGCGGGCATCGCCATCTTCCTGAAGCGCAAGATCACCCTTGATACCAAGACATACATGTTTGTCGGCGACGAGGAGGCCAACCGGTTGCGGTCCGAGGCGCTGCGCGAACCGTGGCGGCTCTGATGGGACAACCCCGCGTGACCGTGCGCGGTGGGTCTCCTGACCCACCGCGCTGGGACGGGAGCGGGCTGGGCGGAAAACGCATGCCCGCGGCGGGTCAGGAGACCCGCCGCGCCAACGGGCGTTGTACTGCTGCCAGGAGAATGATAATGCTCAGGATCCGATCTTCCGCCGTGTATGCCGCGCTGGCCGCGGTGGTGGTTTCCGCGATGGCCGCCGGCCCGGCCTATGCCGCCGCCGCGGACAAGAATGCCGCCGAGGGGAAGGAAAGCCAGTTGATCGGCGTGCTCCGGTCGGACGCGCCGCCGCAGGACAAAGCGATCACCTGCAAGCAGTTGGCCATCTACGGCAGCAAGGACGCGGTGCCGGCCCTGGCGCCGCTGCTGGCGGACCCACAGTTGGCGTCGTGGGCGCGGATCGCCCTGGAGGCGATTCCCGATCCGGCCGCCGCCGACGCGCTGCGCCAGGCGATGGGCCAGTTGAAGGGCCGGCTGCTCGTCGGGACGATCAACTCGATCGGCGTGCGGCGCGATGCGAAGGCGATCGACGGGCTCGTGCAGAAACTCAAGGATGCCGACGCCGACGTGGCGTCGGCCGCGGCCGTGGCCCTGGGCCGCATCGGCGGCGCCCTGGCCGTCAAGGCCCTGGAACCGTTGCTGGCCGGCGCGCCGCCCGCGGTTCGCTCGGCGGTGGCGGAGGGCTGCATCCTGTGTGCGGAGCGATTCCTCGCCGGGGGCAATCGCGCCGAGGCCGTGCGGTTGTACGACACCGTTCGCAAGGCCGACGTTCCCAAGCAGCGGGTTCTCGAGGCGACCCGCGGGGCGATTCTCGCCCGGCAAGCGGCCGGCGTCCCGCTCCTGGTCGAGCAGTTGAAGTCGACAGACAAGGCGATGTTCAGCATCGGACTGACCACGGCCCGCGAGCTCCCCGGTCCCGAGGCCACCGAAGCGGTGGCGGCCGAAATGGGCAAGGCCGCCTCCGACCGGCAGGCCCTCCTGCTCCTGGCCTTGGCCGACCGCGGCGATGCCAAGGCGTTGCCCGCGGTGCTCGCCGTGGCCAAGAGCGGCGCCAAGCACGTGCGGACCGCGGCGATGGCCGCACTGGAACGCTTCGGCAACGCCTCCTGCCTGCCGGTGCTGCTGGAGGCCGCGATCGAGGCCGATGCCGAGCTGGCTCAGACGGCAAAGGCGACGCTGGCCAGGCTGCCCGGCCAGGACGTGGATGCGGGCCTTGTGGCCCGCCTGCCGCAAGAGGCGGGGAAAACGCGCCAGGTCCTCATCGAGGTGGCCGGGATGCGACGCGTCACCGCGGCCCTTCCCGCGATCATGCGGTGCGCCGCCGATGCCGATGCGGGGGTCCGCGGCGCCGCCGTGGAAGCCATCGGCGCCATCGGCGACGACAAGCAGATCGCCGACCTCGTGAAGGCTCTTCAGAAGGCCGACAATCCCAACGAACAGGCGGGCGTTGAGAAGGCCCTCATGGCGATCAGCGGCCGCGGGGGCGCGGCCTGCGTGCCGCCCCTGATGCCCCTCGCGCAGAGCGGCGAGCCCGCCCTTCGCGTGATCGGCCTGCATGCGCTCGGCTGCGCCGGCGGCCCCGCGGCCCTGGCCGCCGTGAAATCGGCGATCGACGACAAGGATGAGACCGTCCAGGACGAAGCGGCGCGCACGTTGTCGACCTGGCCCAGCCGGTGGCCGGAGGACGCCGGCGCGACGGTGCCGCTCCTGGCCCTGGCCAAGTCCTCCAAGAAGGTGGCGCACCAGGTGCTGGCGCTGCGCGGTTACCTGCAATACGTTCAGGGCGCCAAGAAGCTCACCGTTGACGAGAGGCTGGCCAAGGTCAACGAAGTGCTGCCGTTGCTGGCGCGGCCCGAGGAGAAGCGGCTCGCGATTCCCGTCCTCGTCAGCATCGGAACCGGCGGCGTGCTGGAGACGCTGGCCACCTTTGCGGCGGACCCTGCGATCGCCGAGGAAGCGTGCTCGGCCATCGTCAGCCTCGCAGGCAAGCGGGACCTGAAAGCGACCAAGGAACAGCGCCAGAAAGCGCTTCAGACGGTGGTCGATACGTCGAAGAACGGCGCGACGAAAAAGAAGGCCGAAGACGCGCTGAAGGCCATCCGGTAAACGCGTGCGCCCTGGGGAAGGGGATGGACGCATGAAGCTCGCCGGCGTGGAGTGTGCCGTCGCGGGGGGGATGGTCCTGGTGGCGCTGGCCCTGGCGCTCGCCGCCCCCGGGCGGGCGGGGGAGGCCGGGGCGCCGCGGCGGCTCCTCATCGTGGCCGACGAGCCCCGGCCGATGCAGGTGCTGGCCGAGTTCCTCAAGTCGGAGGGCGGCGGCGCCGGCCCGATCGTCGATCAGAAAGACCTGCCGGCGGACGTCGCGGGGTACGACGCCGTATTCATGTACATCCATGGTCCGATGACGCCGGCCACCGAGCGGGCCCTCGTCGATTACGCGCGGGGCGGCGGGCGGCTGGTGCTCCTGCATCACGCCGTGGCCTCGGCCCGCGTCAAGAACCCCGAGTTCCTGCGGCTCGTTGGCATCTATATGGCTCCGCGCGACGACCCCAGGCTGCCCTGGCGGGTGATCGAGGGCATCCCCTACGCGCTGGTGAACCTCCAGCTCCGGCACTACATCACCACGCACAAGGTCGCGTACGACCGAACGGTCGAGTACCTCTCGTCCGACGCCCCCAGCGCGGCCGGCCCCTTCCCGGCCATCGAGCTCGCGGGCACCGAGGTGTTCCTCAACCAGCAGTTCACCGACGGGCGCGAGAAGACCGTGCTCGCGGGGTTCCGCATCGTCGATCCCAAGAGCGGGGCCGTGATCATGCAGGACCGGGCCGCCTGGTACAAGCCGGCGGGCAAGGGGTGGGTTTTCTACTTCCAGCCCGGCCACCGCGCCGAGGATTTCGCGAACCGAAACTTCGCCCAGATGATCCTGAACTGCCTGACCTGGAAACCGGGGATGGAGCCCGCGGCGGCCAAGGAGTGACGATGAAGGAGCTGACCAGCCAGGAGCGCATCGCGCGAATCCTGCGGCGCGAGCCGGTCGACCGCATCGGCGCCTACGAGAGTTTCTGGGGCGACACGCAGCAGGCGTGGGCCGCCCAGGGCCGCGTCGGCAAGGACGAGCCGCTCGAGGACCACTTCGGGCTCGACCTGCGGCTCTCCTGGTGCTTCAACATGGTCGCGGACCTCGACTTCAAGGAAGAGATCGTCGAGGAGACCGAGGAGACGAAGCTCGTGCGCAGCGGCAACGGCGCGCTCCTCAGGTGGTGGAAGGCCCGCGGCGGCACGCCGGAGCACGTCGACTTCCTCGTCAAGGACCGGGCGGGGTGGCAGGAGCACATCCGGCCGCACCTGGCCAATCCCGACACGTTGCGGCGGCGGATCAACTTCGAGGCCTATCGCCAGGTCCGCGAGAAATGTAAGAAAGAACATCTCTTCTTCTGCTGGGGCGGTGTCAACGTTTTCGAGCTCATGCACCCGGTCTGCGGCCACGAGTACATGCTCCTCGGCATGGCCCTCGACCCCGACTGGGTCCGCGACATGTGCCGCGTGTACGCCGAGCTCACCGTCAACCTGATGGAGATCCTCTTTGCCGAGGAGGGGCTGCCCGACGGCGCCTACTTCTTCGAGGACATGGGGTTCAAGGCCAAGCCGTTCATGTCGCCGCGGATGTACCAGGAGATCGTGTGGCCGTCGCACAAGCGGACGTTCGATTTTTGCCACGGCCGCGGGCTGCCCATCGTGGTGCACTCGTGCGGGTTCGTCGAGCCGCTGGTGCCGGGCCTGATCGAGGCGGGGATGGACTGCCTCCAGGCGATGGAGGTCAAGGCGGGGATGGACCTCGTGCGCCTCAAGGCGCGCTTCGGCGACCGCATCGCCTTCTGCGGCGGCATGGACATCCGCACGCTGGAGACCAACAAGAAGAAGGTGGTGGAGGCGGAGCTCGGGAAGAAGCTGCCGGCGGCGATGAAGGGCAGCGGCTACATCCTCCACACCGACCACAGCGTCTCGCCGCGCGTGAAGTACGAGACGTACAGGCACTTCCTCGACCGCGGCCGGAAGATGGGAACCTATTGACACGTTATCGTTAAGCCGTCGAAGAGATTGCGGATTGCGGATTGCGAATTGCGGATTGAACGGCGAGTGGCAACGCCGGGCCGTGTTGAGCCGTCGCCGGCACGGCGACGAGGCCGATTGCGAATTGCCGAGTGAACGGCGAACGCCAGCGGCAATCGTCATTTAGCCGCCCAGCTTGCTGGGCGCGTGTTTTTCGCTGGCGCGACAGTTGTTCCATGCGGTGCATCACGAAAGGAGAATCGCCATGAGCTCGGACTGCTGGATGCTGGTGCTGGCGGCGATGGTTATGATGGTCGGCCTGGCGGCGGGCTGCGCCGCGCCGCAACAATCCCCGCGCGGCGCCGTGGACCTCATCGCGCAGCCGTACCGGCTCGACACGGGCCTGGCGTCGCGGTCCATCTCGTTCGAGAACCCGACGGGGGTGCCGGGCCAGGGCGGCAAGGCGGCCAGCAACCTCGGCCCCGGCCGCAAGGGCAGCCCCATGCGCGACGTCAAGCCGGGCGAGACCGTCCAACTCTGCGACATCGAGGGCCCCGGCACCATCCGCCATATCTGGATTACGACGCAGCCGAAGCCGCTGCCCCTGAGGAGCATGGTCCTGCGGGCCTGGTGGGACGGCCAGGAGCACCCGAGCATCGAGTGCCCCCTGGGCGACTTCTTCGGCTTCGCCCACGGCAAGGTCATGCCGTACTTCTCGGCGGTGCACTCGGTCGGCGCGAGCGCGGGCATGAACCTCTGGCTGCCGATGCCGTTCGCCAAGCGGGCCCGCTTCACGTTCACCAATGAGGGCGCCGAGCCCATGCCGCTCTTCTACCAGATCGATTACACGACCGGCGACGATCACCCGGCCGACGTGGGGCGCCTGCACGTATGCTTCCGCCGCGAGAACCCGACGACGCTCAAGAAGGATTTCGAGCTCCTGCCGGAGCGGACGCAGAAGGGCCGCTTCATCGGCTCGGTCATGGGCATCCGCGCCCTGCACACAGACTGGTGGGGCGAGGGCGAGATCAAGGTCTACATGGACGGCGACAAAGACCTGCCGACCCTCTGCGGCACGGGCAGCGAGGACTACGTGGGCCTGTCGTGGGGCGTGCAGCAATTGCCATTCCTCTATAACGGGTGCAGCCTGAACCAGAAGAAGTTCGTCTCGATGTACCGGTGGCACCTGCCCGACCCGATCGCGTGGCAGAAGTCGGGCCGCGTCACCATCCAGCAGATCGCGTGGAGGAACGGGCTGGCCGAGGTGCAGGACGACTGGTCGTGCGCGACGTTCTGGTACGAGCCGGTGCCGAGCGCCCCGCTGCCGAAGATGCCCGACGTCAAGGCCCGCACGGCGGACGTGTGGGTGGATTGAACCTACGCGTCTAGAAGCTGTTTCAGAACCGGCGATAGCGCGGTGGGCAGTCTTGCCCACCGCGCGTACGTGCCCGCATTCTCGCGGCGGGCAAGACTGCCCGCCGCGCCGTGCAGCGCTGATGGGCGCTTGTGAAACAGCTTCTTAGCGGTCGCCCGCCTCGGGCCGGCGACGGCTAAACGATATGGTTGGCCGGGGTGTTACCTTGGCCTGCGTGCTAGCGGGAGATTCTTGCGCCACCGCCGGCCATGGCCTTGAGCGCCTCGTCCTCGGTCGCCCAGTTGATGTCGCCGGGGAAGGTGTGGGCGAGGGCGGAGTACGCGGCCGCAAACTCGTTGGCCTCGGCGGCGGGCCAGCCCTTCAGCGATCCATAGATAATTCCCGATGCGAAGGCGTCGCCGCCGCCCACGCGGTCCACGATCTCCAGGTTCGCGTACACGCGGCTGAGGTGAAATTCCTGGCCGTCGAAGAGCAGGGTTCGCCAGTCGTTCAGCAGGCCCGACGTGGCGGTGCGCAGGGTTGTCCCCACCATCCGGAGGCCCGGGTATCGCCGGACGACCTCGCGGGCCACCTCCTTGTACCCCTCGGGGTCGAGCGCCGAATAATCCTTCGCGCTGCCGGCGGCCTTCATGCCCAGGCACTTCTCGAAGTCCTCCTCGTTGCCGATCAAGACCTGCACGTGCGGCACGAGGCGGGCGGTGGCTTGCCGCGCCTCGTCGGCCGACCACAGCTTGCCGCGGTAGTTCATGTCGTAGCTCGTGCGGGCGCCCGAGGCAAGGGCGGCGCGAAGGGCGGCGAGGACGGCCTCCGGCAGGCCCGGCCCGAGCGCGGGCGTGATGCCCGTTACGTGGAGCCACCGGCACCCGGCCAGGAGCGACTTCCAGTCGACCATGTCGGCGGTCAGGCGGCTGATGGCCGTGTGGCCGCGGTCGTAGGTTACGGCGGCGGCGCGCGGCCCGGCGCCGATCTCGAGGTGGTAGAAGCCGTTCCGCACGCGGCCGACGCCGTCGAACTTCTCCCACAGGATGGGCGACGTGTCGACGCCGTGCCGGCGGGCCTCGGCGGCGATCAGCCGGCCTGACCACGTGTCCACCAGGCGCGAGACCCAGGCCGACTTCAGGCCCAGCCGCGCGACGTTCACCGCCACGTTCCACTCCGCGCCGCCGACCGAGACGTCGAGCGTCCGCGCCTGCTCCAGCCGCTGATGATCCGGGGCGGTCAGGCGGACCATCGCTTCGCCGAAGGTGACGAGATCGTATGCCATGGTTGCCTCCAGGGGTCCTCGTTCAGCCGTCGCCGGCGCGGCGACGAACAATGAGCGCGGCCGCACCGGGCCTGCCCGCCTTGGGCGGGCCGCGGCTAAGAAGCTGTTTCAGAACCGGCAGTAGCGCGGTGGGCAGTCTTGCCCACCGCGCGTACGCGCCCGCATTCTCGCGGCGGGCAAGACTGCCCGCCGCGCTATCGAGCGCTGATGGGCGCTTGTGATACAGCCTCC
>Ga0315281_10010306_pt1 | contig 12884 bp, 7 predicted proteins | sample YL17G07_0_MG_FD_204540 | JGI IMG/M metagenome (GOLD analysis project Ga0315281, IMG submission 204540) | Sediment microbial communities from Yellowstone Lake, YNP, Wyoming, USA - YL17G07_0 | ecosystem: Environmental > Aquatic > Freshwater > Lake > Sediment | place: USA: Wyoming | collected... | reverse complement strand
GTCGCGCTGGAGGGCGCGCTCAAGCTCAAGGAGATTTCCTATATTCATGCCGAGGCCTATCCCGGGGGCGAGATGAAGCACGGCCCGATCGCCCTGATCGACGAAAACATGCCGACCATGGCCATCATCCCCGAAGACCGTGTTTACGATAAAATGCTGAGCAACATCTCGGAGATCAAGGCCCGCTTGGGATACGTCCTGGCCGTGGCCCAGGAGAACGATCCGCAGATCCGCGAGCGCGTGGACGAGGTGATTCCCGTCCCGTCGGCCCATCCGCTGCTCATGCCGTTCCTCACGATCGTCCCGCTCCAACTTTTCGCCTATTACATCGCGGCAAAGCGCGGAGCGGACGTTGACCAGCCGCGGAATCTGGCGAAGAGCGTGACGGTCGAATAAACAAGATGGAAGAGAACCATTTAGAATTTCAGTTTCGCTGAAATTCTTGCCTCCCGCGGCTGCTGGCGGCCCCAGACCGTCCCGAAGATCCCAACATCCTCTTTGACATAAGAGATTGGACGCTGGCTGTTCAGCAGATTGAACATGTCCAGCCGGACCGACAATGAGGCATTTTTGAAAGCTCCAAAGGTCGGGACCGCGAACGATTTCTCGAGCGAAAGATCCAGATAATTATGGGCGGGAGTTTTTCGGGAGCCGCGGCCTTCGGGGAAGGAATAATAGCCGCCGAAGCCTGGAACATAGCCCAGCTTCTCCCAATAGTATCCGGAGATGTATTCAAAGGCCGCTGAAAATAGAACGTTGGAGGGTCCGCTAAACGTCGCGTTCAGCTTGAAATCGTGGTCGATTGAGTAGGGCAATTTTCCGTACCAGCCTTCGTCCCCGATGCCCCTTCCGCCTAATCCTCCGAATAGATAATCGACTTTGGCTTTAATCATTTCAAGTTTGGCTTTGGATTCTTCATACCCGGGCAAGTTTGGATTTGGAACATACATATGTTTTCCAAAAAGCCCGACATAGTTGGTGCTGCCTTCTTCCTGGGACCAGGAGCCGGTTTCGGTCTGTCCGGGATTCGTTCCCTCGGCCAAGGCGTGGGAATACGAAGCGTTCAGGAAAAATTTCTGCCCGATTTTCCCAATGAGCTCGACCTCAAAACCGCCATAGTTTCTTCTTTTGTTCTCGAAATTATCATATAAGAACTTATATCCTGCCTCAGAGTCCAGATCGATGACCATCAAGGCTTCCAGGAGATTTTTCGCCTCCGAATGGACGTAGCGGGCTTTAACGGCCCAATCCGGGGCAATCCTGCGGTCGAACTCGATGAGGAAGCGGCTCTGAAAATTAGGGGTTAAGCCGTTTGCGACTTCAAAACGCTGCATCGGCAGCTCAAAGCTGGGCTCCCAGTTCGAGGGATTATGCACTTCGCTAGCGGATGGATTCTCGGGCCCTTTCCAGACATAATCGCGGTAGGTCAGGCTTCCGCCGGGATTGAAAAAGCCGAGGGGCATGGTCGTGATGGGATCGGAGAACCTTCCCCAGGCAAGCTTGAGGATATTGGCCCCGTCTTTGGTGAGATCGACGGTCAGGGAGAAACGGGGGGAGATGAAGTCCCGCATATTCCAGGACCAGATTTTTTCCCCCCGGCCGTCCAGACAGAGTTGAGTCTGGCTGCGGATTCCGACCATCAGCGTGAATCGTTCCCAGGAGACTTTGTCTTTAAAATAAATTCCCATCCCCCTCGATGAATTTTTGAAGGAGAAAAAACCGTATTCGCGAAGCGACGTCGGCGTTCCTTTATTGTTTTTCCACGTGTCGAAAACATATTTTGTCCCGTTGTCATAACCATCTCCCGAGAAAATGTCTTCGTCTCTTCCACTGAATTCCGAGCGGAAGTCGGAGGAAACCTTGTAGTATTCCAAACCGAGATTGATCTCGTGGTGGCCGAAGGTCTCGGTCTCAAGATACGTGGTAAATTTGAAGCTCGCGTCCAGCCGGTTCTCGTCGTCCGTAACATCGCCGTAGGCATTGTGGATGTTCTGGGCCAGGTCCTTGATGAAATACTGGGCCGGGCCAAGATCGCCGCTCACGGGATGCCGGGACGATTCGCGTTTGACCTGGCCGAGCCCGGCCTCGATGAATGTCGAGACGCTCAGGATGCCTTTGTAGTTCAGCCGGAAGATGAGGTCGTTGTATTTTTTTTCTTCGACCATCTCCGGGAAGCCCGTGCCGCCCTTTTGCCTGAGCGATTTGTCGTAGATGGCCGTAACCGAGACATTGTGATTGCTGTTGATCGAATAGGCGAGCTTGGTGAAGATATTGTTGTTGCTCGTTGTCTTTTTGCCTCCGGGGATGAAGAGATAATCGACAGCGCCGTCCTTGGTCTGCTCGGTGTTTGTATAATAGTTCTCGGAGAGGAAGAACCAGAGCTTGTCCTTGCGGATCGGTCCGCCCAGGTTGAAATACCAGTTGCCGTTGGAAAAATAATCCGGCTCGCTCACGACCGAGAGTTGAGGCTGGCGCGCCGCTTGGAGATTCTTATTCATGAGGACGAAGCTTGCCTCGCCTTTGAATTCGTTGCTTCCGCTCTTGGTGACCATGTTGATGATCCCCCCATAGGCCGAGCCGAATTCAGGGCTGAACGAGTCGGAAATGATCTGGATCTCGTCGAGCGAGTCGAAATTGAGCTTCATTCCGGAGTCCTTCAAACGCACGCCGCTGATCGAAAGGCCGTCCACGATCCAGGTGTTGCCCTCCTCGCCCTCGCCGCGGAAGCTCGGCTGGCCTTCGGTCGCCGTGCCGCGGCGGGTATTCATCCGGACGCCGGTCACGCCCGGCGCGAACTTGACGGCGTCGACGATCGTCCGGTTCTGGACGGGAATCTTTTCCAGGTCCGTGGCGCCCAAATAATACGACGTGTCCGTCGACGTCTTGTCGATGAGAGGGATTTCCGCCGTGACCACGATCTCCTTTTGAAGGGTGGTCAGAGGCATAACGACCTTGAGGCTCGTCGTCATGCCCAGGCGGACGACGACGTTTTCGTGCTTCATGGTGTTGAAGCCAGGGCGCTTGAAGGTCAGCGTGTATTTTCCGACGGGAAGGAGCGGGAAATGAAAGTCGCCGTCCTTCGAGGAGAGGATCGTGCGGGTGCCCTGGAGCGAGGGGCCGGCGGCCGTGATCTCGACGCCGGGAAGGCTCGCTCCGTTTTCATCCGCGACCTTGCCTTTGATCTCGCCGGTCTCGATGGCGAACGCCAGGCCGAGAGTCAGAAGACATATTCCGAGAAGCAACCAAATCGTTTTTCCGAAGTCAATTATTCTATGACTGTGGATCATGGCGGATTTCCTGTCGCCTAGCGCCCCGTTCTTGCCGACCTCGCCGAGATTTTCTTCCTTTTGTATTTGGCGATGAACTTTTCTGTCAGCAAGCGGGCTTCCGTGTCCGTGAATTGAACCGGCGGGGTTTTCATGAAATAGGCCGCGGGGCCCTCCAGAGTCCCGGACAGTCCGTGGTCGAGGGCCAGCTTCGCGCAGCGGATGGCATCGATGACCACCCCGGCGGAGTTGGGCGAATCTTCCACGGAAAGACGGCCCTCGAAACTCATCGGAACGTTGCCGAAATGACGGCTTTCGATTCTTAAAAAGCAGATCTTATTATCCTTCTGCCAGGGAACATAATCGCTCGGCCCGATGTGGACGTCCTCGGGTCTGATGGGAAGCCCCCGGGCCCGAATTTGCGACGTCACGGCGTTAGTTTTAGAGATCTTTTTGGAGCGGAGCCTCTCGCGTTCGAGCATGTTGAGGAAGTCGGTGTTGCCGCCGGTGTTGAGCTGATAGGTCCGGTCAATGGGCATGCCTCGATCCAGAAATAGATTGACGAGCGTGCGATGGAGGATGGTCGCGCCCACCTGCGATTTGATGTCGTCGCCGATCAGGGGAAGATTTTTTCGGGTAAACCGCTTCTGCCAATATTTTTCGCTGGCGATAAACACGGGAATGCAGTTAATGAGGGCGCAGCCCGCTTCGAGCACCTGTTCGACATACCATTTGGTCGCCATTTCGCTTCCCACGGGGAGAAAATTGACGACGACATCGGTCTTTTTCTCCCTGAGGCTGGCCACGATGTCCGCCGTCGGGCCGGCCGCTTTCTCGATGATTCGGGAGAGATATATGCCGAGTCCGTCGTGGGTCATTCCGCGTTGGACTTTGACATTGAGAAAGGGAAGGCTGGAGAACGTGGTTGTATTGTTCGGCGGGGCGAAAACAGCCTCGCTCAAATCTCGGCCGACCTTGTTTTTATCGATGTCGAAAGCGGCCGTAAATTCGATGTCCCGGATGTGATAGCCGCCCAGATCCACATGCATGACCCCGGGGATAAAATCGGCTTTTTTGGCGTTTTTGTAGTATTCGACGCCTTGAACGAGCGAAGAAGCGCAATTCCCGACGCCGATGATGGCCACTCTGATTTTATTCATAGCGGACGTCCTTCCTTTTCATAATTTGTTGTTCGGCGCTTCGCACGGACATCGTCCGCTGAAGAGCGGTGATGTTCGAGAAAAGGGCGATCAGTCCCAAAGCCGCGATCATCGCGGCGTCGAATATCGGGAAAATCGTGCTGAGTAAAGCGGCCAGCCCGAGAAGGGTCAGCCGCTCGGCCCGCTGCATGAGGCCGATTTTGCATTCAAAGCCCAATCCCTCTGCCCGGGCCCGAGTGTAGCTGACCATCATCGAGCCCAGGAAGGCCAGGACGGCCAGCCAGAGCGCCCAATGGGTCCGGAAATGAAACGCCAGTCCCATATACAAAAAAGATTCCGAATATCTGTCGAGCGTGGAATCCAGGATGGCTCCATACCGGCTTTTCGTATTTGTCTTTGCCGCCACGAGACCGTCTATCACGTCCAAGACTCCGCTAAGGAGGAGGGCCAGACAGGCCCCCAAAGGACGGGCGAGTCCAAAGAGCAGCCCTGCCGCAAGCCCCGCCAGCAGTCCCATAACGGTCAGCGCATTGGGAGTGAATTTCAGCCGGACAAAAACCAGGGCTATTTTGTCGATAAGATGCAAAGCTCCGGCGATCAGGAATGGCGGCAGGAATCGAAAAGAATTTCGCTCGAGCGTCGGCACTTTTTCTCGGTTTTAATCGATTTTGATTTTCTTTGTCTTTTCCGGCTTCTTGTTCTCTTTCTTATCCAAGGCCTCGATGCGGCTGTCGATCAAGGCGCGAAGCGCCAGCAAAACTTCCTTTTTTGCCCGGCGCAGATGGTCGTAAGCCGCGACGGGCATGAACAGGGGGAACAGGTCTTCAGGGATGGGGATGGAAATCTTGATCTCTTTCGTCTTTTCTTCAGCCATGGAGTCCTCCTTCCTGCGCTTATGGCGCAAAGGTAATGCGAAGTCGGTCCCCCTCGAATTTCGCTCCCTGGATCGAAGAGTGGAGCAAAACTCGGGGGAGAAGGATGTTCCTCTTAAAGGAGCCGACTTTGACGATGAGCTCTTCGCCCTTCTGGGTAAGATCGAGATCGGTTTTTTCTACGAATGGAAGATGCAGGCTCATGATATACCGTCCGTTTTCTTTATGGATCTGGATCGGCTTTTGGGCGAAGAATAGCCGGGCCGGGTCCTGGCTTCCGTAGACGGTCTCGGCGATTTTTTCAAGGAGCGGAATTCCCACGACCTCCCGGCTGAAGAGCGGCAGCAAGAACAGCGGCAGGGGAGAGAAAATCTCTTCGATCATGCGCCGGTAGTTTTCCTGAATGGCTTTCCATTGGTCAAAGTAGGGGTCCTCGACCTGGGGGGGAAGCATCCGGTTGATGATGATGCCGTCGACCGAGAAGCCGAACAGGTTAAAAAATGTGTAGGCCCGCTGCGCTTCCTTAATCACCATCTTCTCGGGGTTGATCACGAGCCGGATCGACGTGTTCTGGGAATCCTCGAGAATTTCTTTCATTTCGGCCAGTTGGAGCGTCAGCCTTTTCATGGCTTCAAATATGCTGTCCTCCGGAAAAGGAAAGGGCAGGAGCCTGCTGGCGACGGGGCGGAGGGCCTTGGCCGCTTTTCTCTGGATGGGGAAGATGTGCCTGAGATACCAGTTGGTGATCTCAGGCGCAGACAGGAGCCGGAGCGTATCGCCGGTGGGGGCGCAGTCCATTATGATGACATCGTATTCGTTGGCCTTCCGGTAATTGCGGATCTCCATCAGACTGAAGAGCTCCTCCATGCCAGGGAAGACGCTCAATTCTTCGGCTTCGATGGAATTGATACCCTGGGAGGCGAGGAATTTCGTGAGATAGGCCTTGATCTCGCCCCACTTTTTCTCAATCTCCTCGAGGGCGTTGACTTCGCGCCCATAAAGGTTGGGGACGAGTTTTGAGGGCATGTTCGTGAGCTGGATCTCGAACGAGTCGGAAAGGCTGTGGGCCGCGTCCGTGGAGATGACGAGCGTTTTATATCCTTTCTTGGCGCAGAGGAGGGCTGTGGCGGCCGAAAGAGTCGTTTTTCCAACTCCGCCTTTTCCGGTAAAAAGAATGAGCCTCATGATCTATGGTATTTTAACACCAGAGGCGGTCAGGAACAAGATGAGCGCGGGCAGCCGGGCCGGCAGGCCTCAGAACCCACGGAATCACAATTTTAACTCATCACCGAAAAAGAGAGGCTTGCCTCAAGATTGTCTTCTCGTTTTTGTTGTGTTATGAAAGATAACAGAGAAAAAGAGACGCGGAGGTGGGCCATGAGGCGGAGAGACTTCGTGAGGTCCGTGGGTCTGGGGATGGCCTCGATCGCCGTGACCGGACAGGCTAAGATTCTTCTGGGCCAGGTGCCGGCGAAAAAGCCGAACATCCTGTTCATCATGACCGATGACCATGCCTCCCATGCCCTGAGCTGCTACGGGAGCCGGGTCAACACGACACCCCATATGGACCGGATCGCGAAAGAGGGAATCCGGTTCGATAACTGCTTCTGCACCAACAGCATCTGCGCCCCGAGCCGGGCCGTCATCCTGACGGGAAAGTACAGCCACCTCAACGGCATCCGGGACAACGCCCATCCCTTTGATGGGGCCCAGATGACATTTCCCAAGCTGCTCCAGAAGGCCGGATATCAGACGGCCCTCATCGGGAAATGGCACCTCCTGAGCAATCCGACGGGCTTTGATTATTGGACTATCCTTCCCGGCCAGGGCGAATATTACAACCCCGATTTCATCGAGATGGGCGAGAGGAAGCATTATCCGGGCTATGTCACTGATCTCATCACCGGCTTCGCGCAGGATTTTCTCGAGAAGCGCCAGAAAGACAGGCCGTTTATGCTCATGATGCACCACAAGGCGCCGCACCGGAACTGGCAGCCGTCGCCGCGCCACCTGAAGATGTATGACAATATAAAATTCCCGGAGCCCGAGACGCTTTTCGACGATTACGCCACGCGGTCCCGAGCGGCCAGAGAGCAGGAGATGACGCTCCGCCAACACATGGAGATCGAATCGGACCTGAAGATGGGGCTGCCTCCAGCCCGACTGACCGCGGAACAGAAAGCGCTGTGGGAGGAAGCCTACGCGCCAAAGCGCGAAGCCTTTAAGCGCGAGAATCCCCAGGGCGATGCCTTGGTCAGGTGGAAATACCAGCGTTATATGCAGGATTATCTGGCCTGTGTCGCCGGCGTGGATGAGAGCGTCGGCAGGATGATGGATTATTTAGATAAAGCGGACCTGGCCGGGAACACTCTGGTCGTTTATACGTCGGACCAGGGATTTTATCTCGGTGACCACGGCTGGTTCGACAAGCGGTTCATGTATGAGGAATCGCTGCGCATGCCTCTCCTGATGCGGCTTCCCGGCCTGATCAAGCCGGGATCGGTCAATGGAGACATGATCAGCAACCTCGATTTTGCGCCGACGTTCTTAGAGCTTGCCGGGATCAAGAAACCTCAGGAGATGCAGGGCCTCCCGTTCATCGAGATCCTCCGCAACGGCCGAGCGAGAAATGGACGCGACGCGGTTTATTACCATTATTACGAATTTCCCGCGGTCCACATGGTCAAACGGCACTATGGGATCCGGACCCGGCGCTATAAGCTTATCCATTTTTATTACGACGTCGACGCCTGGGAGCTCTACGACCTGGAAAAGGACCCCCTTGAGCTCAAAAATGTCTATGATGACCCGGGCTATGCCGGCGTCGTGAAGGAGCTTAAAGACAAACTCAAGCGGCTGCAGGCTCTGTATGGCGATTCGGACGAGCTGGCCCAAAAATTCCTGAAAGAAGACCTGGCCGGCCAAAAGAAAAAATAAATGAGATCGATTCTCCAAAAAATAATTGGCTGCTTGACACTAGCCGGCCTGTCCATTCAGGCGTTGCCCGCCTTCGGTTCCGTCAATGAAAATCCTTGGTCTGGCCTCAAGGTCTGGTCCAGCCATCCGGCCGCAAAATGGGAAGACGCGCTTCCTGTCGGAAACGGAAGGCTCGGGGCCATGGTCTTCGGAAAAGCGGACGAGGAGCGGATCCAGTTCAACGAGGAGACCACCTGGTCGGGCGGCCCCTATTCCACGACGGTCAAAGGCGGTTACAAAGCGCTGCCCGAGATTCAGCAGCTCATCTTTGACGAGAAGCCCATCCAGGCCCACCGCCTCTTCGGGCGGTATCTCATGGGCTATCCGGTCGAGCAGCAGAAGTATCAGGCGCTCGGCGATCTGGTTCTGAAATTTGCGCCGGAAGGCGAGGCCAAGAATTACCGGCACGAGCTCGATCTGGACACGGCGGTCGTCACGACCGCATACGAGCGAAACGGGGTCAAGCATAAACGCGAGGTCTTCGCCACGCCCGTCGACGAGGTCATCGTTGTCAGACTCACGGCCGACAAGCCGGGACAGATCTCCTTCACGGCCGAGTTGCGCGGCTGCCGAAACGATGCCCATTCCAATTACGCGACGGATTACTTTCAAATGGACGGCTTCGGGAAGGACGGACTGATCCTTCGCGGAAGATCCGCGGATTATCTCGGTGTTGAAGGAAAGATTCGCTATCAGGTCCGGCTTCTGGCCATTCCCGATGGAGGCCAACTGCGCGTCGACGACGCCGATCTCATTGTCAGAGATGCCGATGCCGTGACTCTCCTCATCGCTGCCGCCACGAATTTCGTGAATTACAAAGATGTCAGCGCCGATCCGAAGGCGCGCGTTGAGGCCGTCTTGAACGCCGTCGCCGGCAAATCGTTTGAGGCTGTCAAGACAGCGCACGTCAAGGAGCACCAGCGGCTGTTCCGGCGCGTGGCGATGAATCTCGAGACGAGGCCGGATTCCAAGCTTCCTACCGACGAGCGGCTGAAGAATTTCGACGGGACGAACGACCCGGACCTCGCCGCGCTCCTTTTCCAGTTCGGCCGGTATTTGTTGATATCCTCCTCGCGGCCGGGGACGCAGCCGGCGAACCTCCAGGGCCTCTGGAACGACAAGATGAACCCGCCCTGGGATTCGAAATACACGACGAATATCAACACCGAGATGAATTATTGGCCGGCCGAAGTCGGCAACTTGAGCGAATGCGCGGAGCCGCTGTTCAAAATGATCAAAGAGCTGACCGACCAGGGGACCGATGTGGCCCGGGAGCATTACGGCGCCCGCGGCTGGGTCTATCATCAGAATACCGATATCTGGCGCGCGGCCGCGCCGATGGATGGACCGAGCTGGGGTGCGTTCACAACGGGCGGGGCTTGGCTGTGCACGCATCTCTGGGAGCATTATCTGTTCACCGGAGACAAGGAATTCTTGAAGGAATATTATCCGGTCATGAAAGGGAGCGCGGAATTCTTTCTGGATTTTCTGGTCCCTCATCCCAAATATGGCTGGCTGGTGACGAACCCGTCCACGTCGCCGGAAAATTTCCCGTTGAGCCCGGGAAACGGCAGGTTTTTCGACGAGGTGACGGCGGGCATGAGTTCCGGGACGACGCTCTGCGCCGGCTCCGCCATCGACATGCAGATCTTGAACGATCTCTTCGGTTATGTCGCCCAGGCTGCCGATATTCTGGACGCGGACCAGGAATTCAAGACAAGAGTCCTGGAAAGGCGGGCGCGGCTGGCGCCGATGCGGATCGGCAAAAAAGGCGACCTCCAGGAATGGCTCGAGGATTGGGAACAGCGGGAAAAAAGCCATCGCCACATTTCAAATCTTTATGGACTCTATCCGGGGAAGCAGATCTCCGTTCGGCGGACGCCGATATTTGCCGAGGCGAGTCGCGTCGTCTTGGAGCAGCGCGGCCTCGCCGGAAACGGCTGGTCCTCGGCCTGGAAGATGGGCTGCTGGGCGCGACTTGGGGATGGGGCTAAGGCCATGGAAAATTTCGCCTATGGCATCCGCCATTACACGTATCCGAACTTGTTCTCAATATGCTCGAATGCTCTCCAAGTGGACGGCTCGTTCGGCATGACCGCGGCCATCGCCGAAATACTGCTCCATTCGCATGAGAACGAATTGAACCTGCTCCCGGCCCTCCCCGCAGCCTGGAAAAACGGTGAGGTCAAAGGGCTTTCTTCGCGCGGCGGGTTCGAGGTCGGCCTGGGCTGGAAGGACGGCCGGCTCGAAGAAGCATCGATCTATTCCAAGCTCGGCCATAAATGCCGGGTCAGGACGGACATTCCGCTGACCGTCAAATCACAGGGAAGAACGGTTCGCTGTTCACAGCCGGAAAAAAATGTCATAGAATTCGAAACATCCGCCGGACGGACGTATCTATTGACGGTGAAATGAATTAAAGGGACCACAGAGATCTGTATCCTCAAAATATAAAGTATGACAAGGAGGTCAAATGGCTAAGAAAATATCCCTCGGCGTTTTTGCTCTATGTCTTCTCTTCTGTTCCCTCCCCGTCATCTCCTCCGCCCAGGACAAGCCGGTCGACCCCATCCTGACCGTCGACCGGATCTATGCCTCCCGCGAGTTCGCCTCCCAGCGCTTCGGCCCGGCCCGCTGGCTGAAGGACGGCGCCTCTTACACAACCCTCGAGGATTCCAAGGATGTCCAGGGCGGCCGCGACATCGTTGTCTATTCGGCCGAGACCGGCAAGCGTGAGGTCCTCGTTTCCGCCTCCAAACTCATTCCGCCTCCGCCGGCCGGCCCCAATCCGCTCGCTATCGAGAATTACGAATGGTCGGCCGACGGCAAGAAATTGATGATCTTCACCAATTCCAAGCGCGTCTGGCGCCAGAACACGCGCGGCGATTACTGGGTCTTGGACCTGGCTTCCGGCGCTCTCAAAAAATTGGGCGGGAGGTTCGAGCCGTCGACGCTCATGTTCGCCAAGTTCTCTCCCGACGGTCTCCGCGCCGCGTATGTCGTCAAGAACGACATTTACGCCGAGGACATCGCCTCGGGCCGGATCCTCCGCCTGACCTTCGACGGCTCGGAGACGCTGATCAACGGTACGTTCGACTGGGTCTATGAAGAGGAGTTCAGCCTGCGGGATGGATTCCGCTGGAGCCCGGACGGCCGGTTCATCGCTTTCTGGCAGATCGACAGCTCCCGGGTGAAGGAATTCAATTTGATTAACAACACGGACTCGCTCTACCCGAGACTCATTCCGATCAAATATCCCAAGCCCGGCGAAACGAACTCGGCCTGCCGCGTCGGCGTCGTGAACGCGTTCGGCGGTCCGGTGAAATGGATCAGCCTTCCCGGCGATGCGCGCAACTCCTATATCGCCCGCATGGACTGGGCCGGCAATTCGAACGAGATCATCTTCCAGCACCTCAACCGCCTCCAGAACACGCTCAGCGTCATGCTCGGCGACGTCCGCACCGGTGAGTCGCGGACGATCTTCACCGACAAGGATGAAGCCTGGGTCGATGTGGTCAACGACCTGCGCTGGGTCGAGAACGGCGCGCGCTTCACTTGGACGAGCGAGCGCGACGGCTGGCGCCACGTCTATTTTGTCTCGCGCCAGGGCGAGGCGAAGCTCATCACGCCCGGCGATTATGACGTCATGGGCATCGACGGCATCGACGAAAAAGGCGGCTGGCTCTATTTCACGGGATCGCTCGAAAATCCCGTGGAGCGCTATCTCTACCGGGTCAAGCTCAACGGGAAAAGCAAGCCCGAGCGCGTCAGCCCCAAGGACAAACCCGGCTCGCATAACTATCAGATGTCGCCGTCCGCGGCCTGGGCGATCCACACCCACTCGACGTTCGACACGCCCTCGGCTGTCGATGTGGTCAAACTGCCCGCCCACACCGTCGTCAGGCTGCTCGCGGAAAACAAAGAGCTCATGGCCAAGGTCAATGCTCTGAAACGCAAGCCCGTGGAATTCTTCCGCGTCGATATCGGCAACGGCGTGCTGCTCGACGGCTGGTGCCTCAAGCCGCCCGATTTTGATCCGGGGAAAAAATATCCGCTGTTCTTTCAGGTCTACGGGGAGCCGGCCGGGACGACCGTGAACGACCGATGGGGAGGAAACGGCTATTTATGGCACCTCCTGCTCGCCCAAAAAGGATATATTGTCGCGAGCGTGGACAACCGCGGCACGCCGGCCCCGCGCGGACGCGCCTGGAGAAAAATCGTGTATCGTCAGATCGGCATCTTGGCCTCCGAGGACCAGGCCGCGGCGGCAAGAGCTTTGATTCAAAAATGGCCGTACGTAGACGCGGACAGAATCGGCATCTGGGGCTGGAGCGGCGGCGGGTCGATGACGCTTAATATGATGTTTCGCCACCCCGAGATCTATAAAACCGGGCTGGCTGTGGCTTTCGTCGCCAACCAGCGCTACTACGATTCCATATATCAAGAACGCTACATGGGGCTGCCCAAGGACAACCAAGAAGGCTACAAGAACGGCTCGCCCATAACCTATGCCAATCAGCTCAAGGGGAATTTATTGATCGTCCACGGCACGGGCGACGACAACGTCCATTACCAGAATTTCGAGGCGCTCGTGAATGAACTTGTCGCCG
>Ga0315281_10010305_pt1 | contig 12884 bp, 9 predicted proteins | sample YL17G07_0_MG_FD_204540 | JGI IMG/M metagenome (GOLD analysis project Ga0315281, IMG submission 204540) | Sediment microbial communities from Yellowstone Lake, YNP, Wyoming, USA - YL17G07_0 | ecosystem: Environmental > Aquatic > Freshwater > Lake > Sediment | place: USA: Wyoming | collected... | reverse complement strand
AAAATCACATTAACGGCATCGAAGGTTTTTGGAGTTTTGCCAAACATATTTTGTACAATTATCGCGGAGTTTCCAAATTTCATTTTCCCATGTATCTTAAAGAAGTGGAGTATCGATTCAATCACCGTAGCGAGAACCTTTTCAAGTTATTATTATCAATCTATTTTGGTTACGTTTCCCACTAATTACCAAAACTTGTAAGCGAAAGAAGTGGCGAGATTGTTAAAGTGTTAGACAAAATCAAAAAAGAAATGAGTCTAGATTTTATCTTTCAAAACACGATTGAACTTGAAAATACAAAAAACTTTTTTGTCGCTCAAGATTCCGAAACACAAAAACTTTTGAAAAAAGTTTTGAATGTACAATTTGCAGGTGTGGTCGCAGAGCGACCAAATCTGATTATGAGAAAGCAAATTGTTCCATTGTTAAAGGATGAGTTAGAATTGAAATAGCCGCCGAATTTCCGAAAACCCCCAGTTCCAAACCCGCCCGCATTCCTCCCCAGACCCCTCCTGCGGGCGGAAAATCAGCCGAGGCAGGGCGAATCCAAAACCCCAGAAAAATAGTTTGCCCTGCCTCGTCCGCATTGTTTCAGTTTCATTCGTTGGGATTTTCTGCAAAATGGGTTCTGACTTTTTCAAACAAACACCACCAGGTTGATTTGTTAAAGCATTATGCCGTTTTTAGATTTTAGATCAAAAGCGTTTTGTAAAATGCTTTCAAGTACCGACGCTGCGGCAGCAGCCACGATCGAACCGAAGGTGATAAGAGTGCCCATAAAAACCCCGCCCGCCTGGTCATCGCTGCTGTTGAGCATGATAAATGTTTCTTCTACTGCGACAAAACCGACAGTGGCTATCGCGCAATATTTTATAGTCCGCAAAGTTTTTACGGCCGCTTGCGAGAATATCTTGTCTTGTCTGACATATCCCAATACCTTGAATGCCTGATAAAGCGCCGCAAAAAATGGAATGGACCCTAAATATACCAGCGCCAAAAATGGATCTGTGAAGTACACCTTAAAGAGTGTAGCGTGCACATTCCTGCCTTCGATGCGGGGCTCCCAAAGCAAGAGAGCAAGAGCGCCGAGGCCGATGAGCACAATGACCGCCTGAAGAAATACCGTTGAGACTTTTTTCATGAGTAGTTTTATAAAATTTTGTAATTTCAACTTAATTTATAGCTTATCGTTTGTCAATTTTTTGCATTGACTTATTCTTTTGGCAGGACTAAGGTTTTGTCTCAACGGAGGTGGCGATGGTGACTGATCTTTCACGTTTTAAGGGTTGTTTGATGGGGCTTCAGGTCGGCGACGCGCTGGGCGTGCCTTGGGAGATCATGGCGTCTGAAGATATTTTGTCGGCCACGGGCGGAAAGGGCATCCAGGGTTTTAGTAAGCCGTCGAGCAGGTCCGTGTCCGAGTGGTACAGGGAAACCGTTCTTGGAAATACTTCGGATGACACGCAGCTGGCGTTTGCTGTTGCGCGTTCGCTTATACGCCGAAAAGAGTTTGATGCGGTGGATTGCGCGCTTGAGCATGTACGCGAGGCAGAACGCACCATGTTCGGCTGGGGCTCGACCACGCGCGATGGGATCAAGGAGTTTAAAGACTACTTTGACTCGCGTGGCGAGCGCGGCCGTCATCCGTTTGACTGTGCACGCGCGGCCAAGCCCGGCGAGGGTTGCGGCAATGGCGTGGCCATGAAGGTTGCGCCGCTGGCCTTGTATTGGTCCAGGTGCGATCCAAAAAAACCCACGGTCGACGAGCTTTACAATCAGGTTCGTGTTCTGGGTTTGATGACGCATCCTGATGAGCGCGCATCCATGGCGGCTTTTGCAGTTTTCCTGACTATCAAGTCGCTGCTGCATGGCGTAAGAGTTGATACGGACGAGTTTGCATCGCGCCTCTTCAGTCGCGTGCTGGTCGACGTGTCAGGACGAGAGCACTTGTTCGGCATAGCGGATGGGGTTTCGGGTCGGTTGCGACGTATTCAGGATGCTGACCTGTTACATGCTCCGGCGTCACGGGTTTGCGAAGCTCTTGGTACCGAGTGTTTCGCGCTCGAGTCCGTCAGCACCGCTTTAGCCGTTTTTTTCCGCCATCCGTCAAACTTCAAAGCCGGTTTGCTCGAAGCTGTGAACATGGGTGGGGACACGGATACGATCGCGGCCATGGCCGGAGCCATGATCGGTGCCAGCGTGGGCCTGGAAGGCATACCTGAGGAATGGCAAAACTTCAAGCCTGAGTACCTGCAAGCTGCAAGCTTGGCTGAACAGCTCTGCAATGTCAGCCGGCTCGATAATATCGCCGGCAAGATGCCGTAACTCAAAGCGCACCATTCAAGGCGCGCTTTTTTATAAGACTTGCTTTCTTCGAATCCAATCAGGGATCTATGATAACACTGACATTGTCGCCGCGGACTGTCGTGCCGTCGCCGCGGACGGCTATAGGGTAGAGGGTGATGATTCCGATGTTTGGTTTGCTGTTCCATGACACATCGTTGGTGAACGAGCTTGGTCCGATGATTGAACCAACCAGTCCGCTTGTTCCATTTTGTTCGTACATCACGTCGATTTTGTTGACGTTCTGCAATTCGTTAATCTGTGTGGTTATGGGGACCGGAAAGTTGCTTTGTGAGATGTGCGAACCGCTGGCCGGCGCGCTGATGGATAGTGAGAGCGCTGCGTTTTCAGCCATGAGGTTGACCGTGATCTTTGCGCTGCCGCGGTTGCTGACATCGTCGATGGCCGTTACGGTCAAATCGTGGTAACCCTTGCTGATGGTGTTAGGAATGTGCGCCGCATAAGAACCTTGCACGCTGTTGACTGCGGCGATGACCGTGTCGTCCATTTTGATTTCAACACGGGATATGGGACGCACTGCCTGGATTGAGGCGGAGACCGCGATATCGCGACCGTACAAAGTATCGTTGTTTTGCGGCATGGCGATGCTGACAACGGGCTGGTTTGCTTTGGTGTGCACATCGTCGAACTCAGTAGGCGCCGTGCTGGTGGTGTGCCAATTTTCTTTTTTAATCCACTCTTGCACGCCGAATTCCCAATTTTTATATTGCGGATCGTTTTCCGGATGCATCGGGACAGGCCCAAGCGGATCGTCCTTGTCCAGGTAATACAGGATGTTGTGGCCCTCGTACATGGTTTTTGTTTCAACCAAGTCCGGCGGTGTAAACTCCGTGGCCAGCTTGCCCGTAATCTTGTCTATTTTGACATCATGCTGGGCCGATGTGCCGTTAAGCACGGGCTTGTTAGCTACAATCGGCGGCGGTTTGTTGAAGTTTTCTTTAGCCATGCCTGCAGTCGCACGTTTCATGTAAGCCTGCCAAATCGGGGCAGCGATTACCGAACCGTCGGCGCCGGGTTTCATGGAACTGGAGCTGCTGTTTCCGGTCCAAACTCCGGCAACGAGGTTTGGAGTATAACCAAGCGTCCAGGCATCCTTAAAATTATTGGTCGTACCTGTTTTGGCTGCGACAACGCGGTCCGAAAGGGTCAGGTGATTGTTGCTGTTAAAGATATAGGCGCGTGCCGCGTTGTCAGAGAGGATGTCTGAAATTCTCTGAGCCACTTCTTTGGGCATGACCTGGTTTCCTTCCGATTGTTTCCATTCTTCAAGAACATTGCCGTCAGGATCCGTGACTTTGAGAATGGCCGTTGTGGGATATTGGACGCCTTCGTCGGCAAAAGCCGCAAAAGCATCGGCGTGTTCGATGAGTTTGACTTCGCCGCCGCCGAGCACCAGCGATAATCCGAAGCGGTCGCGTTCGGCAAAGGTCGAGTAACCAAGTTGTTCGGCAAAATCCAAGACGCGTCCGATGCCGACCAGATAAAGCATTTTGACGGCTGGGATGTTGAGCGATCCTTGCAGGGCTTTGCGGACAGAGACCGGGCCGTTGTATTTGGGGTTGTAATTGGTGGGTTTGTAATCGCTGATTTCTGTTTTGAAAACCGTGAACACGTCCCACAGGATTGTGTCCGGCGTATAGCCTTTGATGAAACCGGCCGCGTAGACGATTGGCTTGAATGACGAGCCGGGTTGTCTTGGCCGCAAAGTTACGTTGACCTGTCCGTCGATCGTGTCGTCAAAATAATCTTTGGAACCCACCATGGCCAGGATTTGTCCATTCTTGGGATTCAGGGAAATCAACGCGGCGTTGGTAAAACCGAATTTTTCGCCATATTTTTCCACGCCTTTTTTAACTTCCTCGTCTGCGATCTGCTGCTTGTCCCAGTCCAAGGTTGTGATCACGCGCAGGCCGCCTTGCTCCACTCTCTTTTGCCCGTAGGTGTCGATGAGCTGTGATTTGACGTACATCACAAAGTGCGGCGCTTTGATGTCGCCCACGCTGCGCTTGACCAGCTTGGCCAACGTGTCGATTTTTCTCGCATTATCATCTTGTGCCTGGGTGATGTAATGGTCGCGCACCATGGCGTCCAAGACAATGTGTTGACGTTTTACAAGAAGATTGCGGTTGTCGCCGCGCACGCCCGTGCCGTACGGCGAGTACAGGTCCGGAGCCTGCGGGATGGCGGCGAGCAAAGCGACTTCGTCCAAGGTCAGGTCTTTAACTGATTTGTTGAAGTATGTTTCAGAGGCAGAACCTATGCCATAAGTCATGGAGCCGTAAGGGACTTCATTCAAGTACATTTGTAGAATCTGGTCTTTTGTATATCGGCGTTCGATTTGCAAGGCGAGCAGAAGTTCCTTGAGTTTGCGCGTCACGCTTTTTTCGTTCGTCAAAATCGCGTTCTTGACCAGCTGTTGCGTGAGAGTCGACGCGCCCTGGGCTGCGCGATGCTGGACCACGTCCACATACACGGCGCGAAGCAGGCTGATCCAGTTGACGCCGTGGTGTTCGTAAAACGCCCGGTCTTCGATCGAGATAGTCGCCTGCTTCAATATCTCCGGAATATCCTCGATTTTGACTAGGGTGCGCTTTTCATCGCCGTGGATTTCGTAAAGCAGGGTATTGCCGGTCCGGTCATAGATTTTGGTGGACTGCGGGATGTCCCGGGTCATCAAAGTGTTGGGGTTGGGCAGGTCGCGGCTGATCCAAGCCATGGTCAAGGTAAAAATCAAAGCGCCTAGCAAAAAAAGGCCCAACAAACATACGCCGACAACCACAGCAATTGCCTTGTAGCGGTTTTTTTTATCCGTCCGTGGCTTGGTACGCTGCCGGATCGGCTCGTTGGACACGTCTAGAGGCTCAGAAAATGGCATAGTTTACTCAATTATCAATTTTTAATTGTCAATTTTCAATACCCAACTCGATTATGGGATTGTATTGAAAATTGTAAATTGATAATTGTATATTAGTTGGAAAAAATGGCTTGATTAAGTCAAAATATAGCATATACCCCTTGACAAAAATGGGCAAATGTGGTAATAATATACCTTCGGGAATGAGAAGGAGTGCATTTGCCGACTAGTGAGCATATTACAAAAAATATCTCAGTTAAGCGATTTTTACCTAATGAGACGACATTATTCACATGCATCTGGTCAATAAAGGTTAAATCTACGCTTATCTCCGTTCTGCCCACCTCTGAAAACCTCGGTTAGCACAGGTGGGTACGACGCGGACAGTCTTCGAATCATGATTCAGTTCCCGGAAACAATGTATGACGTTTCTACGCCATTCACAACATGTCCCTCAAAATTATCGGAAATTGCTAGTAGTGTTGATTGCGATCGTTACCATCACATCCACAAATATACAGTCGGCTTCGGCCATGGAGTTGCTCCCGCCAGCGCCGACCTTTTCAACGGCAACTCAAATGCTTTATGACGCCATCCAGAAAACTGGATTTACTGTCCCGGATGATGAAGAAATTCAGTCTACGGAAATGACGGTTGAGGCGACGGATAAAGCACCGGTAAAATACGTTAAAATTTATACGGTCACTGCTTATAACAGCGTACCGTGGCAGACGGACGCCACACCGTGCATCAGCGCGGATGGGTCCAATATTTGCAAGTTGCGCGACCTGGGTGACCAGAGTTGCGCGGCTGCGCTGCCTTTCGGCACCAAGGTCAACATTCCGGGTTTCGGCGTGTGTACCGTGCGTGACCGTTTGGCACCCCGCTTTTCCTACCGCATAGACGTTTACTTCGGAGGCGCTGATCAAATTCAGACTGCCAAGCAATGGGGTAAACGCCATGTGAACGTGGAAGTGCTGGATAAAACGTAATAAACATGTAAACAAAAACGCCCGGTAGAGACGCAAAACCTTGCGACTCTACGGGCGTTTTTGAATTAGTTGCGACGTTTAACGTCCTGCTTGCTTGTGGAGAATATAATAAACCAAAAGAGGCGCAAGCCTCTTTTGGACGCGACGTTTAACGTCGCATTCTTCATAATCGGGGGATCGCGTTTAACGCGATGGAGGCGTGAGTGGGAATCGAACCCACGGTTCAGGTTTTGCAGACCCGTGCCTTAGCCATTTGGCTATCACGCCGTACTTACGAACTAAAATCAGAAAAAAGTTATCACGTTGCAGGTTGTCAGGTCGTATTTTTGGTACGTGATAACCTGATAACCTGATAACCTTATTCTTTTAATCCTCCGCCAGATGTTAGCAAACAGTGTTTGGGACGTCCAGACTTCGTGAAAAAATAAAAAGTTCCCAATCAAGCTGATCTCGACGGGGAACTAGTAGGGTCGATCGTTGTCCAGGTAACCGTTGGTGAGATCGCGCGTGCCGCCGTGCACAGTGGCCAAACCGTTGCGGTAATGGACCGTGCAGTTTTTGAGGTCTTCTTTGTGGCTGCCATCCGGATTCGTGGGCAAGAACGCGCCACGCTCGCGCCGCTCGCCTACCGGGTAACCGAGCCTTTCGGCCCAGAACAAGGCGATGATGCGCTGGATGGCATACGAGTCGTTGGACCACTTGTCCAGCGGTTGCGGTTCCAACGAAGTCAGGTAAAAGCACGTGTCCAGATCGTCTGGAGAATGATCAAGAGCCATGATCATGTTTTTGACACCCGGTCAATCGAAACGCAGGGTTTCGATTTTTTCGTTGAAGATTCCGGGGATCAGGCAGGCGATGGCAAGCAGCTTTCCGTCCGAACGGCACTGCAAATGAGAAGCGGCGAGCGCCACGTACTCGCGATGATTCGTCAGACACTGTTGCGCAATTTTTGCGTTGCGCGTTAACAGAAAATTACGTGGTTTTGCCGCTATGCCTTCACGTTCGTATTCCTCGGGACCGGCGAAGAAAGCAAAGGTCTGATGCAGATGACGGAGCAGATCGTTGTAAGCCGCTTCAAAAGATATGGCGCGAGGCTCGACAGCCTCGCTTCTCTCAAGATCTTTCTCTAGCGCCTCGCAGTGGCGGGGATTGCGGAGCACGGCCAATGTTTTTATTTCTCCATCGTCGTGCAGGATATCGCTGTGCGCCAGGCTGAAGAACATGTAATCGCCGCCCTCGCCGGAATATATGACATGAACGCCTGTGATTTTTTGCGATTCCACAAACCTGGCGTTCAGGCCGTGGTTGCAGGCCGTATTGTAATCGTGCACGCCCATGCCGGCTTGCTTGAAACCCACGGCCGCGGCGAATTCCATAATCCAACAGACCATAGCATCCGTCACTTGTCCGGCAACATCCTGAAGCTTGGCATTCAGCTCGATGGAGTTGACCGCCAGGATGGGTTGACCATCTGCATCCACACCGGCGAACAACATGGCCAAACCGCAGCGTTCGCGGCCGCGCCAGAGTTCTACGAACTGGATCGCGGTATTGAGGAAGTAGAGCGGAATGTTTGCCGCTCCAAAACCCTCGCCAAACTCACCTTCCGAATCAAGATAAATGCCGATACAACAACCGGCATTGTTACCCAGATCCAAATCCGTGAACGGATTTTTTTGCGAGAGTTTGACGGTGAACGTACCGATGCCGGATTCCGCATGGCGTACGAGTTTGGTCCGGACATTGTTCAAATGGAACAGGCTCGCGCCTTGACCCACATACTCGCCTTTGCGCTTGGAGCGCTGCAACGAAACCGTGACTAGCGTGCGGATTTTATCCTCATCGCTTTGAACTGCGGCAAGGACATCCTCGATAGTCGCAGTCTTTGCTTGGACTTTTACCTTAAGTTCCTTCAAGCACGATTGTGGATGCGCTAGTTCGTGCCCGATCAGGTCCGTAAAAGCTTGTCGCAACTCGCCGAACAAGGATTCCAGGTGTTCAGCCCGACTGATCACTTTTCCAGTCGCGACTTCCATCTGGTAAGGCGCGATGCCTCGGCGCCAGAGATTGAGATTCAAACCGAGCCGCACGAAGCCTTGGGTCAAGGTCCGGTAAGGCTCATAGGATGACAAAAACGCATCCGCATTTTCCTTGCCTTTGGACCAGGCGCGGACATAGTCGAACCAGTCGTGGCAATGATAGCTCTTGCCAGCGGCGGGGTTGGCTTCATCCACCATGTAGTAGTGCTTGGCTATGCGTGCCAAGCGAGCGATGGTGTTTGGCGTGGCGGTCGCGGGAAGAGTGGGCTCTTGCAGGCCGTAAATTTCACATACACGCGTCTTCTTGCTTTTGTCCGGTTGTGCGCCGATGCGCCGCAGGCGGACGTTGCCATTTTCAGACACGAGTTCAAAACCGCCGGCCTTGAGTTCGCCCTCTGGAATGTTGGTAATCGAGCGGTATTTCCGGAGCAATTCCTGGATCATGTTTTTTCCTTGTCGAAGAACCGAAGAATCACGTTTTTACTAGACGATTGCCGCGTAATTCGAGGATAATAAAAACACGATTAAGCGGAAATGTCAAGAATTGGTGGGTTTGTGAGGGGAATCCTCTGTCCTCCGCCTGAGGCGGATTGGGACATCTCCTTTGCTAAAGGAGACTTAGTTTTGAGTTTTTTGTTTCGGGAAAGTCTCTTCCCCCCGACGGGAGGGAAGAGACTTAGTGATGAGGGGACCTTGCTCGTTTGCCCTCGACTAACTCGCCAACCGAGCGTATCCTATCGTCATCATGATCGTCCTCGGACACCGCGGCAGGCCAACATCGCGTATTGCCGAAAATACGGTTTTGTCGTTTTTGCAGGCCATGCAGGCCGGCGCCGATGGCATCGAGTTTGACGTGCAGATGTCGCGCGACGGCGAGTTGATGGTTTGCCATGACGAAACTTTGCCGCGCATTGCCGGCGACGCCCGTCACATCAAAGATCTGACTGCCAACGAACTGACCTCGCTGACACTGCGCGGTGCGGGTAATGTGCCGACTTTGAATGATGTGACATCTTCGATTCCGGCACCGGCGATTCTGGATATGGAAATTAAGGACGCTGACGCCACGGATCATATCATCGCAAAATTGAAAACCAGCGCAGCTTTGCGCGAAAGGACGATTGTTTCGTCTTTTCATTTGGACGTGCTGCGCAAGTGCCAGGAACAACTGCCCGAAGTAAGACGCATCGCCTTGATTGCCTATTGGTTTTTGCCGGCCAAGAACAGAAAAAACTGGGATGAGATTTTCGCCTTGCAGCCTTGGGCCGTGGTTCCGCGTTTGACGTATCTGACACCGACACGAATAAAATGGCTTCGCGAACGCGGCGTAAAAGTCGGAGCTTTTGAAGACAGGCACTCGGTCAGGGCGGCGCGGAAGATGGCGAAGTTAGGACTCGACATCGCGATAACTTATAGGCCCGAGGCGGCGAGGAGGTAGGAACCCTCTCTCTGCCCTTTGGGCATCTCTCCCCCGTGAATCGCGTTAAACGCGACGAACGGGGGAAAGACGTTTATGAGTAGAGACGTTGCATGCAACGTCTCTACCAATTAAACCAACGTTCTCCTTTCCCTCGTTCGACGGGGGAAAGAGCCTGCCCTGAGCAAGCGTAAGTTGGTGCGAGTCGAAAGGGTGGCCCGAGCATAAGTAAATAGCGAGGGACGGATAGAGGGTCGGTCGTTCTTGTGCCCGAGGTGTTTTTTAGAGTAAAGTAGCCCCGTATGGCTAAAAAAGCTTTGTTGATTGATGCCAATGCTTTGTTGCATCGGGCTTGGCATGCGTTGCCGCCCATGACCAATCCGCAGGGCAAAATGGTAAATGCGGTTTACGGTTTCACTACCATACTCATCAAGATTTTGAATTCCATCAGGCCCGATGTTTTGGCCGTTTGTTGGGATACGCCCGAACCGACCTTCCGTCACATCGCAATGCCGACGTACAAAGCACAGCGCGAGGAACAACCCGATGCGTTCTACGATCAGATTCCCATGACGCAAAAGATCGTAGAAGTTTTTGGCGGTACCAATATAAGCCAGCCGGGATTTGAAGCCGACGATTTGCTTGGAACGCTTGCAGTCAAGCTCGAAAAAGCCGGACAAGAAGTTATTATCCTGACCGGTGACAAAGATGCGTTTCAGTTAATCACGGATAAAGTTTCGGTCCTGGCTTTTAAAAAAGGCGTGAGCGAGACCGTGACTTACACTCCGGTAACATTGGTCCAAATCACCGGTCTGCGTCCGGATCAAATAGTGGACTACAAAGCCATGCGCGGCGACGCTTCGGATAATATTCCGGGCATATCAGGCATTGGTGAAAAGACGGCGACCGAGTTGCTGCAGAAGTTTGACGATTTGCCGCACATTATCAAGGCGGCTCACGATCCCAAATCCAAAATCGCGGACGGCGTGCGCAGGAAGTTGCTGGATGGCGAACAGGTTGCTAAAGATACTTTGCCGATCGTGCGCATCAAGACCGATGTGAAAGTTGACCTCAAAACAACCGATTTGATTCGACGGCCAATGGACGAGCAGGCGGTTCTGTCGGCTTTCGGAGAAATGGGATTCAAGTCACTTGTTTCTCGCGCGCTGTCACCCAAGGCCGGGTCTCAAGCGTCGAGCGGCAAAGAGATTTCTCGATCTGAACCAACGAGTGCCAAAAAAATAAAAGTTAAAACAGATGGATTCCCGGGTCTTCGTCGAACTTCGCCCGAGGATGACAAACATGAGTTAATTGTTGCAAAGAGTGAAAAGGACGTTTCTAGTTTTTTGGATCGTGCTTATGCGCAAAAAAGTTTGATTGTGCATGTGCCGGAAGTTGTTCAAACGTCGCTCTTTGCTGAGACGCCGGGTTTGCTCCTCGGATTGGACGACGGTTTGTTGGAAATTCCGAAAGCGATTTTAGACAAAGATACCGTGCATCAGATGTTGGGCAAAGCTTTGTCAGATCCTAAGCTGCTAAAAGTCGGACACGGTCTGAAAACTTTTTGTCATTGGGCAAGTGACCGCAAACTTGAAGTCGACGGCTTGTCTTTCGATACAGAACTTGCAGCTTATTTGTTGGCTGCCGGTGAACGTGGACATGATTTGAAGACTTTGACCGCCATGTTTCTCAAGCGCGTGCTGGACGAAGTATCACCCTCACAAAGCATTGTCGCGATTCGAGAGTTGGTTCCGGTTTTGCGCAAAGAGTTGGAAGACAAGCATTTGATTTCAGTGCTCGATAGATTTGAACTTCCGCTTATCGGTCTTTTGGCAGACATGGAAACTGCGGGCATCATGATCGACAAAGTATATTTGAAGTCTTTGTCAAACGAACTGCATGGCGTGAAAACTAAGTTGGAAAAACAGATGCAGGACATGGCTGGCGAGCCGTTCAATCCCCTGTCGCCAAAGCAGCTGACGCATGTTTTATTTGAAACTTTAAAGATTTCTGTAAAAGGCATCAAGCGCGGCAAAACCGGCATTTCCACGGCCGCGTCAGAGCTCGACAAACTGCACGGCGTGCACCCTATCATCGAGTTGATCGAACAGCATCGCGAGCTTTCGAAACTCCTGTCGACATATGTGGACGCGTTGCCGCAACAAGCCGATGCTGAAAGTCGAGTTCATACGACGTTTAATCAGGCCGTGACTGCGACGGGACGTCTGTCATCATCCGATCCGAACTTGCAGAATATTCCGGTCAGGACAGAAATCGGACGCAAAGTCAGGCGCGCATTTGTCGCAAAAGACGGCTATGTATTATTGTCATGCGACTATTCTCAAATTGAGCTGCGCATCATGGCTGCGCTGGCCAAAGACAAAAAGATGCTTGAGGCTTTTGAGCACGGCGAGGACATCCATACGGCCACGGCTGCGAATATTTGGAATTTGGACATCAAAGAGGTCACGAAAGATCAGCGCCGCACGGCCAAGGCCATCAACTTCGGTTTGATCTTCGGTCAAGGTCCGCAGGGCCTGGCGCGTTCGGCCGACATTTCGTTCGAAGAAGCGCGCGAATTCATCGCCAGATATTTTGACGTGTTTTCCGGCGTGCGCGAATGGATGGATATGAGTAAAGCATTGGCCGCGAGCCAAGGTTATATCGAGACTCTATTTGGACGCCGCCGCATGTTGCCCGAGATTCATTCACCGCTGCACATGGTGCGCGCCCAGGCTGAGCGCATGGCTATCAATATGCCGGTGCAAGGAACCGAAGCGGATTTGATGAAGTTGGCTATGATTGAAGTAGCGAAACAATTACCATCAATTTCGAGTGACGCAAAGATGCTTTTGCAAGTTCACGACGAATTGTTGTTTGAAGTTCCGATCAAAGAAGTGAAAACTGTTGCCGAACAGGTCGTGGATATCATGCAACACGTGGAAAAGATCGGTTGTCCCATTGTCGTTGATGCCAAGCAAGGGAAGAACTGGGAGGAGATGACGGCTATCAACTGATAACGCACAACGTATAACGAATAACTAAGAACAAACAATGACACGCTCCGTTACCCCCTCAGTCATTGCGCCATTCCCCGTTCGTCATTGCGCATTCGACAAGCTCATGCCCTGAGTTTATCGAAGGGAGCGTATGCGCGGCAATCTCACCTCTCAAAAACCGTGTAAACATGCTTCGGTTGACTGGAAAGTCCCTAAGTT
>Ga0315281_10010304_pt1 | contig 12885 bp, 12 predicted proteins | sample YL17G07_0_MG_FD_204540 | JGI IMG/M metagenome (GOLD analysis project Ga0315281, IMG submission 204540) | Sediment microbial communities from Yellowstone Lake, YNP, Wyoming, USA - YL17G07_0 | ecosystem: Environmental > Aquatic > Freshwater > Lake > Sediment | place: USA: Wyoming | collected... | reverse complement strand
TGCGGTGGTGCTGCTCTCGGGACATGCGCCGCTGACCGAACTCGGAAAAGGCGCGTTCCAGGAAATGGCGCAGGCCGAGATGGCGGCGCCGGCCTGCAAGGCCTCCTGGATGGTACGCTCGGCGCAAACCCTGGGCGAAGATATCGCGCGCGCGATGCGCATGGCGAAAGCGGGGCGTCCAGGCCCGGTGCATTTGTCGCTCCCCTCGGACCTGTTGGAAGCCGATGTGGGTGCGGACGTGCCTGCGAAGGAAGATTTTGTTCCTGAATCGATTTTTCCCGATGTGAGCGAAGAAATCCTGGAGGCATTTCAAAAAGCAAGGAAACCGCTTTTGATCGCCGGTCCGGCCCTTGGCAATGCGCGTGGCCGTGCCGTGCTGCGGCAATTCGAAGAAGCCACGCAGGTACCCGCGATCGTGATGGAGAGTCCACGCGGCGTGAACGATCCGAGCCTTGGTTTGCTGGCCGAAGTGCTCGCGGCGGCGGACGTCGTGGTGCTGGCTGGAAAACGGCGCGACTTCACGCTCAGCTTCGGCGCCGCATTTGCCGCGGACTGCCGCGTGATCGACGCTCAGGCCGATGTCATGCATTGGATAGAGCGCGCTATGCAAAAGACGTGGGCGAGGAGCGCATGGCAAGACGAAGTGCGTGCAGCGATCGCCTTCCGGCCTGCGCAATGGAAAAACCTGGCCTCGAAGCCCGGTGGGCCGCTGCACCCCGTGGAAGTGGGGCGCGCGGTGCAGAAACTGCTCGATGCGCCCGAGGCGGTGCTGGTGGCCGATGGCGGCGAGTTCGGCCAATGGGCGCAGGCGACGCTTTCGGCGCCGCATCGCTTGATCAACGGGCCGGCGGGTTCGATCGGTGCCGCGCTGCCCTTCGCTGCGGCGGCGAAGCTCGCGCTGCCCGCATCGAACGTGGTGGCGATGCTGGGCGACGGCACTTTCGGCTTTCATGCGTCGGAGATCGACACGGCGGTGCGCTGCGGGCTCGCTTTCGTGGCGGTTGTGGGCAATGACGCCTGCTGGAACGCCGAGTACCAGATCCAGTTGCGCAGCTACGGCGCCGCGCGCGCGCAGGGCCTGGACCTGCTCGCCACACGCTATGACCGGGTGGCCGAGGGCTTCGGCGCGCACGGCGAATACGTCGAGCGCCCGGCGGAGCTCGCGCCGGCGCTGGAACGCGCCGCCGCGGCCGGCCGCGCTGCCTGCGTGAATGTGATGATCGAGCGTCTGCCGGCGCCGCAGTTCCGTAGAGGGCAAGCATGAACTGCCTGGACCACATTTCCAGCGGGCGCGTGATGGAGCGCGCCGATGCGCTGGCGCGCCATTCGGAACAGCAGGGCGGGCTGACCCGGGTTTCGCTCTCTCCCGAGTACCGCGCCGCCTCGGAGCTGGTGCTGGGTTGGATGCGCGAGGCGGGTATGCAGGCGCGGCTGGACGCCATCGGCAACGTCGTCGGACGCTACGAAGGTGATCGTCCCGGACTTGCCTGCCTCATGTTCGGCTCGCACCTGGACACGGTGCGCGATGCCGGCAAATACGACGGCATGCTGGGAGTCATTTGCGCCCTTGAATGCGTGCAGGCGTTGCATGCGGCGGGCAAGCGCCTGCCGTTCGCGATCGAGGTGGTGGGCTTCACCGACGAGGAAGGCGTGCGCTTTGGCGTCACGCTGCTCGGCAGCCGCGCCATCGCCGGCACCTTCGATCCGAAAATGCTCGAAGCAAAGGATGGGAACGGCACGAGCCTGGCTGAGGCGCTGCGTGCTTTCGGCCTGGACCCCGCGCGCATCGGCGAGGCGGCGAGACGGCGCGACGAGCTGCACGCCTATGCCGAGCTGCACATCGAGCAGGGTCCGGTGCTGGAGGCCGAAGGCTTGCCGGTCGGGGCGGTGACTGCGATCAACGGCTATACGCGCATGGCGGTGACCGTCGAGGGCAGCGCGGGCCATGCCGGGACCGTGCCGATGAACCTGCGGCGCGACGCGCTCGCGGCGGCGGCCGAGTGCGTGCTGGCGGTGGAGCGCATCGGCAGCGCCGAGCCCGAGCTCGTGGCCACCGTGGGCAAGCTCGAGGCGCTGCCGGGCGCGATCAACGTGATCCCGGGCTGCGTGCGATTCACGGTGGACGTGCGTGCCCCCGTGGACGCGATGCGGGTGCGCGCGCTCGAGGCGATAGGCATGGAGATTACGGCTATCTGCCGGCGGCGGGAATTGGTGCTGCGCAACGAACGCACGCAGGAAATGGGGGTCGCCGCTTGCGCCCCCTGGCTGATCGAGCGCATGGAACGGGCGATTCGCGACGAGGGGGTGGGCGTCAGGCGCCTGCCCAGCGGCGCCGGTCATGACGGCATGGCGATGCAGGCGATCGCCGATATTGCAATGCTTTTCGTGCGCTGCGAGAAGGGAATCAGCCATAATCCGGCTGAGGCGATCACGGCTGCCGACGCCCGGACGGGCGCGCGGGTGCTGCTGCGTTTCATGGAAGAATTCCGTCCGAAGGAACCGCTATGAGCGATCTGGACTTCTCCAATACGTCCCCCGTCAAGCCGCCGGCCCCGCCGGCCGCGCCGCCGCCGCCGCCGGTCTACAACGCCGCGGTGGCGATGGAGTTCTTCAAATCCGCCGGCAAGCCGGAGAGCTTCGCGCCGGGCGCGACGATTTTCAAGGAAGACGACAAGGGGGGCGGCCTGCTGGGCAAGCGCGACAGGATGTACGTGCTGATCCTGGGCGAGATAGAAATGATCGCGCAGGACAAGGTCATCGGCACCGTCAAGGCCGGCGAAACGTTTGGCGAGATGGCGGTTATCGCGCAGGCCGCGCGCACCGCGACCGCCAGGGCGAAAACCGCCTGCACCCTCATTGGCCTGGACGACAAGCAGTTCCAGGTGGCATTGCAGCACAAGCCGGAGTTCGCGCTGATGCTGATGAGCATCATGAACAGCCGGCTGCGCAGCACGATATCCCGCCTCAACGCGAGCCGCGCGCTGCACGCCGGCGAGGCGAAGGAATCGGTGGTCTTCGACAAGAAGCTGCTGGCGGGCCTCGTCAGCCTGATGGGCGGCCAGGAGCCGGTGCGCTACGACGCCGGCAAGATGATCATGCAGGAAGGCACGGGCGGCGCCTTCATGTACGTGGTGCTGGAGGGCAAGGTCGCGATTTCCATCAAGGGCGGTATCGTCGCGCGCGCCGGTCCGGGCGGCGTATTCGGCGAAATGGCCCTGGTGGACCAGTCGGTGCGCGCCGCGACCGCCAACGCCGAGACGCCCTGCGCGCTGCTCGCGATCAACCGCATCGCTTTCCTCCAGCTGGTGAAGACCAGCCCCGCGTTCGGCGCCTCGCTCCTCGCCGGGCTCGCGGAGCGCTCGAAGAACATGGCGGTTCGCAACAAGTAGTCCCGCCTAGATCACTTTTCCGGGGTTCATCAGGCCCTGCGGGTCGAGGGCGCACTTTACCGCGCGCATCAGCTCGAGTTCCAGCGGATCCTTGTGGCGGGTGATTTCCTCGCGCTTCAACTGTCCCAGGCCGTGCTCGGCCGAGATCGAGCCCTTCAACGCCGCCACTTCGTCATAGACGATGCGATTCACTTCGGCACGGCGCGCAAGCAGGGCCGCGTCACCGACGTTGTAGTGCAGATTGCCGTCACCGACGTGGCCGAAGCAATAAATCGGAACCTGCGGGAATGCCCCGCCGAGAGCGGCGCCCGCGCGCTCGATGAACGCGGGCACTTTCGACACCGCCACCGAGATGTCGTGCTTGACGTTGGCGAACTGCGCCTCGGGTACTGTTTCACGAATTTCCCACAATGCTCTTGCTTGCGTCCCGCTTTTGGCGATCACTGCATCCCGGGCGAGATTGTTGCCATGCGCATCGGCGATCGCGCTCGCCAAGCTCTCAGCGAGCAATTCATGGGAACCGGAATCGGAAAGTTCGAGGAGAACAAACCAGGAGTTCCGTCCCGGCATCGGGTCGCGTATCGCGCTGCGGTGAGCCAACACGGCGTCCACGCAGCGGCGCGACAAGAGTTCGAAAGCGCTCAGCCGGCCGCCGCATAGCCCTCGAAGATGGCTGAGGAGAGCCACGGCGCAAGCGGGATCCTGAACCTCGATCCAGGCTGTTGCGGAGGCGGTCGGTTTCGGGTGCAGCTTGAGGACCGCGGCGGTGATGATGCCGAGCGTGCCTTCGGCGCCGATGAACAGCTGCTTCAGATCGTAGCCCGTGTTGTCCTTGCGCAAGCTGCGCATTCCGTCCCACACGCGCCCGTCGGGGAGCACCGCCTCCAGCCCCAGCACCTGGTCGCGTGCATTGCCGTAGCGCAGCACGTTGACGCCGCCGGCGTTGGTGGAGAGGTTGCCGCCAATCTGGCAGCTGCCCTCGGCGGCGAGGGACAACGCGAACAAGCGGCCTGCATCGCTGGCCGCGCGCTGGAGGTCGGCAAGCACGCAACCCGCTTCAGCGGTGAGGGTGTCGTTTGGCGCATCGAGTTCGCGAATGCGGTTCATGCGCGTGAGCGACAACACGATTTCGCGCTGTTTGCCGGTCGGTACCGAACCGCCCGAGAGGCCGGTGTTGCCGCCCTGCGGCACGATCGCCACCAGCGCTTCGGCGCACAGGCGCACCACTGCCGAGACCTCGGCAGTGGTCGCGGGCCGCACTACGGCTTCGGCGGCGCCGCGGTACTGCCTGCGCCAATCGGTTGTGTAGGGCGCGGTGTCGCTTTCGCCGGCGAGGAGATTCCTCTCGCCCACGATCGCGGCGAGCGCCCCGAGGAAGGTGTTGTGCATGATCCTGTCTCGCTTCTGCCTTGACTTGGATTTTCCCACACCTTAACTTGCAGGCCGGATGAGAAGGCTCTTTCTTGGAATTGTTCTGGGCGCGTGTTTGTCCGCTTCGGTGCGCGCACAGCCAGCAACCCCGTTGCCCATACTGGTCGGCGCCGCACTGCCGCACTCGGGAATCCTCGCCGACATTGCCGCCGACCTGAGGAAAACGCTGCTGCTGTGGCAGGAGGAGGTGAACGCCTCCGGGGGCCTGCTTGGGCGACGCGTAGAACTGAAGCTGCTCGACGATGGTTCGGAGCTCGGCGCGGCGGGAAAACTCTATGAGCAGCTGATCCTCGATCACAAAGCGGATTTGCTCATCGGGCCGTTCGGTTCGGCGGCCTCGCTGGGTGCCGCCGTCGTCGCGGAACGCAACCGCCGCATCATGATCAACGCCACCGGGGCGGCGCGGCTGGTGCATCGCTCGGGCTTGCGCTACGTGTTCCAGATCGCGGCGCCGCTGTCGTCGTACGGCGCGGGGGCGCTCGAACTTGCACGCGGCCTCGGCCTCAAGCGCGTCGTGCTGCTCGCGCGCGACGATCCTGGGGCGCGAGAAATGGCGGCCCGCGCGCGGGACGATGCGACCGCCGCCGGATTGGCCGCTGCCGAGGTCGAGGTCTACGCGCAAGGCAGTACCGATTTCACGGCTCAGGTGGCGCGCGCGAGGGCTGCCGGCGCCGAGGGCTGGATCGCGTTCGGCCTGCCGCAGGATGCGGCCGAGATGGTGAAGAATTTTCGCAAGCTCGGTTTTGCGCCGCGGTTCTTCGTGGCGCAGGGCGCAGCCGATCCGGATTTCATCAAGCGTGTCGGGCAGGATGCCGAATTTGCCCTGGGCATCTCGGCCTACGAGCGCCGCGCGGCAACGCGCGGCAATGCGCAGTTCGTGCAGGCCTACTCGAAGAAGTGGTCCGCGGAACCCGGCCCTATTGCCGCCCAGGGCTACGCCGCCGCCAAGGTCCTCGAGGAAGCGGTGCGGCGCGCCGGCGGCGTCGAAACGGAGAAGCTGCGCGAAGTGCTGGCGGCGCTGGAGACCGAAACGCCGCTCGGCGGCTACAAGGTGGAGCGCTCGGGCGCGCAGATCGCGGCGCGCCCGCTGCTGGTGCAGATTCTCAGGGGGCGGCGTGAAATCGTCTGGCCCGACGCGCTCGCGACCGCGAAGCCGCAGCCGTACCCGGCCTGGGAAGCGCGCAAGCCCTTCAAATGAGCGATACGCGGCGCGTCGCGCTGCCGCTCGCGGTCACGCTTGCGATTCAGATGCTGGTTGCCTTCGCCGTCTACTGCGCGCCGGTGATGGCGCCGGTGGCGGGCCCGGCGCTCGGTTTTTCCGCATCGGCGGTCGGCTACTACATCGCCGCCATCTATTTGGGCAGCATGATCGGCTCGGCCGCCGCTGGCGGCTGGGTGGCGCGCTTCGGGCCCATTCGCGTCAGCCAGGCGGGGCTCGCGCTGTGCCTCGCGGGCCTCAGCCTCGCCGCGAGCGCGTGGCCGCCGCTCGTACTGTTTGGCGGCTTCGTTGTCGGCTTGGGCTACGGGCCCTCGACGCCCGCGAGCTCGGTGATCCTGGTGCGCGCGGCGCCGCCCTCCATCTTCGCCCTGGTGTTCTCCATCAAGCAGACCGGCGTTCCCGCCGGCGGCGTGCTCGCGGGGCTCCTGGTGCCGCTGCTGATCCTCGCCTTCGGCTGGCAGTGGGGCGCGGTGGCGATCGGCGCCGCGTGCCTCGCGCTCGCGCTTGCGATCGAGGCGGTGCGCGCGCGCTATGACATAGACCTGAATCCGCGCGCGCCGGTTTCCGTGCTGAGCGCGCTCGCCCCGGTGCGCATGGCGCTTGGCGATGCACGGCTGCGGCAGATGTGCATCGCGGGCTTTGTCTACGGCAGTGTGCAGATCACGCTGGTCACCTACCTGGTTACTTTCCTCGTCGAGAGTTTCGCGCTGTCGCTGGTCCTTGCAGGGCTGGTGATGGCGGCCTCGCAGGTGGCGAGCGCCACCGGCCGCGTGCTCTGGGGCTTGCTCGCCGATCGCCTGCTCGCGCCGCGCACGATGCTCGGCCTGCTGGGGCTCGGCATGGGCGTCTCGGCCCTTGCTGCGCTCAGCGCCGACCCAGGCTGGCCGCACGGGCTGCTGTTCGCGTACGCCGCGATGTTCGGCGCGACTGCGGTCGGCTGGAACGGCGTGTGGCTCGCCGAGATCGCGCGGCTCGCGCCGGGCCGCGCGAGTGAAGCCACCGGCGGGTGCCTGTTCTTCACCTTTCTCGGCGTGGTGGTGACGCCGCCGATCTTCAATGCGGTGCTGGCGGTCGCCGGCAGCTACTCCGCCGCCTATGCAGTGTTCGCAGTGCCGGCGCTTGCGGTGGGCGTCTCGATGCTCGTTAGAATCCCGAAACCATGACAAATAAACCCGAGGAAATCGGGGTCAGAGCCCGATTTCAACAAAAGAATGACCGCGAAATCGGGCTCTGACCCCGATTTTCCGGTCATCCTCGCCCACGGCCTGTGGGTGCCGGGCGTCGTGATGAAGCCGCTCGCCGCGCGGCTGGCGCGCGCGGGGTTCAATTGCCATACGTTTTCCTACATGGGCGCGGCGCGGCCGCTGGAGGTGCACATCGAGCGGCTCGCGCACATGGCGCGCGACGTCGGGCCGGCGCACTTCGTCGGCCATAGCCTGGGCGGACTGTTGATGATGGAGGCGCTCAATCGGCATCCGGGGATTGCGGCGGGGCGCGTCGTTTTGCTCGGCACGCCGGCGCGTGGCTGCTACGCCGGCCGGCGCATCGCGCGCTTCCGCCTGGGCCGCTGGATCTTCGGGCATAGCGCGGCCCTATGGCGCGAGCGCCATTCCGAATCCGGGCGAGCGGCGCGCTGGACCCGACCCGAAGCGCTCGGCATCGTCGCCGGCAGCCTGCCGCTTGGGCTTGGGCGCGTGTTCGGCCGCCTGCCGGGCGTAAACGATGGCGCCGTGTGCCTGGAGGAAACCGCAGTCGAAGGCATGGCCGAGCGCGTGATCCTGCCGGTGGGCCACAGCGCGATGCTGATCTCCGCGCGCGTGGCGGAAAATGTCGCCCTGTTCCTTGCCGAAGGACGGTTTTGTGCGCTTCCTCGTTGACCCGCTTCTCGCTGTCACAGCCGCGCTGTTGCTGACAGGCTGCGAGACGCTCGCCTACTACGCGCAGGCGTTCAGCGGGCAGATGGCGCTGATGGCGCGCGCCAAGCCGGCGGCGGAGCTGATTGCGGATACAGCGACGCCGCAGCCCTTGCGCGAGCGGTTGGCGCTCGCGCGCGCGATCCGGGACTACGCGGTGAGCGGGCTCAAGCTGCCGGACAACGAGAGCTACCGCAGCTACGCCGACCTGGGGCGGCGCTACGCGGTGTGGAACGTGGTCGCGGCGCCCGAGTTTTCGCTGGAACCCTTGCAATCCTGCTTTCCGGTGGCTGGTTGCGTTTCCTACCGTGGTTTTTTCGCGCAGGAGGACGCCGAGCGCCACGCTGCGGGCCTGCAGGCCGAGGGGCATGACGTCCACGTCTACGGCGTGCCCGCGTATTCGACGCTGGGGCGCTTCGACGATCCTCTGCTCTCGACCTTCATCCGCTATCCCGACGCGGAACTCGCGCGCCTGATATTCCACGAACTCGCGCACCAGGTCACTTACGTGAAGGACGACTCGACCTTCAACGAATCTTTCGCCGTGGCGGTCGAGCGCGAAGGGGTGCGGCGCTGGCTCGCCGCAATGGGGCGTAGCGCGGAGCTGAAAGATTATTTTTCCTCTCAGGAAAGGAACCGAAGTTTTGCCAATGAGATCGAACAAGCAAGTGCGAGGCTGAACGTGCTGTACCGGCAGCGCATTGCGCCCGAAGCGATGCGGGACGGGAAGCGCGCAGAACTGGAGGCACTGAAGGCAAAGCTGGCAGGCCAGGAACGATTCAAGGATCAAGGCCCAAACAACGCTTTCCTCGCCTCGTTTGCGACCTACACGCAGCTCGTGTCGACCTTCGAGCACCTGCTGCAGGAGGAGGGCGGGGACCTCGAGCGTTTCTACGCCAGGGTGAAGGCCTACGCGGCTAGCGCGCCGTCCAGCCGAGGTCCATTGTCAATGCCGAGCCGGTGATCACGCCCGCGGCGTCGCTGCACAGGTAGGCAACGAAACCGGCGACCTCGGCGGGTTCGATCAGACGCTTGACCGCCGCGGGCGCAAGCATGATTTTCTCGATCACCTCGGCGGGCGACATTTTGTTGGCCTTCGCCTGGTCGGCGATCTGGTTGTCCACCAGGGGCGTGCGCACATAGGCCGGGCAGATCGCGTTCACCGTGATGCCGAACTCGCCGCCTTCCAGCGCGGCGGTGCGCGTCAGGCCCACCAGGCCGTGCTTCGCGGAGGTATAGCCGACCTTGAACGGCGAGGCCACCAGGGCATGGATCGAGGCGATGTTGACCACGCGCCCCCATTTCTGCTTCTTCATCGCCGGCCAGCAGTAGCGCGTGAGCAGGAAGGGCGCGGTGAGCATCAGCGCAACCATGCGTTCCCACTGGTCCTCGGGAAACTCCTCGATCGGCGCGACGTGCTGGAAGCCGGCGTTATTGACCAGCACATGCACCGCGCCGTGCTTGCGCAGCGTCTCATCGACGAGCTGTTTGCAGCCTTGTCTTTCAATCAAATTTGCGAGAATGAAATCGCCGCCCAGGCGCCCTGCATGCTGGCGTCCCGCCGACTCGTTGACATCGGCGATCACCACCTTCATGCCGTCGGCCGCGAGGCGCTCGGCGCAGGCGAGGCCGATGCCGCTCGCGCCGCCGGTGACGATGGCGGTTTTTTTCATGAGAGTGGGATGTCGACGTTCTTCTTGAACGCCGGCCGCGCGCACAGGCGCTCGAACCAAGCCTCCACGTTCGGGCGCCTCGGCCGCTCCATCGGCAGCCGCATCCAGCGCTGCACCTCGCAGCCAATCGGGATGTCGCCCATGGAGAAGGCGCCCGCCACGTAGAGCCGGTCGGCGAGAGCGGCATCGAGGATGCGGAGCATCTCGCCCGATTTCACGCGCGCCGACTCGATCGCCGCCGGATCGCGCTTCTCGGGCGGCGTGCGGATTAAACCCCAGAAGGCATCGCGCACGCTCGCCTGGAACGAGAACGCCCAGTCCATCCATTGGTTGGCCACGGCGCGCGCGCGTTCGTCGACGGGCCAGAGCACGCCTTTGCCGTGCTTTGCCGACAGGTAGCGGATGATGCTGTGCGATTCCCAAAGGATAAAGCCGTCTTCTTCGAGCGTCGGCACCAGGCCGTTGGGATTCATCCTGCGGTACTCGGGTGTGTTGACGACGCCGTGGCTCATGCCGGCGTCGATGCGCTCGTAGGGCAGGACAAGCTCCCCCAGGCACCAGAGCGCCTTTTTCACGTTGACCGAGTTCGTGCGTCCCCAGAGCTTCAGCATTGCGTCTCCCTAGAATCCCGCTGCTTGTCCATCGCGGCGCGGATCACTGGCGGCAAGGTAGCCGCCGTCGAGTCGCCAGATCATCTGGCCGCTGCCGAACTGGTTGTAGTCGTCCACCGTGACGATCTTGTGGCCGCGGCGCTGCAGGTCCTCGACCACCGCGGCCGGAAAGTGGTCCTCGACGCTCACGTCCATGCCCTGCACCCAGCGAAAGCGCGGGCCGTCGCAGGCCGCCTGCGGGTTTTGCCCATAGTCCGCGATGCGCACCATCACCTGCGTGTGGCCCTGCGGCTGCATGGTGCCGCCCATGACGCCAAAGCTCATCACCGGCTTGCCGTCCCTGGTGACGAAGCCCGGGATGATGGTCTGGTAGGGGCGTTTCTTCGGCCCGACGCGGTTCGGGTGGCCTTCCTGCATCACGAAGGTGGCGCCGCGGTTCTGCAGCGAGATTCCCGTGCCCGGCACCACCACGCCCGAGCCGAAGCCCATGTAGTTCGACTGGATCATCGACACCATCATCCCCGAGGCGTCGGCTGCCGTGAGGTACACCGTGCCGCCCTTGGGCGGCGCGCCGGCGGCAAAGGGTTGCGCCTTTTTTCGATCTATTTTTTTTGCTCTTTCTTTCAAATATTCTTTGTGCAAAAGCTTTTCAGGACTGAACGGCATGTAATCGATATCCGCCACATAGGCAAACGCGTCGGCGAAGGCGAGCTTCACCGCCTCGATCTGCAGGTGGAAGCTGTCGGCCGAATCCACCGGGATCGAGGCCATGTCGAAGTGCTCGAGGATCCCGAGCGCGATCAGCGCGACGATGCCCTGGCCGTTGGGCGGAATCTCGTGGATGGTGTAGCCGCGGTAGTCCTGCTGCAGCGTGCCGACCCAGTCGCACTTGTGCGCCGCCAGGTCGGACACGCGCATCGCAGCGTTGTGCTTTTTCGCGAAGGCTTCGATTTTCTCGGCCAGCTCGCCGCTGTAGAACGCCGCCCCCTTCGTCGCCGCGATTTTCTCCAGCGTCGCCGCGTGGTCGGGGAACTTGAACACTTCGCCTATCGCCGGCGGCCGGCCGCCCGGCATGAAGGCCTCGGCAAACCCGGGCTGCGCTTTCAGTTCGTTCACCTGCGCCGCCCACTGCCCGGCGATGGTCGGCGACACGAGGAAGCCCTCGCGGCCGTAGCGGATCGCGGGCTCGAACAGGCGCTCGAAGGGCAACTTGCCGAATTTCGCGTGCAGCTCGACCCAGGCCGAAATGCAGCCCGGCACGCTGACCGAATTCCAGCCGCGCACGGGCATTGCCGCAGTTTTCCCTCCGGCGCCGCCGAAGTACTCCGGCGTCCAGCCCGCGGGCGAACGGCCCGAGGCGTTCAGCCCGTGCAGCTTTTGTCCGTCCCAGACGATCGCGTAGGCATCCGACCCAATGCCATTTGACACCGGTTCCACCAGCGTCAGCGTGATCGCGGTGGCGAGGATCGCGTCCACCGCGCTGCCGCCCGCGGCAAGCATCGAAACCCCCGCTTGCGCGGCCAGCGGCTGCGAAGTGGCGACCACATTGCGCGCCAGCAGCGGCTTGCGCGGCCAGGCGTAGGGGTTCTTCCAAGAAAAGGGCAGGCCCATGGACCGTAATTGTAAGCGGCGCGAGCGAGGCTTCCCTGTCCGAATGGGGGAATTTCGCTACAGAAATCCGATGCGGCTGCGCCTGGGCGCCTCGGGCGATGCGGTGAGCTGCCGGAGCGCATCGAGGATGTGCCCGATGCTGCGGTCGTGCGTGCCAACCATGTTCTCCAGTTCGTCCAGTCGTTTACCGATTTCCTTGTGCGTACGCAGCGCTTCACGCATTTGCACGAAAGCGCGCACCACGTGGACGGATACCTTGATCGCGCGCGAGGAGTTGAGAACAGTCGCGGCCATGATCGCGCCATGCTCCGTGAATGCCATCGTTGCATAGCGACGGCCGCCCCGGCCCTGCGGCTTTGAGATCACAGATTGTGATCTCAAAAGCACAAGTTCCTGAGAGGAAAGGGAAATCCTGAAGTCCGCGGGAAAGCGCTCCGGATTGCGCCGGACGGCCTGCAGCAGAGCGCGCGTCTCTACACCGTAGAGCACTGCAAGGTCGGCGTCGACGATCACGCGCAATCCGCGAACGGCGTGGATACGGGAAGCAATGCTTTCAACCGGGTGCATGGTCGCTTGCGGACAGTCGATCGAGCGGACTCGCCACCCCGCGTCCGCCCTTGTTGAGCACGTGCGTGTAGATCATCGTGGTCGACACATCCGAGTGACCGAGCAGCTCCTGCACCGTGCGGATGTCGTAGCCGCCCTCCAGAAGGTGCGTGGCAAAGGAATGGCGCAGCGCGTGGCAGCTCACCGGCTTGGCGATGCCCGCCATGCGCGCGGCCTCCTTGATCGCGCGCTGCGGCACGGAGTCGTACAGGTGATGGCGGCGCACCACGCCATCGTCCGGGTCGGCCGAGCGGTGCTGCGACGGAAAAATGTACTGCCAATGCCATTCGCGGCCGGCGCGCGGGTACTTGCGCGCGCGCACGTGGCCAGCCGGCGCACGCCCACACTCGGCCCAATCGGACCGCATACGGCCAGCGTGCCAGATTCCTGCTCAATCTATCCCGCCGTCGCCATCGCGGCGCCATCGCCGCC
>Ga0315281_10010300_pt1 | contig 12887 bp, 8 predicted proteins | sample YL17G07_0_MG_FD_204540 | JGI IMG/M metagenome (GOLD analysis project Ga0315281, IMG submission 204540) | Sediment microbial communities from Yellowstone Lake, YNP, Wyoming, USA - YL17G07_0 | ecosystem: Environmental > Aquatic > Freshwater > Lake > Sediment | place: USA: Wyoming | collected... | reverse complement strand
GCGCGGCCGGGCACAGGGCGCGCTCGCGCAGGTGGGGTTCGTACTCGTGCCCGGCGCCGTGACGATGGACGGCGCCGTCCTGGTGCCCGCGCTGGCGTACGCGAGCCCCGTCAACATCCAGATGGTAGATGGTGCGCGAGCGGTGGCGACGGGCGACTTTGCCGTCCTCGGCTCGCGCGTCGGCCCGGTCTTACGAGCCCTCACGTCTCACGGCATCACGGCGACGGCGGTGCATCACCACCTCATCGACTCGACCCCGGCGATCTTCTTCATCCACTTCTGGGCCGATGGCGCGTCCTTGTCCGTGCTGGACGGCCTGCGCGCGGCGCTGGACGCGGCCCGGTGACCGCGGCGTGAGCGCTCCGAAGGACTTCCGCCGCGACCTCCACCGCGCCGCGGACCTGGTCGCCGACTACCTGGAGCACGTCGCCGACTACCCCGTCCTCCCGAAGGTCCGGCCCGGCGACGTGCGCCGCATGCTGCCGGCCGAGCCGCCGGCGAAGGGCGAGCCCACCGAGGCGCTGCTCGCCGATTACCGCCGCATCATCGAGCCGAACGTCACGCACTGGAACCACCCGGGGTTCTTCGCCTACTTCGGCATCACCGGCTCGGAGCCCGGCATCTTGGGCGAGCTGCTCGCGGCCGGACTCAACGTCAACCACATGTTGTGGAAGAGCGGCCCGGCACCCACCGAGCTGGAGGAGACGGTCACCGACTGGCTCCGGCAGATGATGGACCTGCCCCCGGCGTTCGTCGGCCACATCAACGACACCGCGTCCATGTCCACGCTGCTCGCGATCGCCGCCGCGCGGCACCGCGCGAGCCAGGGACGCTCGCGCGTCTATGGCCTCTCGGGCGCGAAGCCGATGACGGTCTACGCGAGCGATCACGTGCACTCGTCCATCGACAAGGCGTGCATCACGCTCGGCTTGGGCCAGGCGCACCTGCGCCGCGTGCCGGTGGATGGCGAATTCCGCATGCGCCCCGACGCGCTCGAGCAGATGATCGCCGCCGACCGCCACTCGGGGCACCAACCCATCGCCGTCGTCGCGACCATGGGGACGACGTCCACCACCAGCGTGGACCCGATCGCCGCGGTGGCGGACATCGCCGAGCGCGAGGGGCTGTGGTTGCACGGCGATGCGGCGTATGCGGGCTCGGCGGCCATCTGCCCCGAGTACCGCGCGCTCATGACCGGCCTCGAGCGGTGCGATTCGATCGTGGTGAATCCGCACAAGTGGCTGTTCACGCCGGTGGACTGCTCGGTTCTTCTCCTGCGCGAGCCCGCGGTGCTGAAGGAGGCGTTCACGCTGGTGCCTGAGTATCTCAAGACCGCGGAGACGGGCGTCACCAACCTCATGGACTACGGCCCGCAGCTCGGCCGGCGGTTCCGCTCACTCAAGCTGTGGTTCGTGATCCGGAGTTACGGCGTGGAGGGGCTGCGCGCGATCATCCGAGGCCATTGTGCGATGGCGCAGCGGTTCGCTGGGTGGGTACGCGCGGAGCCGGGGTTCGAGGTGTGCGCGCCGGTGCCGTTCAGCACCGTGTGCTTCCGTGCGACGCCCGCAGGCACGCCGGAGGAGCAGGACGCGTACAACGAGCGGTTGCTCGCGGCCGTGAACGCCGCGGGGCCGGTTTTCCTGGCACATACGAAGCTGAACGGACGGTTCGTGCTCCGGCTGGCGATCGGAAACGCGCGTACCACGGAAAGGCACGTACGCGGCGCCTGGGACATCATCCGCCACACCGCGGACGACCTGCGGGGACCGACCCCGGGGTAGACGGCGGATGCGTCCGATCGGCCAGTCCACGGCGGCCCTCGGCCTCGGCCTGGCGCTGGCGATCCCTCGCGGAGCGCCAGCCCAATCGCCGCCCGATCCCGTTCCTGCGGCACGCGCCCTCGCGGTGCCCGCCCCGATCCGGCTCGACGGGCTCCCGGACGAGCCGGTCTGGCTCCTCGCGGATTCCATCACCGATTTCCGCCAGCGCGAGCCGGACGAGGGGGCGCCGGCCAGCGAGCGGACCGTGGTCCGCATCCTCGCCGCTCCGGACGGCCTGTACCTCGCCTTCTGGAACTACGACAGCCGGCCCGCCCAGATCCGCCGCGCCCAGCTGCGGCGCGACGCGGACCTCGAGGACGACGACCATGTCTCCGTCCTGATCGATCCGCTGCGCGACCGGCGCACCGGGTACGTCTTCGCGATCAACGCCAACGGTGCGCTGTCCGATGGCGAGGTCGTCAGCCACCAGGAGCTGAACAGGAACTGGAACGGCGTGTGGGACGCGCGGGCCCGCGTCACGTCGTTCGGGTGGACCGCCGAGCTGTTCATCCCCTGGCAGAACTTCCGCTATCCCTCCGGCACGACCTCAATCGGCTTCAACGTCCGGCGCTTCCATCGAGCACGCAACGAGGAGGTGCTGTGGCGCGCGTACCGGCGTCAGCAGGGCATCCTCTACCAGCTGGAGGAGGGCACGCTCGAAGTCCCGGGCCCCCTGCCGGCACGCGGGATCGTCGAGGGCAGGCCCTACGTCGCGGCCTCAAGTCGGCTGGCCACTCGCGAGGTGGACTCGACGGGCACCTACGGCGTGACCGGCTCGGGCGCGAGCGACGCGAAGCTCGGCTTCGACGGCAAGCTGGCCGTCTCGTCGACGCTGACCCTCGACCTGACCGCCAACACCGACTTCGCGCAGGTGGAGGCCGACCGCCAGGTCGTGAACCTGACGCGCTTCCCGGTCTTCTTCCCCGAGAAACGGGAGTTCTTCCTCGAGTCGTCCGGCATCTTCAACCTGGGGCAGGCCGAGCGTACCCAGCTGTTCCACAGCCGCCGCATCGGTCTGGACTCGGACGGGAACGTCGTGCCCATCCGCGGCGGCGCCCGGCTCACGGGCCGGATGGGGCGCGAGCGCATCGGATTCCTGGCGCTGCGCACGGGCGGGGCGGAGGACGCGTTCGATGCCGTGGCGCGGATCCAGCATGACGTCTTCGACCGCGGGTACGTCGGGGCGATGGGGACGCTCCAGGAGGGAGCAGGGGCCGCCGGTCGGCGTCTGGGAGGCGGACTGGACTTCACGTTCCCCCTGCTGCTCAAGGGCCAGAACATCGTGCCGCAGGGCTTCATCGCGGTGACGCGCGACGGCGATGGCCGGCCGCTGGCGACCGCGTGGCGGCTCTTCCTCGACTACCCGAACGACTGGGCCGACAACTTCCTCGCCATCAGCCGCATCGAGCCCGGTTTCGATCCTGCGCTGGGCTTCGTCCGCCAGGCCGGCATCCGGCGCGTGACCGGGGCCCTCGAGTTCTTCCCGCGCCCCCGCCGCTGGGGCGTCCGGAAGCTGGTCTTCAAGGCGATCGAGTTCGACATCAACCAGAACCTCGACGGCTCGCTGAACAACGCCTCGTACGAGGTCGTGCCGCTCGGCGCCAAGTTCGAGAGCGGCGCCGAGTTCGAGCTCGGCCTCCAGCACGTGGACGACGTGCTCACCGACAGCTTCGAGATCTTCTCCGGAACGAACATCGCCCCCGGTCGCTACGGCTGGACCCGGGCGGCGCTCCAGGTCGAGACGTCCCCGGCGCACCCGGTCGTCGCGCGCGTCGGCCTGAGCACCGGCCGCCTCTATGCCGGGCGCAGCACGGACCTGGAGTACGAGCTGGCGGCGCGAATCGAGCCGCACGTCATCCTGGGTCTTGATGGCGGGTGGCAGCAGGTGCGCCTGGCGACGGGGTCATTCACGGCGCAGGTGCATCGCCTGCGGCTCGACTACGCGAGGAGCCCGCGGCTGGGTACGACCCTGTTCCTGCAGTGGGACAACGAAGACGACCGGCTGGCGGTCAACGCGCGACTGCACTGGGTCCCGATGCCGGGGGCCGACGCCTACCTCGTGTGGAACACGGCTTGGCCGACCGCGTTGCCCGGCCGCGGCGGGATCCCGCTGCGCCAGCCCCTGAACGGAGCCGTGGTCGGGAAGTTCGTCTACTACTTCCGGCTGTAGATCGACCGCATGGTCCCCGACATGCGCCGCGCGAAGTCCTGGGCGTCGGCGAGCTTCCGGACGTACTCCTCCTTCAGGTCGGTCCCGAGCATGGCCCGCAGGAGCTGCGGCTCCATCGCCTCGGCGCCCGGCCCGCGGCCCGCGTCCACCACCTCGCCCATGAAGAAGGTGGACGAGCCGGTGTCCATCACGTTGCCCACCTCGCATTCGAACCAGCAGAAGCAGTCCGCGAGGATCGGCACGCCCGTCTTCGCGCCCAGCGTGTGGGGAATCCCGTCGAGCTTGTCGGCGTCCCGGCCGCTGTGGAACCCGAGTCGCAGGGCGACGTCCACCTGACCCGTATGCAGCACGTGCAGCGCGAACCGCCCGGTCTCGTGGATCAAGTCGTGGCTGAAGTTGCACTTGTGGATGAAGATGCCGAGCCGGGGGATGTCGGGGACGATCGAGGCGCGGATCGCGCCGTCGGAGATCATCCCGTTCCGCTTGTCGCCCCGGCGTGAGGTGACGGCGACGACCGGCGAGGTCAGGGTGCGCAGCAGCTCGTACGATTCGTTGGGGTCCATGGCCGTAGCATCGCCACAGGGTGGTGCGACGTCAACATTCGGGATTCGCTTGACGTAGTAAGTATCAGGCTGTCATTTGGCGGCCTGCAGGGTCGAGCGTGCGAGGTTCCTGTCCGGCCGGGTCCATGGTCGCAGGCCGCCTTCCGCGCCGACCAACCGTTCCGCCCCGATCACCTCCGAGGTCCGTCCATGCGCCGCTTCCTGTCCGCGCTCGTCCTCGCCGTCCTGCCGTCGGTCGCCGCCGCGCAGGCCACCCACCCCGACTCCGCCTTCCTGGCCCAGCTCCGCTGGCGCGCGATCGGTCCCGCCAACATGTCGGGCCGCGTGAGCGACGTCGTGGGCAATCCGCTGAATCCGCGGGAGGTGTACGCCGCCTTCGCGACCGGCGGGGTCTGGAAGACGACCAACCACGGCACGACCTGGGAGAACATCAGCGACCGGACGGGGGCCCACGCGGCCAGCGCCCTCGCCATCGCGCCGAGCGACACGGGCGTCGTCTGGCTGGGCACAGGCGAGGAGGACTCCCGCAACTCGCTGTCGCCGGGGACCGGCGTCTTCAAGAGCGCCGACGGCGGCCGCACCTGGCGCTTCATGGGGCTGCGGCAGTCGCAGGCCATCGGGCGCATCGTCATCCACCCGACCGATCCCAACATCGTCTTCGTGGCGGCGCTCGGTCATCCGTGGGGACGCAACCCCGAACGCGGCGTCTACAAGACCACCGACGGCGGCCAGAACTGGCGCCTCGTCAAGTTCGTCAGCGACCGCGCCGGGGCCGTGGACATCGCGATTGACCCGTCGAACCCGAACCACCTCTTCGCCAGCATCTGGGAGCGCCAGCGCGGCCCGTACTACCTCCAGAGCGGCGGGCCGGGCTCGGGGCTGTGGCAGTCCGCGGACGGCGGCGAGACCTGGACGGCGGTCACCGGCACCGGCCTGCCGACGACGACCTGGGGCCGCTCCTCGGTCGTCTTCGCGCCGAGCAATCCCCAGATCGTGTACACCCTCGTCGAGGCCGACAGCAATCCCAACCCCGAGTCGGTGCGCGCGGCGCGGGTGCGGGGATTCGTCGCCGACACGTCGAAGAAGCAGCACCTCCTCTCCGGCCTGTTCCGCTCCGACAACGGCGGCCAGAGCTGGACCCGGATGAACAACGAGAACGACCGGCCCTTCTACTACTCGCAGCTTCGGGTGGACCCGAAGAACCCGGACCGGATCTACTGGCCCGCAACCAACCTGCGCTTCAGCAACGACGGGGGCCGGACGTTGCGCACCGTCGGTCAGGGCATTCACGGCGATTACCACGGGCTGTGGATCGATCCCACCGATTCCGACCACTACTGGGTCGGCGAGGACGGAGGGCTCGCCCAGACCTGGGACCGCGGCCGCACCTGGGACGGCATCTATCAGTTCCCCGCCGGCCAGTTCTACAACGTCAGCGTGGACATGCAGCGGCCGTTCTGGATATGCGGCGGCTTGCAGGACAACGGCAGCTGGTGTGGCCCGAGCGAATCGCCGCGCGGCCGGGTCCTGAACCAGGACTGGACGAACGTGGGCGGCGGCGACGGCTTCGTCACCGCGCAGGACCCGACCGACCCCGACATCGTCTACAGCGAGTCGCAGGGCGGGGCGATCAGCCGTGTGAACATGCACACCGGGGAGCGACGCAGCATCCGGCCCGGCGCCATCCCGACGTCGGGAGGGGCGTTCGGCGGCGGGACCTCGATCGCCCGGCTGCTCGAGGACTCCCTGATCCTCGCGCGCGGCGACACGACCCAGCCCGTGACCGCCGCGCAGCAGCGCGTGCTCGATTCGCTGCGCACCCGCATCGCGCGGGACACGGCGCTGTTCATCCGCAACCGGTTCAACTGGAACACCCCGTACTTCCTCTCGCCGCACAACCCCTCCACCGTCTACATCGGCGGGCAGCGGGTGTGGAAATCCGTGGAACGCGGCGACTACTGGTTCCCCATCAGCGAGGACCTCTCGACCAGGGACACGGCCCGGATCCGTCTGGGCCTCGACCTGACCGGCGGCATCACGCGCGACGTCTCGAACGCCGAGAACCACAGCACCATCGTGGCGCTGGCGGAGTCCGCGCTCCGGCCCGGCCTGCTGTTTGCCGGCACCGACGACGGAAACGTCTGGCTGACGCGGAACGACGGCGGCAGCTGGGAGAATCTCACCGGCCGGTTCCCGGGCCTGCCCGCCAAGCGCTGGACCAGCCGGGTGGCCCCCTCGCGCTTCGACACGGCGACCGTCTACGTGACCTTCGACGGACACCGGGACGACGACTTCAAGCCGTACGTCTACGTCTCGAACGACTTCGGGCGCAGCTTCCGCGCCATCACGGCCGGGCTTCCCGACTCGGAGTACGTCTATGTCATCACCGAGGACCCGCGGCGCCGCGACCTGCTGTTCCTGGGCACGGAGCTCACGGCGTACGTCTCGATGGACGCCGGCACGTCGTGGTCGCGCCTGAACGGCGGCCTGCCTCCGGTGCCGGTGAACGACCTCGTCGTGCACCCGCGCGACCGGGTGCTGGTGGCGGGCACGCACGGTCGCAGCATCTGGGTGCTCGACGTCGCGGCGCTGGAACAGGCCACCGACAGCATTCTGCGGGAGCCCGCTCACCTGTTCGCCCCCGACGTCGCGCTCCTGTACAACGCGCGCGCGGGCGGCGGCGGCGTCGGCGCGGCGGGCAACAAGCTCTTCTCTTCCGTCACGCCCACGTCCGGCGCGCGGCTCGCCCTGCGGATCACGGCGGGCGATACCGCGGCGGTCCCGGCCTTCGCGGCAGGCGGCGGTCCGGGCGGGCCCGGCGGCGGCCGTCGCGCCCAGTTCGCAGCCGGGGCCGGCGCGGGTGCCGGTGCCGAGGGTGACACGACCCAGGGCGGTCCTCCAGGGCCCGGCGGCGGCGGGTTCGGGGGCGGCAATCCCGTCACGGCCATCGTGAATGCGATCGTCGGTGGCGGTGGCGGTGGTGGTGGCGGTGGCGGTGGATTCGGCGGAGCCGGCGGCGCCGCCGCCCGCGCGGCCGGCGACACGGTGACGATCGTGATTACCGACGCGAAGGGCGAAAAGGTGCGAAACCTCAACACCAACGGACGCCACGCGCCGCTGCGGCTCGTTACCTGGGACCTGCGGCGCAGCCGGAACCCGCTGGGTCCGGCGGCGCTGCGCGACAGCATCCGCACCGCCACGCGACGCGCGTTCGTGATGGACAGTGTCCGCGCCGCCCTGCGCGACACGACGCGGGGCGGGGGACCGGCGGCGATGCGGGCGATGACGGGCCCGCCCGGGGAGCCCGGGGTGTTCACGCCGTCCCTCGGCCGCAACTGGGGCCTGACCCCGGGCGGCGGCGGCGGTGGCGGCGGGTTCGGCGGCGGCGGTGCCCAGGTCGAGCCGGGCATCTATCTCGTGACAGTGCGGTTCAACGGGCGCGAGTACAAGCAGTCCGTCCGCGTCGAGCGTCCCGCCCAGACCTCCATGCTGTCGGGTGGATGGCAGGCACAGGTTCTGGCAGGGCAGTCCGAAGACGAAGATGAAGTGCCGGGAGCTCTGAGGCGTAGAGAGAGGCGGCAGGCGGCAGTGGGTGGGGGGCGGCAAGCCGCAGGCGGCAGGAAAAGCGAGCGCGGCTCAGACATCGAGTCGCGCTTCGTCTATCCTGCCGCCTGCCGCCTGCCGCCTCTCACTTGTAGTTTTCCGCATGCCTGAGCCTCGGCACGTCAGCGATATCCCGACGCCCGCGCTCCTCCTCGATGCCGATGTGCTCGAGCGAAACGTCGCGCGCATGGCCGGGAAGGTCCGGGATCTCGGCGCCCGCCTGCGTCCCCACGTGAAGACCCACAAGTGCATCGAGGTCGGCCGGCTGCAGCGCGCGCACGGCGCGCAGGGCATCACCGTGGCCACGCTGGTCGAGGCGAAGGACTTCGCCGAACACGGCTTCGACGATATCACCTGGGCCGTGCCGTTGATCCCCGGCCGCCTGGACGAGGTCGTCGCGCTGGCGCGCGCGATCAGGTTCCGCGTGCTGGTGGACGATCCGGCGGCGGTGGACGCCCTGGAGAGTGCCGCGCGCGCGGCGGGGCTGCGGCTGCACGTCTGGCTCGAGGTGGATTGCGGGTATCACCGCTCGGGCGTGGATCCCGACGCGCCGGCCTCGCTGGCCCTCGCGCGCCGGCTCGCCTCGAGCGCCGCGCTGACCTTTGACGGCCTGCTGACGCACGCCGGGCACGGCTACGCGGCGGTGGACGGCGCGGCACGCCGCGCGGTGGCGGAAGAGGAGCGCGCGGTGACGGTCGGCTTCGCCGAGCGCCTGCGGCACGCGGGGGTCGAGGTCGCCGCGGTCAGTGTCGGCTCGACGCCCACGCTGGCAGCCGCGGAGTCGCTCGCGGGCGTGGACGAGGCGCGACCGGGCAACTACGTCTTCTACGACTGGATGCAGGCGGCGGCCGGCGTGTGCGCGCCCGAGGACGTCGCCGTCAGCGTCCTGACCACCGTCATCTCGCACCGCGACGACTTGCCGCACTGCATCGTGGACGCCGGGGCGCTCGCGATGTCGAAGGACACGGGACCTCGGGACGCCGATGTGCGCCGCGGGCTCGGGCCGCTCTATCGGGGGCTGAGCGGCGCGGCGCTGGAGCCGCGCGTGAGCCTCGCTCACGTGTCCCAGGAGCACGGGTTCGTCGAAGGTCCCCGGCACGAGGATGTGCGCGGGCGGTTTCGCGTGGGGGAGAAGGTCCGCGTGATGCCGAACCACTCGTGCCTGACGGCGGCGATGTTCGACGAGTACTGGGTGGTGAAGGGCGAAACGGTCGTGGACCGATGGGCCATACGGAGAGGACGCTGACGTGACGACGGCCTGGTTGAACGGCGAGTTCCTTCCCCTGGAGCAGGCGCGCATCAGCCCGCTCGACCGGGGCTTCCTGTACGGCGACGCCGTGTACGAGGTCTTGCACGCCTACCACGGCCGAGTCTTCCGGCTCGAGTCGCACGTCGGGCGTCTCACGCGCAGCCTCGGCGAGCTGCGCATCGCGGCCGACGCGGCGTTCCTGCGTTCCGTCGTCCCCGAGCTGCTCGCGCGCGACGGGCTGGACGAGGCGCTGGTCTATGTGCAGGTGACCCGGGGCGCCCCGGCCAAGCGGCAGCACGCCTTCCCGCCGGAGGGCACGCCGCCCACCGTGTTCGCGTTCGGCTGGGCGTTCACGCCGCTGGCCGAGTGGTACGATCCCGGGATGGTGCTGACGACCCTCCCCGACGACCGCTGGGCGCGCTGCGACATCAAGACCACGTCGCTGGTCGCGAACGTGATGGGAAACCAGCGCGCAAAGGAGGCCGGCGCCCACGAGGGGATCTTCGTGCGCGATGGCGCCGTGACGGAAGGGACCCTGTCGAATACCTGGGCCGTCTTCGGCGGCGAGGTCCGCACGGCGCCCCTCAGCAACCTCATCCTGCCCGGCATCAAGCGCGACGCCGTGCTCGAGTCGTGCGCGGCGGCCGGGATCCCGGTGCGCCTGGAGCCCATCCTGGCGCACGAGCTGCCGCACGCGGACGAAGTCTTCGTGACGAGCACCATGCACGATGTCGCCCCGGCGCGCCGCGTGGACGGGCGTGATCTGCCGACGGCGCATCCCGTGACCGACCGCATCCGCGCCCTGTTCCGCGCCGCCGTCGCCAGGGAGTGCGCGACCTGAACCGGGCGGAGTCGCTCCAGGAGCGGCACGAGAGGCTGTGCTTCGCGCGCGCCTTCCCGCGCAGCGCGGTCGAGCTGCGCCGCACCCTGCGCGCCCTGTCGCGGTTCGAGCGGCTGGCCCATCCGGTCCAGGACGAGCTGGAGAACACCGGTATCGCGGGCACGCGGTACCGCTATCCGTTCAACCACCGGATGTCGCGCTGGCTCGCGGAGACCTACGGCCGCGCCGTCACCATCGACTGGCCCGCCTACAAGCGGCACGAGTGGGACGAGATCGCCGCGATGCTCTCGCTGACGGTGGCATGGGCCGAGAACGAGGGGCTGGACGACGACGACGTGCCGTCGTGGGACTGGGTCGCCTGGGCCAGGCGGGGCGACCGGCGCTCCGATCTGCAGTGGCTCCTGGACGCCCTGCATGAGCGCGGCTTCGAGCCCGAGCTCGAGCGGCACCTCTTCGAGTCGCTCTCGCTGCCGCTGGTCTGGGACCTGGCGGGTTGCCCCGACGCCGTCACCAACGCCCGGCTCCCGGTGGACCGCGTCTTCTACCATCGCGAGCTGCGCCGGGAGCGTCCCGCCGACTTCGCCGCCGAGGTGCGCCGGGGTGCGGGGCGGCTCGAGCCGCTGCGGCCCTCACGGGCCGACCGCGTCATCCGCGCGGCGCGCGCCGCGCTCAGCCAGCGGGAGCGCGAGTTCCACGTCATCGTGCACGCGAACCGCGACGAGACCTACCGCTACGATGCGGGACGCGGGCTGGAGATCTACGTCTTCGGGCTGGTGAAGCCGCTGCGGCTCACGCTCGAGGCGGACTACGGCGCCGTCCTCATCAAGAACGGCGTGCCGATCGGCTACGGCTATGCCGCACTGCTCTTCGACCGCGCCGACATCGCGATCAACATCTTCCCGACCTACCGCGCCGGGGAGTCGCCGCACGTCTTCGTGCAGTTCGCCGCGCTCTTCCATCACCACTTCGGTTCGCAGAAGCTGATCATGCGCCGCTACCAGCTCGGCTGGCAGAACCCCGAGGGGATCGAGGCCGGGTCGTTCTGGTTCTATCACAAGCTGGGTTTCCGCTCGACCGACGCCCGGGTGCGCCGGCTGGCCGACGCCGAGGCGGCCCGGCTCGCGCGGCGCTCGGGTGCGCGCTCGGGCCCGGAGATGCTGCGACGCCTCGCCAGGAGCGACCTGGTGCTGTGCCTTGACGGTACGCCGGTCGAGCGATTCCGCGACATCGAGGTGAAGGGTGCGGGGCTCGCCGTCACGCGCGTCATCGAGCGCCGGTTCGGCGGCGACCGCCGCCGCGCGGTCCGCGCCATGACGGCGCGCGTGGCCCGCGCCCTCGGCGTCCCGCGCCTGCTGGGCGCCGACGCCCGGCTGGTGCCCGTCGCGGCGCTGATCCCCGATCTGCACCGCTGGAGCGGGACCGACCGCCGCCGCCTGGCCGCCGCGCTCCTCGCCAAGGAGGGCCGGAAGGAAGGTCCCTACGTGCTCGCGATGCTGCGCGCAGGCCGGTTCCGCGACTTTCTCGCTGCTCGCTTTTCGGAGCGGGGAAGCAGGGGCTAGGGATTGGGGACTGGGGATTGGGTGCGCGCGGATCCTGATGCTGGACCTCAGTTCCCAATACCCAATCCCCATTCCCCAACCCCAACTCCCATGCGTGTCATCTCTCTCATCGCCTCCGCGACCGAGATCGTCTGCGCCCTGGACGCCGAGGCCATGCTGGTCGCCCGTTCCCACGAGTGCGACTGGCCCCCGAGTGTGAAGCGGCTGCCGCAGGCGAGCCGGCCGAGCTTCGAGACGGGCGGCAGCAGTGCGGCGATCGACCTGGCGGTGAAGGAACGGCTGGCCCGTGCGCTCTCCATATACGAGGTAGATGGCGCGCTGCTGAAGTCGCTGCGGCCCGACGTCATCATCACCCAGACCCAGTGCGAGGTCTGCGCCGTCACGCCGGCCGATGTCGAGCGCGCGGCGTGTGAGCTGGCAGGCCACAGCGTCCGCGTGGTGGCGCTGGAGCCGAACCGGCTGGGCGACGTCTGGGAGGACATCCGGCGCGTGGCCGATGCGCTGGGCGTGGGCGAGCGGGGCACCGCGCTGGCGGACCGCCTGCGGCGCCGCGTGCTCGAGATCGGCGTGCACGCCGGAAGGCTCCCGAAGCCGACCGTTGCGACCATCGAGTGGATCGAGCCCCTGATGACGGCGGGGAACTGGATGCCCGAGCTGGTCGAGCTGGCCGGCGGGACATCGCTCTTCGGCGAGGCCGGGAAGCACTCGCCGTGGCTCGAATGGGGCGACCTCATCGTGCGGGACCCCGAGGTGCTCCTGATCGCTCCCTGCGGGTTCGGTATCCCGCGCACCCGGCAGGAACTCTCACTCCTCGAGGTGCGGCCGGGGTGGAAGGACCTCGCGGCGGTGCGTAGCGGGCGCGTGTATGTCGCCGACGGCAACGCCTACTTCCACCGGCCGGGCCCGCGCCTGGTCGAGTCCCTCGAGATCCTGGCCGAGATCCTGCACCCGGAGACATTCCAATTCGGACACGAAGGCGTCGGATGGACGGGTGTCGCCGCATAGCTGTCCCTCCGGGCGGCGGGTAGATTCCGCGAGCGTGCGAACGAGCGCCTGCGTCCTCCGTACTGTCGTATGCGCCG
>Ga0315281_10010299_pt1 | contig 12888 bp, 14 predicted proteins | sample YL17G07_0_MG_FD_204540 | JGI IMG/M metagenome (GOLD analysis project Ga0315281, IMG submission 204540) | Sediment microbial communities from Yellowstone Lake, YNP, Wyoming, USA - YL17G07_0 | ecosystem: Environmental > Aquatic > Freshwater > Lake > Sediment | place: USA: Wyoming | collected... | reverse complement strand
TATCAGCAACAGTAGAACCACTTGACATTCTATAAATACTTATCGCTTCCGCAGTGATATTTGTAACAAGGACTCTAAAAGTAGCAGAACCTTTATTAATTACTGCATTGCCTACAAGAGTAACATCTCCGTCACCCGCAGTCAAAGTTACAATAAAGGGAGCTGTATTAACAATCGTAAAATCAAACCACGACCCAACAGTTGCTCCTATTATACCCGATACCATTGCTGCTGCTGTAGGTGTGGTAAGTATTCGCCCTGTTGATGGTGTGATTGTAAAAATAGAATTTGTTAGTAATTGTACTATATTGAGAGTTGCGTTTTGGTCGGATAGTGCAACAGTAGTTCTCTTTCCCATCTTAACAGGAGTAATGGCACCTGCCTCGATAGTAATTGCACCTGTATTTATAATAGTTGCATCTCCACTTAAATTTACGGGAGCAGCAACATTACTTACATTTCCTACAAGTATCTTAGTATTTGCCAATGCAAGGTCTCCTGGAAGAACTCCAGAAGCGGTTAAAGTTCCTGAAACAGTAACATCCTTATCAAAAGTTACAGACTTTTTAACTTCTACTGTGTCAGCAACATCATTAAATAAAAATACCCTAATAAATCTTTTTAAATCTTTAATCATTTGTACCTCCTTTTGATACAAACATATCTACCAATTTAGTAGATACGATTATTGTTCCTACTTCGGTTTGTTTGTTATTTTATCGTACTGAGCTTGTAATATATTTAGAGCATCCTGGACTTTCTTTTTATTCCAGGAGCCAAAAACAGCACCACAAGCAAATCCAATTGCTAAAAATATTAAATCAGTAATCATATTTTCTCCTTATTTTCCCTCTTGTCTCGCTGGAAACTTTATAACCCTTTAATCTTCCACGCATATGCTACCCAAATCCAAACTGTCTGGCCCTCATCCTCTGATTTGGTGGGTGTCGGCGGCGATTCATTTCTGTTTGGGCAGTTGGTCTCGGCCCGAACTTTTTATCAAAACTATCTCCAAACCATTTAGCCTTTATCATATCCTGAGTTTCAACATCTTGTTTTAAATATGCACGATGTACTATCCAATCAGCCAAATCCTGATGATATTGAGTCGGTATTTCTGGAGATAGATTTAAATTAGAATCTGTAAATCTTATTTTGGGAAGTCTTGCTACTACAAGCCAGAGAATATCATCAATTTGTGGCGGAGAAATTATTCTAATAAATCCATTCTCTTCTAAAAACGAATATGTATTCCCCTGAAGCGTCTCCCAAGAATCATAGTACCACATACTATCAAGTTCATAATTAGCACTTCCTAAATCATAATCTACTACAGTAATATCAGAATCTAAAGACCAAACGGTTTTTTGTCTCAGTGGATAACTTAAACTATCTGGTCTTGCCCTTATTACCATAAGTGTCTGGGGATGAAGTTTATAAGTATGAACTCCAGCCTTTAGAGGTATCCTTGTCATAGTTCTGGTAGCTTCTATCTTAGAAGAAACATTGGATTCATCTACCAAAGATTCTAAAACCTTAATTTGTGTATCAACAACACTACTGATTGTTTTTATACCATCATTTGAAACTGTTCCAGATATAGTAATCTGGTCATCTATCTCAAAAGTATTTACTTCTGATTGTCCACCAGAATATAAAAAACCACCAGTAGGTTTTGAAATGGTTTTCGTAGCCGCAACAAAACTAATATTCGAGGTTCCAGTTATAGAAATTAGAGACGGATAACATATTAAACAATAAGACCGTCTTGCAGCTTCATCTCCTGCATCATTAAGATAGAGAGCAAGCTCAGAATTTTTCCACTTATAAGGTTCTACATTATCATCAAGCGTATTTCTTGCATACGCTATTATGTCTAAACCAAGCAAGTTAAGAAATAACCTTATATGGAAATCTTGGAACGTCTTTAAAGGACATCTCCATCGTTCTCATATCTTGAGACATTTTTGTACTTATAGCATGGTCAAGAACTTCAATAACTTCGGGAGGAACTTCTACTTCAAAACCACGTTTTATCTGATATGCCCTACCGTTTACGGAAATAAAAACATCTCCCTGATTATCTTCTCCTTCTTGTTCTGGTATAACTATTTTTACCCTTTTGGGAACTGAAACCTTTTCAAGTAAAATATCTTTAGTTTTCTGAACTTCCTTTGGTGTTGCTTCTATTTCCATATCTTCTTCTTCCTCCAATTTTTATTTAATATTAAAAAATTCTGAGCATAGCTTGCATTATCTCAGGTCATACTCTCTCTATGGCAAGCAGAGTGCGTAAAACTATCTTACAGCAAGATAATAAATGGTATCTCCACTACCATTCATATCGCTATCTGTTCCCAATGTAAATCCCTGTCCTCCACCTTGGGAATCGGAACCAGCATATTCACTAATACCCGCACTTGTAAGTATTGTACGGGCAATGTAAGCAGTACCAGTTTTTTCCTTAAATGCGTAACCTGCTGCCATACCCTTAAACCACTCCATCTTTATCATATTTGAATCTGAAGCGTTTAAAAGTTCAACGTATCTTGGAATAAATCCACACTTAACATTAATAGCAGCACCAGTACCAAGGATAGTACCTACTGCATATCTTTCCTGTGTCATACCCATATGTACCTCCTTTTAGGTTAATGCTACTGCTAAAGCAACAAGTTTTACTATCTGGTCAGTACTTAAAAAATCCAAATCATCTAAGTCCTGACAATCGGTTTTTAACAGAGCCTTTTCCGCAGTAGTTATCGGAATCAATTCTACAGTTCCACCAACAACAACTGAATTGGCAGAGTTAGCAATGTAATTCGTAACTTCGGCGATAAAGATGTCTATTGCACTTGATATTGTTTGTTCAATCTGTTCTCTCTGTGTCATATCTTTATTTGACCTCCCGTTTTTATTTTGTACCCTTTTTATTAAACTTCCTCATCGTTCATTTAAAACTTAAACTCAGAGATCGGTAACTGCACACTCTAACCTACTCATCCACGCATCGTTAAGAATAACTGCTGTCTGCATTGTTTTCCATCCCATACTACCTCTTTGTCCCAATGGGTCAGATTTTGTAGGGGTAGGATTAATAACTATTGGTGTAACTGCATACTTACCCTTTAATGCAACTATTCCATATGCATCTCTTGAAATATACAAAATAGGATAAACGTCAGCATGTGTATTATCAGCAGTAACCATATTTACTCCACTACCAGCATATGCTCCACCAGCAGTCGCACTTCCAGGAATAGAAGTAAATATTGAAGAAAGCAAATATCTACAATCTTCAACTGCACCAATTTCAGCTTCATACGGAGTTAATGTACCATAATCCTTACAATCTATGAAACCAGGCATATTCCTGATGTCATTTTCAAGGTCGGTGTGTGCAATTGCTATAAACGAAGGAAGCACATTTTCGGTATTGAAACTGGGTGTTGAACGAACAACATTTGTTATCTTTACTGAGTTCTGACGTTTCAATGACCTTGTGATAGCTCTCTGTTTTGCAAGTGAAACTGGTGTATTAACGGAAGTTCTTGCTGCACCGTTTGAATAAAATCTATCTGTTACTTTTGTAACTTCCATTTATATGGAAGCGGGGATACCGCTTCGGGTTTCCCTCTCATGGTTTCCCATGAGTCCAGACTGTCGCTTCATCCCCATACCATCAGGGGAGCTTATAGACTCAGTCGTTGCGGCTGCATCACCTATTTGATTTAATTTCTTCATTGTCAAATATAAACCCTCTCTTCTTATAACTTCATCAGGGTTTGTTTTTGAACCCTGACCACCAATAGGAGTAATCCAATTTTTTATTAATTCGATTCCAACCCTTGCTTGTTCTTTTTTGACAATAAGATAAGGTTCAATCATTTCAAGAATAGTGATAGCCTTTCCATTACTATAAAACCAATCATAAGTAGTTTTATGTAAAATAGAACTTTTTGTTCTTGCTTTAAATCTACCATCAAAATTCTCTACCAACCATAACATTAATTTTTTACTGGTATTGGTAATAGTAACAGTCAAAACATATCTTGGATTTATTGTTCTATATCTTCCAATTTTCATTTTTGATATAGAAATATATCCATCAGAATCTATAACACCAGCTAAATAATTTAAAGTTTCGGTTGTCAGGTTAAGCTTGCTTCGGGTTATCATAGCTAATTTTCTTGCCATAGCCTTAGACTTTCCCGTTATTCACTATAAGTTTTCATTATACGTTACCGTATAAAGACGCATTTATGTTTACGTTAGTTCCAGCCTTTACTACATTCCACCTAATTGTTTCTACCGTTCTTGCGGCCTGTTCGCCCAATATTACAGTCCCTTCTTTTATAATGGGGTCTTCGTGTGTATCTGCAACAATATCTGTAATCTCAACAACGCTCAATCTGTTACTTTTATAACCATTTTTCAATGGCGGAGAAACCTCTTCGGATTTCTCTCTCGTAGTTACCTACGAGTTCAGACTATCGCTTTAACCTCTCGGTTATTTTCTCGTTTAGTCGTTGCGGTTGCTCCAGTGGCATTAAGCTCCCTTATCTTTAAATAAAGTTCCTCTCGCCTCTGTAGTTCAGGAGTTTTAATATGTTCAGGCTTTTCTTGTAATTTTATTTTTTCAACAAAAAAGCTAATAACATTTTCCGCATGAGCTTTTTTAATCCTAAGATACGGCAATAAAGCCTCAGCTATAGCTTTAGCAGAAAAATAATATACCCTAAGTCTAAATATATCTTTTCTTTTCTGAACACATTCCATTTTAATATTACCACCAAAATATTTCTGAATTAGCTCAACTATACTTTTATCTGACATTCCTATAGAAAAATAGGGAGCATAGCTTGGGTTCCAGTTGGGATGTTTTTTCATTTTATAAATATCCTTCATAATTCCAAATGTCCCTTCGCCATCTACAATTCCTGCTATGTAAGCTAACTCAATTTCATCAAACATGGAATTGCTTACCTCTGATTGTCCATAAAATATGGAGTTCCCAGTAAATTAGAGAAAATTTTACTACGGCAATCGTGTTTACCGTATTGTCTGAGAATCGCAGTAATATCCGTAAATGCTAATTTAATACTTGTAGGAGTTACACCTTCGATTAAAGGTGTCGTAGCAAGTGGTAAATGCTCATATCTCCTAAACTTCATTGCCTGTGTCTTATTCATCGGCAATTCTTTTGCTTGCCCAAACTTTTCAAGAACAAGATAAGGCATACCACGTTTAAGTAATTCCACCACAACATCACTTATGTTACGATATAACCGATTCCGTTATATCTCTTACGGTTTCCCGTAAGGTCAGACTATATCATCAGACTTATATTGTCTGTCCCAAGCTTCGAGTTCTCTTGAACCCTACTCCCCGAAGGGATAGTCGTTGAAGTTACAGAATTGCGATAAAGCTTTTTAAATTCCTCAAAAAACCATAAATCTTCACTTGCGTAAGAATTTTTATTTGCACTATATATCTTATCATTTTTACATTTAGTGGCAAGCAAAAGCCTTCTTTCACAAAATGAATAGAGTAAGTTAGCTCTATCATGTTTACTTGTTAGCATTGTTAATATTGGATTAAGTATTTTGTAACAATGAGATATTTTTGTAGTAGCTATTGTCCAACATGGAAAATATCTTTCTGGAATTTTTTTCGACATCCATCTCATATTAACCCCAAGCCTACTACAAATATCTGTTACTTTTTTAAGAAGTTCCTGAGAAGTGTTTGTAATCCCGATTTCAATACCACAATGAATCTCATTTTTAAATTTTGATGTTTTCATACTTATATGTCCTTCTCCATCCAATATTCCCGCTAACCAACCTAATTCACAATCTGTAACTTGCTGATTGCCCATTTCTATTTTTTCCATATCATACCTTCCTATTTCTCTCTTTGTTAGCTGAAAGGTTTTTAGGGGTTTCCAGCAGTTCATGGGATTTAAGCTGCTCATTGTTATTTAAGCAGCAGTACGTGGAGAAATATCTCCGAAAGTGGTTATATTATCAGCCATAATCTATCTCCTATTTAACAGCCGCAGCCTCCGCAAAAGCACCTTCATAATCTTCAACTTTTTTAGAACCTCCGCCTGTTACTGGACTTTTCTTTCCTTTAACAACTTCAAGGCTTTCAAGCCTCTCGTCTTTTTTGATTTTTGTCTTTACTTCGTCAGAACTGGATTCTTCTTTAGTAATCGGAATATTGTTAGCTTCTTTGTAGGAAGTAATTAAGTCTATAACTTCCTCTGTATCTCCCTCTTCGATTATAGCCATATTAGCTTTTTTTCTTGCTGGAGATAAAGTTTCAACCCACTTAACAACATCTTCTTTTTTGAAGGCTTCTCCATAATCTTCATGTGCTTCCTTAATAGAACCTAAATGAATAGCCGCTTTAACCTCATCGTTTTCAGCAACTATCTTTTCTACGCTCTTGATAGGAACTTCATACGTTTTGGAAATTTCTTCAATTACATCCTTTTTAAGTTGTTCCAATTCCTTTTTACGAAGCTTTGCCTCATTTCCAGAAATATAAGCATAATCTTTCAAATATTCCGTCAATTCGGCATCCTCTGGTTGTGCTTCGGGTTTAGGCTTCCCTCCCCTTGCTTCGTCTATAGCAAAAAGTTTATCTTCAAGTTCCTTAGCTTTTTTAGCTAATTCATCTTTTTCTCTTTGCTGAGACTCAATCATACCTTGAAGACTTTTATATTTTTGTTCTACTTCTTCATAGGTAGGTTTGTTATCGCCTTCCGTCTGCTTTTTTAAAGCTGCATCTTTCTCGGCTTGGGTTTCTTCTTCGGTCTTACCATCTACTTTTTTATCAGTAGTTTTGGTACTGTCCTCTTGTCCACCTTCCTTAGATGCTTCTTCAAATAATTCTTCAAATTCCTTATCTGGCATTTAGCCCTCCAAAAATAAGCTACAAAATTTGGGGTTTGTAACCCTTTCTTGTAGCTCTTAGATTTAGCTTACTTCTCGATTTATATATATTATAGCATATTATATATATACTTGTCAAGTATTATTTTTGACCTCTTATAATGAAGGAATTAATCTATCTATAACATCAAGGTCTGAATCTTTAGTGGTTTTATTTGCCTTAGATTCCATATGTTTGCCCTTTGCTATAGTATAAAAAACTTCGGCTTCTTGCATTTTCTTAGCTAAATCAGCAGATTCCTTATCCTGCATACTTGCTTTAATCTGTTCAACTTCTTCGTCAGTATGTAAAAACTCAGACAAATCGTCAGTAACCATCATTTTTATTTTCTCACGTAAGAAATTACCTGTTTTAATATATATTCTTTCTTCTGGACTTAATGATTGAGAAAACATTATAAGAGCTTGAGTCTTCAACTCTTTCATTAATAAAGCAGTAGAACCCCTTGTAATTACTTTATATTCTCCTTTAATATCATTGTTTTTATTAAATTCCATATTCCACTTATATAAAGAATCTAAAAAACTTTCATTACAGTTATCAAAAGATTTTATCACTTCTTTTATGGAAATAGTATGCATGGGCCACTTTGCTGCAATCTCACTAAAGTTCTTTTCTCCAGTTCCCTTATCTGGCTCTGTATGCAACCACATTGGAATAGAAAGCTCAAGGTCTGCTATAGACATAGCCTTATCGAAAATAGACATCAATTCGGTTACATGGCTTTCAAATTCAAGTGGTTTAACAGCATCGTATTGTGCATCAATTCCCCTACCCCATCTTTTCCATACTCTTCCTGGTGCTACATCTTCTGGGTCTTCATCTGGAGCCAACAAATCTGTATTAACAATAGTTTGTGGGCCTGCGACTTTAGCGGCATTATTTAATGTCTGCCTCATCGCACCCCCCATAGTCAATTCCATGTCACGTGCAATCTTAGGAAGTCCAGTTCCAAAAATAGATGTTTCATCCTTATCAAAGTAAAAAAAGTGGTAAATATCAGTTAATGAATCCATATTTACTGGAAGTGGATTTTTTATAAATTTAATAACCCTATTCCCTAATAACCATATATTACAAAACATCTCTCCATCAAGGGCTTCTTCTTCAACATTAAAACCCATAGCACGAACATATGTTGCATCTATATTTCCCCATCTACATAATAATTCATATTTTCCTACTCTGGTATCTCTTATTTTGGTTTTATCAACAGTTTCAATGTCTATTTCCCACTGTTCATAAGCTGCATTTCCACTGGGTTTTTCCCTTATAAAATTTAAAATTACATCTTCAAAAAATCCTTGCTTTTTAGCTAATGCTCTCAGTTGATGTTTGTTAAGTATTTTTCTTGTCCATATATAATCACAGTCTTCAAGATTAACTACTGTCATATCGGGATAACAGTCCCATATTCGTAAAGCCTCGCCAGATGGAGTATGACTTTCCCCTTCCCTTACTTCAAACCCAGTTGGAGTTTCTTCATAATGAACATCTTTTTTCTTATATGCAAACGGGCCTTCGATTATGCCGCATCCATATCTTATCCCAGATTTAATAACGCTTTTTTGGATAGCCCTTATTCCAATTTCTTCAAGTTGGTCATCCATTTCTATTTCCATCTTTTCACATCTTGCTTTTGCATATTGAGATGCTGCCTGTTCAAATTCTTTCTCGGTAACTTTAATATCCTCTCCACTTATGTTGGGTTGACCTTCTTGCTGACCAGCAGACATCGCAATTTGTTTTTTAAGAACTAAGATAGAATCGACTATCTCTTTAGCTACTTCCTTTGACAGTCCAGGTTTCTTTGTAGGCTTCATAGTCCAGTTTTTATCATTGTCTGATAATACTATATTATTTAAAATAGAACGTAAGGCACTCTCTTTATATCTTGTATATTTTACATATACCTGAGAAGAGGTTTTGGGAAGTTTAAGCAATACATCGGGATCATATTTTCCCTTGCACTGACGAAGAGATTCAGTCCACTCTGTTTCCTTTTCTCTACGGAGAATTTTGTTTTCAAAAAATTCCGAGTTAAGAGATAACCCTAACTGTTCTATTAAAAGTTTATTACCTTCTTCTAAATCTTCAAGTCTCATTTAGCCTCCTATCCCCAAAAACAATATCCGCAATAAAAGCAGGTATAAGCATAAATAGTTGGTCTTTTGGCAATCTTTTCTTTCGTACACCAATTGGGGTTAGAATTACAATGTTCACATTTTCCTCTAATTAAAACTAACATGTTCCCTCCATTTAAAAATTTATTCCTTCTTTTATTCCATTAGGAATATCTTTGTTGATTAAACTTTGAAGGTCATCTATATGAAAATCTTTATCTGCAAGTTTAACCCTACTTGCTACATCTTCAATTTTCTTAATACACTCTTCTGGGCTATTGCCAAGACCCACTATTGTAGCAACTCTATATAAACCAGGAATTATCCAATATAAATTTTCCTTCATACGAAACATTCTAAGTTTAACCCATCGTCTATCTTCTGGGTTTATTTCTATATTAGTCCAGTGGTCTTTAGCCCATTCAGATTTTATAACAGCACCAGCACCATATCTTGCTGTTGGCCTAAGGTCTATCAAATTACCACCAGCACCTTCCCATATAAACTCAGCAAGATTACTCCAAATTTCAAGATGAACTGATGTTGGGGCTGGCATAGGACAGCGAAGCGTGAAGTCAATTAAATATCCTATTTTATTTTGTACTCTCATTTCAGTAGAAAAAAAAGTTCTTGCTTTTGCCTTTTTAAAATATGGGGAAAGTTTTTTATTTACATCTTGCATAATTTTTGGAAGCTGAGAATCCAAACAAATTTTTCCAATATATCCTGCATTATCACTTTCATATCCATACATACACTGTCTTGAAAAAATACCATCAATATTAAATCCATCATATCCAGGTTCCACTCCATCAATCTTTTCTTCAACTACAAATTCTATTTCATTTTCGGTAATCCCAACTTTATGTAAAAGCTCTCCCATGTGCTGTGCCATTGTTACATTCCATTTCGTATGTTTAAAAGTATTTCCTGTCCAACAAACCTTTCCATTCCTTCTAACTAAAATAGAATGAAACGGTTCAACGTTTACATCATAAATAAACCCCTTATAATATGTCTCTTTTATAGAGTTTTTATTTAATAAAATATCCTTGGTTTTCCTTGAAGAAATACTATATTCCACATTCCATTCTTCTTTTCTTTTCCGTTTTGAAATACTTGCTCCATTTCCAGACATCAATAAAAGAACTTGTAAGCCATCTGCTAATAATGGAGAGGTTGTATAATATCTACTATATTTTCCTTCCCTACATCTGTCTCCCCTTAAAAAAGTATCAAGCAGTATTTTCTTAAAATTAGGAGACAATAAGAAAACATAATCAGGAATTTTTTTAGTATTACACCTATAAATATCTCCCTCATAACAAGAATCGGCTAAACAATAATATAAAGCCTTATTATAAATACTAAATCCAACTTCCATTTCAATATTATAATTATAACCAAGAATGTCTAATATATCTTTAATTTCTTGCCATTTTTCAGGATGCACTTTTTTTGATTGTGCAATAGATATTCTATATTTATTTTTAGGTCTATCTAAACTTCCCTCACTTAAAAACCATCCTAAAAAAGTAAGCCAACTTTCCATTTTAACATTTTTTTCTATATATTTATGCGTTGGACTTAAAACTGATGGAACGGTAAATATTTCTGGCTCTTGTCCATTAACTAAGCAGGTACTTGGAAGCCTATATGAAAACCAATCTTTAATTTTTTCTATTGGTAAATATTGCCATTTTTTTAGTGTATAATTACTCTTTACAAAAAATTTATGTTTTGGAGTTACCAATAAATTAATACTTCTTCCCGTTATCTCAAACATCTTTCCTTCATAATAAGATTCAAAATAATGATTTATTGGAACAAACTCAGCATCTCTGGTATTTAAATCCATAGAAAGAACCTTATCTTCTTCAAGATTTAATTCCCTAAAATATAACCATCCCTTATCTGTTAAAATTTCTGTTTTGTCGTCTACACATTCACAGTCGCCTCTAAATAAATTTATTTTAATAACAAGGTCATCATGTTCTTTCATATAACTTATTAATTTTTCCACCCCGACAATTTTAATACATTTATGACCTTTTGGTTGTATTGGCAATCCAATTTTTTTCATTAACTTTTTACATTCCCATCTATTATTTTCCAGAACTTCTATATTAAATGGAGACCATACCCTTCTTCCTTCTTCTCTTAAGTCCTTGGCTATATCCTTACAGTATGTATCTGGAAATACAAACAAATCTACATCATCTTTCCCCTCAAAAAAATAATCTATCCTATGAATACTATCTGCATCTTTACCAGTAAGTGATGTAGCAAATTTAGGAAAGGCTGCTGCCCACGGTGAAAAAAACTCAACCCTTCCAAACTTTTTAGCAAGTGTAACAGCTATCTCAGTTGCCATGCCGAAATCATATACTCTTACACATTTATTCTTTAAATCTGTTTTTTCCATTTAATCGTCTTCTATTTCACCTTCAATTTCTTCTGGTAAGTGTTCGTCATCAATGTCTCTGCCTTCCTTTATTCTTGGTTCTTCCATATTCACAGACCAGTATATGTTGGAGGAAGGTAGTTTCTTTTGCGTATTGGTCTATCTCCACGTCTCTCATTCCTTCTTATATGTTCCTGGAAGTAAAGTGCTGCATACTGCAATGCATCATGTGGATGACTCCAACTATTTTTTCTTGGATTTCCAAGCTTGTCCTTAACATATCCTTTATTAAATCCTTTTCTAAGTTCAGTACAATTGGGAGACAATTGTAAACAGGGAACTCCCATATCTCCAAGTTGAGTTAAGAAAAACTCTACTGCACCAATCCTTGATACAACAGAATTGGTAGTAGCTGGATAAACAATACATCCTGGAAAAATTTCCATTATTTCTTCATAACATGTTCTTTCATCTGTTTGACTTCTAACTCTACCAGCAGGGTCTCCAGTAAAAATTATTTTATATCCTCTATACTTAGTAGCTATGAGAGGTCTAAGAATATTATTTGCAAATCTACGTATCCCCATAGAATCAGAAACATATTCCTCTATTATATTAAAATGTCCACGTGGAGATATTTGAGTAAATATAGCACTGGGGCATAATCCAAAATCTAAGCCAATAACAACTTCCCTTCCTTCCACTGGATTTAGAACTTCCTTGGCAAGGTGTAAATTATCTACCCATGTAGATTCATAAACCAAATCTCCTTCTTTTACAAATCCGTATTCGTTGTCTATATATACCCTTAACCATTCAGGGTCTTTTCCTTTTATTATTTCAGAATAATAATCATCTGGTAAAAATTTAATATTCTCTGCCTCTACTGACCTTGCCGATGGCTGTATAAACTCTTCTACATTATCAGGTTTATCAATTTCAAACAATTGATGCCACCATGAATCTTCTTCTGGAGCATTTGTATCCATAATTACTCCTTTCCACGTACAAGGAACATCTTTAATATTAAATCTTCCTACTCTTGTTGTGAGATGGTCAAAAATAACCTTAGGTATCTCCCTTGCTTCGTTTATCCACGCACCAGTAAATTCAGTAGACAAAAGACCCCTAACATGTTTAGGAGTATCTAAAGCTCTAAAGCTAAATTCTATTATACATCCTGGAAATGCATCTATAATATAATCATGGTCTGCAACTTTATAAATACCAAAAATTCCATTTGGAAGCCATTCGAGAACTTTTCTAATTGTACTGTCCTTTAAACTTGGATATGTATTCCTAATAATAACAAATCGTGAATATCTAATTCCGTCTCTTGGATGCGGCTGTTGTTCCATCCCATGTTTTATAAGTTTCCAAACACAAACAGAAGATTTT
>Ga0315281_10010298_pt1 | contig 12889 bp, 8 predicted proteins | sample YL17G07_0_MG_FD_204540 | JGI IMG/M metagenome (GOLD analysis project Ga0315281, IMG submission 204540) | Sediment microbial communities from Yellowstone Lake, YNP, Wyoming, USA - YL17G07_0 | ecosystem: Environmental > Aquatic > Freshwater > Lake > Sediment | place: USA: Wyoming | collected... | reverse complement strand
GAGCCTTGAGCGCCTCGTCGACCGGACGAACCTGCACTCCGGGTATGGCGCTATTCGCCAGCAGCGTCCACGTGTCAAAATCCAGCGCGTTCTTCAGCGACCGCCCCGCCATCTTCTGCTCCACGGCGTCGAGCGCCTGAAGCGTCTTGAGCAATTCATCCTCGATGTTCTTGAGGAATTGACCGCGACCCGCGCCTTCCGGCATTCTCTCCAGGAGTTTTATGCGCATGAGCAGGTCCCCCGCCGCCCGCTGCATGAGAGGGATGTTGCCGCCCCTCTGCGCCACGGGGCCTTTCTCGACAGCCGCGAGATATTTCTTGTGGAGGGCCTCGTTTTTCTTCTTCATTTCGTCGGCGCTGTCGAAGTGCAGGGTTTCGGAGGTCACCTTGCCGTCAGCGTCTGTCTTGGTTACGGCGACGTCGATGCCCTTGCCTTCCTTCTCGGTGAACTCGTACTTCATCTTCACCTTGTCCACGGTCTCATCGATGACATATTCCTTCACAACTTCCGCCGGCTGCGCAACGCCGGGCTGAACCATCCCGCCCCCCATCTGCACGCGCACATTGCCCCCGCCGGGCACTATCACAAGACGGACACCGCCGTCGTCTCCGCCCCTGGGGCCGCTGATTTCGTCAATGAGCCGCTGGGCGGAGCCGCGGATTTCGGCGTCTTCGCTCTTGAGCGCTTCCTTCAGTTTCTCCAGCGCGGGGCGGCCGATGTCGTGCAACTTCTTGTACGCCTCTTCGCGCTTGGCGAACTCCGCGTCGCCGAGTTGCTTGATGTATTTGTCAATCTCAGCGGCCTGGGCCGCATCAGGGGCGGGCGCCGGCTCGCCGCCCTGTCCGCCTGCCGCGGGAGGCTGCTGGCCGGGCGCGGCCTCGCCGCCGGGCTGCGCATGGACAATTCCGCCCACCAGCACTGTCAGCGCGGCCGTCAGGGCAATCAGGAAACTGCTTTTCATGGCACTTCTCCTCGGAAAATCAAAATGCTGTCGCCGATATTGGAAACTTATACGCTTGCCGGGACGGCGCGTTGGCGCGAACAAATCACGGAGCGTTCTCCGGCTTGTTCTCGCCCGCGGGCGGCGCTGCCGGGGCCTCCGGGCCGCGGCCCAGCGCGCTCTCCATCAGCCGCTTGCGGTATTCCTCGCGCATGGCGTGGAAACTCTTCCGCATATATTCCGGATGCGGCACGTGCCGGATTACCTCGCGCGAGCCGCCCACGGAATTCACCGTCAGGTCGCCGAACATCAGTATCCTCTCTATGAAATTCTGCTCGCCGGAAATCTCGTCGTACTTGTCGAACGGCAAATCCCAGAAGAAACTTGAGATAAGCCCGGCGCTAATCACCAGCCTCTTGCTGGTAAGCGCGTAGCGCGTCATGTACCAGCGGAAAAAGATATACGTGGTGAGCGGCGCGACCGTAACGACAACAAAGTATCCCGGGGCGACCGCTTCCCAGCCGAAGATTCCAAAGCCCACGAACACCACCATTGCGGCGGCGGTGAGGTAACGCTCGACCTTGTAATAACTGGTCAGGCGCCTGCTGCTCCTGTGGACGAGGGCCTTTTGCTCAGTTGCCGGGGTGGCCATGACGAGCCGGGGCTGTTTCGGCGGCTTGGGCGGAAGCCCCGCGGCCATTCGCTTCGCGGCGCGGCGCCCCTTGAAAATCTTCATGCCGACCCACGTCGCAAGGATGAGGAACACCAGCCCGCCGAGTATCAGGATGTTCTGGTGGACGCCGTGGGCAAACCAACTGCCTTCGGGAGGGTTGAAGATAAGTTTCGGGCCCTCAACCTTCGGGTCCTTGAACAGAACGTGGTCGCGGAAGAGATAGAACCCCTTGGCCACCCAGTACGCCACAAAACCCACAATCACGACACAGAGCGCCTGCGGCACAAGGGTCGCCATCGACTTGCGCAACTGCAAAATCACTTTCTCGTCGCCCTGAAGATCAATCATAATCTCTCTCTCCAAAAATCGGTTGCATAGCCGCCGCCTTACGCCTTATTCTACAAATCCGCGCCCGCGCCGTCAACGCGTTTGGCCTCGCGCCGTCGCCCTCGACCGAGCCAAAATCGCCACAAAAGGGGTCTGACCCCTTTTGTGGCGATAAGCCCCACGAAATGAAAACGCCCCAACAAGGGGGCGGCTCTTGTTGGGGCGCTTTTCGCGGGATTCCGCCATCACTCCTTTGCGTCTTTGACTTTGGGGAGTGGGAGTTCGAAGCAGCGTTTTTCGGGGTTCCAGGTGATTTTGTCTTTGTTTTTGTCGTACAAGTCGCAGAAGGTTTTTATTTCGTTGATTCCCAATGGGGTGGCGTATCCAGCGGGGTAGCCGGAGCGCGCGGGCGGGGCTGAGAGGCCGGCGTATTTTTCAAGGAAGAGCCGGACGAAGGGGGCGACCGCGGCGTTTACGGGCAGGTAGGGGGTTTTGCCTTCGGAGTCGCGCTTGATGGATTCGCGCGCGTCGCTGACCCAATCGGCGAGTCCCTGCATGGCCCATTGCTGGTCTGTCTTGTCTTTATTGGCGTCCCACCATTTTATGAATTCGGCGAGGGATTTCTGGAAAAGGGCGTTGTCGGCGTTTCCGGCCAGGGTGTCGCCGTGGAAGGTGGCGGCGCGTATGGCGTTGAGGGCCTGGAATGCGGGTATATCCATCGCAATGTACGTCCCGCCGTACATCCCACTGCCGGTGACGGTGGCATCGCAGGCTTTGAGGCCTTCGATGAATGTGGGGATTTGCTCCCGGTAGACTATGTTGGATGTGTAGTACTGGAGTCCGGCGCTGCCGGGTTGTTTGGTTTTGATGCCGGAGAGGGTGTAGGCGGCCTGGACGCGTACGCGCGAGGATGCGTCGGTGTTCATGATGTCCGTGAGGGCCTTGACGGCCTGTGCGCCTTCAGGGAAGGGGCTGAGAGAGATACGGAGGGCGATGAGCGCCATTTCGCGGTTATCTTCGTCGATGGCTTTCGCGGCGATGTCGAGGAGGGGTGCGCGGGAGAAATTGCGGCCGATGCAGCCGAGGGAGAGGATGACCTCGGCGCGGAGGGCGACGGAGTTGTTGAATTCGAATGCTTCCGCGAGGCCTTTTGCGCAGGTGTTTGAGACTTCCTCCGGGGGATAGACTAGTTTTGCGGGGGGCTGCTTGTCTTTCGGCGTTGGAGCGAGCGCGAGTGTGGTTTCAGGTGAATACGCCGGGAAACTATAGCTATAGGTTGACGCGGTGGCCCTTGTGGCGCGATATTGCATATTTTGCGGGAGGGTGGGCAGTTGCCAGCCTGCGCTTTTGTATGCTGGTGCGGCGGCGTTTTCGGTGTTTGGCATGCCGATAAGTCCGAGGCAGACGACAGCGAGCCTTCTGTTTTCTTCGGGGAATTTTCCCGAGGCGGTTTCCCGGTAGATGGCGGCGATTTCCGGTTTGCGGATGATGGAGAGGGCGTACATGGCGGCGCGAGCGCGGCGTTCATCCGCGGCGTTTTTGGCCTGTGTCTTGAGGTAGTTGAGGGCTTTTGCGTTGTTGTATTGCGCGAAGACGGCGAGCGTCTGGAAGCCGGTGATGACGACGGGGTTGCCGGGAAAGGGGGCGATATCACCGAGCATGATGTCGGGCCTGTTGCCGTTGCGGCGGATGTCGACGTCCTTGATGTGATTGATGACTTTGTCGACGAGTTCGTCGTTGACGTATGCGGGGTGCAGCCAAGCGAAGGCCTGGTAGATTGCTTCTTCGGTGTTCTGTCCGAGGAAGAGGCCTTCGGGTTTTTGTGCGCGGTCAAGGAGGTTGAGCAGGTGTTCGCGGGACTTTTTTGTGTCGCACCAGGCGAGCGCTTTGAGGCACGAGGAGATGGGAGACACGCCGTACACTTGGCGCCATGCGCCGGGGTCAGGGGCCGGGGCGGCCTTCTGTGCCATGCCGTAGGCCATTAGTTTCTGGTGGAGGAAATCCGCCGCGGCTTCGGGTTCGAATTGGGCGAGTCTGAAGGGGGCTTCGGAATCAAGTTTGGCACCCGGGGCGAGAGGCGTATCCAGAAGAGCGTCCACCGCGTCTTTCAGTTCGTCGACGTTCGGGGATTGGGGCAGTTCCTCTCCGTTGTCGCCGGTGGAGGGCCCGCCGAGGGTCGGGGCATAGGATGTCTGGCCGGGCTGGGGTTCCAATGATGGCGCGCTGAAGGCCGTGGAGAGCGAGGAAAGAAGCAGCGCCGCGATTGCGACGGAAAAGAAAATGTGTTTAGCATCCATGGTTCATCCTCCGAAAGCGGGACTCCCTTACGTTACCGCCACACGGGATTATATACGGTTTGAGGGGAAAATGTGAGGATTTTTTGTTGCGACGCGAAAAACCCGGCCCCGGTGCGGAAGGTGGACCGGGTCCATTCTACGAGCTTGCCCGCCGTACGGCGTGCTTCGCTCCGTAAATGGACCCGGTCCCCGCGCATTTACTTGGCTGGTTTGAGGACGAAGCAGTGGTTTTTTTCGTCCCACGTGATGTTGTCTTTGTTCTTGTCGTACCAGTCGCAGACCATCTGGATTTGCGTGTGCCAGTATTTCCCGTAGTTGCTGTCGGGCGATGATGGGACCTGCGGCCTGCCGATGGCGGTGTCGATGAGCCGCTGGATGTGAGGATAATAGATTGCCGTCGTCGTGGGCGGCCATGACAATGGCGTGTCCTCTTTCAGTTTGAGATAGTCGCGGGCCTTCTCAATCCACGCGGCAAGGCCCTGCATCGCCCATTCGCTCTCGCTCTTGTCCTTGTTCTCTTTCCACCATTTGTCGAAGTCCTCCACGGCGCTGTCTATCTGGGGCTTGGTATTGTAGGGGAGCAGGTTACCGTGGAAAGTGGTGGAGAGCAGGGCGTTGAGTGCGTCTTTGGCCTGAAGGCCGAGGGCGACGGTAGGCCCGCTGGCGACGCTGACGCCGGTGTAGTTCTTGACCGCGTCCAGCACTATCGGGATTGCTTCGCGCGGGATTGTGAAATTGACGTACCCGGAAGTCCGATTGGGGCCTACAGGTGTGCCTTCGAGGATCGCCAGGGCGTATGCGGTCTGTATGCGGACGCGCGGCGAGCGGTCGTTTTTCATCATGTCCTTAATGGCATCCATGATTCCCCGGTTTTCCGGGAAGCCTGCGACACTTGTGCGCAGGCCGATGACGGCCATTTCGCGAGTCTCCTCGTCAACCGCGTTCTTGGCGTATTCGAGGAGGGGCTTTGCGGCGGCTTTGCGGCCAAGGAGTCCGAGGGACATAATGATTTGTCCGCGGAGGTCGATGCAGTTGTTGAAGTCGAAGGCGGCGGCGAGTGCCTTAAGGCAGGCGTCGGTGATTTTCTCGGGTTGGTATATGAGTTTTGCGTCTTTTGCTCCCATCATTTTAATAGGGGCTTCAGGCGTTAGATACTGGAAGGCATAGTTGGCGGTATAGAGTTGATACTGGAGCGCCTCAATGGCGGGTGCGCCGTCGAAGGGGTAGTACCAGCCGGCCTGATAGTAATCGGGCGCGTTCGGCATCACCCAGTAAGGCATTCCGAGGAGTCCGAGGCAGATGATTGCCAGCCTGCGGGTGTCGTCGGGGAATTTGCCGGTTGCGATTTGGGCGTAGAACTCGGCGGTTTCGGGCTTGCGCAGTGCGATGAGGGAGTATATGGCGGCGCGCGCTCTCTCGCCGTTGCGAAGGTTCTGGGCTTCTTTTTTGAGGTAATCAAGCGCCTTTGCGTTGGTTTCCGCGAAGACGGCGAGCGTCATGAAGCCGCTGATAACCACGCCGGTTCCCTGGAAGGGCGGGAAGTACATTGTTATTAGGCTTGGCGCGTTCTGCAGCATGCGGCGCATATCAACCTCCTTGATGTGGTCGATGACCATTTGCGTGATTTCGTCGGTCACGTATTTGGGGCGGAGATACATGAAGGAGGCGTAAATCGTATCCGCGGTGGATTCGCCGAGGAACTGGCCTTCGGGCTTTTCGGCGCGCTTGAGAAGGTCGAGGAGGTATTCCGGGGCTTTCTTTGTGTCGCACCAGGCGAGGCCGTTGAGGAGCGCACCGATTGCGCCGGCGTTCGCCGCGCGAGGGCCAGCCTGCTTGCCGATGGCGGTAAGTTTATCGCGGAAGAAATCGGCGGCGGCTTCGGGGTCTGCCTCCGCCAGGGCAAGCGTTTCATAATAGCTGAATGTGAAGACATTGCCCTGGTTTTCGAGGAAGCGGAGGACGGCGTCCTTCAGTTCGCCGTAGGTCCTCGGCCTCATCATCCCCACCGGCTTTCCGGCCAGGCGGTCATTGGCCAGGGCGACGGCGTCCTTCTGGTCGGCGTAATCCTTGACGACCTTTTCGTAGGCGGCGCGCGCCTCGTCTTTCTTGCCTTGCGCCTCCAGGCAAACGCCGATGTGAGCCAGCGCGAGCGCGCAATACTTCTTATCGTCGGGGAACCGCTCGGTTACTTTCTTATAGACTTCGAGCGCGCCTGCGTAGTCTCTTTGCGAGTTTTCGAGGAAGTAGCCGTGCTCGTACATCGCCTGCGCGGAAGCCTCCCATGCCTCGGCGGCGTGGGCCGCGGATACGGAGAGCGCCAGGAGCGCGGCGGCGAGAACTGCAGTTACGAAAAATCTTTTTGCGTCCATGATTCATCCTCCAAAAAAATGGACCAGGTACATTTATTGTCCCTTGAGTTCGAAACAGTGTTTTTCGTTGTTCCAGGTTATGCGGTCCTTGTTCTTGTCGTACCAGTCGCAGAAGGCCTGTATGCGCTCGGGGCTGGGCACCTCTTGCATGAGCGGCACGCCGTCGAGGGCCTCGCTGATCAAATTCCAAACGCTGTTGCCGAAAACCCACGGTGTGTCTTGACCTTTCCATTGTGGGTCCTTTGCGAGTTTCTCCCTTGCGGTCTTCACCCACGAGTCCAGCGCGGCAAGGGCCCAGTCGGATGGAGACTTGTCTTTATTCGCCTGCCACCATTTGTTGATTCCATCCAGGGCGGCAGCGATTTTGCCGGGTTCCTTTTGGAAGTCGTGGACAGGCGTGTCATAGAGAATCCTGCGGACGAGGGTGTTGACGCTGTCCGCGTAGGAGATGAACAGCGCGATGTTGCCCCCGCCGCCAGGGTTAGCAGCGAGGTGGCCGTTGAGCGCATCGAGCAGGAGCGCAACCATCCGTTTTTCAGCGGCCTCGTCTCCGGCAATTCCGGTGACGGGCGGCGAGGGCCACGCGGCCTGTATGCGCACCCCCATTACGGAATCGTCCTTGATTATGGCGTTAATGGCGGCGACAACGTCGTCGTCCTTTTCGAATCCGCAGAAGATGTACTTGAGCACGTACACCGCGATCTCCCGCACCTGGGGGTCCAGCGCGTTCTTCGCATACTCGATGAGAAGCGGCTTCGCGGCGCTTCGCCCCAGGTACTCCGTCGCCAGGACGACCTCCTGCCGAAGGTGCACGCCGTTGTTCGCGTCATACGCGGCCTTCAGTCCCTTGATGCAGGCGTCGGTCAGGGCCTTGTCGGGAAAGAACGGCTTGTAGGGGCGTACCTGGTCCGTCGGAGCAAATTCCACGCGGAAGGGATACCATGTGCTTTGGCCTCCCATCGCCGGTAGTTCGTGCCAGCGCTCGTGGCCGGTCGGCACTCCGGCCATTGCCTGCGGCGCGGGGACGAAGTCCGGCATGGCCAGCGCTCCGAGCGACGCTATGGCAAGCCGGCGCATTTCCTCCGGGTACTTCCCCGTGGCGATTTTGGTATAGAGGTCGGCGACCTCCGCCTTGCGCGAGAGATACAGGAAGGCGATTGCGGGCTGGGCGCGCTGCTCGTCCTTCGCGTTTTCCGCCACCGACATCATGTATTTGAGCGCCATGGCATTGACGCGGGAGAATGCCGCCAGTTCGTACAGCCCGTTTATCACAAGAGAATTGCCCGGAAAGAAATTCTCCGCAAGATAAATGCCCATCGGGTGCGGCGGGGTAGCATTGATGTCCGCGTCCTTGATGCGGCCGATGATGATGTTGACTACCTCGTCGTTGACGTACTTGGGCAGCAGGCGGCCCAGCGAGTAAATAACCGCCAGGTCGGTCTCCTTGCCCAGGAACTGGCCATCGGCCTGGGCGCTGCGCTTGAGGAGGTCGAGCATGAAATCGCGGGTCTTGTCGCTGTCACAACTGGCAAGCATTTGCACAGAGGCCTGTGCTGCATTGAAGAACTTTGGGAGATTGCTTGGGTCAATGGTCATCTTGGCGAGTTCCGGGCCGGATGTCTTGCCCAGTTCGACAAGTTTGGAATGAAAATATTCCGCAGCCTCTTCCGGATAGGCCGCGGCAAATTGCATCGCTATGCCCCAGGGCTGCGGTCTTCCCATCTGGAATCCTTGCAGGAAAGCCCCGTCCATTTCCTTCTTGAAGTCCTCCACGCTTTTCTTCGGCGCAGGCGGCTGGCCGCGCAGACGCGCATTCGCGTCGTTGACCGCATCCTTCTGGTCGGGGTAATCCTTGACGACCTTTTCCCACGCGGCCCGCGCTTCGTCCTTCTTGCCGAGTTTTTCCAGGCACGCCCCGATTTCCAGTTGCGCGAGCGCGCAATACTTCTTGTCGTCGGGGAACGTGGCGATGAGTTTCCGGTACACCTCGATAGCGCCCTGGTAGTTGCGTTCCGAGGTTTCCAGGAACCAGGCGTGCTGATACATCATTTCTCCGGATTTTTCCCATGCCTCCTGTGCAAACGCAGCCGCGCCCGCGAGAAGAAAGCAGGCCGCGCATGCCAGTGCGATTCTCGTTGCCTTCATGTTCATCCTCCTTGAACTGCGTAGAGAGCCGTCATCAATCATACGTCCGAAGTATATCCTGAAAGGAGGGCCTGAGTTGTCATGGAGAAGTGTAAAATTGTCAAAAATTGTAACAACGTGTAATTAAATGGACCCGGTACATTTATCTCCTTAGAGCCGCAAGGCAGACAAATGGACCCGGTACACTTTTTTGTTGCTTTTGATGGGGGAGGGCGGTATCCTGTCCACGAAAAGGCTTATGTCAAGTTTGGACGGAATTACAGAGGATGGAATTACAGAGGAGAAAGCCATGTCGCGTTTTCGGAGACTTGTAGTACCAGATTTTTTCCATCACGTCGTGCAGCGCGGCAATAACAAACAGGAAGTTTTTCAAGACGAAGGCGGCCACAAGAAGTATTGCGCACTTCTCCGTCATTTCGCCCAAAAGCACGAATGCAAAATCGGCGCATACTGCCTGATGCCAAATCATGTCCATTTGCTCCTCCGCCCGCCTCACGAAACAAGCCTCGCCAAGATGATGCACGGCATCAACATCTCTTTCCAGCATTACCTCAACGACAAGACCGGATTCGTAGGCCACGTCTGGCAATCGCGCTACTACTCCTGTCCGGTGGAAGGAGACGGTCATCTGTGGACGGTTGCATTATACATAGACATGAATCCTCTTCGCGCCGCCATTGTGACCGATCCCCGCGCATATCAGTTCTCCAGCGCGCTCGCTCATGAGCAGGGGCGAATGGACAACGTCCTGACGGAGGTACTTTTTGCCGGTCGAGATGCGAGAGAGTATGGTGAGGCCCTCAGAAGCGAGCAACTCAACAAGCGTGACATCGACTGCATACGGAGAAATACGCATAAGGGCCTTCCCATCGGCGGCGCCAAATTCATGCAAACGCTGGAGAAGTTGATCGGGAGGTTACTGACAATCCGTCCCCAAGGCCGCCCCCGTCTCACCGGCAAATAAATGGACCCGGTACATTTATCTCCTTAGAGCCGTATAGCAGACAAATGGACCCGGTACATTTATTCAACGAATTTGTAGCCCTCGCCGTGGACGGTCAGGATGTGGCGCGGGTTTTCGGGGTCTTCCTCGATCTTGGCGCGCAGGCGCACAATGTGGTTGTCGATGGTGCGGTTGGGGGGGAATGCGTCGGAGCCCCAGATTTCGTCCAGCATCTCGTTGCGCCTTACGGTGCGGCCCGCGCGAGAGACGAGCATTTTGAGCATTTCGGCCTCGTAGTGCGTCAGCGCGGTCTTCTTCTTGCCCTTGCGCAGGACGCGGCGCTTGAAGTCCACCTCGACCCTGCCGATGGCGCAGCGCGCGACCTCCGCCGGCGCGGCCCGCCGCCGCAGGATGGCCTTGATACGCGCGACCAACTCCCTCATGCTGAACGGCTTTGTCACGTAATCGTCCGCGCCGATCTCAAGACCCACCACGATGTCAACCTCCTGCTTGCGCGCGGTCAGCATGATGATGGGCGACTCGATCCCCTTTGCGCGCAGGCGGCGGCAGACCTCCAGCCCGTCGATCTTCGGCAGCATTATGTCGAGCAGAACCAGGTCCGGCTTGGCTTTCAGCACCAGCGCCAGCCCCGCCTCGCCGTCAGCTGCCGCTTCCACCTTGTGTCCTTCCGCTTCAAGGTTGTCCTTGAGCAGCGTCCGCATCGTCGCATCGTCTTCGATAACTGCTATCTTCGCCATTCATTTCTCCAAATGCCTAACCAAAGGGGTCAGACCCCTTTGGTTAGGCATTTTGTGATGGGCAGGGTTACGGTGAAGGTGCTGCCGTAGCCCGGCTCGCTCTGCACGGTCACTTCCCCGCCGTGCGCCGTCACGATGTCCCGCGCCAGCGTCAACCCGATCCCACTGCCCGCCACCGCGCGAACCCGCTCGTCCGAGCCGCGGAAGAACCTGTCGAATATCCTGCCCGCCTCGCCGGGCGCGATGCCGATGCCGTTGTCGGAAATCTTTATCTCCGCCGCGCCCTCGCTCGCGCGCATCGAGACCGCGATGCGGCGCGGGGACTGCGAGAATTTGTGCGCGTTGTCCAGGATATTTCTGAGCGCCGTTTTCATCGCGTCGGCGTCGTGCTCCGCCGCCACCGGCCCCGCGGGCAGGTCTGACGCGAGTTCGAGGTCCTGTTCCTCGTGCCGCCGCGCGAAGTCCGCCACGGCCTCGCGCGCAGTCCCCGCAAGGTCGCCCGGCGCGATGTTATACCGCGCCGCGGACGCCCGCCCGCGAGAGAATTCCAGCAGATTGTCCAGCAGCATCGAAAGCCGTTCCGCCTCCGTCTGCAACATGCCAATGTACTTCCGCCTCCGGCCCGGCTCGTCGGACGCCGCCGAGGCCAGCGTCTCGGAAATCACGCGGATGGACGCCGCTGGCGTGCACAGTTCGTGCGAGACATTCGAGAGGAACTCCGACTTCGCGCCCTCGAGCGCGGATTGCATTCGCACGGCCCTCAGGAGCAGCAGTCCGCACAGCGCAAGCGCGCCGACGCAAATCAGCGTGAGCGCGATGGTCAGCGCGCGCTGGCGCGCCACGCGGGCGTCGAGTTCCGGCGGTTCAGGCGCGGCCAGCCGCCAGCCCGGCACAAATGCGTCGAACGGAGCGGAAGCCCATTCCTTCGTGTCAGGCGCGGAGCGCGGCGGAATCCGTCCCGCGTCGTCGCGTATCGCCGCATCGGCGGGCAGGTCCGTCAGGTCGATGGCTCCGATGTTCACGCGGAAGCCGATGGCCGCGGCCTGGCCGGCGTCGGCGGCGAGCAGGCGCATGGCCAGAAGCACCGGGTTCCCGTTGCGCCGCGCGCAGAAATTCACCACCTCGCCCGCGGGTCTCTGCCCGCGCATCTTCCAGTTGCGCACCGCCAGCGCGATGACCTCGCGCGCCTCCCCCACGCCCCGCGCCACGGCGTCAAGGCGAACCCTCGCGCGGCGCACCGCGTCGTATTCCCACGCGATCCTGGGCTGCGCCAGCGCCGCCGGGCCGAGCACCGCCCCTATCTGCGCCTCCACGTACACGACCGTCGCCGCCGGCAGCCTGAGCGACCGCTCCACGAAAATGCCGCGGTACAGGCCGAGCATTCTCGCGGCGGCCGAGTCCGAATCGCCCGCGCGCGCATCGTCCTGCGCCAACTCAAGCGTGACGCAGGTCTTCAGGTAGGACATGGCCGCATCCGGCTCCGCCTGCGATGCGGCTTCGATGGCCTCCCGGAAAAACTGCCGCGCCTGCGCACGGCCGGGGAACGCCTGCTTCAGGCCGCATAGCGCGGCCCGGTACGCTATCGCCGCCTTCACCGCGGGCCGCTCCTGCCTCTGCATTGCCGCGGCGTAGCGCTCCATCGCCGTGTTGTAGTCGCCCGCCCTCTCCGCGGTTTCCGCCGCCGCGATGTCCGCATCGCCCGACGGCACGAGCGCCTGAAAATCAAGGGAAGAGCGGTCGCCCTCCGCCATCGCCGGCAGAGGAAACGTGACGTTCCCGTCCGAATCAGTCCTGAAAAAAACGTCCACAATGGCGGGCAGCGGGTCGCCTGCGGTGAGGTCGGGAAGAGAGGGGGAGGAAATCCGGTCGAGTGCCGCGGTTTCGGCGGCGAGCATCTTCTCGCCGATGCGTCGCGCGGATGCTTCAAGGGAGCGGGCAGTCTTCTCGCGCTCGCTGTTCCGGATGGAAGCCTCCTGTCCGCCGGCCAGCGTCACGCCCAGGTAGCACGCCAGCGCCGCGGCCAGCGCCAGCGCGGCCAGAAGATAGCGGATTCCGTGTCGGGTTTTCGCGGCTGTGCCCGCCATGTCAAGCCCCCTTTTTGGAAGAGTCTTCCTTTAATATACGAGCACAGGGCGCCGGTTACAAGCAATATCCTTAAGACCATGGCGACGCAAACAAAATAACGAAAAATTAATATTCCCTTCGCCGTACCTTATTCCGCGCGTGGCATAATCAGGTTGGACTTCCCGATTATCTTTCCGCCTGGGAGGACAACCATGTATGACCGCTTTATCGCTCCGGCCGCTGAGGCCGTGCTCGTGTTCGCGGCAGTCACGTTCACGGGAGTCGTGCTGCCCGTGCTCGCACTGTCGCTCCTCGAAATCATAGCACACGCCTCCTAGAAACGCCGCCTGAAGGCCCGCTTGGAACGACCTGA
>Ga0315281_10010296_pt1 | contig 12889 bp, 12 predicted proteins | sample YL17G07_0_MG_FD_204540 | JGI IMG/M metagenome (GOLD analysis project Ga0315281, IMG submission 204540) | Sediment microbial communities from Yellowstone Lake, YNP, Wyoming, USA - YL17G07_0 | ecosystem: Environmental > Aquatic > Freshwater > Lake > Sediment | place: USA: Wyoming | collected... | reverse complement strand
GGTTGCGAGATCGCCGATTACATCGACAAGCGCGACTTCGTGGTGCAGTTGAACGCCGGGGAATTCGAGGGCGCGATCGAGGCGGTGCTGCACCAGGGCGCCTGCTCCGACACCATGGAGACGGACGGGCGCTACATGATGGAGAACAACTACCGCTACTCGGTGACGCTGCTCGATTACTGCCAGGAAGAGGAGGTGCCGATTCTTTACGCTTCGTCTGCCTCCGTCTACGGCTCGGGCAAGGTGTTCCGCGAGGAGCGCGAATGCGAGGCGCCGCTCAACATCTACGGCTATTCCAAGTTCCTGTTCGACCAGGTGGTGCGGCGGCGCCTGCACGACGCGGAAACTCAGATCGCCGGTTTTCGCTACTTCAACGTCTACGGTCCGCACGAGGCGCACAAGGGACGCATGGCCTCGGTCGCATTTCATTTCTTCAACCAGTTCCGCAGCGACAGGCGGGTCCGGTTGTTCCAGGGCTCGGACGGCTACGCCGACGGCGAGCAGCGCCGCGATTTCGTCTCGGTCGAGGATGTGGTCGAGGTCAACATGCATTTTCTCGAACGCCCGGAGCTGTCCGGAATATTCAACCTCGGCAGCGGCCGCGCGCAAAGCTTCAACGATGTCGCCGTGGCAACGATCAACGCCTGCCTGCGCGCCGAGGGCCAGGCCGCGCTCACGCTGGATGAAATGCGCGCGAAGAACATGATCGAATACATCGCCTTTCCCGACGCGCTCAAGGGCAAGTACCAGAGCTATACCGAAGCCGACGACGGCGCGCTGCGCCGCGCCGGTTACCTGGAACCGTTCCTCTCGGTGGAAGAGGGCGTGGCGCGCTATTGCGAGCAGTTGCTTAACAAATGAGCATCGAAAAGACCGCCTACCAGAGCATAGAGGACACCGTCGGCAATACGCCCCTGGTGCGCCTGAAACGCATTCCCGGTGCGGCCAACGACAGGAACGGCAACCTCATCCTGGCGAAGCTCGAGGGCGACAACCCGGCGGGCTCGGTCAAGGACCGGCCGGCGCTGTCGATGGTGGTGCGCGCCGAACGGCGCGGCACGATCAAGGCGGGCGACACGCTGATCGAGGCGACCAGCGGCAACACCGGCATCGCGCTCGCCATGGCGGCGGCGATGCGCGGCTACCGCATGGTGCTGGTCATGCCCGAGCACCTGTCGGTGGAGCGGCGCCAGACCATGCGCGCCTTCGGCGCCGAGATCGTGCTCACGCCCAAGGCGGGCGGCATGGAAGGCGCGCGCGACCTGGCCGAAAAAATGCGCGACCAGGGCAAAGGCGTGATCCTCGACCAGTTCGCCAACCCGGACAATCCGCTTGCGCATTACGAGGGCACCGGACCGGAAATCTGGCGCGACACCGGCGGCGGGATTACCCACTTCGTCTCCAGCATGGGCACCACGGGCACCATCATGGGGGTCTCGCGTTTTCTCAAGGAACAGAATCCGAAGATCCAGATCGTCGGCTGCCAGCCGACCGAAGGTTCGCAGATACCGGGCATACGCAAATGGCCCGAGGCTTACCTGCCGCGCATCTACGATGCGGCGCGCGTCGATCGCGTCGAGTCGGTGAGCCAGGCCGATGCGGAGGAGATGACGCGGCGGATGGCGCGCGAAGAGGGCATTTTTGCCGGCATTTCATCGGGCGGGGCCCTGTGCGTGGCTCTGCGCGTCGCGGAGGAAGTGAACAACGCCGTCATCGTTTCCATCGTCTGCGACCGCGGCGACCGCTATCTTTCCACCGGCGTCTTCCCGGACTAGGGATGGTGCCTGTCCTTGCGTTCGACATCGAGACCGCGCCCGACTGCGACGGCTTGAGGCGGCTGTACGACCTCGATCCCGCGCTTACCGACAAGGACGTAGCCGAGATCGCGTTTCAGCGCCGGCGCACCGCCGCAAACCACGATTTTCTGCAGTTGCACCTGCACCGCGTTATCGCCATCGCCTGCGCGCTGCGCGAAGGCGACGGTGTTCGCGTCTGGTCATTGGGTACGCCCGAGGACAGCGAAGCGGAGCTGATCCGGCGATTCTTTGACGGCATCGAAAAATACACGCCCCAGCTGGTTTCCTGGAACGGCGGCGGGTTCGATCTGCCGGTGCTGCATTACCGCAGCCTGGTGCACGGCATTTCGGCGCCACGCTACTGGGAGCAGGGCGAGGATGACCGCGAGTTCAAGTGGAATAACTACATCAGCCGCTATCACACGCGCCATCTCGACTTGATGGACCTCTTGGCGTTGTACCAGCCGCGCAACAACGTGCCGCTGGACGAAATGGCCAAGCTGATCGGTTTCCCGGGCAAGCTCGGCATGGACGGTTCCCAGGTGTGGGGCGCCTACCTCGGCGGCAAGCTGCGCGAGATTCGCGGCTACTGCGAGACTGACGCGGCCAACACCTATCTGCTCTATCTGCGCTTTCAGTTGCTGCGCGGCGTGTTCGACGCGTCGCAGTATCAGCGCGAGACTGCGCTGCTGCGCGCAACCCTGGAAAAATCGGCCGAGACGCACTGGCGCGAATTCCTGGAAGCCTGGCACTAGTCGATGGCGGTGGTGATCGAATCGCTCGATCGCGAGGGGCGCGGCATCGCCCGCGTCGAGGGCAAGGCGATTTTCATCGAGGGCGGCCTGCCCGGAGAGACGGTTTCCTATTCCTCGTACCGCCGCAAACCGACTTACGAGCAGGCGACCGCCACTGCGGTGCACGCAGCCAGCGCGGCGCGCGAGCTACCTCGCTGTCCGCATTTCGGCATCTGCGGCGGCTGCAGCATGCAGCACCTCGAGCTGCATTCGCAAGTGGCGGCGAAGCAGCGCGTGCTCGAAGACAACCTGTGGCACATCGGCAAGGTGCGCGCCGAGACCATGCTGCGCGCGATCTACGGCCAGGCCTGGGGCTACCGCCACCGGGCACGGCTGTCGGTGCGGCTGGTGCCGAAGAAAGGAGGCGTGCTGGTCGGCTTCCACGAAAGGAAGAGCAGCTTTATCGCCGACATGGACAGCTGCGAAGTCCTGCCGCGGCGCATCTCCGATCTGATCCGGCCGCTGCGCGATCTGATCGCCGGTTTGTCGATTGCGACGCGCCTGCCGCAGATCGAGCTCGCCGTCGGCGAAGAGGTCACGGTGCTGGTGCTGCGCATCCTCGATCCCCTCAGTCCGTCAGACGAGGACGTGCTGCGCAGCTTCGCCGCGCAGCACGGCATCCAGTTCTGGCGGCAAAGCGCGGGTCCGGATTCGGCGGAGCCCTTGTTTCCGCAGCAGGCGCCGCCGCTTTATTACGCCTTGCCCGAATTCGGCGTGCAGATTCATTTTCGCCCGACCGACTTCACTCAGGTCAATCACATCATCAACCGCATTCTCGTGCGCCGCGCCATGGCGCTGCTCGATCCGCGCCCGGGGGAACGCATCGCCGACCTGTTCTGCGGCCTGGGGAATTTCAGCCTGCCCATCGCCAGCCGCGGTGCCGAGGTGCTGGGCGTGGAAGGCAGCGCCGAACTGGTGCGGCGGGCCGAAGACAACGCGCGCAACAACGGGCTTGCCGGGCGCGCGCGCTTTCAGGTCGCCAATCTGTTCGACGCAGCGAGCTGCGCGCCGTTTGGCGCCAGCGACGGCTTCGACAAGCTGCTCATCGATCCGCCGCGCGACGGCGCGGTCGAAGTGGTGAAAGCGCTGGGCGAGGGCGGCCCGCGGCGCATCGTCTATGTTTCCTGTGATCCGGCGACGCTCGCGCGCGACGCCGAAGTGCTGGTGCATGTCAAAGGCTACCGCCTGGCCGCCGCCGGCGTGATCAACATGTTTCCGCACACCTCGCACGTCGAGTCGATTGCGTTGTTCGAAAGGTGACGACCCTAGGAGGTTCTTCCCGCAATAAAAAGGGCGGCCGCGGCCGCCCTTTTTCGTCGAGGCTTATCCCGGTCAGTCGTTGCTGCCGCCGAGACCCAGCAGTTGCAACAAGCTGGAGAACAGGTTGTAGATGGATATGTACAGGCTCAGCGTGGCCGAGATGTAATTGGTCTCGCCGCCGCGCACGATTGCGTTTACCTGCCACAGGATCATGAGGGAGGAGAACAGCACGAACGCGCCGATCAGCACGAGGTACAGCATCGGGCTCGCCAGGAACACGTTTGCCACGACCGCCAGCATGATGATCACCGCGCCCACGGTGAGGAAATTGCCCAGGCCGCTGAAGTCGCGTTTGGTGCTGGAGGCGACGCCGGCCATGACGAAGAACACCGCGGCCGTCCCGCCTGCCGCCATCATCACGAGTTCGGTGCCATTCTTGAAGCCGAGCACCCGGTGCAGCAGCGGTCCGAGCAGCAGGCCGAGAAACAGGGTAAAACCGAGCAGCAGCACCACGCCGAGCGCGCTCTCCTTGGTGCGTTCTATGGCATAGATCCAGCCGTAGAATATCGCCAGGACCGCGAAGAAGGACACGAACGGGCTCGTGCGCATGAAGCTCAAATCGATGTTGGTGCCGATGGCGGCGCCGATGACGGTCGGAATCAGGCTCAGCGCCAGCAGCATGTAGGTATTGCGCAGCACTTTGTGCTGTTGCAGAGCGAAATCCTGGGTCGCGCCAGGGGTGCCGGTTTGTACGGTTCTCAGTTCGGGTTGCATCGTGTTCCTCCGCTTGGTTTCAGTACGCCCGTTAGACTAGGTCAAAAGCAAAAAAGTTGCAACTGCCGCCGTAGCCCTGTCCGAAGGTTAAATCCATATTACAAAAAGGTATTTTGGGGCGAAGACGGCTAATTCAAGCCTGCGCGGAATTGCGCGAGGGCGCAGGTCTTGACGCGTGCTTGCTTTGTCCCTCCGGTCATCGCCGCTAAACCCGGCATGCCGCGTCGGTCCGCGCCCCCTTGTTTCGCCTCCGGCAGCGTTATCCCGACAATTACCTTCGTCGTATGTGTGCCAACGCGCAGAAGCTTTTCTGCGCTTGCAGTAGCCGCCGGATACGTGCAACATGGCCGCCAGGGCATGAGCGTAGCGACCATAGTGCGCAGTCTCGGGGGGAACGTCATGATCGGCAATCGAAGTTGTCCAGCGGAGACTTGGCGCGCCCGCGCAGGTCCAGTCGTTGCCGCGACGCTGCTTCTGCTCGCCCTGACGCTGCAATGTTTTGATCTGCAGGCCGAATTGCTTTTCCGAAGCGCGACCCAGATAGACGGCCAGCGGCACTGGTCGGCTCTCAAGAAGTACGCCGAACAGTCGGATACCGATTATCTGCGCGGGCTTGCAGACGGCACGCAGGTCGCGGCAGAGGAGGTGCAGGTCTTTCTCCATGGCTACATCACGCCGGCGGACGTGTACGGCGCGAAAGTAATGGAAAGCCTGCTCAGGAAGGGCAGGCAAAAGATAGCCGGCGGCATCGTCTCATTTGCGAGCAACGGCGGCGAGGTCGATGCCGCCATGGAACTGGGGCGCATCCTGCGCAAACTCGGCGTTTCCGCGGTCGTCGCGGAAGGCGATCTGTGCCTGAGTTCCTGCGTGTTTGCTTTCATGGGGGGAGACCGGCGAACCGTTTCAGGGAAGATCGGGATTCACCGGCCCTATTTTGCTTCGACACGCGAGGTGCCGGATCGCCGGCTTCATTACCGTCATTTGCAGAAGAAACTGCAGGAATTCATCGACGAACTTGATTTTCCTCCGTCGCTCTATGAAGCGGTGATGGCGGTGCCTCCGGAATCGGTGAGTATTTTGACTGGTTCCGATCTGAAGAGATTCTATTTGGAGGGCATGAGTCCTTCGACTGAAGACGAAGCGGATGCGGCATCTGCAAGGGGCCTTGGCATTTCGCTGGTGGAGTACCTTCAAAGGAAAGCAGCCGGGCGCGGCGCTGTGGCAGACGGTTCGGCGAAGCAAAAAGCCGGCGATACCGCGTCCGCAAACCCGGCGATTGGCCGCGTGGTGGATCAGGAATAGCCCGATCCGAAGGGCGCCGGCGCCGGTCGCGACGCAACCGGCACGCCATAGACTTTCTGCTCAGGCGACTCTCGCCGCCCGCCGGATAATCGTTCCCGGCCGTCATCCGGTTTTAGGGGACCCCGACACCCGGTGGTAAAATACCGCAGGTGTAATCCGTCGCGTTTCAAATCTGGAAGGTTGGCCGAGCGGTTGAAGGCACCGGTCTTGAAAACCGGCAGGGGCGCAAGTTCCTCGCGAGTTCGAATCTCGCACCTTCCGCCAGAACCAGGTCACTTGCCATGGTCGCCGCCGACCAGGCGCAAGGGATCAGGACCATTCTCAAGCTTGCGCACGATGCCCGCCTTGTCAAAATAGACCGACATAAACGAATCCCACACGCCGCTCTCCCTGAACGGATAGGACCACGATTCCAATTGAGAGGCGGAGTAGAAGTGCGTTTCACTTGGCGCGCCGATCGCCCGCAGAACCTTTTCCTTGTCCGCTTCGCCAATCTTGATGGTGGCGAACATTTGCAATGTCAGAACCTGTTCATAGGAAACAAGCTTGCCGTCTGGCCCAATCCGCGCCATTTCGGTTGTCTGCCCCATGCGGCCGTGCATGTACTCCAGCAAACGGCTCGCGCCGTCTTGATAGACGTGCGTTGGCCGGCCCAGGCGCGCAATGACTTCGGCTTCGGTTTGACCGGGCTGAAGCGGAGGCTGCAACCAAGTCGCGCATGAATTCAGGTTGGCCAAAACAAGAACCACCGCGAGAATTCGCATGAGAGGCTTCATGTGCTGCACCTGTTATCGGGAAGACGACGCCTTATTGTATTCCAACGGATGAATTGCGCTTGACGCGCGGGTGCTCGCGTTCAGAGAATTCCGGTCATTCCTGCAATCGCGCCGGCGAGGATCAGCCACACCGGGTTGAGCCTGGTGCGCAGCATCAGCACGATGGTCAGCAGCGTCAACAACGCCGTGCGCTCGCTGTGATCGGCTGATTGCGCCAGGATCCAGCCGCTGGACAGCGTCAAGCCGATCGCGATGGGGCCCAATCCGCCGCGAATCGCGCGGCCCAGGGGCGCGTCGGGGTTGCGCGCATTCAGGCGCGTGGCTCCCATGGTAAGCAGGATGGGCGGACCGACGATCGCCAGCGTCGCGACGATCGCACCTGCCCAGCCGGCAAGCTGCCAGCCAACCAGCGTCACGAACATCATATTCGGGCCGGGCGCGGCCTGAGCAAGCGCGTAGGCATCGGCGAACTGCTTGGGGCTCAACCAATGGTTGGCCTCGACCACATAGCGCTGCATGTCCGGCAGGATCGAGCTGACGCCGCCGATCGCCATCAACGAAAGCAGCGCGAAGTGCAGGCCCAGGGCAGGCAGGTCGACGCGGTCCATCAGTCCCGCTCGCGCCAGGCCGCAGCGATGGCGAACGGCGCCAGTCCGCCAACGACGGCGAGCAACGGCCAGCGCAGCGCGCCTACGCCTACCAGCGAAAGGGCGGCGAACAGCCAGGATCGCGAGTGCCGCTTCAGGGTGGAGGTCATTTTCAGTCCGGTGGCCAGCACCAGGCCCGCCGCCACCGCCGACATACCTGACAGCGCCTGTTGCACCAGCGGCAGTGCGCCGTAGGCCTGGTAGGCGAGACCGGCGGCGATCATGAGCAGGAAAGGGCCAGCCACCAATCCGGTGAAGGCTGCCGCCGCACCGGCGTACCCGGAGAAGCGGTAGCCGATCATCACTGCCATGTTGCCGATGTTCGGCCCCGGCAGGAGCTGCCCGAGCGCAAGCGTGTCCACGAATTCGCGCTGCGTGAGCCAGCCTTTGCGCTCGACCAGGGTGCGGTGAGCCCAGGGCAGCACGCCTCCGAAACCGGACATCGCCAGCTGCGAAAATGCGAGGAACAGCGCGAGCGGGCCGATTTTCGGCGCGTCGGTATCGCGCGTGTTATCGATGGGTGGCTGCGGCGGGGGCATGGGCGGGTCCGTAGTGAATGCGATGCGCCCGCATTATCGCAGCCCGCAGGTCTCGAGCCAACTCAAGCCCGAGCACCGGTGCATGCGTCATCGGCGCGGTCGATATAGGGTAATTACCTATACCCCTGGGTCAGGGCCGCGCCCATACTCAAAAGAGCCCGATCATTTGCGTCGCGGCGTATTCCTCAAGGCAGCTCATGTTCAACTGGCTCAAGATATTTCTGACGCACTACGTGCTTTACGGCGCTCTGCTCCTGCTTCTGTGCCTGGGCATTTTCCCATTCGTCATTCTTTACTCCAGTTCCATGTCGATTGCAGAACTGTTGGATCGGTTTTCCAAGGGGAAAAAGCTCGCGGAAAAACTCGATAAATTTTGGACTGTGATTGGGAAGCCCTACGACTACCTAGTCAAGACAGTGGGGTAGCAAAACCGGAGTCTCGCAGTAAGCTTAAGAGCAGGGCATAATAGCGCGGTCCACCTGCGACTCGCGCGACGATGAACCCGCCCACAACCCGCATCGACCCCCAGTCCGAAGTCTTTCAACAGCAGCGCAGTGCCATGCTCCTGCTGATCGAGCAACTGCGCGCCTTGGAGAGCCGCGCCGCTGCCGTTTCGGCGGCATCGAAACCGGCCTTCGACAAGCGCAGCGCCCTGTTGCCGCGCGAGCGGCTGGCGCAGCTGCTCGATCCGGGCGCGCCGTTCCTGGAACTCGCGACCCTGGCCGGATACTGCACCGACGACGCTGATCCGGAGAGCAGCATTCCCGGCGCCGCGGTGCTCGCGGGCATCGGCGTCATTTCCGGCATGCGCTGCATGGTCGTCGCCAACGATTCCGGCATCGGCGCCGGCGCCCTGAGCGCGCTCGGCGGGCGCAAGGTCATGCGCTGCCAGGAAATCGCGCTCGAGAACAAGCTGCCGTTTGTCCAACTGGTCGAAAGCGGCGGCGCCAATCTCTTGACCTATAAGGTCGAACGCTTCATCGCAGGCGGCGGCCTGTTCTACAATCTCGCGCGCCTGTCGGCAGCCGGACTGCCGGTGATCGCGGTGGTGCACGGCTCCTCAACCGCGGGCGGCGCCTACCTGCCCGGACTGTCCGATTACGTCATCATGGTACGCGGCCGCGCCAAGGCATTCCTGGCCGGTCCACCCTTGCTCAAGGCGGCGACCGGCGAAATCGCCACCGACGAGGATTTGGGCGGAGCCGATATGCATGCGCGCGTTTCCGGTCTGGCCGAGTTCGTCGCCGAGGACGACGCCGACGCCATCCGCATCGCGCGCGATCTGCTCGCCAGTCTCAAGTGGGAACGGATCGGCGCGCCGGCGCCGGCTGCGCGGCCGCCGAGACTGGATGCGGACGAGATCGCCGGGCTGATGCCGCTTTCCATGCGCAAGCCCGTGGATATGCGCGAAGTCATCTGGCGCATCGTCGATGATTCGGAGTTCCTCGATTTCAAGCCGCTCTATGGCAGGTTCACCGTGTGCGGCCTCGCCGCGATCGAGGGACACAAGGTCGGTTTCATCAGCAACAACGGCCCGCTTGATCCGGCCGGATCGACCAAGGCGACGCAATTCATCCAGCTGTGCTGCCAGGCGCAAACGCCGCTCATCTATTTGCAGAACACCACTGGGTACATGGTCGGCACCAAGTCCGAGGCGGCGGGCATGATCAAGCACGGCTCGAAAATGATCCAGGCGGTATCCAACGCGACCGTGCCCCAGATCACCATCATGTGCGGCGCGTCCTTCGGCGCGGGCAACTACGGCATGTGCGGGCGCGCGTTCAATCCGCGCTTCGTGTTCAGCTGGCCCAACGCCCAGACTGCGGTGATGGGGCCGGAGCAGGCCGCCAAAACCATGGCGATCGTGGCCGAGGGGACGGCGGCGCGCAAGGGCAGGCCGGTGGATCCGGCGGTCGTGGACAAGATGCAGCAGGACATCATCGCCAATTTCGAGAGCCAGATGAGCGCCTTCTATACGAGCGGGCAGCTACTCGACGACGGCGTGATCGATCCGCGCGATACCCGAAGGGTACTGGCTTTGGCATTGGACATTTGCGCCGAAGCAGAGGCGCGCCGCGTGCGTACCATCCAGTTCGGCGTCGCGCGCCCATAGAAACCGGTAAAGGAACAGGTCATGCTATACACCCACGAACACGAAGAGCTGCAGCGGCAACTGAAGAAATTCATCGACGCCGAGATCAACCCGCACGTCGACGAATGGGAGGAAGCTGAGATCTTCCCGGCGCACGAAGTATTCAAGAAGATGGGGCAGCTCGGTTTTCTCGGCGTGTGCAAGCCGGTGGAATATGGCGGGCAGGCGCTGGACTATTCCTATTCGATCGCGATGGCCGAAGCGCTGGGTCACATCCACTGCGGCGGCATTCCGATGGCGATCGGCGTGCAGACCGACATGGCGACGCCGGCGCTGGCGCGCTTCGGCTCGGACGCGTTGCGCCGCGAATTCCTCGCGCCTTCGATCGCCGGGGATTTCGTCGCCTGCCTGGGCGTGTCCGAAGTCGGCGCGGGTTCGGATGTCGCCTCGATCAAGACGACCGCGCGCAAGGATGGCGACGATTACATCATCAACGGCGGCAAGATGTGGACCACCAACGGCACCCAGGCCGACTGGATGTGCCTCCTGGCCAACACCAGCCAGGGCGCGGCGCACAAGAACAAGTCGCTCATTTGCGTGCCGATGAAGGCGAAGGGCGTGAGCGTCGCGCGCAAGTTGAAGAAGCTCGGCATGTGGTCCTCCGACACCGCGCAGATTTTTCTCGACGACGTGCGCGTGCCGCAGAGCTACCGCATCGGCGAGGAGGGCATGGGTTTCACCTACCAGATGCTGCAGTTCCAGGAAGAGCGGCTGTGGGCCGCGGCGCGCAGCATGTCCATGGGCAGATTGATCGACGAAACGGCGAACTATGCGCGCGAACGGATGGCGTTCGGCAAATCGATTCTCGACAACCAGTATGTGCACTTCAAACTCGCCGAGATGAAGACGGAAATCGAATGTCTGCGCGCCCTGGTGCATCGCGCGACGGAAATGTACGTGGCCGGACAGGACGTGACCGAGCTCGCGTCCATGGCGAAGCTGAAAGCGGGGCGGCTCGCGCGCCAGGTGCCCGACACCTGCCTGCAGTTCTGGGGCGGCATGGGCTATATGTGGGAAAACCCGATCGGCCGCGCCTACCGCGACGCGCGCCTGTCTTCCATCGGCGGCGGCGCCGACGAGATCATGCTCGGCATTATCTCCAAGTACATGGGCATCGCGCCAAGAAAGGAATAGGCCATGTCGAAAGTGCGCACGCTTCGCCAGGGCGGCTTTCTGTTTCTGACCCTGGACGATGCCGCCACGCGCAACGCGCTCAGCCCGGAGATGGTGGAGGAACTGCGCGCGGCGGTCGAGGCGGCCGCGCTGGACGATACGCTGCGCGCGGTGGTGCTGCGCGGCGCCAATGGTTTATTTTGCGCCGGCGGCAGCATGGGCAGTTTCCAGAAGAGCCAGCAGAGCGCCGCGACAGCGGGGGAGACCGACCCGATCGCCGCGCACAATCGGACTTTCGGCGAATTCATGATCGCGCTCGCGCGCCTGCCCAAAGTGGTGGTGGCCGTGGTCGAGGGCGCAGCCATGGGCGGCGGCTTCGGCCTCGCCTGCGCCGCCGACATTGCGCTTGCGCGCGCAGACGCGAAATTCGCGCTCAGCGAAACCACGCTCGGCCTGGTGCCGGCGCAGATTGCGCCGTTTGTGGTCGCGCGCATCGGCCAGGCGCGGGCGCGCCGGCTGGCGCTCGCGGGCGAGCGCATCGACGGCATAGAGGCTCTGCGCATCGGTCTGGTGGATTTCGTTGCCGAGGATGCGACTGCCCTGGAAGTCAGGCTGCTGGCCGTTCTTCAGGGCATTGCCCGCTGTGCGCCGGGCGCCAATGCCGCGACCAAGGCATTGTTTCAGGACTGCGCCGACGTGGAACTCGGACCCATCCTCGATCGCGCCGCGCGCGCGTTTGCGCGCCAGATGCGCGGCGAGGGCGCGGAAGGCGTGGTCGCGTTCCGCGACAAGCGCGACGCCGCGTGGGTTGAAAAAATCGAGCAGTTGCCCAAACCATGACTGAGAAAATCGTTCGCATCGGCGGCGCCTCGGGTTTCTGGGGCGACAGCTCGGTTGCCTGCGCGCAGCTCGTGCGCCGCGGGCAAGTCGACTATCTGGTGTTCGATTACCTCGCCGAACTCACCATGTCGATACTGTCGGTCATGCGCGCAAAATCGCCCGATGCGGGTTACGCCACCGATTTCGTCGACGTGGCGATGAAAAGCGTGATTCGCGACATAGCGGCGAAAGGCGTCAAGGTGGTGAGCAACGCCGGCGGCGTGAATCCCGCCGGCTGCGCTGCGGCGCTCAGCAAGCTCGCCGAGGAAGCTGGAGTGAAGCTCAACATCGCCATCGTCGAGGGCGACGACGTGCTGCCGCGCCTGGCGGAATTGCGCGCAGCCGGGGTGCGCGAAATGTACTCGGGCGCCGAGTTGCCGCCAAAGATATTGTCCGCCAATGCTTATCTGGGCGCGATTCCGATCGCGCGCGCGCTCGCCGCCGGCGCCGACGTCGTGATCACCGGGCGCTGCGTCGACAGCGCGGTGGCGCTCGGGCTGCTGCTGCACGAATTCGGCTGGCGCGAAGACGATTACAACCTGCTCGCCGCGGGCAGCCTCGCCGGTCATATCATCGAGTGCGGTTGCCAGGCGACGGGCGGCCTGTTCACCGACTGGGAGCAGGTGCCGCGCTGGGAGGACATCGGCTATCCGATCCTGGAATGCCATGCGGACGGCACATTCGTCGTCACCAAGGCCCCGGGCACGGGCGGCCTGGTGAGCCGCGCGGAAGTGGCCGAACAGATGCTCTACGAAATGGGCGATCCGGGCGCCTACGTCCTGCCGGACGTGGTGTGCGATTTCAGCGGCGTCGACATCGTCGAGCTGGCGCCGGACCGGGTGCGGGTGAGCGGGGCG
>Ga0315281_10010295_pt1 | contig 12891 bp, 8 predicted proteins | sample YL17G07_0_MG_FD_204540 | JGI IMG/M metagenome (GOLD analysis project Ga0315281, IMG submission 204540) | Sediment microbial communities from Yellowstone Lake, YNP, Wyoming, USA - YL17G07_0 | ecosystem: Environmental > Aquatic > Freshwater > Lake > Sediment | place: USA: Wyoming | collected... | reverse complement strand
TCCCACAGCGGGTTGTACTCGTACGCGTACCCGTGGGGCCACCGGTTGACGGTCATCGCATCAATGTCCCGCGCGGGATCGAACCCACCGCCGCCCAGTATCCGCGCGAGCTGGTCGCGGATCTTCAACTCGAACGTCGCGAACGTCGTCGTCAACAGATCCACGTGGCCGGCGCGATGCTGGTCGCGCGAGGGCAGCCCGGGCTTGCACGGCGTCCGCGTCATGCGCACCAGGATCGGATCGTCGGACGACTTCGGCGTCGGGTCGTAACCGCCGATGACGGTCGGCGTTTCGAGGCGAGCGCCCGTGTGGTACATCCCAGGCGCCGACGCGCCGTTGATGCCCAGCTTCTTGAAGGCGTTCCAGTTTTTCAGCGCGACACTCGTATAGACCAGCGGCACCTTCACGCCGTACTTCAGGGCCTCCTTCTGCGTGTCGGGAAGGTCGGGGCACAGTGCCGGAATCATCGAATTCCAGCACGCGAGAACCACCGCCTTCGCGCGCACGGTGTAGACCTTCTTGTCGCGGCCGTACGCGACCTCGACCTCTTTCGCCGACGCCCGGTCGCCGATGTGCCGCACACGCGCGGCCGTGCTGTTGAGGCGGATCCGCACCGGAGAGTCGGGCTGGTCGAGCTTGGAGTAGTCCGCCTTCGCCAGCACGCTTTCTTGAGCCGTCCGGCCTGGCAACGCGGCGGGAATCAATGCGCGAACAAGTAGCCGGGCCACGGAGGCGTTGCCGTCGGGGAAATGGAAGTTGTACGCGGGCTTCGGCGTCCCATCGCCTTTTGCCGTGTAGCTCATGCGGCCGTTCGCGACGGGATCGAGTGCCATCCCCGCGAAACCGGGATAGTTGTAGGCCCAGCACTCGAGCGCGCCGACCGCGTCGATGCCGATGCCGTACAGTCCGTGCGTGCGTGCTTGATAGAACGGCACGACGTCAGGGTGCACCTTGACCACGTCGAGGAGAAAACTCTTGTAGCTCATTCTCGAGAGGCGATCTTTCTTCTCGATCGACGAGAGGCCCGGCATGTAGTCGACCTTGTCTGTCTCGAGCCGCGCGATGTCCTTCTGCGCCTGCGCTGACAGCGGCGTCCTCGCGAGAAACTCCGGCCACATCGCCTGGGCAGCCCCGCCACGCCCGCGACCGCCTCCAGGCGTTCCGACGACGAGCCGATCGGCACCGAACGTTTCCTTGTCGAAGAAGGTGGAGCCCTGCAGTCCCTGATACACGGATCGATCCGCGGCCTTGCCGGCTTCCGCTGTCAACGCCGGCACGTCGATGCCGATCCCGGTCATGAGGCCGAGCGCTTCGGGGCTGTACGTGAACGGTGATTCGATGCCGGCGGTCCCGCCGTTGGCGATCCACAGACGTCCGCCCGGACGAAACTCGTTGCGCTTCGCATGGCCACCGAAATCGTCGTGGTTGTCGAGGATCAGAATCCGTGCGGACTTGCCGACCCGCGCGCGATAGAAGTGCGCGGCGGCGAGCCCGCTGATCCCCCCGCCAACGACGATGAGGTCGTACGTTTCGTTGGTGTTGATCGGGCGGCCGGCGCTCGCCCAGAACCTGCCGTCCCGCAGCGCGTGCGCGACGTCATTCGAACCGTCATGACTACCGCGCATGCCGGTGAGGGCTGACGGGTTATAGCCGGGCGCGTCCTGCGCAAACTGCGCTGCGTCCGCCGACCACTCGAGGCCCGGGATCCATTGGCTCGCCAGCGCGCCGCCAATCCCTACGGCAACGCCGTTCAGGAAATCGCGTCGCGCAATGGGACGGTCCATTCCCAGCTCACGATCGCGCGCCGGATTCTGTTCGTCATCGTGACCACTCATCAACGTGCCTCCTAGCGCCGATAGACCACGTTCCCGTCGAAGACCGTCACGTCGACCACGACGTCGGTGGGTTTCGCCAGCGGCTGCGCGATGATATCGCGGGACAGCACGACCACGTCGGCCAGCATGCCGGGCGCGAGCGTGCCTTTTCTTTGTTCGTCGAACGACGCATACGCCGGCCATGCCGTGTAGCCGTCGATGGCCTGCGCGATTGGCAGTTTCTGATCCCGCATTCCCGTCGGCGTCACCCGCGTGGTCACCACCCAGATGCCCTGGAGCGGATCGAGCGGCGCCACCGCCCAGTCGCTGCCGAACGTCACCCGGCCGCCGGCGTCGCGAATGCTCTTCCAGTTCCAGGCGCGCGAGGCGCGCTCGGGTCCCAGGTTGTCGGGCCACGGCCCCGACGGCTTGAGCATGTTCATGTCGCCGAGCACCACGTGCATCGGCTGCTGCGATGCGATCACCCCGAGCTTGCCGAACCGCGGTATGTCGGCCGCATCGATGGTTTCGATGTGCTCGATGCGATGCCGTCGCCCGCGTGGCGGCGCGGGATTCGCGGCAATGGCCCGCTCGAAGGCATCCAGCGTCATCCGAATCGTGCGGTCGCCGATCGCGTGAACTTCAATCTGCCAGCCGCGCTTGTCCATCATCGCGATGATGCGATTGAGCTCGGCGGCGGTGTAGTTGGGAGTGCCGGAAATCGCCACGCCGGCGTACGGCGCGAGCATCCCCGCCGTTCGGCTTTCGATGACGCCGTCCGCCACGATCTTGACGATGCCGGTGCGGAAGACCGGATCGTCTCCGTAGAGCGTGCGGACCGCGTCGAAGCGATCGGCGTCGGCTTCGCTGAAGCCAGGCGAGATCGAAAGCGCGGAATACGTCCGGACCTTGAGGTCGCCTGCCTTCTGGGCGTCCGCATAGAGTGTGAGCTCTTCGGCGTTGCCGCTCGCGTTCTGGATGCTGGTCACCCCGAGGCGGTTCGCCTCGGCCACGGCCGCGCGAAGCGCGCTCCGCCGGTCCTCGTCCGTCGGGCGCGGCATCACGCGATTCAGCAGCGCCTGGGCCGATTCCTTCAGGACGCCCGTCGGCTCACCGGTCTTCGGATCCTTCACGATGATGCCGTTGACCGGATCGGGCGTGGCCCCGGTGATTCCGGCCACCTGCAGCGCCTTCGAGTTGACCCATGTCGTGTGCGCGTCGTACGCGACCATGACGGCCGGACGGTCGGGCACGACCTCGTTGAGCTGCTCCTTGGTCGGTAGCCCGCCGGGAAACGCCGAGTAGAGCCAGCCACGGCCGCGCACCCATGGCTCGTCGGGTTTGGCCTGCGCGAACAGGCGAATCTTGTCCTGCGCCTCCCGCAGCGTTGGCACGCCAGCCAGATTCACATCGCGCAGCCCGAGCCCGCCGCCCAGGAAATGGACGTGCGAGTCGTTGAAGCCCGCCACGACGGAACGGCCGCGCGCGTCGATCACTTCCGTCCGCGGACCTCGAAGCCGCTCGAGGTCCTGCGATCGCCCCACGCCGACGATGGTGTGGCCACGGCTGGCGATCGCCTCGTGTACAGCGCCGGCCGAGTAGACCTTGCCGTTGAGGATCAGCAGGTCGGCGGGCGCGGCATCCGCCCCGCGCTGCGCGGCCAGACGAAGCGAGAGTAAGGTCGCACCAGCTATGACGATCAGCAAGACTGCCGAGCGCCAAGGCCAGGTTCGTGTGCGTCGCGTTGCCGTCATCTGCAACCCCCTATCTCCCGGGTTTCGAAACTCGTGGCGCGTCTCCACTGATTCGGGACTGCCTTGTGTTGTGGCGCAGCGCTTTAGCGCTGCGAACACGCGCCTCGCAGGGCTGAAGCCCTGCGCCACATTGGTGCTGATTCACTTTAGACCGGCCACCAGCGGCGCGCCGCGCTGCGCGCGTTTGAACAGGTACCACCCCACAGCCGTCGGGCCCACCACGCCCACGACCATCTTCACCTCGAACATCATGACGCTCGTCACGTCCGCCGTCGGCAGAAATGACGCACACAGACCAATCACGGTTGTGACAAGACCGATCACGCCCGCGAACCTGGCGCCGATGCCAACGCCGCTCGTTTTCGTGAGCGCGAGAAACAGGTACACGAAGGGAATGAGCTGAATAACGACCGCCGCCTTCAGCAGCACCTGATAGGCCTCGGCGACACTCGACCCGACGAGCGATGTCGCCGTGAAGATCGCCGCAAGAACCGCGCACGTCGTCAACGCCACGTGCGGCGAGTGCCAGCGCGGATGCAGACGCCCCAGGGCCGCGGGCAGTGCGCTCGTCAAACCGGCGACGAACGGAATCCGCGAGGATCCCGCAAACCACGCCGATGCCGCGCCGCCGGTCGCAAGCGCCATGACGATCGCGAGCGGCACGACGATCCAGCCCACGTTCGCAGCCCTGGCCCCGACGCCGACGGCCTGCATGACACCCTGAATCACGCCGAGCTGATTGACGGGCACCAGCATCAGCACGGCACCGGTGACGAGCACATACGACAGAATCGAGACGAGGCCGGCGATCGCAATGGCGGGACCCAGATCGCGCGCCGGGTCGCGAATCTCGTCCCCCATCGTCGACGCGAGCTCGATGCCGACCAGCGCGTTGCACATCACGGCGAAGCTGGTCGTCATCTCCCAGCTCATCCCGGTCGCGGCCTGCGCCTGCACGCTGGCGCCGCTCATCCACACGGCCGCCGCCGCCAGGAGCACGAGCGCCACGCTGAGAAACGCGCTGAGACCGCCGATGTTCTGAATCCACTTCCCCACCGACAGGCCGCGGATGTTCGCCACCGCGATCAGCGCGAGCCAGCCGAACGCCACCAGCGCCACGAACAACTTCTGGTTGACCAGCGCCGCCGCGCCGGCCTCTCCGCCGGCAAACGCGAGGATGCCCGCCATGTAGACGAGGAGCACCGGCACATAGAACAGATTATTGGTCCAGTAGCACCAGCCGGACAGAAAACCGTGCGCCTCGCCGAACTCTTTGCGGGTCCAGAGGTAAATGCCGCCCTCGCCCGGATACCTTCGGCTCAGCGTGAGCACCGCGATCGCTTCGGGCACGAAGAAGGCGACGAACGCCAGCATCCAGAGGAGCATCGACGCCCGCCCGTACACCGCGACGGCCGGGACGTTGTTGATGTTGACGATCGCCACCACTTTCAGGAGGACGAGGTCCCGGCGACCCAGCGTGCGCGGTATCCATGTGGACGGCGTGTCGCTCATGCGGCTACCGTTCGAACGCGACGCGTCCGGCCATCAGCGTCATGTCGACGCGCAGATCGCGCAGCGTCTGGGGCGCGCACGTCAGCGGGTTGGCCGAGAGCACGGCCAGATCGGCCCACTTCCCCGGCTCGATGCTGCCGCGCGTGGCGTCATCGCCGGTCGCGATCGCTCCCCCCATCGTGTAGCCGTACAAGGCTTCTTTCACCGTGATCGCCTGTTCGGGGGCAATCGGGAAGCCTTCGTTGTCGAGTCGAGTCACGGCCGCCATCATCCCGACGAGCGGGTTGTCGTCTTCGACCACGGGTGCGTCCGAGGAGAGCGCGACCGAGAGGCCGGCGTCGAGCATGGCGCGAACCGGGTAGGTGCGTGGCAGAAGAGAGTCGGGGAGGTAGTTGCGGAAGTTGCGCCCGAGGCTGTGAATGAAAATCGTCTGCGGTGCCGCGATCACGCCGAGCCTGAAGGCCCGCGCAAGCTGCGCCGCGTCGGGCAACCCGAAATGCTCGATGCGATGGCGGTAGCCTTTCGGATGACGCCCGAGGCTCTCGTAGATGTTCAGCACCTGATCGATCGCGACGTCGCCGATGGCGTGGATCGCAATCCGCCAGCCGGCGTCGTGGCTCTCACGGCACAGCGAGCGCAGTTCGGCTTCGTCGAAGCGCAGCACGCCCTGTTGATCGGTATGCCGGTACGGGACGCTGAGCGCCGCGGTGGCGCCACTCAGTCCGCCGTCGGCGAGGAACTTGACGGTGTCCACACGCAGCATGGGCGACACACGCTGCTCGGGCAGCGGTAGCGGATCACGAACACCGTCGACCCGCCGGAACGGCATCACATTCACCCGCGACGGCAGGCCGTCTCTTGCGTCCAGATCGCGGTACACGTCGAGCAGGGCCGGGGACACGCCGCAGTCGGCCGAGGAGGTGATCCCGAGTGACAACTGATGCCGTAGCGCGGCCGCGATCATCGCCTCGTAGTCGGCTGAAGTCGGCGGCGGCATCACCTTGTTGATCAGCCCCATGGCCGTCTCGTGCAACAGGCCGGTCAGCTGCCCCTGTTCGTCCCGCTCGACGCTGCCGCCAACCGGCGCCGGCGTGTCGGGGCCGATGCCCGCACGCTGCAGCGCAAAACTGTTCACGGCGTAGATGTGTCCGCACGTGCGTGTGAGGACGACGGGGCGGTCCGGGCACGCGGCGTCGAGATCGGCCAGCGTCGGCGGCCGTCCTTCTTCGAACAGCGCTTCGTTGTAACCTCGACCGAGCAGCCAGGAACCGTTCGGGAGCGCCGCACCGAAGGCGCGCACGCGGTCGCGCACGTCCCTGACGCTTCGCGTGCTCCGCAGGTCGAGCATGGTGGTCAGGAGATGGCCGATCTTCCAGATGTGCGCGTGTGCATCGTGGAATCCCGGCACGAGCGTTCGTCCGGCCAGATCGATTCTGCGCGTCGCCGGACCCGCACATTGCAGAACATCCGAGGTCGATCCGACACGCGCGACGCGTCCGTCGCGCACACCGACGGCGTCGGCGACACTCGTGTTCGCCTGCGTCAGCACGTTGCCGTTGTACAGAACCAGATCGAGCATCAGTATTGCCAGCTCCCGAAGACTGTACGCGCCACAGAGTCACGGAGCCACGGAGAAAATGCGTTACTGACCACGCGGGTGGCGCTGCGTGGCTACGGCGTCGATTCAGAGCGCGTGCAGACGAGGCGACGGCGTCGCGATGCGACGCGCGGAGCCGGACTCGGGCCGATACGCGAACCCAGGAACCGTGCCGGCGGGTTCGGGTATCGGTCCGATCCGGCCCCGCCAGCCGGCCTGCGGCCAGGCCGGCCGTCGCCCCAAAACACGCGCCTCCGTGGCTCGGTGCCTCCGTGGCCGTACCGTGTTCTTCGTGGCCCGCAGACGTCCCGACACGCCGGGCCGAGCTGTCAAACCGCCTTCGTCTTTCCGACCGCGACGCTCTCGATCGCGCGTCCCAGCACGCTCAACCCCTCGCGCAGCACGTCTTCGGGCATGACGAGCGGCGGCAGCAGGCGGATGCAGTTGCTGAACAGGCCCGCTCGCATCACGATCACGCCGTGTGCCACGGCGTGGCGGACCACCGCGAGGGTGTCCTCGGGTGCCGCTGGTGTCTTCGTCGCTCGATCCTTCACGAACTCGACCAGCATCATCGGACCGAGACCGCGAACATCGCCGACGAACGGGAACTGCGTCTTCCAGCCGTTCATGACCTCGCGCATCACATCGCCGAGGCGTCGCGCATGCGCGAGAAACTCCGGCTGGCGGATGATGTTCACGGCCGCGAGCGCGGCGGCGCAGGCGACCGGGCTGCCGCCGTACGTGCCGCCCACGCCGCCGAGATGGGCGGAATCCATGATCTCGGCGCGGCCCGTGACGGCGCCGATCGGCATCCCCGCGCCAAGCGACTTCGCGCTCACGATGATGTCCGGAACGATGTTGTAGTGCTCAACGGCGAACAGCCGGCCGGTGCGACCCATGCCGCATTGCACCTCGTCGGCGATCATGACGATGCCGTGCTGGTGGCACAGCTCACGAATGCGTTGCAGAAAGCGCGGCGGCACCGGGATGAACCCCGCTTCACCCTGGACCGGCTCGATGATCATCGCGGCCACGGCCGACGGATCGACCTGCGCAATCAGCGCGTGTTCGAGCTGTCGAATGCCGAACTCGACATACTGATCCTCGGTCATCCCGACCGGCGTGCGGTACACATCGGGGATGGGCAGCCGGACGATCTCCGGCGCGAACGGGCCGAAACCGTTCTTGAACAGCCCGTACTTGCTGGTGAGGCTCAAGGTCAGCAGGGTCCGACCGTGGTATCCGCCTTCGAAGCAGATGATCGACGGCCGGCCCGTGTACTTGCGCGACAGGCTGACGGCGTTCTCGACGCTCTCGGCGCCGCTGTTGGCGAAGAGGGTTTTCTTGGTGAACGAACCCGGCGTGATCTCGTTGAGCAGTTCGGCCAGTTGGACGTAGGGCTCGTACGTCGTGACCAGCGCACACGTATGGACATATTTCTGCGCCTGCTCGGTGATCGCCTTCACAACCTGCGCCGGCGCATGTCCGACGGCCAGCATGCCGATGCCGCCGGCGAAGTCGATGAGCGTATTGCCATCGACGTCGAGGACCAGCGAGCCCTCCGCGCGATCGACGACGACGTCCGTGGCGCGACCGAGGCCAGCGGGGACCGCCGCCTGCCTCCGGGCGATCAGATCGCGGGCGCGCGGCCCGGGAATCTCCGTGTTGATTCGAATGTACGACATGGCATGTTTCCGTGACGCGCCGGGCACGTCAGCATCGGCATCGAGCGCGATCAACACACTGTAGTTGTCGCTGACCGGATCGTTCAGGTAGTTCGCGAGCAGCGCGCGCGGCCGGAACCCCACGCCCAACTGCATCGACAGCGTCGGATCCTTGATGCGTCCCTCGACGACACCCTGGTAGTACTCCCCGGCGGGCATACGGTCTTTGACTTTTCCGTAGCCCGAGATCATCCCCGCCGTCACCTGCCCCTGGAGACCGAGCCGCCACACCGCCTCCTGGCGGGCGGCATACAACGCCGTGGCGATGCCCCTCCCCCGATAGGCGGGATGCACACCGACGTCGGCGCCGTAGAGCCAGTCTCCGTCCGGTTCGTGCGAGGTAAGCCATCCGCCCTGGATGATGTCCGCGAAGGTGTGTTCGATATCGTCGAAATCGAAGTGCAGCCGCAGCGTCGACGTCGCACCAACGACCGTGTCACCGTCAAGCGCGACGAACTGACCGTCGGGGAACAGCTCCACGTGCCTGCGATAGTGGGCCGCCTTGAAACGCTCGGCATCGTCCAGCGTCGGGAAGCACACGCGCTGCAGCTCCTCGAGTTGAACGGCGTGCTCGGGCCTCGTCTGCATGACCACGAGACCGCCAGGAAGCCGCCGGTAGTACCACATCACTTGAAAATACTCTTCGGCACCTTCACGTGGACGCCGACGTTCGGCTTGTCCACGAGCTGGGTGACGGCGACGTTGCCGGCGATGCTGACGAGCTGATACGCCTGGTGCTTCGTCAGCTTTCGCGTCGCCGACAGAAAATCCACCATCTCCTGAATCGCCATCGTCGTCGCCTTGGCGAGGTCGGGGTCGGAGGCGATGCTGATGTAGTCGGTGGCCGTCTCGGCGCGCGGCCAGACGAGCGTCATGCCTTTGCGAACGGTCAGCTGAATCCGCCCCCGCAGCGACGTTTCGATCGCCGTCTGATCCACTTCGCCGTCGCCCTGCGCGGCGTGGCCGTCGCCGATCTCGAACAGCGCGCCCGGCACAAATACCGGGATGTACAGCGTGCTGCCGGCGACCAGTTCCTTGTTGTCCATGTTGCCCGCGTGCTTGCCAGGCGGGTTGCTGCTGACGCGTCCGAGGTCGGGCGCCGGCGCCACGCCCATGCTGCCGTAGAACGGGCGAAGCGGGATCACGATCCCCGGCGCGAACTCGGCGGTCATGTTCACGCGATCGAGACTGATGATCTTCGACGGCACGCCGCGCTCGCAGTTCTCCGGCACGAACCCGCTGCAGCCGTTGTAGCCGTAGTCGATCGGCAGGTCGATCGAGAGAATCTTCACTTCGAGCGCGTCGCCCGGCTCGGCGCCGTCCACATACACCGGGCCGGTCAGGATGTGGCCGCCGGGACCGCGGCGATCGCCGGTGACTTCGGTGGTGATCGACTTCAGCGACGCCTGGATCTTGTCGTCCGGCACGCCCGCGCGCGCCAGGCCGGCGGGGTTATTGGTGAGCAGTGTGTCCACGTCGATGATGTCGCCCGACGCGATGCGCAGCGCCGGCTTGGCCTCGGACCAGTAATACCCGACGGCGACCGTGTTCGGCGTGGCCTCGAGCCGGTGCGTGGTCGGCGTCCGCGTCTGGCCAGCCATCGCCGCGGTGAGCGCGACGAGGCCGAAGCACGAAACAACGAGGGCGAATTTCTTCATGACGAAGCACACGCTACCACGGCGTCCGGAATGCTGTATTACTTGCCGGGCACCGGCTTGGAGAACAGCGCTTCATCGATCCGCGTGTTGTGCTCCACTTTCGTGATGACGATTGTGGAGTTCTGAACCGCAGATGTGGACTTGACCAGGAATGGGATCTTGAGGCCGTCGACGTCACGATAGTCGAGGAGATCGGTTGTCTGCTCGAACTCTCCAACCTGCGGGACCTCGACCTTCAGCATCACTCTGATGGCAAGGAAGGACTCCGCATCAACATACTGACGCACGACCGACCCGCTCTTGGGTGTGAGGATCAGCACGTACGCGTCGCGGGCACCGACCTTCTCCTTCCCGCCGAGTTCAACGGTCGCTCCCCTCTCCTTGTAACTCAGGAGCGGGCTGGGGAACGAGCCGTTCTTCATGTTCTCCAGCTGGTTGCCCGTGATGTCGCGGTTGCCTTGCAGGTTGTCGAGTATGTAGCCGGCCGTTCCGTTGAATCGCTGGTCGACGACCATCTGGCCCGCTCCAAGAGACGACAAGTCGAGCGTGATCACCGTCCGCGACTTGTTCCGCTCCTGATTCATGATCTCGACCGGGCCGGAGACATCACCGCCCGGTGTCGACAGGGTGATGGTTCCGGTCATCGTTCTGGATGTCAGCTTCCCGAGGGCCGCGCGTCCTCCGATGGCCGCCAGGTACTTTTCGACGACGTCATCCGCCGTCTGCGCCGATGCGGCCTGCGCCCAACCCAGCAGCAACACCGCCATGACCAATCGTCTTGCAGCAATGCTCATCATCGTGCTCCTTTGCTCAGCCAGCGAGGTCCATCTACGACCATGACGACTCCTTCATCTTCGAGACTGCGTCGCGGGTTCCGGCCGGTGCCACGGTCTGATCGGCATCGCCCTGAAGCACGAGGATCGGCGTCTGTGTGAACCGCTCGAGTTGACCGACACTTGCGGCAGGCCCCGGGGCGGCGAAGCAACGGATCTTCCCTCAGTTCGGTAGACACCGGCCAGCGCTCACCAGCGAGCCGAGCACGTCTTGCGGTGCGAACAGCCTCGCGCGTCGCGCGGCTACGGGCATGAGGTCACCAACATCAAAGAGAGCCGGGAGTACGCCCATGTCGTGCTGCCACGCGTCCACCGGGTCGCGTCGCTACTCAAGCGGTGGCTGTTGGGGACGCACCAAGGCGCGGTGCGCCCGCTCCACTTGGACTCCTACTTCGACGAGTTCACGTTCCGGTTCAACCGGCGGACATCGCGTTCCCGAGGCAAGCTCTTCTACCGCCTGCTTCAACAGGCGGTGGAGGTCGACCCGATACACTGGCGAGACGTCGCGGCCGGCCAACGGCGGCGACCATTCCACAACCGGTAGGGGTAACCGCAGTCAACCGGATAGCCCACTCAGGATTTTGGTCATAAATCAGAGACTGGCAACGTTCGCGTTCACCAGCGGCCGCCCAGGATCGCATCGGCGGACGTCTGGTGCAACGCGTTGTTAGCCAGCTTTGCCTTGCTGAGTCGTACCATGGTAATACTACGGTATGAAAGTCGCGCTGTCGATACCCGATGAATTGTTCGAATCAGCTGAGACGCTAACGAAGCGGCTCGGTGTGTCCCGCAGCCGTCTGTATGCCACCGCGCTCGCCGAGTTCGTCGCCAAGAGCCGTGGTCGGAAAATCACAGAACGCCTCAATGCCGTCTACGAATCCGAAGACAGTCGGCTGCCGCCGGCCGTGAGGCGTCTGCAAAGCCAGTCGCTCACCCGCGAGCCGTGACTGTCGAACGGGGTCAGGTGTGGACCGCTGATCTGGGGGAGCCCGAGGGCTCCGAGCCCGGCTACAACCGGCCTGTGTTGATTGTGCAAAGCGACGCCTTCAACCGAAGCCGGCTGCATACCGTGATAGCCGTCATATTGAGCACGAACCTTCGTCTCCTCGATGCTCCCGGAAATGTCTTGATCCCTGCCAAGGCGTCTGGATTGCGAAAGGATTCGGTCGCGAATGTGTCGCAAGTCATCACTGTCGATCGCGAATTCTTGATTGAACTCGCGGGCCGAGTCCGAGGCCAGTTCCTCAAGGATGTCGAGAATGGTCTTCGGCTCGTCCTGGGTCTGTAATCTCAATAAAGCTGGCTAACGAAAAGGGGTTCATCCGCACTGCCACGATGATCGACGTGAGCACCAGCGCGGGCTCAGTGCGGATAAGCCCTGTTGGACGAAGCCGCGTGGCGGCGTTGCCGCAAGGCGATGGGGATTGTAAGGCGAAGCGGGCGTCGCGCGAAGCGACTTTCGACCGAGGCGCCCGAGCGTGCCGGCCAGCGCGGGTCTGGCAATGCCGTCGGCGTCGGCCTCGGGCGCGACCGGGCACGCGCGCGGTCGGTGGATCATGAGGCGCGCGCGTGCGCGAGGCACACGACGACGGACCGGCCGTGTGGCCGTCGGCGTGCATCGGCGGAGGGCGAGACGCCGGCGGCCTCATGAGGTATCCGGCGGCGCGACGGCCATGACCAGGACGACGATCTGCATGCGGCCCTCACCGCACACCGGACAGCGCGCCCGGTCCATGCCCGTGACGCGCTGCATCAGCACGGCGAGCGATTCGGGTTGGGCGTCTTCAAGGGGTGACTGGCCGAGGAGCGTCCGGCACCGCGTGAGCGTCGCGCGACGCGTGCGATTCGCGAGCAGCCCGAAGTGGCGAATGCGCCTGAAGCCGCGCGGCACGATGTGGAGGAGAAACCGCCGCAGGAATTCGTCAGCCGTGAGCGTCAGGACCTTCACGCGATCGTGGTCCGCGTAGTCCTTCCAACGAAATCCGACGCGGTCGTCGCG
>Ga0315281_10010294_pt1 | contig 12892 bp, 9 predicted proteins | sample YL17G07_0_MG_FD_204540 | JGI IMG/M metagenome (GOLD analysis project Ga0315281, IMG submission 204540) | Sediment microbial communities from Yellowstone Lake, YNP, Wyoming, USA - YL17G07_0 | ecosystem: Environmental > Aquatic > Freshwater > Lake > Sediment | place: USA: Wyoming | collected... | reverse complement strand
AACCTGTTAATGCTTGAATAAGTGTAGTTTTACCATGATCCACATGACCTGCAGTTCCAATATTTACACATGGTTGATGACCATATTTTTTTATGTACCAATCAGGAAGTGTTTCTCTCCAATGCATAAATCAAAATGTAGAGCCGGTATATGTTAAGTTATTCTTTTTATTTATTTTCTCAAGCTTCTGTTGCTACTTCAGCTGGAGCTTCTACTGGTAACTCTCCATCAAATTTACAATTTATTTGGTATATTTCTTCTGAAACAGTATTTCCCCGCATAAGTTTTCTTGCTCTTTGTCCAATTTCTGCTGTTTGTAATCCAATTCCTTTTGAAAGTAAAACATATTTTCTTGCTGCACCATGAATGTCTTTTCTCATTGGTACCCCAGATTTATCACTACCACCAGTGAGTTTTAATTTTCCTTGCAGTCCTACAATAGATGCATCTGTTTCATTACCTAGTTGTAAACCCAGTAATGTGTTTGCATCACTGTCTTTCAATTCTTTAGTGATAGATTTTCCCTTTACATCTGATACGGTGAGCTTAAAATTTGTCAAGTATTACAAAAAAAGTTGAACGACTAATTAACCTTTGGACATTATTTTTAAATCAGGATTACTTGACATACGTATGGATGAGATCAGGTGTCCAAGATGTGATAATAAGATGGTAGATATGCAAGCATGCCATATGTTTTGTCCCAAGTGTGGAGCACATTTAGATTGTTCAGATAAAGGAAATTTTTGGTAATCAAAGGCCAGATCTTTTTGGAATGTAATTATATGACATGTTAATTGCCTGATCTTTCATAATTTCAAGGTAAGTATCATAATCTGCTTCAAAATTACAATGAGGGCATTTTACATTGGTAATTTCATCATTTAAAATTGCTATTTTCTCACATTCAGGGCAACGTGCATCCATGATATTGTTTTGTAATCAAGATATTTAATCATAATTAATGAATTTTGGATAGGCGGAGTTAGTCTAGCTCGGTAAGATGTCAGCTTCCCAAGCTGAAGGTCGCGGGTTCAAATCCCGCACTCCGCATATTTTATAATTCTCTGATTGCTTGTTCTATAATTCCCCTGTCTTTAGCTTTTGGAAAAAGTTTCAAATAAGTTTTAAGATCATTTTTTGCTTCAGAGTTCTTTTTTTGCTTTTCTTTAAGATATGCACGGTTTTTGTAAATTTTTGCGGATCTCTTAGGATTGATTTCAATGGCTTTACTATAATAGATTTCAGCTTTATCAAATTGATTAGATTTTAGATAATAGTTACCTAGTCCATTATATGCAAGATAAAATCTATTGTTAATTTTAATACATTTTTCATAATACTGTACACAGTCATTAGAATTTTGTTCGTTAAGTAAACTTGCTAACAAATACAATGTAGTTGGATTATTTTGATCTAATTCAATTGCTTTTTTTAGAGATATCAAAGCTTCGGATGTGTTTTTTTGTATGCTTAATCTTTCAGAAATAAAACACAGTCTATTTGATCTTTCATTTGAATCATTTTCTAGCTTTATAGAAGACAAGACATTTGATGGAGCTAAAATTATCAATAGTCTTCCATCTTCAGACCATTCTTTATCAAAAATTTTCTGAGGAATAGCTCCTTCTTGCTGCTCGCCTTCTTGATTTCCTTTCTGAATGTAATGAAGAATAGTTTTCTCATCGTATCCAGATATTACTGAAGCGTGTTGTGTAATTTCAGGAATTCCTGGAAGAATTACTATTGGTGGAATTCCAATGTCTATTATTTTTTTCAATTCAGACAAGGAAGAATGAATAATTTTACATACCAACCCATGTCTTTCTGCAGATTCAATTCCTTCAATTAAAATACTTCCATTGGAATTAACATATTGTTTTGCAGTTTCAATAGCCTCATCCATTGAAAGTTCAACATTCCAATATTTTGAAACTACATTGATTGGTAGAGGTAAGCAAATATTTTCTTCTTCTACCAAAGGAAGTAAAAGCTGATGATCCAAGGAATCCATGAGATTGAATCAAGTTTGAGAGTTATTAAAATCAATCAGAGAGAGCAAAATTTTTGAATTAAATTTTGGCCATCGCCGCTCATTTCAGGATGAAATTGAGTTCCAAAAATTGGTTTTTTATCATATTGAATAATTTCAAATTTACAGTTTTTGGATTCGCCTACTACAAGTAAGATATTTGGTAATTTAGAAATCTCAAATCCATGGCTCTCAAATACCTGTAAATCATCATTGGAAAGAAGGTTTTCTCTTTGAATGTTAATTTTTTCATTACCTTTTTGAGGGAATGTAAGTTTTCGAATTGTTCCACCCAAAGTCAGAGCCAATATTTCTGCACCATAACATATTCCTAATAATTTCTTATTGTTTTGAATTGCATGGTTAATTATTTTGGAATTGATTTCATTTATTATTTTTTCATTTTTTCTTCGTCCAGAGAGAATAAATGAGTTGTAATTATTTAGTGATTTTAAATCCAATAGTTCAGGTGTTTGTTTTTCAAATGAGATTTTATTGTAATTTAAAAAATCAATTAAATTTTTTGTATAGATAGAACCGTTATCAATTAGTAGCAATTAGTACATAAAAAAACTCCACCTAATTTAACGTTCTAAAACATTTCAGGCGTAATTTTTAGGTAAAGGGAATTCTTAATTATTAAATTTTAGAAATAATTTAGCAATAATAGCAATTAATTGCCTACTGCAATTGAGACATAATGCAATTCAGGAATGTTGTCTTTTACAACTATTGTTCCAATATTGAGATTAGTCTCGTCTTGCCACATGAATACTCTGTCACTTCTTGGTTTCACGAAATTATCTATGAATTTAGATAAGAAATCTTCTGTGTCAGCACGATCATTTTCAGTAAAGAAGGATATCTCTCCTTCTTTAAATGATAATGGGATTTGTATTGATGTTGGTTCAGAAATCTCCACTCCATTTTCTTTAAATGAAGATTTTATAATATCGATTCTGTCTGACCTTCCCAATTCAATATAATTAGCATCAACTGAAGTTGAGGAACCAGCTACACCAGATACCTTTTTCAAGTAAGCCTCAAATGCCTCTTCTTGAGTATCTCCCAAACCAACATAATATTCTCCGGTAAATGCTGCACCTACGGCTGCAATAGTACCAAGTTGGGCAACAACTCCTTCAGCTCCTGCAGTGTATACGGGAATAAAGTAGACATCATGTTCGCCTACTCGGTATAGAATATTATCTCCAATTCTGGGGTTTCTCAAAAGTGTCTTTAATTCAGCAAATGCTGGATCTTTATCCAATGCTTCTCTAACTGCAGTAGGACCAATCAATTTTGTAGTAGAGTTTAATGGAACTTCAAAGAATTGTATATCGCCGAGATTTTTAAGATCATTTTGCACTATCATGTATCCTGCAAGATTTCTTCCTTGAGAACCTCGTAGTTCCAAGGAAAGTAAACCTATGAATTCTGTTTGATTAAAACCTGGTGGTTTTGCTTCCACATAATAAGTCTCCAAACCTTGAGGAACCTCATAAAATTGATTTGCTTGAATGAATGTTTCAGCATCACTTACATGGTAAACATTATACATTTCTGCTTTCCAGTTAAACAATTCAACGGGATATCGTATTTGTTTTTCAAGCCAAGATGGGATTGGTTTGAAATGATCAGAGTATTGGTTAACAAACATTTCAGTAAAGAAATCATCACCTGTTTTCAATAGTTGAATATTACCATCATGACTATCAATTAGAGCAAATCCTACTAATCTAAGATATGGATTTCCAGCAGACCATGGTACATCATGAGTATCAAATCCAATTATCAAAGGCATCAACCAGTAAGAATTTTCTCCATCAGTTACTGGAATAGAGTCTAATTCCTTACCAAAGAGATCATATAGAAAATAAGGATACAAAATTTTCATTCTGTCCTGAACATCTTTGTATCGCATTACATGGACTGATTCTGTAGGAAATGAAAGTAAAAAGTTTGGTTCAAAAGTCCAGCTAAGTGGTGGTGATACATCCAATCCTCCTTTACCATGATAAGATACTCCTCCTAGTTCTGCACTAGTAGATCCTCTAGAGTTTGGATATGCAGACCAAGTTTGCTCAAAGAGACCTCCTTCACCGTAATAAATTTCTCGTTGTTTGAAGAATTCACTGCTATCTACAATTTGGCCATGTGTAGCCTCAAGTGTGAGGAATCCATTTGGAACGTGAGTATACACAAGATGTTCGTTATACCATTTATTTTCAAGACTAACAGAAGAGGGTAGTACAGGCTTCATTGAGGCAGTCCAGTATAATGTATTGTTAAAACGAAGAATATCGTTATCTTCAAAATCTACGTTTGGTATCAATCCAATTTCTGGTTTTAATTTAGCAAATGCTGCCTCCCAATCCCATATTCTAACTACATCAAGTACATCTTTGTTTTTATTTACATAATTTTTTATATTATTTGGGGATACAGATTGCAATTTTACATCATGTGTGTTTTCTTTGATGTCATTTAGTTGACCGATGTAACGATTGACACCAATTTGTTGAGCAGTGTAGGGTCCCAAGTATTCAATTTTTTTTGCATCTGCAATACTGTTATTGACAGCTACTAATCCGCCAACAATAACTGCAATTGCAAGAATTGTTAGGATTCTAATGTATACATCTCTCTTAAACATGTGAGTAAGAACACGTGCTCTTATTCTATCTACAATTGAAAAAGCTAAAAGAGCAAATCCAATTATTAGTGTTCCACCGACGATGTATCTTGTATTGTAATCAATTTGATCAGTAAAAAATAGATTAAAACCTAACCAGAGTACACCTACACCAATTATGGTTTCTATAGTTGAAACATAATTGAGATATCTTGGTTTCCCACTTTTTGAATCTTGAAGATAAGAAGTAACGACATTAATAATTTTATGAATGCCCACATACAAAACTAAACGAAGTCCAATTGCCATAAGAATTGGAGGTAAAAGAATTACTAGTGCTGGAATCATTGGAATGACTTGTTTAACTGCATAGTTAGGATCAGTTGGTGTTACAAATGGTAAAGAAAATAGATTGGATAAATTTTCTAAACCTAGATTATTTCCATCAATAAAAGATATTGCAGCAAATCCAAACATAATATTTACAAAAAATGCTCCAAAGAGCAGAATCTTTGTAATTTGCCAAATGACAAATTGTAGTGGACTAAGCTTGTAATCCTTAAAGCTTGAAATACTATTTGAGATTGGTTGTTGGGTGCTTTTTCCTATAAACCCAATAGCTGTATGAAGTCCATACCAAAAGATAGATGACCTTCCAATGATGTTTACTCGTACCAGAGCAATTGCTGAAAGGATGATAGTGGAGACTAGGGAATAATACAGTGGTTTGCTAAATTGTTCCCCAAATTCGGTAAAATTCATCGATAAAATTACAGCCTGATTTCCAACAACTGCAAATATTACAACAGCAATTATGGCAACTATGAGTAATCTGGCAAATTTTCCTGTATCAGGAGGTGGAGCTTGCTTATCAGTGGAGGCGCTATACAAAATCAACGTTTCTTGTAGATTGGTAAATTAATGTCTTACCAGCAAAAATTATGGATTTGGCATTATTTTTGAAATTATTTTACTCTGATTTTGATATTAGTTAATAGATTTGATTTAAAAATTAAGAGATTGTTGCCAATTTTTTGCAAATCATGTATATTGCAGCATATGTCGGAATAGACACTTTTTCATTAAAGTACGGACCAAATTTTCTGTTTTTTAGCTCAAATTCAATTGGGCAATTAGCCATTACCTGTACTGAATTTTCGCTAAGAAATGAGGCTTCTGTGTAGGGATCAAACTTTGTAAGATCATTGCAGAAAATTTTTGTCAGACCACTTTTACTATTTAGTGATCCTGGAAGTCTGAATATTCTATGAATATCCATTGTCACATTAGGATCAATTTTAGCTCCAATCTTATCAGAGATGTCTTCTAGAGTTTTTTGAAAAGAAGAGTATCCATTAATAATTAGTTCTGAAATTATTTTTGATCGTTTTGATTTTGAACCATATACCTCTTTTGAAAATCTTCCTCTCCATCCTTTTTCTTCAAAATCTGGAAACGATGAACGATTTGTTTTGAATTTTTTCATTCCAAAAGTTTCCGGGATTGCTCCATTAAACATTATGTAATCTGTCAACTCTGATCTTTCCCTTGAACCTAGTTGGTGAAATTGTGAATTATACACATACACATGAAACCCTTCATTGCCAGAGAAATAAACATGGATATCGTTTTGTTGAACATCCAAGTCTTCAGTTAGAATTTTCGATAATTTGTATACTTCATTTTTAGAGGCATCGATGCAATTTTTGCATGGAAGTGATTTTTTTTCTAATTTTACAGAATTACATTTACTACAGTTATTACTGTTAACAGATATTTCACTGCAATCATTGCATTTGGAAACTGTATGATTTTTCCTGCATTCTAGATTTAGATCTTTGGCATCAATATCAAAAATCAAATCTGCTTCTTTCCAATCTTTTTCATTCATAGGTAAATTTGGAAAAGAGTAACATGCATTAGAGCAATAGACATCAGATGGAATATTTTTCATCAGTAAAAGATGCAATTCTTTATCATCTTTAATTGAGATATGTCGTGTCATACCAGAATTGAATTTTTGGAATCCAAATTCTCGCTCAGAAGTTCTGTTTGGGACACGTATAAGATCAAAATGCTCAAAATAGTATTTCTTGAAAGAATCCTCTAGAAATTTTATGTCATTTTCTTGCATTAGATTCTCTTTTTTCCAAATTGAAGTGGGTTTATGATATTATCACATTCTGGTATTGCAAAACATAAATTTTGTGTCTTGAGTTTTTCACATGAAGGACATGAGTAATGAGTGCCACTTCCTGAAGTTCCTGCCAAATGATTTAGTTGGTAAAGAGTAACTCGTTCATTATAATCAGGTGCATTTTTGAATAATGGTGCAATTTCTTCTACTGATTGACCTTTTGATAACAGAAATGTTGCAAGCATAAATCTTCCAGAGTGTGGGAGATTTTCACCTTTTTCAAGAATTTCAATGGCATGTTTTATGCATGGTGGATATTCTCCAGTAGTTACAGTAAAAGCTGTAAACTTTTTAGACATGGAAATTAATTTGTTGACTGGTTCTTCAAAACCTGAGATCATTGGCGGTGTTTTCGCATTAATAATTTTAGAGCTGATATAACTTCCCAATTCTTTTCGAATTAATCTGACTGTTTCATGTGGAGTGAGAAAGACCAGACCATTTTCTACATGTCTGTTTATTAATTTCCATTCTCTTTCATGAAAGTTTATTGAATGCTTGAGATAATCAGATACGGGTATTACAAAATAATCATCCTGTTTTTTTACCTGAACTGAAAATAAATCATCAATAATTCTAATTGCCAATTGTTTTTTTGATTCATCAGAGATATTTGCCAAATCCTTTTCTAGGTATTTTTCTGCACGCCTGGCTTCGGCAAGCGCAAATCTTTTGATTAGTGTGGTCATGCCACTTAATTTGAGCAATACAATGGCTAGAAGAAAAGAGAATACCTCTCTTGGAAGTGCGGCTTGATTTGATGCTTGATCTCCTATCAAATCAGAGTGGTATATTTTTCCATCTGCAGCCACTTCAATTCGATTAAATGCCTTTTCCACTAATGATTTCAAATCTGGATCAGTTCCAAATTGCTCCAGTGTAAAGCCTTTATCTTTTAGATATTGACCCGCATCTGCCAAAAAGGGGTATTTTGCAATTTCATCCTGTCCAAGTGCAAGCATGAATAGTGATTAATGGTAATTACATAAAAATATGGTTTTAATTTTTCAAGTAAATGCTGATTTAAATTATGTTTAGTTAAAGTTGTGACATATGCAGATCGGTTGCCATGTTTCGATCTCAGGTTCAATTGACAAAGCAGTAGATAATGCCGTAGAAAGAGAGTGTTCTGCTTTTCAGATATTTACTAGAAATCCAAGAGGATGGAATGCAAAAGATATTTCAGATGGAGATATTACAAATTTCAAAGGGAAATTAAAAGCAAGTAAGATAGATAGATTTGCAACATGTGCCCATATGCCGTATTTGCCAAATCTATCCACTCCAAAAGAAGACGGATTTGAAAAATCAGTAAATACGCTGATTAGTGAAGTTGACAGATGTGGAAAAATAGGCATTCCATATTTGGTTACACATCTTGGCAGCCATTTAGGTACAGGTGAAGAGGCAGGAATCAAACAACTAGTCAAAGGACTAAACAAAGCAGGACAAACAAAAAATGATGTAATGATTTTACTAGAAAACACTGCTGGGCAAAAAAATTCTGTTGGTGCAGATTTTGAGCAGTTGGCAGAGATTTTTAATCAGTTAAAGCCTGCAAAAAAATTTGGTGTTTGTCTTGATACATGTCATGCATTTGTTTCAGGATATGATCTAAGAACAGAAAAATCAGTCAAAGATACTTTTGCAAAATTTGATGATACGGTTGGATTTGAGAATTTGAAGATTTTACACCTTAATGATGCCAGGGGAGAGATTGGCTGCAATCTGGATAGACATTACCATGTTGGATTGGGAAACATTGGAGAGAGAGGATTATCCGAAGTAATAAAAACTGCAAACAAGAAAAAGATTCCAATAATTTTAGAAACTCCAATTGATGATGTTAGGGATGATTTTGAAAACATAAGAAAAGCCAAGGAGTTGGCGTAGGAATTTATTCAGCAATTGGTGAAATGATACAATGAATTATGAAGATGTGATGAAATTAGCACTTGAGCGTGGATTTTACTTTCCTAGCTGTGAGGTTTATGCAGATGCCCAAGCAGGTTTTTGGGAATATGGGCCTTGTGGTGTAAGTTTGAAAAATAAATTTCTGGAATTATGGCGAAGAGAACTAATCAGAAGAGACGGTATGATGGAAATTGATGGCTCGCAGATAATGTCAAAATCGGTATTTGAGGCATCAGGACACTTGGGAAATTTTGCAGATCCAATAATAAAATGCACAAAATGCAAGGCAACTTTTAGGGCAGATAGAACTATTTCTGAAATATCAAAGATTGAAATTCCTGAAAGCGCAGATTTGGAGGAGTTTGACAATGCAATTTTGCAAAACAACATCAAGTGTCCAAAATGTAAGGGTGATTTTGAAAATACCAAAAAATTCAACATGATGTTCAAAGTAGGAATAGGTCCAGAGGAGGAGCCGGCATATCTTAGACCTGAGACATGTCAGTCCATATTCGTTGATTTTCCAAGACTGTTTAAGACTATGAGGGGAAAGCTGCCATTTGGAATTGCCCAAGTGGGTAAAAGTTTCAGAAATGAGATATCACCAAGACAAAGTTTGTTGCGTCTTCGTGAATTTTATCAGGCAGAGATTGAAGTGTTTTGTAATCCAACAAAATTAGATGAGATGGAAAAGTTTTCTGAAATTGCAGATACAATAATTAGAATTCAAGTTGATTCTAAACTCCAAGTAATGACATGCAAAGAAGCAGTAGAATCAAAGATAATTCCAAACAAGTTTGTAGCATATTATTTAGCAATATTAATTGAATTTTATGAGAAAACAGGAATTGATGTAACAAAAAGTAGATTCAGAAAACTAGGTGATAAGGAAAAAGCATTCTATGCCCAAGTTGCATTTGATTTTGAAGTTGAAACTACAATAGGTTGGCTTGAATTAGTTGCATGTAATTACAGATCAGACTATGATTTATCTAGTCATGCCAAGAAAAGTAAAGAGAAATTCGAAGTAATGGATAATGATGAGAAAATATTACCACATGTTTTTGAGATTTCAATGGGAATTGATCGTAGTCTTTACACAATCCTTGAGCATTCACTTTATGAGGATAAAGAAAATGAAAGAACAGTATTGTCTCTAAAGCCATATTTGGCTCCCATACACATTGGTGTTCTTTCATTGATAAAAAAAGATGGGTTAAAAGAAAAGACAGATGAGATATACCTTCAGATTAAAAGAAAATATGATGTATTTTTGGATCATTCTGGTGCAATAGGAAGAAGATACAGAAGACTAGATGAGATAGGTGCGCCATTTGCCATTACTGTTGATCATCAAAGTTTGGAAGATCAAACTGTAACATTGCGCAAAAGAGATTCAATGGAGCAAAACAGAATCAAGATTTCAGAGATTGATTCTATTCTTTCTGAATTTACTGCCTATCCATAGTTTTAAAAAATATAATTAGATTACTCAGAATTAACAGTTATTGTTTCTGAATGTGCTCTATACTGTACTTTGATAGGCATATCTTGGATTGCTTGTGCTTGAGGAACAATTCCATCGGATGTTTCTAGGGATATAGTCCAGTGATTTACTAGTGGATCAATTGATGTAATTGAGAATCTTTCAAGTGCATTATCTGGGCCACTGTATTTTACTCGTATGATTTGATCTTCATATTCAATACTTGTCAATCCACCACGTTGATTTGCTGTACTGTCATGTATTGCACATTCTTCTGAGACACCAATTATACATTGACCATTTGGAGCTATTACGTGGAATCTCAAGTTTTGATCAACAGAGTTTGCTGCATAAATTAATGCTGGGTCTGCCAATACTGTATCATTTTCTGTAATGGATTCTAGCGGCTTTATCTCAGAGGCTAACATGGTTATCGTTTTTGGATAAATGTTTAGCTTAACAGACTGGGTAGAAATTGATTTGTCATACAAATCAACGGTTGCCATTACGTCATAGATTGTGTGTTTATCTACTTTGAGGGATTTCCATTCAAGATTAACAATTGTTTTTCCAGTTGCAAATAACTGTGATTTCTTGGATATGACCTCTCCGTTTACAATTAAAGATACTATGCCATATGATGGTAGATCTTTGTTATCTACAAATAATTGTGGTTTAACTAGTGAACCACTTTCTTTGATAGATGCAACATCCATAGATAATGAAACATTGCCAATAGAGATTGGTTTTACGCCAATGTTGTATTGCTTTGACTCTGTTTCTTTTTGATCCTCATCAATGACATGAATCCAGTACGATACTGCTGGTTCCTGCATTAGATATGATGGAATTGTTGCGCTAATTACATATGTAGAATCTGAAATTGGTAATGGCTCTGCATCCATTTTAATTGCATAGTATTCTTGTGGTTGTCCCATAGTGATTACTCTGAGTTCACTTCTTTGTAATGGCGTATGTGTATCTACAATTGCAGAGACAGTCAAGTCTCGCTTATCTGTATAAGAGAATTCAGATTCAGTATCTGATCTGTGTTTGGGGCTATCTTCAGTTTGGAATTTAACATCAAATATTTTTGGTGCAGACGATGCAATCTCTTTCATATCTAGTGATTTTTCATCTTCTGGGACTTTACTGATTACTATTGTTCCTTCATGTGATGTGAGATGAACTGCTGATCGGACAGTATTGTGAGATACTCCTTTTTCTTCAGTGACTACTACCATTAAGAATGTCTCATCAGAAGTAATTGGAATTTCATAGAGATATTTGTCAAGTTTTGTAATCTTGTTTGATTGCTCATATGGTTGGATGTTTGCTAGTTTGGCCAAGATTGTTCCTGATTTTGCTGTGTGAACAGTTACAGATGGAGCCTTGTCAGCATCGCTAGAGACTAGAATTGTAGCCATGCTCTTTTCACCTTTGTCATATGTGATCTCGTTTATTGTCAATGAAGTGCCTAAGATTCCACCAAATCCGCCCAATCCTCTGCTAGAGCCTGTTGGACCTACACCTGTTCTACCATGTCCGCCACTGCCAGGTCCACCGCCAGGTCCACCACCAGGTCCACCGCCACTAGATGTTGTATGGCTTTTTCCGAATTTGGTAAAGTGATCAGTCCAAATTACAAAATTAGTTGCACCATTAATGAAGCATTCATGTACACCAGCAGGAAGAGCAGTCGCAGCAATATCAGACGCACATACAGTAGTAATGAAATGATTAATTCCATCTGGACCTACAAAGAATGCTACACTGTTAGCATCTCCACCATCTCCTGTAAATTCAATTCTTGCAGGTGTTCCAAGTGTGATGGTTTGTCCAGTAACTCCAAGTTGAAATGCAGCAATTTCAGAATATGTTGTTGTAGTTGATCCAACTGTAGTTGAAGGAAGAGTAACTGTAGTAAGTGTAGGTAGTTCAAGTTTACCATTCCATGCTAGATCTGTGCTAGTGAACATTGTACCAGGTGCTATTGTAACTTTTTCACCATCACCTGGTGTAGAACCTGTATCTGGTGCACGGAATAATACATCATATCCAGTACCAGGAGCAAGTGTAATTACTCCAAGTACGCTTGGACCATAATCAATGTTTATTCCGCTAGTAACTGAGTTATCTATTATGATAGTTTGTACAGTAGAGGAAGTAGTTAGTACAAGATTTGTATTAGTTTGAGATATGGTAACTTCTGATGAAGTAGAACCTGGGTAGATAATAGTAGTTAATGGAGCGATTCCAGAAATAAGAGATGTTTGAAGATCATCATTTAATGATAGTGATTCAGTTAGGTTCTTTGTAATTGATTTTGTTAGTGAGTCAGATAGGGGTAGTGATGCGGTTGATGAGCTAGACTGGGCGACTTGGGTATCAATGTTATCAGATAGGGGTAGTGATTCAGTTAGGTTCTTTGTAATTGATTTTGTTAGTGAGTCAGATAGGTCTAGTGATGCGGTTGGGGAAATAGCATTAGAACCACTGGTGCCAACTGTGTTATCAGATAGGGATAGCGATTCAGTTAGGTTCTTTGTAATTGATTTTGTTAGTGAGTCAGATAGGGGTAGTGATGCGGTTGATGAGCTAGACTGGGCGACTTGGGTATCAATGTTA
>Ga0315281_10010292_pt1 | contig 12896 bp, 13 predicted proteins | sample YL17G07_0_MG_FD_204540 | JGI IMG/M metagenome (GOLD analysis project Ga0315281, IMG submission 204540) | Sediment microbial communities from Yellowstone Lake, YNP, Wyoming, USA - YL17G07_0 | ecosystem: Environmental > Aquatic > Freshwater > Lake > Sediment | place: USA: Wyoming | collected... | reverse complement strand
TACTCATTTAAAAATAATCCAATCAATATAAATACAATTCCTACAACTCCATAGACAGGGAGAGGAATACGTACCGCTTTTATTTTAGAAATTATTACCTGACCTTTGGATTTAACTTTTGACCAAAAAGGGAGCAAAGAAGGAATACCCATTGGTTCTTTAATCTCTGTCTTAATTGATTCCGGTACAATTTCTCTAGACCTCTTAGCAACATCTTCACCTATGGCAAAACCTGCGACTTCTTTTTCCTGTTGGGGTAATACCGGTTCTGTTACAAAATTCTCATGCTCGCCTGCCAAAACTTGTTCTTGGAAAATTTTAATCAAACCGTGTTTCAGGCTTTCCTCACTGATAATTTCTACCCGTGGCGGCTGAATAAATATTTCTTCACTCCAGCGATGCGTCAGTATTTTTGTCGATTCATCATCAAGATCATGCGAGTTATATAAAATAATTCTTGAGGGAAGAAGTGTCCCTGTCATCTCAGAAAAACAGGATGTTAGATCGTCAATAATGTTATCGGTAGATGCAACGGTTTTGGAAAATACGATCTTTCCGCCCTTATATACAAATAAACTTACATCAGTTTCGTCCAACTCAATAATATTGGCGGTTATTGGCATCTGGTCTCTTTCAATCAAATATTTCGCAACTGCTTCGTAACATTCAATGTATCCCATAGCTCTAAGCTCAAGATTCCGACTAAGCTGTTTTATCTTGGTCAGATAAGGATGTTTTATTTCCTTAGTTTTAGGATCGATAAGGTGAGAATATACGAATATAATTGAATCTTTTAACTGAAGCTTGGTTTTTCCCTCCAACTTAAAAAGTACCTCATCGACGTCTTCAGAAATATTTTCCCAACTGTTGGAAAAATCAAACTTTACGCTTTCAACCAACGCGAATCTTTCTTGTTCCTGTCTTATTATCATTCCTATTCCGCCTGATGCACGAAACAACAGACCAAGGTAGTTTGTTTTTTTCTGGATAGGTTTCTCTGTAAAAAAAGGCAATCTCATAGAATTTTATTCAACTTTATATTTTGTCAAAACTTGGTCTACTCCCTTTTTAGCTGTCAGCATAGCTTCGCTATACGAAACTCCCTGGACCGTCTGATTGATGGCATTACCCAAATAGGTGATGATCTCATCGTTAAGACCGTTGTCATAGGTTCTCGAAATAACTGGTAACGAAACATAATTATCTGCCTGTTTCAGTACAGGACCAATGTAATCATTTTGGACTAAAAGACTTGCCAGGTCAACCCGAGAATACGGTTCCCCAAACAATCTGATTTTACTTTCTGCTTCATATAGTTTTGTCATATTATCTTTATCGACTAGGAAACGTAGGAACTTCCATGCTTCAAGTTGCTGTTTACTTTCACGCGAAACACCCTCTACCCAGTAAGAAGCAAGAGAGACCGGCGTCGCTCCAGGAACGGCCGGGATGGTTGTTACTTTCATTTTTAAATCGGGATTGGCATTTTTGATATTTATCAGTTCCCATGATGGAACGATTATCATTGCAACTTTTTCCTGTGCAAAGGCTGTCACAGATGGCGGTAAACTATCATTCCAAATATTGTTTGGCGGTTCTGCAAACTTCCTATAGCTTTCAAGCGCGCCGGCTGCCTCTGCTGAGTCTAATTTTTTGATATCGCCTCCGTTTTGAACAAGAAGAAGACCTAAGATATCAGAGAAATTATCAACGTTTGATGACGTGCCTAAAGCAATCGCAGCAGTTATTGGTTTTCCGTCCTTATCTACAGCTGAAGCAAATTTATTTACGACATCGGTAACTTCGTCCCAGTTCGTCGGCGGCGTAGTTATCCCGATTTTCTTAAATAGATCATCATTATAGGCTAAAACCAGTCCATCAATTTCCAAAGGAAGTCCGAAATAATGATCTCCCGCTTTCAGATCTTTTGAATGGATTTTGTAAAATGTTTTCTCAAATTCTGAATTACTCATAATACTTGATGGCATTGGAGCGGCAACTTCACCTATTTCCGGTAGCCAAGTATTATGGAAACGGAAAATATCCGGGCCCTGCCCATTTTTACTTCTGGCAATCAACTTCTCTCTATAATCTTGGGGAGACATCTGTTGATAATCTATCTTGACCTTGGGATTTTTTTGCTCGTAAGCTTGAATCAGAGGAGCATAAACCTCCCGATCCTCCCATAAACCCCAGTAAGTCAAAGTGATTGCCTTAGAACTACTTTTCCCAAAAAGAATACTGATAAAAAAAACTAGAAGCAGGAGGAAAAAGATGCCTACTCCTATTATGAAAAAATACTTGGTTTTATTTTCTTCATAAATAGGCGGCGGGCTTTCAGGGGGGGGTATTTCAGATACTCCGCTCATGTCTTCCGGTGATGGGGAGGCTACTTCCGGAGGAACTTCTTCTGGCTGTATTTTGTCAGTTTCCTCAACTGGAACAACCTCTTGAATCTGCTGCTGATCTGAACTATTTCCCGGTTGATTTTGTGAAGGATTTACTTTATCATCGTCCATATTAATTCATGATAACAAAAAAAAAGAAATTTGGCACGTTCGTTGTTAAATTTACTCTTTTATTATTAACCATTGTTATTGTCGCATTTATTATTTTCGCAGGATCATTGGTTGTGATGGATAATAAATTGCAAAAAAATATTTATCCCCATGTATTTATTGATAAAAAAGATTTTGGCAGTAAAAGCAAAAAGGAAGTAATAAATTATTATGATAAGAAAAACAATAATTTAAGCAGGCTTCAATTCACCGTGCTTTATCAAAACGAACCCGCAGCAACATTCTCAGGACAACAGATTAAACTTCGGTTTGACAGTCATGGTATTGCCGACCGGGCCTATCTCATAGGCAGATCTTCCAATCAATCGTCCCGTCTTTACCAAAAACTTGCAGCTCTTTTAAATTTACAACGCTTTGATTTTACAAGCACGATCGAATATGATCCATCGGCTGTCCGTGATTTTACCGACAACCAGGAGGGTAAATATAATAAACCGGCAAAGAACGCCCTTTTTTCCTTCGAAAATGGCAGGGTGGTGACCTTTCGTCAAGAAGAAAAAGGATTACAGGTTGAGTCAGACAAACTTCTGGCCGATTTTGCGGAGCTTGTCTCAAAACTCAAAACCTACCCGCAAAATCAAACTTTCACACTAACCTCACAGGTTATTGAACCGGAGATTACATTAGCTAAAGCCAACAATTTTGGAATTGAAGAGCTTCTGGCTGTTGGAAAATCAGATTACAGTCATTCCATTCCTGGTCGTATCCATAACATCACTTTGGCCGCCTCCAAATTTAACGGAGTATTGATTCCTAAAGATGCAATTTTTTCATTTAATGACACTGTTGGGGATATTTCCCAAACCACCGGCTACGACCAGGCCTATATCATTAAAAGCGGAAAAACTGTTCTGGGGGACGGTGGCGGCGTTTGTCAGGTATCAACAACCTTGTTTAGAGCTGCTCTAAATGCCGGACTGCCAATTGTTGAAAGAACCGCCCATGCTTATCGAGTCGGATACTATGAAAGTGATTCAAAGCCTGGTTTTGACGCCACTGTTTTTGGTCCAACAGTCGACCTTAAAATAAAAAACGACACTCCGGCATATATTCTTGTTAAAACTGAAATAGATCAGGAAAATAATCTTTTATATTTTAAATTCTATGGCAAAAAGGACGACAGAAAAGTGGAAATCTCGCCAGTTGTTGTATCTGACCCTCAAGAACCCCCTCCCCCGCTTTACCAAGACGACCCGACCTTAAAGAAAGGAGTTGTAAAACAAATCGATTTCGCAGCCTGGGGATCAAAAGTATATTTTAGTTATAAAGTGACGAAAGACAATACAGTTTCATTTGCAAAAACCTTTTACTCTAACTTTCGCCCCTGGCAGGCAATTTATCTGGTTGGCCAGGCAGATTAAGCTCATCTAAACCAATTCGCTCTCCCAAGTTTATAGTGAAGATCTTTGAGTTTTCGTTCACCGATGATTTTGGCTGGGACGCCCGCTACGATTGCAAAAGGAGGAACGTCTTTTGTAACGACGGCTGCTGCGGCAACGATTGCACCTTTACCAATCTTTACTCCCGGAAGAATTATTGATCTTGGCCCGATAAAAACGTAGTCTTCAATTGTGACCGGCGAAGATACCGGCAAAAAATATTCATTCTCAATATCATGTTTTGAATTGTAGATCATGACTTCTGAAGCGATATCAACGTGATTGCCGACCATAAGCTTTTCCCTTCCGTCCAAAACCGTTCCCTCGCCGATTATCGTGTCGTTTCCGACTGAGATATTACGAGGATCATAAAATCTTATTCCCATGTGAAGTGAAGATCCTTTACCGATTTTTACTCCTGCTAGACCATAAAAAAATCTACGGAGATGGTGCGAGGGAATGTAACCAACAAGATGGATTATAAATACCCAAAACTCAAAAATAATACTTTTAATTCTGTTAACGGATTTTACTACTACTTCTTTGGAATTTAAAGCTTTGCCTGTTTTGTCCTCTATGGGAAGCTGCATAAGAATATTATATCGGGCTTAGCTCGATTATACAACCAAACTAGTAACTAGCTACAATCTCTTCATCATCCATGATAAACCTTGACTTCTGGCTCTCCCCCCTTCGTCCAAAGATAAATCGTTTACCGGTATAAGTAATATAAAGTTTCTGTCTTGCTCTTGTTATACCAACATAAAATAACCTTCTCTCCTCTTCCAGGGCAAAAACGTCATCAATGGATCGGGCATGCGGCAATATCCCCTCCTCAACTCCGACGATAAATACGACTGGAAATTCGAGCCCTTTTGCCTGATGCAAGGTCATCAAACGAACTCCGTCCTTATTTTTGTTTGTTTTTTCTTTTTCAAAATACTCCGACTCAACTAAGGCAACTTGCTCTAAGAATTGATGGGTGTTGGGAAAATTCAAGGCGACAGACTTCAATTCTTTGACGTTTTCCAGCCTTGAATAGTCCTCTTCATCATCAATTTTGTAGATGTCAAGGTAATGGGTCTTTTCAAATATTTGTTCCATCAACTCCGAAGTAGTTAAATTCTCAATATTTTTTTTGGTTTTATCGTAAAAATTTTCAAACTCCTTAAATCTTCTCTTACCAAGTTTCATAATTCTTTCTTTTGCGACATCGTCCTGAGGATTGACGCTAAGACGCAGGTAGCCTAGAATATCTTTGATCTCTTTTCTTTCGTAGAAACGAGTCCCTCCGATTAACACATAGGGAATACCGTAATGGAGAAACACTTCCTCAATAACGCGGGATTGAGCATTGGTACGGTATAAAATGGCGAATGATGAATAATTTAATTTTAATTTTTCAATTTCGGAAACTATGAAATGAGCCTCGTACTCTTCGTTTTCAGCTTGGTAAAAAACAACCTCGTCCCCTGTCTCATTTTTTGTAAAAAGTTCTAACACCGGGTGAGTTTGATTTTTTGATATGACGCTAAAGGCAAAATCCAAAATATTTTGTGTCGATCTATAGTTTTGCTCAAGATTAAATATCGTTGTTTTTGGAAAATCTTCTTTAAACTTTTCCAGATTTTTGATATCTGCACCTCTCCAGGAATAGATGCTTTGGGAAAAATCTCCAACAACTGTCACGTTCTTGGACTGCTCCCCCAGAAGCCTCGTCAATATATACTGTGCATAATTTGTGTCCTGAAATTCATCAACCAATAAATATTGATAACGTCTATGATATTTATCAAGAACTTCCTTGTTTTTTGAAAATAGTTCAACGACTTTCATAATCAGATCATCAAAATCCAAAGCGTTATTTTTTTTTAAATTTTTTTCGTACATTTTGTAAACATCGGCAACGGTTGCGGCATTATAGTCTGAAAATAACTCCAGATAACGCTGGGGAGTAATCAACATATTTTTTGCAGCAGAGATTCTATTTAGAAAATAAGCAGGAGAAAATCTTTTACCGTCAACCTTCTTTAAGATCTCTTTAATAAGGCTCGACTGATCTTGCTCATCGTATATGATAAATTTATTACTAATTCCTATTGATTCACCATCTCTTCTTAATATCATGGCGCAAAATGAATGAAACGTACCCACATATCCTAATCTTTTCAACCCCATCCGGCTTTTCATCTCGGAAGCAGCTTTATTAGTGAAAGTTATCATCACAATCTGAAGAGGTGAAACATGACGGTTTTCAATAAGGTGCAATACCTTGAAAACCAAAACTCTCGTTTTTCCCGAACCGGCGCCTGCCAAAATGATTGACGGACCCTCTGTATGTAACACTGCTTCTTTTTGCTGCTTATTTAAGTTATTGAATAAATCCTGCGACATAAACTATAATGATATAATAAAAATTTATAATTCAGAGTTCAGAATTCAGAGTTAAAAATTCTAGATTCTAAATCAATTCTGAATTCTAGATTCATAATTCTAAATTCTTTATGAAGTACTTTATTGCCAACTGGAAAGCCAACAAAAATCTTGAAGAATCTGAAGCTTATCTTGTCTTGTTGACTCAAAATATCTCAGCAAATCAACCAATCTTAAACAAATTGAATGGCGGAGAATTAAAAATTATTCTCGCCCCTCCTGCTCCTTTTTTACCACAACTAAAATTTAAAATAAAAGACATAAAAAACATTGAGCTTGCGGCCCAAGACATATCTCAATTTGAAGAAGGGGCTTATACAGGCGAAGTTACAGCCAAAACATTATCAGGCTTAGTCAATTACACGATTATAGGCCACAGCGAAAGACGTGAATACTTTAAGGAAGGTGAAGATATATTATTTAGGAAAGCTGAATTGGCTAAAAGATATAAGATTAACCCAATATTTTGCATAAGAAGTTCAGAGGACAAATTTCCTCCCCAAATTAATTTATTGGCATATGAACCAGTTTCTGCAATTGGAACAGGAAACAACGAAAATCCGATTGAGGTAATAAAAATCAAAGATCAACTTAAACTTAATCCTTCCACGGCTTTTATTTATGGTGGAAGCGTTACTCAGGAGAATGCTAAATTATATTTACAATCTGGCAAAATCGACGGTTTTTTGATAGGTCAAGCCTCACTTGATCCTCTTCAGTTTATTGGCATTATTAATCATTCGCTGACTTAATGTCTAAAAAACTAAAGGCCATCGGGTTAGCCTTGGTGATATTTTTTCTTCTTTTCTTTTTCATCAAACCATATAACGATTTCTTAACCAAAACTCTTAAAATATCTCCAATTGTGGCTTTAATCTCGATGGATTCCTTAAAAAAATACGACAATCAGGTAAATATTCTTATCCTGGGAATTGCCGGTTTACACTACGAAGGGCCGGACCTGTCAGACTCGATAATCGTCGCCAGCTATAATCTTTCAACCAACAAGCTTACCACGATTTCTGTACCGCGTGACGTCTGGAGTGACACCTTAAAGGATAGAATCAACTCAGCTTATGCTTATGGTGAGGCAAAACAGCCGGGTGGTGGAGGATTAAAACTTGCCAAGGCCGAGGTTGAAGCAATCGTTGGAATACCAATTCAGTATGCCGCTGTTATTGATTTTGATAATTTTATTCAGTTTATAGATACAATAGGCGGGGTTGACGTCCAAGTTGACCGCTCTTTCACCGACCACCAGTTCCCGATTCCGGGAAAAGCAGATGATCTTTGTGGTGGAGATCCGATCTTTGCCTGCCGCTACGAAACAGTTTCGTTTCAGGCAGGCAGTCAACATATGGATGGCAAAACCGCTCTAAATTTTGTCCGCTCCCGGCACGCCGAAGGAGCCGAAGGAAACGATTTCGCCAGAAATGCCAGGCAACAAAAAGTCATTGACGCAATCAAAATAAAAATGATAGCTATTCTCAAATCCGGCAGTCTAAAAAAGGTTGAAGAAGCATATAAAACATTCGATAAATCAGTACAACGAGATATAACAAATCAACAGCTGGCAATTATTGGGAAAAATGTACTATTTAAGAATAAATTTTCACAAAACAAAATTGAGCTAGCTCAAGATTTTTTCATCGTCCCGGATTATTTACAGTATTATGGAAAGTATGTGCTGATTCCTCCCAACGAAGATTATACGGCTGTACACGGATATATTTCCTGTGAGCTTAAAAACCCCGGCTCTAAATCCTGCGAAGCATTAAAACCCAAACAAACTCTCTAAAAAAAAGTTCCATTCCCCGCAGACTCACATAACCTATAGTAAAACAGCCCACATGGTGTTATAATTCTCGTCATGCAAGAGAAACTTCCAACCAGAAGGTTAACCAGAAGGGAATTTTTTAGGGCTGCAATGGTAACCGCACTTACTCTAGATGCAGCTTTACCAATTGGTCAGGCAATAAGAGGAGGAGAGCCATCACCTCCTGTTTTTATCAAAACAGAAGAGGGAAATTTTAGGTTGATTTTTGGAGTTCATGGAATTGGTCCAATCGGTAATTCAATTACTAGTCAAATGATTGAAGGAGTTGATGGCATTTCATTTGAATACGCTGATTCATATTTAGGCACAGAAAACCTAAATAAAGCAATATCTAGACTTGAAAATCAAGCATTTCAAAAAAATATAATGTCTTATTTAAAAGATAATCGTGTTCCAATTTATTTTGGAGATACTCCTATAAGCCTCATTGGAACCAGTGCTTTTTTACCTTTACCCTTAGAGGCGGTACTTGGAACTCTAACATTAGATAAAAAATTTGATGCAAAAGAGATTAAAGCTCGAAGACAATTCATTATAGATGCTTTAAAAACTATTACAAGTTTATGGGGGTTAACTCTTCTAGGGAGGGATTTGACAATAAAATTGTTTCAAAATGAATTAGAGAAACCATGGGCAAAAGAATTAAAAAAATTAACTTTTTGGGCTAAAAAAAACTTGTATCTTATGCCTCTCTTAAAAAAAGAGCAAAAAAAAGATCTTACATTGGCCATTGTAGCTGGTGGTGACCATAGGATGTTAGCTGAATATCTTAAAAGAGGAAGTGAATTTTGTATGGAAGTAATAAATCTATATCCTCGATCAATTATTAATCTACTTTTTGAAGATCCTAATAGTTATTTTCCCATTATACAAGAAGCACGATTTAATCCGGATCATAATTTTGATTTACGTTATTTTAACGATCCGTTATTACAAAGAAAATTTACTTCTTAACGAAATAATTACTATTTATATGATTTATTATGTCTTCAACTCCGGGGAGTTGAAATTTCAATCTTATATGTTGATTTTGTAGTTTATAATCCGTTGAAAGAGGTAATTTAATTAGTAAACTAGTTATACCACTCGCAATTGAAATTGCTCGAGTATATATGAAAAAACAGTTGAATAATGAACTAGAAAAATTTGAAAATAGAATTTCTTTTCAGTTTGAATTGAAACTCAATGCTTTTAAACAAGATATCATCGCTTCTTTTGCTAACTTCAGAGATGAGTTTTTTCAGAAAATTGACCCAATTCTAAAAGAAGTCATCGTTTAAAAAAGAAATGAAAAGAACAAGAGAAGACCTGCTGCGGCGGTGATTATCAGACTATTTGTGATTAGTCCAGTTGTCGGAAGAGTTTTGATGCCAGTCGCAGAGGCAGAAGCAGCAGAATTACCAGAAACACTATTTGTTACCTGTGTACTGCCGCTTTGAGAGGCAGCCTGGGTTACATTTTGTGAGGCGGCCCGTGTCACTCCTTGATTGTTTAACGCTAAAACTGTTTCTGAAGGATTTGGGATGTTTGTTGGGACCACTGAGGGCGTATCTGTTGGAGATGGAACATTAGGATTACCAGACGTCTGATTTAGGGCAAGTAGTTTTGTGTAACTAACATTGCTTGCCTTAATTTTTTTAGGTACTATCGCTGCTGGAGACTGCGGCGTTGTATTTGTCAAAAGATAACTTATGTAAAATATTGCCCCCATCAGTCCGACAACCATGACGAGTAAAATTCCCGTAACAATGTTTTTCTTTTTGCTGCCCATATTTTAATCTCCTAACCATCCATCTGCTTTTGAGTGGAGCTCCGCTTCAATCTTTAATTGGGATTCACCTGTTGCAATGGTGTATTTAATATAATACACCTTATTTTTTGGATTGAAATTGGTTGTAGTATCGTTGGCACTCCACTGTAGTTTATTTACCCTAATTCTCGCCCAGTCAATATCTGCTCCCTCAATGGTCTCTACGCCCACAATCATGCTGTCTCCCGCTTTAAGATTTCCAGCGTCAGAATCTCCAAGTGGATTAAAATCTGAGGATAGTAATTTTACACCCTTGGATACGGCCACCTCCACAACTGGAGTTGGCGCTAAAGACGAAGGATTGGTTTTCGGGTTTTTTAAATTTAAAAATCCCAGTCCGGTAATTAATCCAAAGATGATAAGAAGTACCGTAAGCAAAATAATAAAAGCATTACTCTGCTTTTTAACTTGATTTTTACTGTCTGTGACAATAACTTTAGCTTCCTGAGGAGAGACTTTAACATCCTGCTGAAATTTAGGAACATTCAGTTTGGCTGTTTTCTTTCTTTCTTTGCGGATAAGATAAACTTCATAACTCAAAACAAATAATGTTGCAAGAAATGCGACAATGCTTATTTTATTTATTGACGATAGAAAAGATAATATATCCATAATTTTATTTTATGGTAATTAGGTATCAAAATGCAAGAAGCAGACCCAGTCCGACAATAATGAAGCTTCCGCCTACCACGAAGATCGGCAAAGGATTGCTTCCTGAACTCGGGGCCGGAGCCGTAGTTGCTGAACCTGTGGCAAAAGGAGTTAGAATTGAAGTCGGGATAATGGTTGGGGTAGCTTCTCCTGTTGCCAGTCCCATAACTTGTTCACCGGATTTGGCTATCGTAAATTTTCGTGATAAAGTTACAGTTTGACCCGTGGCATCTTTTGAAACAACTGTTACTGTATGTTCTCCCGGGTCTAACCTTACAGATAATCCTACTCTCCATACTCCATCATTATCTGCCTTGACGCGGAAAGAATATGATACATCAGAATGAACAGTCACCACAACATCATTACCGGGCAACGCAGAACCTTTGATTAGAGGATTAACGCCAGGAATAACGGCTCCTTCCATTGGAAAAAGTATCTCAACTTTTTTTCCGCTTGCAGCAAATCCGGAGGCGACTTCGCTGGTTGCCGACAAAACATTGTTCTGACTGGAAAAACTATAATTCTTACCAATAATAATTGTCTGGGGCAATGGGCTTGCACTGATTAGATCTGACATTATTGTGGATTTTTCCCCGTCCTCACTAACAATCTCTATTTTTATTTTCTCAGCCTTGGAAATGGATTTAATCTTCAACGTTGTTCTGTCTAAAATATTATTTATTGGTATCAGCCAATCTCCAACCGACTTTGTAAAAGTTAAAAGTGGATATGCACCATCGAAGGTCAGAAATACGGCCGCTCCTTCAAGCGGCGTGCCATTTTTATTGAGTATTTTTCCATAAGCCGGGGAAAGGTTCGTAGTTGAAGTAAGACTCGATGAGGTTTTAAAACTGAATGGCTGATTTTGCGGATCTCCAATGAGTTTATTATTACTGACCAGTTTAAAATAATAGGTACGATTTTCTTTCAAATCCTTCAAGATGACAAGATGATTTAATACTGCAGTTTTTCTATCAGGAATATCTCTGTCGTCTAGGACTATATTGCTGACGTTCCCTTCCGAATCACCAAAAACCAACCAATCAACGCTTTTTTCCTCAGTCTGCCAAAAGATTCCCGCCTGATTGTAAGAAAGATTTACTATCGAAAGTGACTTAACCCTAGCGCTATTTGCCGAAGATTGCTGTGGCTTTGTACCAAAAATTCTGGCAAGAAAAATAATCGTAACTAAGATAATAATAAGTGTCAGGACTGCTGGGATCTTCGGCTGTTGTTTTAAAAAAATTTGGGAATAGATCACTTTATGGTTGTTTTGTTTTTAATGAATTAAACACTTTTGGATCAAGCTGAAAATTAACAATCGACGATGTATTGTTCTTTGCCTCAACCCCTGTTTCCTGTTTGACTTTATATATATCAATCATCATCCACGCTATGATCGTTAAAAAAATTGTGATTGAAATTAAGAGCAACTCTTTCTGACTCATATATAATATCCTTCAACGTCTAACTGTATTTTTAGTTGTGAGCTATCAGACGCTTCTTTTTCATCTTTTCCAACAATCATTTTTTTTATCACTTTTAATCTTCTTTGACCGTAAAGATCGCTTATAAAATGATTTATATCTTCAAATTTTCCCGACAGATCGGAATGGATGGCAACTGATTTAAGTTTCTGCCCTGTTCCAACATCTTTCAAATTTACCTCTCCAATATTTATTTTATCAACTGTGAGATGATTATTCCCGATTGCACTATTTAAATCACTTAGAATTTTATTGACTTGAGGTGCCTGAGACACTGCTTCTTTTAGCAAAAAGAAATTGTCACGATACTGCTCGATAGTAGACTGGATTGAAATAACATTGTTTATCTGTTTATCAAACGCTTCGTTAAGTTTCTCGAGCTGCTGAATTTTTTGCTGTGCAAGAAAAACAGAAAGAATATTCGGGCGTATAACCGCTAAGATAAAAAAGGAAAAAATTAGAAAAAATACAATTGCGTAAGAGTAGTCTTTAGCTCTTTTGGAAAATAATTTTTTTAATGCTGGTAATTTTTCCATTATTGTATAAAACCTCCAAGGTTAAATGTAAACTCATAACCCAAATCACTTTTTACAATTCCTTTTAATTTAATATCCTTGAATTTCGCCTCTTTTTTTAAATTTTGGTAATACCCCTTGAGAACCTGTACGTTTTGAGTATAACCAACAAGTGAAACCGAACCGCCATCATAACTAAATT
>Ga0315281_10010291_pt1 | contig 12897 bp, 8 predicted proteins | sample YL17G07_0_MG_FD_204540 | JGI IMG/M metagenome (GOLD analysis project Ga0315281, IMG submission 204540) | Sediment microbial communities from Yellowstone Lake, YNP, Wyoming, USA - YL17G07_0 | ecosystem: Environmental > Aquatic > Freshwater > Lake > Sediment | place: USA: Wyoming | collected... | reverse complement strand
CCATATGATTCTTCTATCTTTAGACTTCTTTCAGGAGGGATTTTGGGTGAAAGATTACGAAAGATAAGATCAAGGGCTTCTTCTACAGGTATAACCTCTTCTCTGCCAAGCATGTCTCTCATTTTTTCCCTCAATTTGTATTGAATATATTCATTGCTTTCTCAATCCCTTCTGCGAGAATTAAGGTAGCAGCCTCTGAGGCTTTTTCGATAGCTTTTTTCATTAGAGATATCTCATCCCTTCTGAATCTGCTCAGTACATAATCCTCCGGAGCAACATCTTTATCTTTTCCTATTCCTATTTTCAATCTTACAAAATCCTTCGAGGAAATGCTCTGGATTACCGATTCAATTCCTTTGTGTCCTCCTGATGAACCTTTTCTCCTGATCCTGAGCTTTCCTATCTCCATATCAATGTCGTCATGAATGACCACAAGCTTCTCCAGTGGGATATTAAATCTACTCATGATATCTTTTACTGAAATTCCGCTCCTGTTCATATAAAGAAGGGGTTCTATAAGCAGTATATCATGTCCATTTATAGAACCCCTTCCTATTCTGTATTTCTCTTTCTCTTTTAAAGCTATATCATATCTCCCTGCAATTTCCTCAATAATCATAAACCCGATGTTGTGTCTCGTTCTGGAATATTTTCTTCCTGGGTTTCCAAGGCCAACAATAGCCCACATAATCAGTAATCAAAAATCAGAAATAAAAACTGATAACTGATAACTAATACCCATATCCAGCGATAAACAGTCTGAATAGTTGTTTTGATTGTCATTGCAAGGTCGTTGTGACCGTGGCAATCTCAGTAAGACAAACGGGATTGCTTCGTTTCACTCGCAAGGACATCTTTATCGGTAGATATTGGTAATACCTAATTATACTTATTTCTTCTCCTCCTCCTCTTCTTCCTTCTTTCCTTTCTTTATTACCTCTGGCTCAGTAATCTCTGGTGCAACAGCAGCAGCCTCAACAGGAGCAGCAACCTCTTCAACCGCAGGAGCAATTACATTAACGATAACTTCATCAGGGTCTGTGAGGACATTTACACCCTCTCCAAGTTTTATATCACTAACATGAAGAGACTGGCCTATTTCAAGGCCTGATATATCCAATTCGATGCGGCCCGGTATCTTATCAGGAAGACATTCAACTTCAATCTCTCTGAGAAGATACTGCAAAATCCCCCCGTCTCTCTTAACACCTATCGATTCACCAACAATAGTCACATGTACAGGAACTTTTACCTTTTCAGTGAGGGAGACCTCAAAAAAATCTACATGAAGCAAATCCCCTTTCACTGGGTCAACCTGATAATCTTTCATAAGAGCGAGCTTGCTTGAGCCATCTCCAAACTGAAGGTTCACCATAACCTGCTTACCTGTTGTCGAGTTAATAACCTGTAAAAGCTCCTTCTTTGAAAATTTGACAGGTTGGGAATCCCCACTCCTGTAAAGGATTGCCGGGATCCTGTTTCCCCTTCTCAGGGAACGAGCTGCTCCCTTTCCGACTTCCTCCCTCTTTTCTACATTAATAATCATCCTCTCCATCTCTCCTCCTTTATTTCCTTTTTATTTTATTTCAGACATATACATTGAAAAATGAGTTTTCATCCGTATAAAAAATGAATTGTATTATAACTCAATTATCCAAAAAAGATTTTAATTTACAATTCCCTGTAAGCTATAGGATTACCTTATGTTTCCCTCTCCCCTTGTGGGAGAGGGTTAGGGTGAGGGGTAATAAATGCTGTTCCTATTCACCCTCCCCTCAATCCCCTCCCATCAAGGGAGGGGAGATTTTCAGGATACCTCGATATAAATAGCTTCGATAAGAAAGGCTGAGGAAATATTTTTTATCTTTCGATTATAAAAATTCTGAGACAGCCTTTTCTATCTCTATTTTTCGGAATGGCTTTGTTATTACATTATACAAAAAGGGAACTTATTGAGGACTCCTCATAGATCCTCTTGATCGCCTCACCTAAAAGAGACGCAATGCTCAAAACAGTGAGCTTTTTGCACTGCTCTTTTTTGCTATCAAAGGGTATCGTATCTGTAACAATTAGTTCCTCTATAACAGAGGAATTCACCTTACCAACAGCAGAGCCGGAAAGCACAGCATGCGTACACGCTGCAACAACCCGTCTTGCGCCCTTTTCTTTCAGGGCACCTGCAGCCTGAGTTGTTGTACCACCAGTATCAATCATATCATCAAGTATTAGTGTGTCCTTTTTTTCAACCTCTCCTATTACATTCATCACCTCTGAAACATTTATCGACTCACGTCTCTTATCTATAATAGCTATAGAACACTGAAGTCTTTTTGCAAAATCCCTTGCCCTTTCAACACCCCCTGCATCAGGAGAAACTATTACGAGTTCTTCAAGAATGTAATTGCTTCTCACATAATCAAGGAGGACAGGTGCAGCATAGAGATTGTCAACAGGGATATTGAAAAATCCCTGAATCTGTGCTGCGTGGAGATCCACAGTGAGAACTCTGCTGGTACCTGCTGCGGTTATCAGGTCAGCAACAAGCTTTGCTGATATTGGCACTCTCGGCTGGACCTTTCTGTCCTGTCTTGCATAACCGTAATATGGAATAACAGCAGTTATTCTCCTTGCTGATGCCCTTTTAAGGGCATCTACGATGAGAAGAAGTTCCATAATATTATGATTTACTGGCATACAGGTAGGTTGTAACACAAAAACATCAGTACCCCTCACATTCTCATTGATACGAACCATTATTTCATCATCACTAAAATTAGTTACTGTAGCATCTCCAACAGATATGCTGAGATAATTTGCAACATCCTTTGCAAGCTCCCTGTGTGCGTTCCCGGTAAAAAGCTTTATCCCCTCTGGCATTGTTTCCCCCTCTTCATAAGTTCAAAGTTAATAGTTAAAAGCGCAAAAGTCAAAATCATTTTCATTCTTAACTCAAAACCTATAACTGTTAACTCTCGAATTTGCTACGCAAAATCGAGTTGGCTGGGGCGAGAGGATTCGAACCTCTAAATGGGAGATCCAAAGTCTCCTGACTTGCCATTTGTCGACGCCCCAACACATCTCACCACTTTGCACCAGTTAGAACCCATTTCTTTTGCTGCAGAAAGGGCCTTCTCCTCTGACTCAAAAACCCCAAAGACTGCGGGACCACTGCCACTCATTGCAGAAATTATTGCCCCTTTTTCTAACAACTTCTTTTTGATTTCCTGCACCACAGGATATCTCTTTATGACAACTCCTTCGAGGTCGTTATTGAGCATTCCACTGAGACATGCAAAATCCTTATTATTAAGGGCCTGACAAAAAAGTTTAATATCAATAGTTCTTTTTGTCAACTTTTCAATATTCTGATAGGCCCATCCTGTAGAAACAGGGACAGGAGGTTTTATGAGAAGAAATACAATACATGAATTAATATGAACAGGGGTTACATTTTCACCCCTGCCCTCCACAAAGGCAGAGGGACCGTTTAAGAAAAAAGGTACATCAGAACCTATTTCCAGACCTAATTTGCTTAACTCATTTTTACTTAAACTGAGATTCCAAAATTTATTCAGTCCCGAAAGCGTATAAGCAGCATCGCTACTGCCACCCCCAAGACCAGCACTGACAGGTATGTTTTTTTGCAAGGCTATTTTCACACCCTTCCGATAAGAAGTATGTTTCTTGAGAAGAAATGCAGCCTTGTAAATGAGGTTATCCTCAATAGGTATGTCAAAGTCACTTACAACTTCAATAGTATCTGAATAGCTGAAAAGCAGACCATCATAAAGCCCTATACACTGCATCAGGGTTTCAATATCATGATAACCGTCTTTTCTTTTCCTGAGAACTGTAAGAAACCAGTTTATTTTTGCCGGAGCCTTTAAATGAAGTGACAAATGACGTCTACGACCCATGGGAGAAACGGGTGACAAGATTTTCATCAATTTTGAACGTTTAAATTTTGAATTTTCTTCTCAACTCGTTCTTTTAGTCCCTCTTCTTTTTCATGAAATTCTATGGCTTTTTCCCAGAATTCTCTGGCCTTTTCAGGGATACCTTTCGAGAAATAAACATCTCCTAAATGTTCGAATATAACAGGGTCATCCTTAACAATCTCAGCAGCTTTGAGAAGAGTTTTCAGAGCATCATCATATTTTCCTAATTTAAAGTAAACCCACCCGAGGCTGTCTATGATATAGCCATTGTCAGGCTTAAGCTCAAGCGCTTTGTTAATAAGCAAATGTGCCTCTTCAAGGTTTATACCTCTGTCAGCATAACTATAACCGAGATAATTAAGGGCATCAGTATGTTTTGGATTAATCTCCATTACCTTCTTAAGATACTTCACCATTTCATCGAATCTGTTTGTTTTGTCCAGTACGACAGCAAAATTAAAGTTTAAATCATCATCGTCCTGGAAACGGCTGAGGGCATCTTTCAGGACAGCCTCGGCCTTTGCATAATCTTTTTTCTGGAGATATGTTACTGCAAGGTATAAATAAACCTCGGCCTTTCCTTTTTCAAAACTTAGTACCTCTTCATAAACAGCAATAGCATCATCATCCTTCTTCAATTTTGAATATATATACCCAAGCTGAAGAAAAACAGCCAGATTTTTTGGTTCCTGCAGAATAATCTTTTTTAATTCAGAAATGGCTTCTTCATCTCTGCCTATTTCCTCAAGTGACAGGGCAAGATAGTATCGGATAGGGGGATTTGCAGGTCTTGCCTCAAGCACTACCCTGAATTCTTCAATGGCCTTATCGTATTGTTTGTCCTCAAGATAAAGGATTCCAAGCTTTGCATGAATATCAATATTTGTAGGCACCTGTACACTCATCTCTTGAAACTGCTCTATTGCCTTATCCACTGTTTTCTGTCTTACGTAGATCTGAGCGAGCCTCTCCCTTGCCTGAATGTTGTGTGGATTTATAGTGACTGCCTTGCTGTAAAATTCCTCTGCCTCTTTCAGGTTGCCCTTCGACTCATTGATAAGCCCCAAATAGAAATATGCAGCGTCGAAATTGGGTCTCTGTTCTATTGCTCTATTGAAATATTCTGAGGCTTTTTCTACATCACCTTTTTCCATATTTATAGAACCCAGATAATAAATAGCCATAATATTATCAGGGTATTTCTTAACGAGCTGTTCGAGGATTTCAATTGCCTCCTCGTATTCTTGTTTATTTGCATAGAGGGTGCTCAGGAAAAGGGCTGCTTCCTGGTTATCCTGTTGTATCTTGAGAACCCTCTCGTATATTTTTATTGATTCTTCAGACCTTCTCTGGCTGTTATAAAGCTCGCCAAGGAGCATGAGTGCCGGAATATATTCAGGTTCTGACCTCACAACATCTTCAATAAGTGATATTGCCTCCGTCACTTTTCCGGTCTTCAGAAGGACATCCCCTATCTGGGTCTTCAGATATGAAGACGAGGGATCAAAGTCAAAAGCCTCATTGTAATATTTTAGGGCATCCTCCCACTTTCCATCCCTCTCTGCATTGTAACCAAGGAGATAAAAATAATAAGCCTCATCAGGAGGAAGATGCCTTTCTACAACCACTTGTGGCTGTTTTACAGCACACGAGATTATGAGGAGAGGAAAGATCAAGAACACTATTATTCTAAAAAGCATCTTTAATTATCGCACAAAGAGAAAACCTATAACAATATGATAAAATTTTCAATGATGTTTTTCGATATCCTCTTTCCCTTAAACATCGGCCCTCTTTCTTACAGATGTCCTGAGGAACTCTTGAAATTTATGGAACCTGGAGTGATTGTGAGTGCTCCCATCAAAAATAAAATTACAAAAGGGATCATTCTTGGAACATCCTCAGAAGTTCCCTTCGGTGAACTAAAAGATATTCAAAAAATTCATGGTGATTCACCGGTGTTAAGTACCGCCTTAATTAATCTCCTGAAATGGATGTCTGAATATTACCTAACAGAAAAGGGTATCGTCCTGAAAAACATGCTTCCTAAAGAGGCATTCACAAAAGTCAAGCAGAGGAAAACAAAAATCCCCCTCTGCCCCCCTTCTCTAACCACTATACCTATTAATGATAAGATAGTATCCAATCTAATAGATTCAGTACATAAAAAAACATACACAACGTCCCTTCTTCATGCCCCTTCTTCTGCTTATGAGCGCTCTTTTTTAATTAAAATTCTTTCTGATACAGGAAATGCAATCATTCTCATTCCAGAAGTCTCTCAGATTGATGCTTTTTATTCCCTTTTACGCGAACGGTTTGGAGAAAGGGTATGCCCCTTCCATAGCGGCCTCAGCAGAGGTAAAAGGTCCGAAGCAATAAGAAATATCCTGTCAGGAATTTCTGATATTGTAATTGGCACAAGGTCAGCCATATTTGCTCCTCTGAAAAATGTCTCTTTCATTGCGGTACTCAATGAACACAGCAGTTCTTATAAACAGAAGGAAGGTTTTTGTTATAGTGGAAGAGATGTTGCAGTAATGAGGGGCTATCTTGAAAAAGCTACAGTGCTCCTTTCTTCTTTATGTCCATCTATCGAATCTTATTACAACTGCAGAAAAGGTAAATATACACTTATTAAACCAGAAGAGGTCATTCAAAAACCCAGGATAAGAGTAACAGATTTGAGATTTGAAAAACTGCTTAAGCCATATCTTTCAAAGACAGTCATTGATGCCTCAATGAAATATATGAAAAACAATAAGAGGGTAATGTTTTTGATAAACAGAAGAGGATATTCAACGCTGCTCCAGTGTGCTGACTGTAATTTTATTGAGGAATGTCCTCATTGTAAGATTCCTCTGGTCTTACATAAAACGGGCACGGGAGACGGTCACGGTTCGCGTGTTTTAAAATGCCACTATTGCGGATATACATCTAAGGTTCCTGAGAGATGTCATAGATGTAAAGGCTACCATATACAGTTACTCGGTGCAGGAACCCAGAGAGTACAAGAAGATATTGAGGAAATCATCGGTATTAAAACCCTCAGACTTGACAGTGACATCTCCCGGAAAAAGTCAGAGTTAGACGGATTGATAGATGCTACATACGGGGATGACGTAAGAATCATCATCGGGACAAAACTCATGACAAGAAGATTGGGAATCACAAAAGGATTTTACATGGCTGCTATTTTGAATGCAGACCTTCCCATGAATTTTCCAGATTTCAGATCAACTGAAAAGTCATATCAGGAAATCTCATCAATAATAGATAAGATTGAGCCCGGAGGAGAAATATTCATCCAGACAAGGATGCCACATAACTATCTTTTTAAGTGTCTGAAAAATTATGAATACCATTCTTTCTACAGAGAAGAACTTATCAGGCGCAAATCTCTTAACTATCCTCCATTCTCGAGACTTTTACTCATGAGATTTATAAGTCAAAGAGACCTGTCAAAAAAGCTATCGGAGATTATAGAAAAGAAAGATGAAGGAGTAGAAATCCTCGGACCTTCTATATTAAAGAATATGAAAGGAAAATATGAGTTCAAATTACTTTTTAAGTCTTCTGTACGAGGATCTCTTCATTCAGCAGCCAGAACATTTGTAGAGGCATTCAAAGATTCAAAAGATGTGAAAGTAAAATTGGATGTTGATCCTATATCAATTTAGGGGTTAGCTTTATCGTCATTAATAATATCTTTATTCCTTGACATAAGAAACATTTCAGCATAGAATTACTACAAATAAAATATTTTCCAAGAAACCCAACCCTTTTGCAAAGTGGGGGAGAAAAGTGGTGGGCATTTCTGATAGAAGACGACCGAGCAGCCAAAAGAATTAATTTTTGGTATGTTCGGTTTTTTTGTTTTGGTAATAACATGAACAATTTGAGATAAGGAGATCTGTCATGCAAAGAAAATTTTACACAAATACAAAGTAATGTTTCTTGTGCTGTTGCTCGTATTTGTAGCATTTAATTTCTCTGCGACCCAAGGATTTGCATCAGTCTATAGACCGTCCAATCCAGTCATGGATTATGTTCCACAGAATATAGGCATAATGGACAAAACCTACCGTGACTTTACTGAATTAAACTGCAGGGAATGCCATGGTCAAAGTACTGCTGTGCGCCATCATAATACAGAACCAGCCCTTTCGAACAATTGCCTTTTTTGCCATGTACAAGGCTATCCCCCACCTATTGTAAGGGACTGTCAGATGTGCCACACCAGTAACCAAGATGTATACCCTGAATTTTATGCAGTATGGGGAGATCTTGGGAATCCACACCATAAAACAGATGCTGCAGAAGCTGGCCAGTGCAATCTATGCCATGACCCAAACCTTGTTGTTGAAGCATATAGTGTTCCCCCTCCAGCATATGCACCAGGACCAAACACACCTACACCAGCATCCTGTGAAAATTGTCACTTCTGGGATGATCCAGTTAATCCAACAATCCATGGCACAGGACATGTAGAAACTTGGGGGCCTTATGGTGCTGGTATACACCCCCATAAACTTGTTCTTGGATTTGATCCAGACAACTTACCATCTATGGGAACACATGAGGAAATTAATGGAATGGTATATTCACAATGTGCACTCTGCCACTGGAGTAACCCTGGTACTCAATGGGATACCAATCCATATAATCCCCGGGCTATTAGATTTTGTGAGAACTGCCACACTATGTATCTGCTGCACGCTAACTCAGAACATGTCAATACAAACGATATTTACACAGTTAATGGAGTTCCAAACCAGGAGGTAACCAGTAATGAAAAATGTTTGGCTTGCCATGGTACAGGTCCCTTAGATATCGTTACCCTCCTTTCACCCAATGGCGGTGATGTAATCCCATCTGGTTCAACATACACCATTCAATGGAATGCACCTCCAGAAGCAGTGAAGTTCACACTAACGTATTCAAAGGACAATGGAACAACATGGAACTTGATAGCAAGTAATTTAACAGGAACAAGTTATGACTGGCAGGTTCCTGCTTTATTGAATAATAAGAAGCAATGTCTCGTTAAAGTAAAAGCCTTTAATTCTCAAGGGGTGATGATAGGTAAAGATAAATCAAATTCAACATTTACCATAGAAGTAGTGAAATTGACATCACCTGATGGAGGGGAAACATTGACATCAGGAACCACACACACAATAACATGGACAACAAATAATACGAAGAATCCTGTTGCAAGCGTAAAACTGGTTTATACCACAAATGGTGGAAGTACATGGACACTTATAGATACCCCTACAGGTAATCCAGGCAGTTATATCTGGACTGTGCCCAATGTCTCAAGCAGCAGTTGCAAGGTAAAGATAGTGCTGAAGGATGCAAGTGGAACTGCAGTAGGAAAGGATGCAAGTGATGGGTTCTTTGAGATTCAGTAATAAAGGTTAATACGAACATAAAATTAATGACAAAAAGAAGTGAGGGGGACAGTTTATTGATTATATAAAATCAGAAAGGAGGGTTTCGATGAGGAAATCAAAAAGAATAAAAAAAGGTTTAATAGTAATGCTTCTCATTGTACCGATTTTTGTTTTTCTTCTAACGGGCGTAGTCTCTGCCTATCAATGGGCTATTGAATATGGAGGAATTCATTATGAAAGGGATACGGGTTCTTCCATCCAACAAACAACAGACGATGGATATATTGTGGCGGGTAATACTCAATCTTTTGGTGCAGGCGGGAATGATTTCTGGATATTGAAACTTAATTCAGACGGAACAATTGCCTGGCAGAAGACCTATGGTGGCAGTAACTCTGATCAGGCCTTCTCTATCCAGCAGACTTCAGATGGAGGATACATAGTTGCAGGTATTAGTGGTTCTTTTGGTGCAGTTAATTCTGATGTATGGGTATTGAAGCTGAACAGTGATGGCACAATTGCCTGGCAGAAGACCTATGGTGGCAGTAACTCTGATCAGGCCTTCTCTATCCAGCAGACTTCAGATGAAGGATACATAGTTGCAGGTTATACTGATTCTTTTGGTGCAGTTAATTCTGATGTATGGGTATTGAAGCTGAACAGTGATGGTACTGTTGCCTGGCAGAAGACCTACGGCGGGAGTAACGGCGACTATGCCGAATCCATCCAGCAGACCTCTGATGGTGGATACATAGTTGCAGGTATTACGGTTTCTTTTGGTGCAGGCGGGAATGATTTCTGGGTATTAAAGCTCAATTCAGATGGTACTGTTGCCTGGCAGAAGACCTATGGTGGCAGTAACTCTGATCAGGCCTTCTCTATCCAGCAGACTTCAGATGAAGGATACATAGTTGCAGGTATTAGTGGTTCTTTTGGTGCAGGCTATGGTAATTTCTGGGTATTAAAGCTCAATTCGGATGGTACTGTTGCCTGGCAGAAGACCTACGGCGGTAGCAGTTTTGATGAGGCCCGTTCTATCCAACAGACGTCAGATGGTGGTTATATCTTAGCGGGTACAACATATTCCTCTATTAGCTATGAAGATATGCTTGTATTGAAGCTAAACACAGACGGTGCTGTTGCCTGGCAAAAGACCTATGACACTGGTGGTGATAACTTTTTACGTTTCATACGAGAAACCACGGATGGTGATTATGTCTTGGTTGGGTGGAATGAATGCCCTTATTATAGTGATTCTGCTGATCTTATGATTATAAAGCTTGACGCAAATGGAGAAATCCCCGGTTGTAATATCGTGGGCAGCTTCGAGGCCAACGTTACCGATACATTGGCTATAATTACAGATACAAGCGTCGTTCCGCAAGAGTCCTCTGTTGTCCCTTCTGACACAGATGTCCTTCCTCAGGATACCTTAGCCGAAACAAATGTGATTTGTGGCGTTTCTCCAAACATTTCAGTGTCTCCTATGTCTCATAACTTCGGGTCTGTGTATATAGGCAGTACATCTTTACCACAAACATTTGTAATTTCAAACACAGGCCAAGCAGACCTTAATATTGGTGCAATAGGTACTAATAATTTTGAATTCATCATTGAGAATGACAGTTGCTCAGGGCACTCTATAGTACCATTGGCGACCTGCACACTTGATGTAGTATTCTCACCAACTTCTTCAGGTTCAAAGAGCTCAACTTTATCTATTCCATCCAATGATCCTGATACACCAACAGCAAAAATACCATTAAGCGGGACAGGGATAAACGTAACTCTAACCCTTCTTTCCCCCAATGGTAGTGAGGTAATCCCATCTGGTTCAACTTATGCCATTCAATGGATTGCACCTCAAGAGGCAGTGAAGTTCACACTGACATATTCAAAAGACAATGGAACAACATGGATACTCATAGCAAGTAATGTAACAGGAACAAGTTATGACTGGCAGGTTCCTATTCCATTTGATAATAAGAAGCAATGTCTCGTTAAAGTAAAAGCTTTTAATTCTCAAGGGGTGATGATAGGTAAAGATAAATCAAATTCAACATTTACCATAGAAGTAGTGAAATTGACATCACCTGATGGAGGGGAGACATTGACACATGGAACCCAACACTCAATAACATGGACAACGATTGCTACAAAGAATCCCGTTACAAGCGTAAAACTGGTTTATACCACAAATGGTGGAAGTACATGGACACTGATAGATACCCCTTCAGGTAATCCTGGCAGTTATGACTGGACTGTTCCGAATGTCTCAAGCAGCAGTTGCAAGGTAAAGGTAGTGCTGAAGGATGCAACTGGAACAGCAGTAGGAAAGGATGCAAGTGATGGGTTCTTTACAATTCAGTAGTAAAGGTTAATACGAACATAAAATTAATGACATAAAGAAAATGAGGGGGACAGGATATTGACTATATAAAATCAGAAGGGGGGTTAAAGAAAATGAAAAGTAATTATTGTAGGGTTATTTTGTTGTTACTAATCACAATCATACTTTGTGCCTTTTTTTCGCTGCCAGTCTTTGCTCAGAAGTATATCCTCACTGACTTGGGAAGCCCTACAGAGGGGAATTTATGCAGAGCAGATGACATCAATAATAGTGGGCAAGTAGTGGGGTGGACTAACAATGCTCTTGGTGAGTGTTTTCCATTTATTTGGTCTAAAGGAGATGGATTTTTTCTAATAGGACCTCTTCCTGTAAGCCATACCTATACTCCTGGTCCAATGTCTATTAATACTATAGGACAGGTTGCAGGTAACGCTCATTTCTCCTCCCAAACCCCTCCTCATGCTTTCCTCTGGACCGAGGAAGGTGGAATAAATGATCTCGGTGCTCCAACTGGACCTTACTATCAGAACACTAGCACAGCCTATGACATAAATGACTTTGGACAAGTTGTAGGGGAATCTGGACAAACTTTTGGCGCCCGCCCATTATTTTGGACTAATACAGGGGAATTGAGAGAGTTAGAGACCCTTGGCTTTGCTGGTGATGCACGTGCTATCAATAATTTGGGGTATGTGGTAGGCTGGAGTGCTCCACAAGAAGGACCTTCATATGCTAGTCTATGGACAGATGCTGGCGAGGTAAGAGACCTTGGTGTTGGTAGTTATAGTGAAGCTTCTGGAATTAATAACCTTGGAGATGTAGTAGGATACTATAGTCTGCTACCCTCTGAACAACTCCCAAACCCCCATGCTTTTCTTTTAAAAGATGCTGAAATGATTGATCTTGGGACTTTAGGAGAAAGAAAATGGAGCGGGGCATACGATATCAACGATTCCGGTCAGATTGTAGGCAGCAGTTGGACACTGGTACCTGTGATAGATGAGGAAGGCCAGGGTTGGGCTGATGGTGACTATCATGCTTTTCTCTGGGATGAAGTAAATGGCACGCAAGACCTTAACGATTTGATTCCATCCTGTTCTGGCTTGTTATTGACACATGCAACTGCTATCAACAATACTGGGCAGATTGTTGGCTGGGGACAAGTGGATTTGGATGGCGATGGAATTTTTGATGAGGTGCATGGCTTTTT
>Ga0315281_10010290_pt1 | contig 12898 bp, 9 predicted proteins | sample YL17G07_0_MG_FD_204540 | JGI IMG/M metagenome (GOLD analysis project Ga0315281, IMG submission 204540) | Sediment microbial communities from Yellowstone Lake, YNP, Wyoming, USA - YL17G07_0 | ecosystem: Environmental > Aquatic > Freshwater > Lake > Sediment | place: USA: Wyoming | collected... | reverse complement strand
GAACGGTCGGCGGCGGCACGCCGGTACTCGATTTCGCAAAAAAGTGCCTCGAAGGGAGCAGGATACGATCCATTAGTGGAATTCTGAACGGCACTTCCAACTTCATCCTGAGCAAGATGTCCACGCAAGGAGCGGAGATGAAGGACGCCCTTGCCGAAGCCCAGAAGCTAGGCTACGCAGAGGCCGACCCGACATATGACATCGGCGGGTTCGATACCGCCTGCAAGCTCGTCATCACATCGAACTATGTGCTCGGCACGAGCCTTTCGATCAACGACCTGGACATAACCGGGATCACTGGCGTCTCGAAGAAGGACATCGAGGCTGCCAAGGCGAAGGGGAAGGTCATCAAACTGATAGGCAACGTCGACAAGAGGGCCAAGGTGTCCCCGCAGGAGATAGACGCCGCCCATCCGCTCAACGTGAGCGGGACGTTCAACGCCATACTGTTCGACACATACCCCGCTGGCGAGATCACGCTGGTGGGTAAGGGAGCCGGTGGGAAGGAGACCGCGAGCGCGGTCCTCCGCGATCTGATAGAGATAAGGAGGTCGTTCGCCCGATAGCTATTTTTGTCTGGCTTCGATTCAGGATGTCCAACCATGAAGATCGTGATGAAATTCGGAGGGGTCAGCGTCGCTGACGGCGACAAGGTCAGGAAAGTCGGGACCATCGTCCGGAAGTTCCACAAGGAGGGCCACCGCATGGTCGTCGTGACATCCGCAATGTACGGAGTCACGGATTCCCTCGCAGAGATAGCCAAGAAGGCGAGCCACGGCCAGAAAGAGAGCGTCCGCGAATTCATGGACTCCTTGATGTTGAAGCACAAGAAGACAGCCGAATCGGCCATCATGGACGAACGGATACTCACGCATGCGATGGAGATCGTCAACGCACGAGGGGACGAACTCCGGAACATACTGCTGGGAATTGCTCACATAGGAGAGCTCACGCCGAGATCAAAGGACTTCGTCCTCGGATACGGGGAGAAGCTCGCGACGCCGATCCTGCACGGAGTCATCGAGGACCTCGGCATGAAGTCCCGGGCGCTCACTGGGGGCGAAGCGGGCATAGTCACCGACGATCACTACGGCGAGGCGAACCCACTAATGAACGTAACCACTCTCCAGGTCAGACAGGCGCTGGCGGCCATGGTGGAGGAAGGGATAATACCCGTGGTGGCTGGGTTCATCGCGTCGACCCAAGATGGGGTCCAGACGACGCTTGGCCGCGGAGGTTCGGATTACACGGCATCGATCATCGGTGCCGGTCTCAAGGCCGATGAAGTATGGGTCTGGAAGGACGTCGACGGCATCATGACAGCGAACCCGAAGATAGTGAAATCGGCGAAGATGATCGGGACGATCTCCTTCGCGGAAGCGATGGAGCTGGCCCATTTCGGAGCGGAGGTGGTCCATCCAAAGGCCCTCGAATGCGCCGCGAGACACAATCTCCCATTCAGAGTAAAGAGCCTGAAGGACCCGGACGCACCAGGCACTTTCATCGTGACGGAGGTCAAGGTGAAGTCCGGAAACGTCGTGAAGGCGATCACGAACATCAACGATGTCAGCCTCATCACCGTGAGCGGGGCGAGCATGGTCGGGACCCCGCGCTTGGCCGCGAAGGTCCTGCAGATACTCACCGACGAGGACATCGATGTCCTGATGATCTCCCAGAGTTCTTCCGAGGAGAGCATCACACTGGCAATTCCAAAGGGCAGTGGGACGAAGGCGCAGAATGCGCTGGAGCTATCGATGTTGGGCTCCAAACAAGTCAGAGAGGTATCGGTCGAGGGCGGGCTCAGCATAGTCGCTGTCGTCGGGGCCGGGATGAGAGGTACTCCTGGGGTCGCGGCCCGCGTTTTCGGGACCATGGCCAAGAACGACATCAACATCAGAGCGATAGCGCAAGGCTCTTCAGAACTCAACATATCGTTCATAATCAACAAGGAAGACGGTAAGAAGGCAATCGAGGCTTTGCACGACGATTTCAACCCGGGTGGATAAGATGGTGCAACGGAAGGTCGCGCTCAGGAGTGACTCCATGAAGAAGGGCGTGTCCAGGGCGGGTGCAAGAGGACTCTTGCGAGCGTTGGGCATGAATGACGCTGATCTCGAGAAGCCCCTGATCGCGGTCGCGAACTCGTTCAGCACCATAGTCCCGGGCCACATGCATCTCAACAAGCTTGCGGAGGAAGTCAAGAGAGGTATCCAGCAGGCCGGTGGGATGGCCTATGAGTTCGGGGTCCCAGGCATCTGCGACGGCATCGCGATGGGCCTGGACGGGATGAGATACTCCCTGCCGTCCCGGGAGATCGTCGCAGACACCGTGGAATCGATGGTGGAGGCGCACGTCGCGGATGGATGGGTTGGCATAACGAACTGCGACAAGATCACCCCAGGGATGCTGATGGCATGCGGCAGGGTCAACATACCAGCGGTCATCCTTACGGGTGGGCCGATGGTACCTGGCATCTATCGGGACAAGAGACTGGATGTCATCTCCATATTCGAAGCCGTGGGAGAACTCAAGGCTGGCAAGATCACGGACGCTGATTTCCTTGAGATCGAGAAGAGGGCGTGCCCTGGGCCTGGATCGTGCTCAGGCCTGTTCACTGCCAACACGATGGCCTGTTTGACGGAGGCTCTGGGGCTGAGCGTGGAGGGTTGCGCGACATCGCATGCCATCTCCAAGGAGAAACTGGAGATCGCCCGCAAGTCGGGTGTGCTCGCGGTCGAGGTCGCATTGGATGGACGGAAGCCCAGGGATTTCGTCACGAAGGCAAGTTTCGAGAACGCACTGAGGGTGGACAACGCGATAGGCGGATCGACGAACACCTGCCTGCATCTGATCGCCATCGCGAAGGAGTTCGACATCGATCTGGAGCTGGACCTGTTCGACAAGATATCGAAGGACACGAAACACATCGTGGCGCTGAAGCCCGGCGGTGAGCATTTCATGATAGATCTCGATGCGGCGGGTGGCATTCCCGCGGTTCTCTCCAGACTCGCCCCGAAGCTGAAGGACGCAACGACGGTCGAGGGCAGGAGCATTCTCGATATCGCAAAGGCTGCGAAGGTCAAGGATTCGCAGGTCGTGCGCGAGCTGGACAGAGCGTACCACGATGAGGGAGGCATCTGCATACTCTGGGGAAATCTGGCAGAGGAGGGCTGCGTCGTGAAGCAGTCCGCCGTGCTCCAATCGATGCGCAAGTTCGAGGGACCGGCCAAGGTCTTCGACACGGAGAAGGAAGCGACCGACGCGACGCTCGAAGGGAGGATCAAGCCCGGAGATGCGGTCGTGGTCAGGTACCAGGGGCCGAAGGGCGCACCGGGGATGCCTGAGATGCTGAGCCTGACGGCGATAATCGCCGGTATGGGATTGATCGAATCAGTGGCGCTCATCACCGACGGCAGGTTCTCTGGTGGCACTAGGGGCCTGTCGATAGGCCATGTGTGCCCGGAAGCGTATGTCGGAGGTGCCCTCGCGGCCATCAGGGACAAGGACATCGTCAGGATCGACCTGGACTCGAGGGAGATCGAGGTGCTTCTCTCGCAGAAGGAGGTCAAAGCGCGCCTCCGCGACAGGAAGATTCCTGAGACGAAGACGACGGGTTATCTCAGAAGGTATAGGGAACAGGTGGGTTCTGCCAGCCGTGGCGCGATTCTAGGGTAACCCACCGCGTGCTCCGGTCCGGGTTCGGAAAGGTTCTTGACCTCACAAAGGATTGCCCTGGATGGAGTAGAATCATACACCGGTGGTCAATGGTGGATAACACGGATCTAGCGTTTCGGATACTCCCCGCGGCCGTTGGGCTCGCCCTTGTGGCGTACGCGGCCTACCAAGTCCGCAAGATGGAAATCAGCTACTTCCACTTGGTCACAAGTTGGTTCGTAGCTCTGTTCACCCTGTCCATCATGGCACTCTGTCTGTTCGAAATCCTGGAGAATTCTGTGGGTGGCCGGTCTTCAGACTTTCGTGTGCAGGTGGATGCGACATTTGCCATCTTCACGATGTGGCTGTCCACGTGCGCTGTTTCGTTGTCAACCATCTACAGAAGGCATAACCTCGTGGATGATTTCAGGGCGTTCTTGAGAACCAGTCCGCTCAACTTCATGACCGCTTGGGGTCTCGTTGCCTTCGCCCTCATCGTTGTCGTGTGGCTCTCTGGGCTGCGGTTCCTGTCTGCATCGCTGGATGCGAATCCGGGACTATTGGTGGCAGTATCATCCTACCTTGCGGCAGCAGTCGCATTCGATATTGCTCTTCCTTTTTACGCGAGAACGAAAGGAGAGGTGCCCCACCCGCAGCGAGATGCAAAACTGGACTCGTATCTCCTCGCAGCCGCATGGATCATCACGCCTTTCACGACCTTCGGGCTCGATGTCGGCCTCGGCGGGAGCCTCGGAGTTCAGGAGCTGAACCCTTACCTCTGGGTCATCGTCGTGTTGCTCCTTTTCATGTTGCGCTCGATGAGCGCTTCCAGGTTCTCCGCCGTGATAGTCGACTCTGAGGTTGAGACAGCTCGCAGGGACGGATTCCGCGCATACGACATACCCCGAGGAATCTACCTGGTCTACGACGAGAAGGCAGACTCCGCTCTGTCTCTGTTCTCGGAGCTTGTGACGCTTCCCCTTCGACCCGATGCGGCAATCCGAGTCGAAGGCGATTCCGCGATAGAGACGCTGGAGTTCCTGATACCAAGGGGACTGATGGTCACGAGAACATTCCCGGATGAGCTCAGGCAGCAGTACGGGTTGCACGCCACACCCATAGTCTGGCTCACAGAATCGGTCGGGGATCTCAGGATAGCACCGACGAGCCTTGCGGTGCTCACGGATGCTCTAATGAGATTCATGGAGAACAACCACAACAGCATAGTGCTCGTGGAGGGAGTGGAGTACACGGTCACTTTCAATGACTTCCGCAAAGTGCTGAGATCGCTCGACCTGCTCAACGAAACGGCCTGGATCACCAAGGCAAGGCTGATCATTGCGGTGAATCCGAATGCTTTCGACGAGAAGGAGCGGGCTCTGCTCGAGAGGGACCGCACGGTCCTAAGAGGCGCGCCAGGCATTGAGGAGTTGAAGCGGGAGTCAATGCTGACCGGTACAGCTGGATGAGCCTCTGTTCGATCCAGCCCTGAGGGGTCATATTTCGGCTTTCTTGTAGGAGCCGAGGATCTTGACGAACGCTCCGGTCTTCAGGAGCCCGCCGATGGCCGCGTGGCAATCAGGGTCGTCCATGCTTCCGTCGAGGTCGGCATAGAAGACGTATACCCATGGCTTGTTCTTCCTCGGTCTTGATTCCAGCTTCGAGAGATTCACGTTACGCGAGGCGAATTCGCCCAGACAGCTGTACAATGCTCCTGGAGCGTTCTTCGTCGCGAACACGATGGAGGTCTTGTTCGCTCCCTGTACGGGCAATGGATTCTTCTCGAGCACAAAGAAGCGGGTGTAGTTGACCTCCTCGCTCTGTATGTCTTCCTTCAGGATCTTCAATCCGTAGACGCTTGCTGCCCGCTTGCTCGCGATCGCCGCGATATCCTTTCTCTTGGACTCAGCGACCATCCTCGCGCTGCCAGCGGTGTCGTAACATGGAGTGACGTGCCAATCTGAGTGATTCGCGAGGAACTTCCGCGATTGGCCAAGCGCCTGGGGGTGACTCATGACCTCCCTTATGGTGTCCATCGTCGCGTCATCGAAGGCCATCAGATAATGCTTCACCGGGACCATGGTCTCGCCCGATATCGTGAGGTCGTGGTCGAGAAGCAGGTCGTTGACCTGCGCCACGCTCCCCTCGATGGAATTCTCGACCGGGACGACTGCGTGAGTCACCTTGTCCTTCTCGACCGCCTCGAAGACGGATTGGAAGTCCAGGAAGGGATGCGTCTTGATCGACGTGCCGAAGTACCTGAAGCAGGCATCTTCCGAATATGCACCCTTCTCCCCCTGGAACGCGACCAGGGATTCCCGCGGTGTAGGCATCGTCCGATGTACCTTGAATTACGTATTTCTAATCTTCCAATCACGGAGAAAGTGCCGAATCGCAAACGAGCTGGCACATCCCAGGACGTGCCGCTCCAAAGTTTTATATCACAAAAGGGCATGTCCAGATACGTCAAATCCTGTGGGTTTGGCCTATCTGCAATCGGAGACAAGGAATGACGCACCAGAGCAAGAACCTGCTTATTCTGCCCTTGGGGCTGCGTATCCTAGCCTAAGGGCTGCAGTGTAGGATTTTTGGAGAGTGTTTTGATGTCACAACCTCCGAGTGAGAATGCTAAAGAACCGGTCGATGCGGCCTTCAGGATACCCGATGCTGGGTTGTTCGTGAGCGAGTACAACAAGAAGATATTCTCGTCGACTCGCCTGCCTGAGAGGGTCAAGATTCTTGACACCACCCTCAGGGACGGGGAGCAGACGCCGAACGTCGCGCTCTCGACCGAGGACAAGCTGAAGATCGCCCAAGCGCTCGACGAGCTCGGGGTCGACATCATCGAAGCAGGATTCGCAGTGAACTCCGAAGGTGAGGCCGAGGCAATCAAGGTGATCGCCAACGCTGGCCTGAAGAGCGAGATCTGCTCGCTGTGCAGGGCCAGCATAGCCGACGTCGACGCTGCGTTGGCGTGTGACGTCGATTCCGTGCACATCTTCCTCGCAACCTCGAAGACCCACCTCGAGAAGAAGCTCAAGATCACCCAAGACCAGGCGATCGGGAAGGCCGTCGAGTCCATCCAGCACGCGAAAGACCATGGACTGATAGTGGAATTCAGCGACGAGGACGGGACGAGAACTGAGCTCGAGTTCCTGCACAGGATGCACAAGGCGATCCAAGAAGTGGGCGTCGACAGGATCGATATCCCCGACACGGTCGGTGTGATGGTCCCACCTGCGATGACCCAGTTCGTGAGCGAGATCAAGAAGCATGTCAAGGTCCCGTTGGCGGTCCACTGTCACGACGACTTCGGGCTCTCGGTCGCCAACTCCCTCGCGGGAGTCCTTGGAGGGGCGGAGGAGGTCCATGTCACTGTGAATGGTCTGGGAGAGAGGGCCGGGAACGCAGCGCTCGAGGAGGTCGTAATGAGTCTGCTGGCGTTCTACAACATCAAGACGAACATCAACTCGAGGAAGATGGCGTTCGTTTCCAGGCTGGTTTCACAGCTCACGGGCATCGCAGTCCCTCCGAACAAGGCCATCGTCGGAGAGAATGCGTTCTCGCACGAATCCGGAATACACGTTCACGGAGTATTGAGCGATGGCTCCACCTACGAGCCGATGCGCCCAGAGATCGTCGGAAAGGAGAGGAGCTTCGTCGTGGGAAAGCATTCCGGTGTGCACGCGGTCCAGAACAAGCTGAAGGAATACGGGATCGAGCTCTCCCAAGAGCAGCTGAGAGAGGTGCTCGCGAAAATAAAGAAGTGGGCCGAATCCGGGAAGAAGCTCGATGACGCCGAGCTCCTCGCGGTCGCCTATGACGTCATGGGCGAGCAAGTCAAACCTGTCATTCGTCTGGAGGAGTTCACGGTCTTCACCGGCCTCAACTTCACGCCGACGGCCACAGTCGTCCTGAACATCGATGGCGATGTGCGAAGGGCATCCGAGACAGGGGTCGGCCCCATAGACGCGAGCGTCAGTGCCATCAAGTTGGCGGTCTCGAAGAACATAGTCCTTAAGGAGTACAAGCTGGAAGCCATCACCGGAGGGTCGAATGCGCTGTGCAACGTCACGGTGAAGCTCGGCGATAGCGAAGACGCGCAGCTGCTCGCTCTCGGCAAGAGCGTTGGCTCTGACATCGTGACCACGAGCGTCGATGCGATGATTGAAGGCCTGAACAGGTTATGGGGCCGGAAACTCACCCTCCAGAACGGCAAGGAGAAGAGGAAGGCCTACTGAGGCTGGCCATTGAGGTGAATCTGTGAGCAAGACCATAGCCGAGAAGGTGCTTTCCGCAAAGTCCGGAAAGGATGTTCGCGCTGGTGAGATAGTCGAGGCCAAGGTCGACTACGTCATGGTCAACGACATAACCGCACCAGCCGCATTCGACGAATTCGAAGGTCTTTGTGCCCCGATCCTGCGCGACAAAGTCGTCCTTATCCCGGATCACTATGTTCCCAACAAAGACGTCGCATCGGCTAAGCAAGCCAAGAAGATGCGCGACTTCGCAAAGAAGCACAAGATAAAGAGCTACTTCGAGGTCGGCAGGGGCGGCGTATGCCACCAGCTCATGATCGAGCAAGGGTTTGTCGCGCCCGGGAGATTGATTGTCGGAGCGGACTCGCACACATGCTCCTATGGAGCCCTCGGAGCGTTCGCGACGGGCATAGGTAGCACCGAGGCCGCGACCGTGTTCGCCAGGGGAGTGCTCTGGTTCAAGGTCCCGGAATCAATGAAGTTCAACGTCAGCGGCAGGCTGGGAAAGTGGGTCTCAGGCAAGGACATCGCGCTGACAATTATCGGTGACATCGGAGTGGAAGGCGCAAGATATGCATCCATGGAGGTCGACGGCAGTTCGATCTCATCACTACCGATATCGGATCGGATAACTATTTCCAACATGGGCATAGAAGCGGGCGCCAAGGCCTGCATAATCCCCCCGGACAACAAGGTCGACGACTACCTGAGACCCAGGGTCCGTGGGAAGTACAAGCACGTGCTGGCGGATGCGGATGCAACGTACTCGGACTTCCGGGAATACGACGGGCGGGAGATCGTGCCTTTGGTCGCGAAACCTTTCCTGCCCAGCAATGTCGCCCCGGCAAGCGAGGTCAGCGTCGATATCGACCAAGCGTACCTCGGGTCTTGCACGAACGGCAGGATAGAGGACCTCAGGATCGCCGCGAAGATACTCAAAGGAAGGAAGGTCAACTCAAGCGTTCGCATGATCGTTGTACCCGCGACCAAGGAGATCTTCGACCTTGCGATCGAAGAAGGCTTGGTGAAGATATTCTCCGACGCTGGAGCATTCGTGTCAGGTCCGACCTGCGGCGCCTGCCTGGGTGGGTACATGGGCGTCCTGGCCCCCGGTGAGAGGTGCGTTAGCAGCACGAACCGGAACTTCGTTGGGAGGATGGGCGCAAAGGATTCTGAGGTCTACCTCGCCAGCCCAGCAGTGGTGGCGGCCAGCGCGGTGAAGGGAAGGATCGTCGATCCATCGGAGGTGAGCAGGTGAAGGGGAATCTCGGGGGAAGGGCGTGGGTCTTCGGAGACAACGTTGACACCGACCAGATCATCCCGGCGGAGTACCTCGTCACCATGGACAACACCGAGCTGGCGGCACACGCATTTGAGAATTTGAAGCCGGAGTTCGCAAAGAAGTTCCGGGCCGGGGACGTCATCGTCGCGGGCAGGAACTTCGGCTGTGGTTCGAGCAGGGAACATGCTCCGAGGGCACTACTCGGCGCAGGGGCTTCCTGTGTCGTGGCTGAATCATTCGCTCGCATATTCTTCAGGAACGCGATCAACCTCGGGCTGCCTGTCATAGAGGCGAGACTTGCTGCGTCCGGGGGAGACATCATCAGGGTCGATCTGGCCAAAGGGGTCGTGAAGAACGAGACAAAGGGGGAGAGGTCGGACTTCGCGAGTTATCCACCATTCATCATGATGCTGATCGAGAAAGGCGGGCTCGTGCCGTACACAAAGGAGATCCTCGGATGCAGAAAGTAGGCGTGATCCCTGGGGACGGGGTCGGCCCGGAGGTCGTTAAGGAGGCGAGGAAGGTCCTCGATCGCGTCTGCGAGGCGAGGAACATCACACTCGAGTTCGAGGAATTCCCCCTCGGGGCAGCGCACTATCTGAAGACCGGCGAGGTACTATCCGACGAGACGCTCCAGAGGCTTTCCAAGAAGGATGCCATCCTCCTGGGAGCAATGGGAGACCCTCGGGTCGTGCCCGGCATACTGGAGAAGGGAGTCCTGCTTCGTCTGAGGTTCCATTTCGACCAGTATGTAAACCTCAGACCGATCAAGCTCCTGGAAGGGGTCCCAAGCCCCCTCAGAAGCGACGCTGGCAGAATCGACATGCAGTTCATCCGGGAGAACACGGAGGATTTCTATGTCGGACTCGGTGGACGTGTCAAGAAGGGCCTGTCGAAGACGGAGCTCGACCTGAAGAGGCGTGCCTTCGAGGCCAAGTTCGACGTTGGGATAGATCTTGAGGACGAGGAGGAGCTCGCATTCCAGATAGGCGTAATCACGAGACAAGGCACGCGGCGCATCATGGAATATGCGTTCCAGATGGCCAAGAGCAAAGGCATTGATTTGGTCACCTGCGTCGACAAGGCCAACGTTCTGACGGATGCTTATGGCCTCTGGCGAGAGGTCGCAAATGAGGTCTCTGACAGGCTAGGCGTCAAGAATGAGTTCCAATACGTGGATGCAGTCGCGCTGCACATGGTAAGAACGCCCGACCGGTTCAAGATGATCGTCGCCCCGAATCTTTTTGGCGACATACTCACAGACTTGGGCGCTGCGATCCAAGGAGGCCTAGGGTTCGCACCCTCAGGGAACATCAATCCTTCTGGCATCAGCATGTTCGAACCCGTCCACGGCTCCGCCCCTGACATCGCTGGCAAAGGCTTGGCCAATCCTGTCGGGGCGATCCTTTCGTCAGCTCTGATGCTCGATACCATTGGCCATAAAGATGCAGCGGAAGACATCGAGCAGGCAATTCAAGCGGTCCTCAAGTCAGGAAAGCACAGGACCGCAGACATCGGTGGGAAGACATCTACCTCGAGATTCGGAGACGAGGTCGTATCGCATCTTTCAAGGTGAAGCCGGCGGAGAGAGGTCCGAAGGGGCTTCCAGGCGGATCCGTTTCTCGATCACATCCTGTGATATATCAAGAACCAGGTAGAACCCGGAGATCAGGAGAACGAATCCTACAAGAGGAAGCACCCACCAGAGAGAGATCTCGAAGAACTCGCTGTATTGCAGCGCATGTCCGAGCATTCCGGACCAGGATGAGTAATACTCGAAGGACGTGAACACGTAGTTGTAGACTAGGATCGACATTGTCCCGACCACCGCTATGAACTTCAGTGATGCAAGAACATCCGGGAGCGACTTCCACGCTCCTGACAACACGACCCCTTTGTATCTTGCCATACCCTTCGCCGTTGGTCTCTCCTTTCTGAACGCATTGTTGATTTCCTTGGTCCGGCGCATCACGGCCAGGGCGACGGGTGCCCAAGTGACCAGCACGACCGAAGACACGAGGTTCCAAAATACCTCTCCAGGACCCCTGATCTGGAACTGAGCTAGGAAGATGACGGCCACGATAGGGAACACGAGGAAGCTTTCTCCCACCAGCGCGAGTGGATAGTTCAGTCTTCCGAACGGCAGGACGAGGAGTGACACGCCGAAGCCTATGACAATCGAGAGGATCAGAACAGCGAGTATCTCAACGAACGCGTCGCGAGCACCTATAAGGAATGGGTCCACGGGATTAGGTTCTGCGATGAATTGATACTGGTAAGGTTTGCCGATAATCGGGCCTGCGATCGCAAGAATCGCCATCGCAACCACCAGCAGCCCACCGATGACGCCCATCGCGCTCCTTCGGTACTCTGATACGAACCACTTGAGCTCTTGTAGAGGACCTCTCCACGAGGTCTGTCTTCGGGCTGGGGGCGAGGGACCTGGAACATCCGCCGGCACGAGGGGCTGAGTCGCGACAAGACTTGTTCGACGAAGGTGAATGACGAGAAGCGAAGAGATAACATCGACCGCGAAGCCCGTGAGAAGGACGATGAGGACAATCATGAATAATGAAGCTTCGACAAAGACCAAATCTAGGTTAGAAAAGGCCACAACGACATGGCGGCCCAGACCATCGAGATTCCAGAGCACCTCGACGAGGAGGACGAAGGACATGGTCAAAGCAATGTTCAGCTTCAGGCTCGGCATCATGTAGACGATGCCGTCGACAAAGGATCGACCCTTTGCTCCTTCGGGTGGATCGACATGTTGCGGAAAGCTTTCAACTCTACTTTGGCCTTGCAGCGCGATCAAGAAGAATCCGCCGAACGTGGAGACCACGAGTACTATGATTGGGAAGCTGAGCACCTCCAGCATAGCCATCGTTCGACCTGCCCAATCCATCGCCGAATAATCTAGAGGGAGATGGTACGCCCAATCGAGTCCAAAGCGCAAAACGACTTGGGCGTAGAAGAATATGGCTACGAGAACAATCGGGATCGCCCATATTGACATCGCAAGTAGGGAAATCGCATTCCTCACTCGAACTCGCTGGGTCCTATGCACAAGAAACGCGGTCAAAGATCCGAGCAGGAGAGAAAGCACGATCGAGGTCTCGAACAATACGATGGTCCAAGGCAACGCTCTCTCGACAGCATCCCCTGCGATTGTGGCTGAAGTCTTGCTAAAGGCGCCGAATGCGCCTCCACCTGTCAACATGTCTCCGATGAAGAGAAAGTACTGGACTATCAGGGGTTGGTCGAAATGAAGGTCCTTCTGAAGGTCCTTCGTCGGGAAGTACATGCCTTTCCCAATGTAGCCGGCTTCTCCCACTCCGACTCGAAGGAACAGGAACTCGATCGTGAGGACGAGAAGGAGGACAAGAAGAAGCGAGACGACCTTCCTCAATACGACTATGGCCGCCTCCTTCCAGACACTACCCAAACCAGTTGCCCCCAAAAGATGAATGCGTCTCTCCGTTGAATAATCCTTCTTTGGGAAGTCCAGAAACACGGCGATAGGCTTGATGCGAGTCCGGGACTCTTTTTGAGCATAGTTATAAGTAGCCACAATCCGATTTGAACCAAATAGGGACAGCCGGTGGATGGGATGACACAACAGGTATTGCCGATTCCGAAGGAGAAGGCGATTGAGATCGGGGAGTTCCTCACGAACAACGTTTCGAGGGCCGTCGTCTACTCC
>Ga0315281_10010289_pt1 | contig 12899 bp, 4 predicted proteins | sample YL17G07_0_MG_FD_204540 | JGI IMG/M metagenome (GOLD analysis project Ga0315281, IMG submission 204540) | Sediment microbial communities from Yellowstone Lake, YNP, Wyoming, USA - YL17G07_0 | ecosystem: Environmental > Aquatic > Freshwater > Lake > Sediment | place: USA: Wyoming | collected... | reverse complement strand
GTTGTTGTTGTTGTTGTTGTTGTTGTTGTTGGTTCAATGCAATTGTTGTAGGTGGCACTATTTCTGTTACGCCGCCACCCTCACTCCCTTCACTTTCTTGAATCTCCGTCGGATCATCGAGTTCAGAAATTTTATCTTGAACCGATTTTAATTTTGTTTTCACATTGTTTATGTCATGACGAAGGCTTTTTATATTTTCTTGCCACTCTTGTTCAACTAAAGCATCTTTTATTTCCAATACCTTGCGTTGAGCATCCAATATTTGCTTTTCGTAAAGTTTGATGGTGTCCAAAAAACTATTTTCTTGATCAATTAATGCATTTTTAATTTTTAAATTTGAGTGGAGAAGCTCGACTTGCTGTCTCGATTTTTCTCTTTGCCTTTCCTCCTCCTCTTCTTCCTCCTTTTGCTTCTTTTCCTCCTCCGCCGTCGGGCCAGAAGTGGTACCAAAATCAATTATTGGAATTGCATCATCCAACGACATCCCTGTGCAAATTCAATGTTTTTTTTTTCTTCAACAACAAAGTCGAAAAAATAATCGTGTATATTAAAAAAAACCTTCGTTTTCAAAATTTAAAAGAAAGCCATTTTTATGATCATTGCAGAACAAACAAAAGGGTCAACTCATCACTTGACAAATAAAAAAAAAACCCAACACCCACTGAAAAAACAGCAAAATATAAATAAAGAAAGAAATAGATAGAAAGAGACATAGACAGATAAAGGATAGTGGAAAGAAAAAAAAAAGAAAAAAAAAGAAAAAAAGAAAAAAAAAAGCATGCAACAGAATGACGCAAAACAGCCGCAAAAGAACAGCAATAACAACAACAATAACAACCCGGACAACCTCGAGGAGTACACCGAGCGACAGATCGACGCAAACGTGAAGGCGCTGGCGTTCACGGGCGGGTTCGTGTCGGTCACAAACGTGCTGGTCTACGTCTTCTCGATGCTCTGGCAGCTGATTCTGGGGATCCAAACGCTGCTGATACTGGGCTTTCTGACGCTGATGTTCCTGCTGATACACGACTGGTGGCTGCACTGCCGCGACGCATTTCTGGCGGGCCACATCTCCGTGATGCACGACTGCCGCATCAGCTACAACCGCGCCGTCGACGGCACCACATTCACGCTCACGCTGGGCAACTTCGGCTTCGGGCTCTGGGACTACATGCTCCCGGCGCTGATGTGGCTGCTGAACCTGGCGTGGGACTTCCTGACACTCATCGTGCGGTTTCTGCTGGGGAGCGTGCTGCGGCAGCCCCTGTTCCAGATCGCGAGCTGGGGCGTGCAGCTGGCGACGCTCTTCTTCCAGTTCATCGGCAGCTCGCTCGGGGACAGCGTGGGCGTCGGCTCGGCGTCCGTGGGCGCGGGCCTCGGGGTGGGCGTCGGCGGCACCGTGGGCGCGAGCACGGGCGTCACGCACGCAACGTTCGAGGGCATCAAGGTGGCCATTGTCGCCATGATCCAGTTCTTCGAGGCGATCGGGCCCGACATCAACAAGCTCATCGACGTCACCCGCACGTGGGTGAAGCACTTCCCCGTCATCTTCAAGTCGCTGATGAAGACGTTTGCGATGTTCCGCTCCTCGGGGGCCTTCGTCAGCTGGATGGCGACCCTCACCCACATGAACTACATCTGGAGCGGCCTGCACAAGGTGCAGTGCGAGTTCAACCACCAGCTGATGGCGGCCGCCTGCCACGAGAAGGAGACGCAGGCCATCATTGCGAACGGCATCCGCGCCGCCATCCACGACATCTCGGGCACCTACATCTACAGCAAGCAGCCCGGCTGCAACCAGAACTCGCTGCCCTCCAACAACTGCAAGGACTCGAACACGGACCCGCTCCCCGGCGTCGCGAGTGCGGGCGCGGGCCTCTGCGACGTCACGGGCTGCCAGGACGACGTGGAGAACATCATCGAGCTGCTGCATGCGGCGCGCCCCCACTGCACGGACTGGGGCTCGAACTCCCAGGGCGTCATTGCCTGCATGCGTCTGGTCACCAACTACTCCACCAACCAGATCCAGACCTTCCGTGCAAAGACGCCCATCGACTCCATCTCCAAGGAGCTGTGCTTCGGGGTTGCGCAGGCCGTCAACCGCAATTGCGCCAACCTGCAGCCGCCGTTCGCCTTCTCGAAGCCCGCGCTCAGCTACCAGATCTGCGTGGCGGACAAGTCGGGGCTCTCCCCGCCGCTGCCCAACTTCCAGACCCGCTGCGCCTGCGTCTACGACACCCCGCTGTGCCCCTTCGAGTGCTGCAACCAGTACGCGCTCCACGTCAAGGGGCAGGTTTACAGCATGATTGGCAGTCTGCAGTGCAGCCAGGCGCTGGTGCTCTATCCGCGCGAGTTCTTCTGCCAGTTCGAGAACCTCACGGCGGGCGAGGTGCCTCCCGTCTCGGACCTGACACTCTCGGCCCTGTGGTGCCTCTTCTTCCTGGACTACCTGCTGCCCGTCTGCACGGCGCTGCCCTTCTTCATCCTGAACACGATTTCTGAGCCCACGCTGCTCAACGCCTACGCAAACAAGACCTGCAACCTCATCAGCCACCAGGAGGGCGTCTGTCTGCCGTACAACGCCACGGTCGACCCCTTCTTCTACAGCATGCGGCACGCCATCACGCGGCACGACTTCAACGACGTGGCGACGCAAATCAACAACGCCGCGGGCGCCGTGGGCTACACGCCGAGCCCCATCATCACCACCGTGACGGCGGCAACGGACCCGCCCGAGGACATCATGTTCAAGAGCGTGCAGATGCGGGCGTGCTACCAGTTTGCGCTCGACCGCGTCAACATCACGAGCCTGAAGTACGCGAGCCGCCGCCGCAGCTCGCCCCTCGGGACGCTGGCCGCGGAGTGCAACGCGGCGCTGGCCGCGGCCTATACCACGTACTCGCTGCAGAACTACACGTACAACTTCACGCTGACGACGGACGGCACGCCCCTCACCATCAACCTGCCGGGGATCCCCAGCGGCGCGCCCGTCTTCGGCAGCAGCCTCACAAACGTCGGGGCCGCGGTGCCCTCGGGCACGACGCAGAGCACCACCTCGTACACGTGCCCCACGCAGACGGGCAATTCCATCACAGAGGTTGCTAACACGGGCCAGTGCGCAGGGCAGATGCAGCAGAGCAGCAACGCCGCGATTGGCTCGCTGGGCAACACATCCGTGAGCGGGTATTCGGCGATCGCCGACACCACGCAGACGGCAGACCCCATCCTGCATCTCGGCGACACCGCCACCATCAACCAGAACGACCCGCAGGTGGCCGCCCAGCAGACGCAGGAGTTCAACTACGTGGACCAGTCCCAGAGCATCAACAACAATTACGTCATTGTGCCCGCGGACCAGCAGACCATCCCGACCACGGACGCGCCCTACCTCTCGCCCCAGGCGCCGCCCTCCAACGCGGGCATCAACGGCAACTCGGTCTTCTACAAGATGAACAGCCAGGGCCAGCGGCAGCTGCTGGGCATCGACGACCTCTACGACCAGATCGACGCGCTCTACGCGAACGTGCCCGACGAGGCGACGCGCAAGGTGCGGCGGCAGCAGCGGCGCGAATTGCGACAGCAGCTCGGCAAGCTCGGGGCCGAGATGTCGAAGGTCGGCGTCCGCTTCTACGCAAAGATGCGCGAGATCTTCACCTCGGACGACGACGACGCCATTCTGGGCCAGCTGAGTCGGCACCGCAAGACGGAGAGCCAGCGCTTCCTCGACAACCTGCGCAAGGACATTCGGGAGTCCTGCGGCGACAAGCCCGCGAGCGAGTGCACCCCCACATTACATCGCACCCGCCGCACCCTCTCCCTCAACGACATCCTGGTCACAAACGACACCGCCCTGCTGCACCCGACCACGGACGAGGCCTTCAACGCCTACGTCAATCAGGCGCTGCTGAAGATCGGCAACCTCAACATCGACAACCACGGCATCTCCTCGGCGGAATTTGACGCATTCTTCCAGAGCGAGGCCGACGCCGACGTCAACATGGCGCTGGCGTACTTCACGCGCACGGCGGGCACGCAGCTGCTCTACCTCTTCGAGGGCTTCATCACGCAGGACGCCTTTGCCTCGTTTCTCGGGTCCGCGGCCATCAACAATGACGACGCAATTCTGCTGGTCGGGCGTGCGGGCAACTGCCACAACACCTTCGACAACCCCTACGATTGCTGCCAGGGGCCCGGATTTGTGCCCCCCTACGTCTGCTGTCGCGGGTGGTTCGGCTGTTTTCGCCTGCTGGGGGACTGGCTCTTCCCGGCACGCCTCACGGACGCCAATCAGGACCGCATTCTCTGCACCGAATTCGACTCCTTCGGGCGCGAAATCAAGAACAGCCTCAAAACCTTCGTCACGGGTCTTGCAAGGTTCTTCGGCGCCTCGCCCCACACCAAGGGTTCCTTCCTGATCTACGACAAGTTGGAGATACCGCCGGGGGCCTTCTTCTGCATGATCTTCAACGGCATCTATTGGATGTACTTGGCCGACTTCCTCTTCTTCTTGTTCCTGTTCCTTGGGCTGTCGTACTCCATCGTCTTCTCGCTGATGCTCAACGACAAGACTGAGAAGATGTCCGCCATGCGACGGCAATTGCTCATCATGAAGGAAAAACGCCGCAAAACCGAGTCAAAGAAGACGGATTGATGATGACGACAACAATAAAAAAAATTATTTTTTTTAACTTAGAAAAAAAAACACTTCGTTTATTTTTATTTTTATTTTTATTTTTATTTTTATTTTTATTTTTATTTTTTTTTCTTGGAAAATAATAATAATAGAACATTGAAGGGGTAGAGAATAAAGAAGAAGAAGAAGAAGAAGAAGAAGAAGAAGAAGAAGAAGACTACTTGTTTGCTTTGAAAAATTCAGTTGGCTCGGCAACCCGCAAACCAATGTGGATGGCCTTGGAACCCACATCAGTTGCACCCCACAGCGTGTGTGCGGCGCGGTGGACGTATCGCTTCAACAGGGGATCGAAGACCCCGTAATTAGTCGTGCTGACGGTGTGGTTGGTCGAGCGGATGCGCTGTGCTTGGTATATGCTGAGGGTGCCCGGATAGCCCTGCTCGTCGTACTGGTTGTCAAACTGCAGTGCGCGGCAGAGGAACTCCACGTTCTCGTACATGGGCGGCTTTGCGTAGTTGGCGTAATTGGGGCGGAAGTCGTTGATGTCGGGCCGTATGCGACGGTAGTAGTCGAGGGCCTTGTACTGGCCGCGGACGTCGAAGTGGGTGCGGGTGTTCTTCGAGAGCGACTCGACCAGCGAGGTGCCCACAAAGAGGACGGACTTTGCGCCCATCTTGTGGCCCTTGGCAAACCGCTCGCTGTGGTACTCCGCCCAGGCGGGATCGTGACGGGACAAGCCCTCGTTGAAGGGCAGATGGCCGCGACCGCCCCGGTATGCGTGGCCGCAGACGTTGGGTGCGTAGGCGTGGTTGCGCGGGTTGTTGATGAAGACGCCGCACTCCAGACTGTCCTTGAAGACGTACTCCTCCTTCTCGCTGTCGAACCAGCACGCCGTGGCCTCGCTGTGCAGGAGGAAGTGGCCCGAGGTCTCGCCGCCGAAGCCCGTCAGCAACTCCATCTCGTACTCCTCGAACGGCGTCAACGCCAAGGCGCCGAAGGGCACGTCGATGTTCTTCTCTGCAAACCGGCGCAAATGTGCAGGGGCCAGTGTCTGCAGATAGTAGAGGCGCCCCGCGATCTTGCGGAGGGGTTTCGAGGTCTGCAACGAGTTCCACTTGATCTCGCTGTCTGTCAACGTCCCGTCGGTTGGGTCGATCTGACCCGTGAATGGATATGCAAGCATCTGCACGACAATCTCAGGCAGTCGCAGACGCAGGGTGTCGTAGTAATAAGCAATCAACTTGTTGTATGACTCAGTGCGATTGATGACACGGTAGATGTCGTTTTGTGTCGGGATAACTGACCCTCCAGCGTTGAAGTTGAACACCCCCTCACTTTCCAAACCACCCTCCTCATCTGCAGCATCGGTTTGTATTGGTCGACGCGTTGTTTGCTTGACAGAAGGCGGCTGCGTCGATGTGTTGTCTATTTTTGCGCGCTTTGCAGAATTATCGTTCTTGTTGTTGTTGCCAAGCACCAGATCAGCCTGTCGAGGCAACGATGGCAACCGATTGTCGACAAGATGCAGATTGACGAGGTGGGTGGCGCCCAGTGTGCCGTGGAATCGATCAATGTCGGGGATCGAAAGGCCTCTGTACGGATTGCTATTATCAGTTTTGGTTTTTTCCATGGCTGCTTCAGAGAAATTGAGCGCACACTTCACGAGTTTGCCATTAGAGGGGCAAAACACTGGAACTGGCGCAATGTCGAAGAGGAAACACGAAAAGATTACCATCTGTTTCTCCTTTAGGTTCTTCATTTTTCCATATATCTCTGGCAACATGTTGATATCCGTGCTGACGTGCTGGACGGTCAGCTCGTTGGCCATCGTCACGACGATTCTGAGCACCTCGATGAACTCAAATAGCTTCGTCTCGGTCTCAGTGGGCGCATTTCCAGCCACTAACGTCTGCAAAAACAAAATACCTGCAACGGAACTGCCAACCCCGCAGTAATTTGCCTTTCTGACAGCGTCGAGAGTGATGCTGTCGTGAAATCCATATTCACCAAGTTCGCCGCTGAAATCGTAAGTTTCAACAGGCTGATTGCGTATGTGCTCCATCAGCGCATAGCCTGTCTCGAACTCGGAGATCTGTTTTTGCGTGAGATTGGCAGTCAGTCGCGCGAGGAAGGTGTCGATCGCAAAGTCGAAGTGCTTGGCGGGGAACTTCTCCTCGGACAGTTCGATGTACGAGATGCATGGCGCAAACTTGACGTGCTCGCCGAAATCACGTGTGTCTGGATCGCGGTTCATCAGGGCTCCGTAACCCTTGACGTGGCGCAGGTAGTTTGAGAGATGGGCCTCCTTCGTGTGGTAGTTGTCCTTGGTGCGGTACGAGATCATCTCGTTGTCTCCCCGGTTCGCAATGACTTCGGTGAGATACGCGCTGGCGTTTTCGTGGGGCTTCGAGTGCTGGATGTCCATGGCCATGGCCATTAGCTCGTCACGGTCCAGCGACGGCACCAAATATTGGGTCGCATTCCTCTTGCTGCGGTCGACGTCGAACTCGAGCGTGGATGTCAGCGCGGTCAGCAAAGAGATGTCGTGCCAATGGTCGTCCTCGGCCGACCACCAACGCAGGTTGCGATAGGCCGTCTTGAAGTCCACAGGGTTGATGCGGCCGTGGCACAGGTTCTCGAAGCGGCCGGAGGAGCCCGTCACGCAGGTCCAGACGGGGATCGAGTCGTTCATCGGGGTGTGCAGACGGTTGCCCGCGGGGATGGTGATGCAGCGGTCCTCGCCGATGGTGCCGTCCTTCTTTTGCGGGAGACGGTTGAACACCGCGTCGGGGCCGTAGAGGTCGACGCGCTTCTTGTACGAATCCAGCGAGTTGACGACGTTTTTGAGCTTGAAGGAGGTCAGCACATACTGCAGCCCGCCCACCCCCGCAAGCACGGTGTCGAGGTAGCGCGAGACGTCCCGATATCCGTCGGGCTTCTTTGCAATGACGTTGAAGAGCACGGCCTCGTACTTCATCCAGTCCTCGACGCTGGTGGGCTCGATCTGCTCGAGGGTCAATTTGCGCTTCTTGAAGTAGTAGTCCTCCGAGCGGTAGATGGAGGCCGGCAACAGCAGGATGCGGTAGAGATTGAGGTTGACCTTCTGCGCGTGCAGTTTGAGCTGCATCTCGCGGCGGCCCTCGTCGGTGCTCTTCCACGCCTTGCGGTTGATGATGAACTGCGAGTTGGTGAATTGCGTGTGGCCCTGTATGCGCTCCATCTTGCAGCTGAAGACGCGCATGCTGGTGCCTTCCACGTGCATGGGCGCGACGTCGCCCTCGAAGACAATCCGGTCCTGCATGTACCGTGTCTCCTTCGTCAACATTGTCGGGACAATGCTCGACATGGCGCTCGGCATGTCTGACGCAAAGCCCATCAACACCTGGGTGGGGAAGATGTCGGGATGGTCGATCATGTATCCGTTGTAGTCTGTCATGAAGTTCTGGCCCTCGAAGGCCAATTTTCCCGACCCATTTATTGGATTGCGCTCGGAGAAGAGGACTCCGCCGCCATTTGCATACTGATTGATCAAGGGTGCGAGTTCAGCCATTATTCAATTTTTTTTTTGTGTGTGTGCTGTTCTTGGTTTATCTCTGCAAATTCAATTAATGTATGTGATTTTTTCTTTCTCGATCAAGCGCGAGAAAAAAAAATATATCTCCGTTTTAGATTTTTTTTTTTTGTTCTTTCACTGATTGCGTGTGTGTGTGTGTGTATATCGGCAAAAAAGAGAAAGAAAGAAAGAAAGAAAGAAAGACAGAAAAGAACATTGATGATAATAAATTTTAAGACTTTTTTTTTAATTTTATGTTCTTTTTTTTTTTCATATCCGACGCAAATTTTGTTTGTTTTTTTTTCGATCATGCTGCCTCAAATGAACTTTGTTCGCTTTGCCTCGTTGATGCCATCCCGGGCACGTTGCTGCTTCACAACCTCGTGCATGCTCACCTCGCCTTGCTGCATCTGTCGCAATCGGTGGGGATATTCGTTGCCAAAGATGTGGTAGCCCTCGTCAATGACGGTGCCCTCAATGGGGTCCTCCCGGATGGTGGTTGTCGTTGCACAGGTGGTGTTGTACGCCTTGCTGCGGGCCCACCGCTGGAAGGTGATGTCGTGGATCTTCAGCTCGGGCTTGGGCTGGAAGAAGCGGATGATCTGGAAGAAGGTGCTGTTGGAGAACTGGGGCTCCTCCTGGTCGAGCGAGAAGTCCTCGCTGTCATGCATCTCCGTGAGGTAGTCGACGTTCGCAAAGTAGCCGGCGGCGTCCACCACGTTGCGCTTGTGACGGTTGTCGACGCAATCGTTGTAGTTCATGGCACTGACGACGATGCTCATGTTGGTCTGCACCATGGCGATGTGCTTCTCGAAGAAGGTCTTGTTGTAGTACCGACGCAGCGGCAGGATGCCGTGGGACTTGCCGCCGAGGATGTCGACGGAAAGCGTGAAGGGCATGATCACGAGGTTCTGGGGGAAGGAGACCGCGTGCAGGAACTTGGTGCGCAGGCCCAGAAAGTACTTCTCCTTGATGGGATCGTAGGTGACCTTCGGGTCGACACCGTGGTCGTGCAGCTGCCCGATCTTCTCGCCATTTGTGAAGGGCATGTTCAGCGAGAGGTGGTTCTCGTGCGGGCGCCAGAAGCGGTGGCCAAAGACGATGCGGATGTCGTACTTCTCGAACTTGCGGAGCGTCTGCAAACAGATGGGCTGGGCCAGATACACAAGATACGCAAACCGCTTCAGGGGTGCCTGCGAGGCCGCAATCAGCACGCGGCGGTTGTATGTGGAGAGCACCTCAAACTCGGGGTAGCTTTGCAACACGCCGTTGGTGTGCAACACGTTCCGCAGGCGTCGACTTGGCAAGGCCCGTTGTAGGTAATACCGGATGTCGGAATTTGGATTGGCATAATATGCAACCGAAATTGCGTCAACAAAGTTGTTGACTCCACCCAAATCATTGGCATCATGTGGAAATCCGTGTTCAAATCTTTCCGTGTCGATCACGTCACTGTCGCTGCTATCGACATTGATTTCAGGGTCAAGAAAAGCATTGTTCGACAATGCATGACGCAAATCATCGGTGTACACCGTCAAGAAGAAGGCTTTGGCGTAATCGTTGTCATGGGTGCACTGCTCCAGACGGGTGTTCAGCTTGTGGTAGATTCGGGACTCGTCCTCATCCGCCATGTTGAACAATTTGTCCAAAGATTTCATGCCAGTGACGGACAGCTTGCGTTCGCAGATGCGTCGCTCCTCCACGGAAAAGCCCCGGAAGAGGGCCTCGTACATGGTCTCGCACGCCAAAAACATGTTTGCGTCGCTGACGTTCGTCTCCGACAGCTCGCCGATGAAGTTGGGCTTGACAAGGTCGAAGTTGTAGCGCATGATGTTGGTAGTCTGGCCGTGAGGCATGGGAATTGCGCGCAAATAGGGATGTTCGGTCTGGACCGTGTCCTTGGTGCGCTGCAGACGCGTTCGCACAAAGACGTCGTCGTCGTTGGAGTTCTGGTCCTTGTTGCCGAGAAGCTCGTCGGCAATGAAGCGCATGACGTCGTCGTCGAGATACCCCGGGCGACTCGCGTCCCCCATGGTGAGGCCCGACGCGCCGTCCTCGATGCTGTCGTCCCCGGGCTTCTCCGGCACAAACTCGAGCTGGTGCAGGGCGGCCATGAGCGGGGTGTAGTAGTGCCAGCTGTTGGTGTCGGTGTTGGCCACGCCGATGCGGCGGAAGCGCGAGGAGTACTGGCTCGGCGGCAAGAGGTGGCTGCGGTCGATCGTGGTCCACGTGCTGCCGAGCTCCACGGGATAGCAGTTGGCCTGGTCCTCCATGTGGGCGTGCTCGAGGCGCAGCCGCGGGAACATGTGGATGCGCACGCCGTTGTCGAAGGTGGTGACGGGCACGCCCCACGTGCGCTGGTTCTTGAGCGCGAGCTGGCTGCCGCTGGTGGCCGCAAAGAGGTTGACAGGGTTGTGGTGGATCATGTTCACGGCCTGCTGGATCGCCATCAGACAGACCTTGGCGCCGGCCCCGCCGCGCTGGCTCAGCACCATGTCGGCGTAGCGGCGGTAGTCGTCGAAGGCAAGGGTCTGCTTGTTCTGCCCAAACCACGCGTCCCGACGGTTGCGGAACACCTCCTCCACGGTGCGCGGCTGGCTCACGCCGCCCGTCATCAGGGCCTCGGGGGTCTTGTAGAACATGTACGCCATGTAGATCGAGCGCTGGCACTCGTACATCAAGGACCGCATGATGTCGCTCAGCAGAAACTTGAGCATCATGTCGCAATCCCGTTTGCCCTCTTCCAGGGAGAGGAACTTCTTGTCGAGCTCGACCCCGATGCCGCGCCCGGAGACGGTGCCCGACATCTCGCTGCGGGTGAACGCCAGATTGCGCCCAGGCATACGACGGGGCTGCATCACGGTGGGGGCAAACTCGATGTCGATGACCGAGTACTTGACGAGGATGGCGTCGGTCATTTTGCGTTCGAAGAACTCGAGCGCGTACGGATAGAACTCGATGATGTACTCCCGCACCTTCTTCTCAAACTCCATGATGTGTGTGAGGTAGTACTCCTCCATCGTCACCGCGTAGATCTGCTCGTTTTCATTGTAGCGCGGATTTGCGTGCATATCTTGCTGCGCCACATGGTGGGTGAAGTTTCGCTGCAGATACTCGCTGAATGTGGGTGGGACTGTTGGATTGTAGTTGTCCTCGGTCTTCTTGTCGTAGGGCATGTGGTCTGTCAGACTCCGTTTCGTGCCGGGTATTGCTGCCATGTTTTTTTGTGTGTGTGTGTGTCTTTTCTTTTTGAGATAGAGTGCCTGTGCGCTTTTTGTATTGAGAAAATATATCTGGTTTCGAACGAATAATGAAAAAAAAGGCAGAGCGTTTTTTTTTTGTTTCAATGACAATTGCTGCTCTGAATATACATAAAAAAAAGCCCTTCTTCTAAAAAATAAAATTTTTTTTTTGAAAAAAAAAACACATTTAATGATCATCATATATATATATATATATTTTTTCGTCTTGTTTAATTTTTTTTTTTGAGCGTTGTCCGTTTTTTTTGAGAGAAAAAGAAAATGTGTCTTTAATATATGGGTTCGAACTCGGGCGAAATAAGCGACTGCTGCAGCTCGAACATGTTGTCACCCATCTCCCCGCGCAAACTACGGGACTCGATGTAGCGCTTGTTCTTCAAATCGGTCCAGATCCACGAGGATAACTGCTGGCAATGGGTGTTGCGCAGACGGATGGCGGTCATGTCGTTGAACGACTTGTTCTCCGCAGGAACTGTGGGGTCGGTGGGGTCGCAGAGATTGCGTCCGAAATCAAAGAGACTGGCGAGGTAGAACGCCCCGTCAAACTGCATTGCGCGCTGCTTCTCGCTGAGCTCGCGGCCGTCGTAGCGGGTCTCGAGCTTGCGCTTGTCCCAGAAGCCGCCAATGTCTAGGTTTGCAGGCGACTCCTCAATGCCGCTGTTGAGGGCCGAGAAGACGGACAGGCACGAATAGCGCCCAAGCTTCGACCCGCCGCCCACGCGCATCAGGTCGATGATCTGCTCGGCCACCCGCACCGTCTCAACCTCATCCTCGCCAGTGAGTTCGAAGATGTCAAGGTCGAGGATGTCGTCGCCGCCCATCCCGCCCATGTAGCGACCGCCGCCCGCGTACGGCAGCAAGAAGATGCCGTCGTCGTCCTCCACGTCGGCGCCCATCGCCATCAGATTGTTGACCCACGTCTTCTCCTTGATGGGGTCGTGGATGACCTTCTTCTCCAGCTCGGACGCAAAGACGTTGCAGGAGGTGCCCTCCTTGAAGAAGCCCGCGGCCCGCGTCTCCGTGGTCTCCATGTTGCGGAAGATGTGGGGCGCCGCCGGCACATTCACGTTGTGCTCGAGGTAGCTGCACATGGCGGGCACGCAAATCTCCGTCAGCATGTACATGACGAGGCTCGCGCGCTGCAGATAGGTGGTGGACGCGGAGGCGTGGAAGTAGCGCAATTCAAAGTCTGACAACCCAACACCATGAACCTTGACAAGTGGATGGTAGAAGGTGTATGCAACAAAGTCGCTCTCGACAGTGAACGTTCTGTTCTGGATTGCAAACGCGCGCCACTCTTGATATGCCTCATCGTCATAAAGACGTTTGTCTGATCCATGAAAACGCATATGGTAATTATCAAATGAATATGGTAATTTGTTATGGAAGTATTGTTTGTAATGGTCACGAGCCATTTTAATGACACTGTGGTCATCTCGGTAGAAGGCGGATG
>Ga0315281_10010288_pt1 | contig 12901 bp, 12 predicted proteins | sample YL17G07_0_MG_FD_204540 | JGI IMG/M metagenome (GOLD analysis project Ga0315281, IMG submission 204540) | Sediment microbial communities from Yellowstone Lake, YNP, Wyoming, USA - YL17G07_0 | ecosystem: Environmental > Aquatic > Freshwater > Lake > Sediment | place: USA: Wyoming | collected... | reverse complement strand
GGTCGAGGTCCTTGGTCAGCAGATTGAGGGACGCCGATTCATACTCGGCGCTCGTTCCCATTTCGAGAGAGGCGCCGACGAATTCCAAGTCGTCTTCAATCTTGTCCGGAGAAAGTCCGTCCGCCCCGCCGAGCCTCAGGGTCTGCATCGCGATGCCCGCGAGCCCTTCCTTGCCCGGGGGATCGTAAACCGAGCCGCCTCGGATATAGAAAAAAAACTGAGCCGTCGGAAACTCGCGGTCCTCGATCGTCATCACCTCGATCCCGTTTCCAATCCGGGTGACCGTGGGACGATGGGGCGAAAAAAAACCGTCGCGGCGGCGGGCGCACGAGACGTCGGACAGCAGAAGAATCAGGGAGATGGTCGTCAGGATGCGTCGTTTCATGGTTCCAAGATCCCCACGGTTCGGTTGTTCTTACTCAAATATTTCTTCACTACATTTTGAATGTCTTCCGCCTTGAAGCGATTCACATGATCCAAATAAGCCGCCAGGTACTTCCAGTCACCGGCCAAGACCTGAAAATAGGACAGCTGGGAGGCAAGCCCTTCATTGCCCTTGAGCTGCCAAAGGAAGTCGACCGTCAGTCGATTTTTGGCCTTTTGAACCTCGTCATCGGTCACCCCCTGATTCGCGATCTTCTCGATCTCGTCGTCGACGGCCTTGATCACGTCGTCCGCTGCGTGAGTTTCCATGGGACTGATCTCGATCATAAAAAGGTTCGCGAGCCTGGAGGCCGGAACTCCGGTCGATGTCTCCACATGGGACGCGAGCTTCCTCTCCAAGACGAGCGACTTATATAAGCGTGACGAACGCCCATCCCCGAGGATCTGGTCCAAAACGTCGAAGGCGTAGTCGTCCTCCTCCGGAAGGGTGGGCTTGTGATAACCGATCAAGATCCGGGGTTGCGCCGAGGCCTTGATCTCGACCCGCCTTTCTTGGGTCTGCGGTGGTTCGGTCGGATAAGCATGCGGTTGAGGCGGAGGGTCGTCGAAGGTCACCTCGCCAAAGGTCTCGTCGAGTATCTTTTTCGCCTCCGCGATGTCGAATCGCCCCACCAAGACTCCCACCGCGTTCGATGGATGATAGAATTTCTTGTAAAACGCCCGCAGATCTTCGACGGTCAGACCCAAGACATCCTGTTGCGAGCCGATCGTCGGCCACTTGTAAGGGCTGGACTCGAACGCCTGCTGCATGAAGGCCTCGTAGAGCCGGCCGTCCGGGTCGTTGTCCACGCGCATGCGGCGCTCTTCGAGGACCACGTCTTTCTCTTGGTAGAATTCGCGGAAGACGGGCTTGAAGATGCGCTTGGCTTCGATGTCGGCCCAGAAGCGGAGTTTGTCCGTCGGGAGGGATACGAAGTAGCTCGTCATATCCTTGGAGGTCGTGGCGTTATAATCGGCGCCTCCGTTCTCGAGCATTTTTTTCGACAGCTCTTCCTTCTCAAGGAACTTCGACTCCTCGTCGTGAAGGGATTTCAAACGCCCGCGCAGCTCCTCAATTTTTTTGGGATCGGTTTGAGCGCCTTTTCGGTATTCCGCCGACAATTCGGCCCCGACCTTGTCGATTTCTTCTAAGATAGGCTTTTCCTTGGCAAAATCCTTCGTGCCGATCGTCTCCGTCCCCTTGAAGGCCATATGTTCCAAGAAATGCGCGAGCCCGGTCTTGCCCGTCTCTTCGTCGATACCTCCGACCTTGAAGCGAATGTAGGCTGAAAAGATCGGCGTCTCGCCGCGCGGATACAACAGAAAGGTCATGCCGTTCTTAAGACGGATCTCATGAACGTTCGAGGCCCAGTCGGGCAACCTCGTGGAGTCCGCATGAAGCGCGGCGCCCGCGAGAAGCGCCGCCCATACGCTTAGAAAGACGATCTTCACTTTGAACATGTGATTTTCTTTCCCTCACGGAGTTTGGCAAAGCAAACGATTTCTCGGCCTGGTTCGACGCGCACCGACGTCGAGACCGCCGTTCCCTCGGGTGCATAGGAAACCCGCACGTTATGCCTGCCCGGCGATAGGGAGAGCCTCTTCACGGGTGTCTCCCGGCCCCTTCCACCGTCCACCGTCACGGTGCCCCACGGGATCGCTTGAACGCTGATGTAGCCCTTCTCGAGAACCGGTTTTACAGAGGGTTTCAGATCAACAACCGGCGCCGTCTCCGCAGGTAGTGTTTCGGACATCGGGACCGCCGCAGTGATCGCCTGATCCGGCTGCACTGGAGGCGGGATTTCGGGAGGCGTCGGACGGGAATCCGGACGTATTTTTACTTCAAGTGATGGTTTAATCTTTAATGTGTTTTCTTTTTCTATAACTGACTTATTTATATTATTTAAGTGGATCCAACGAGAACCGGCGGCGACACCGAGAATGACAAGAACGAGAAGCCCAGCCGCCGCCCACCACGGCCCTTTGCGGAATTCACGTCGAACTAAAGACGGCGGCTCGACGTGAGTCGCCGGGTCGATACCTTGCGCCAGCACTTCCGGCGTCGCCGTATTCTCCCCTTTGAAGGCCGTCCTCGTTTGGTCCAGAAGGAGCGACGTCCGCCCCCTTGAAGAAGAAGAGGAGCCGCCTTCGGGCAATATACTAGTCGGCTGGGGCCCATTCTCTGGAATCGTTTTTCTCTCATCCCCAAAGAGAGCCGTGAGGTATTCCGACAAGGCCAGCCGCGACCATTCCTTACCGGAGCGCCGGGCGATCTTGATCAATACCTCGCGAAAGGCCGCGGCGTCTTTAAAACGATCCTCGGGTCTCTTGGCCAGGCCCTTCCGAAGAACTTCCTGAAGCGCCGTGGGGATGATCTTGAGCGCCTGCGGGCTGAAGCTGACGTCACAGCGCCGCACGCGGTCGAGGGTGTCAAGATCGGAACCGCGGTAGAAAAGTCTCTCGCCGGTCAGAAGCTCGTAGAAGACGACGGTCAGCGAAAAGAGATCGCTCCGGTGGTCCAGAACCTCTTGGTTGGCCTGCTCCGGCGACATGTACGCAAACTTGCCCTTTAGAACCCCCGTCACCGTTTCTTGGCTGCGGGAGGCCGCCTTTGCGATCCCGAAGTCCGCGAGCTTCACGGCCCCTTCGAAAGACAACAAAATATTTTGAGGCGAGATGTCCCGGTGAATGATTTCCAGTGGGAGCCCGGAGGCGTCTTTTCTCGAATGGGCATAGGCCAGGGCCTCCAAGAGCTCGCAGATGATGAAAAGCGACGCCTCGACCGGCACCCTCGCCTTCTCCGCCTGCGCCTTTTGAAGCAGACGCCTCGCATCGACTCCATTCAAATACTCCATGGAGATGTAATAGACTTCGCCCTCGCGGGCGAGTTCATAGACCTGCACGATATTGGGGTGGTTGAGCTGGACGGCTATCTTCGCCTCATCGATCAACATCGCTACGAAATCGCGGTCGATTGACCACTGCGGAAGGATTCTCTTGAGGACGACTTCCTTTTCAAAACCGGCCTCTCCCCGAAGTTTGGCTAAAAATATCTCGGCCATTCCCCCTGCGGCGAGACGCCTCACGATCTCATAACGGCCGATCTTGTCTCCCGGAAGCATTGGCTTCCCTTAACAGAGCCTCCCAAACCGATCAAGAAGACCGGGATACATTTAGATAATTTAAGCAAACTTATGCATAGTTATAGTTTTTTATTTACAATCTGTTGTTAATTAATTACAAGATGTCTTAATTGTTCTCTTTCAATCTCGGGGGAGGTTATGCAAAGGGAAGAACGCGCATTACGCGATCTCTGTATCGCCATCGCCAGGGGCGAAATCGGCGGACAGCGGTTTAACGAGCTCTTACTTGATGCCGGGGTTATCCTCGACGATCAAGAGTGGGACATCGCAAACCGCCTTCTCGGAAAGTCCGATCAGATGATGTCTCTGGCCTCTGACTCCATGTCCGCTCAATAGAGTCTTTACTCTATTGATTTCCCATCAAAATCCTGTCATTTCGACGGGTCTCAATCTTGTATGTCTTTGAATCAAACCGCCAAAGTCCTGGAGCGCCTTTCTACGCCGTCCGTGGAGCGATCGCGCGATGCGGCCGTGGCGATGCTGTTCCATCACCAACTCGATGAGGGTTACTGGTGGTACACCCTCGAGGCCAATGAAACCATTGGCGCGGGCATCCTGCAGGTTCTCCACTTCTTGGGGGATGCGGATTTAGAAATGCAGACCGGGCTGGCGCGCCGTCTGCTGTCCGAACAACGTCCCGACGGGTCTTGGGGCGTCTTTTTTGAAGGGCCTGGCGATCTCTCATCGACGATTGAATGCTATTTCGCCCTGAGGCTTGCGGGCCACTCCCCCGCCGAAGGGCCACTGACGAAGGCTCGGGAGTTTATCTTGGGCCGCGGCGGGCTCACGAAGGCCCGTGTCTTTACCAGAATTCATCTGGCGCTGTTCGGCATCGTGCCTTGGACTTCTTGCCCTTCCATGCCGATTTGGTTCGCCTCGTTCCCCGCTTGGTTGGGTCTTTCGATCTACGAGTTTTCCTCTTGGGCCCGCGCCTCGATCGTTCCCCTTCTCCTCTTGGACGCGGCAAGGCCCGTAAAACCGATCGATTTTGATCTGGGCGAACTTTACTTGGAGCCCGAAGGCGAACGCGTCTTCCGGTTTCCAAAACCCAAATCCTTCTGGAGCCTTCAAAACGTCTTCATTCATTTCGATAAGGTCTTGAAGCTTCTCGAGAAGCTGCCGTGGCATCCGGGCAAGAATCGCGCGATTCAAAAGGCCGAACAGTGGACGCGCGAACACATCGCGCGCACCGAAGACATCTATCCGGCCATGGCCTACGCAGTCCTCGGGCTCTCCGCGTTGGGTTACCCCAAGGAAGACCCGACGATTCAGAAGGCGTTATCGGGGTTAAAAAGGTTTCAGCAGACATCGGCGGGTTCCGTTCACCAACAATGCTGCATCTCTCCCAACTGGGACACCCCGTGGGCGGCGACGGCTTTATTGGAGGCGGGGGCCTCTCCTTCCGATCCGCGCCTCTTAAAGGCCGCCCGTTATATGCTCTCCAAAGAAGTGAAGGATTTTGCCGGCGATTGGAAATTCAAGAATCCCGGGGTGGAACCGGGCGGCTGGGCCTTCGAATTCCAGAACGACTGCTTCCCCGACGTCGATGACACGATCCAGGCCCTCCATATGTTGAAGCGAACAGCCCTGCCGGACGAAGAAAAGGCGGAGGCGATCCGAAGAGGTTTGAATTGGATACTCTCCATGCAGTGCGACAACGGCGGCTGGGCGGCCTTCGACAAGAACAACGTTTCCGATTGGGTCAACAAGATCCCCTTCTCCGATCATGGGGCCTGTTTGGACCCTCCGACGCCGGACATCACCGGACGCATGCTCGAACTCTTGCCGCACTTCGGATTTCAAAAAAACTCCGAGCCCGTCCGGCGAGCTCTTTCGTTTCTCTGGAAGACCCAAGAACCCTGCGGGGCCTGGCGGGGACGCTGGGGAGTCAACTTCATCTATGGGACTTGGTGCGTCCTGACCGGGCTGGCGGCCATCAACGAACATTTCGACCATCCCGTGCTCCAAGCAGCCGTGAACTGGCTCAAGTCGATTCAGAACCCGGACGGAGGCTGGGGCGAATCGTGCCTCTCGGATGCCGAGAATCGTTACATACCTCTAGCCCTCTCCATCCCGTCACAAACGGCCTGGGCCGTCATGGCCCTCGTGGCCGCGGGCGAACGCGAATCGCCGGCGGTCCAGCGCGCCATCGACTGGCTCGTTCAGAATCAAAATTCTCAGGGGAGTTGGGATGAGTCTTATTTCACGGGGACGGGATTTCCAGGACACTTCTACATCCGCTATCACGGCTACCGACACTATTTCCCACTCTTGGCCCTGGCCCGGTACGGAACGGCAAAAACAAAACGTTAGATTTTCTTGATCTTGATACGGCGGACGGTGAGTCGCGTCTCTTTTTTGGCTGCGTTCGGCGCGAGCTTGACTGTCGCGCTGACTTCGAGGGTCATCCCGGACAGGGCTTTTTGAATCTCTTCATGGAGATTGATGCGCTCCAAGAAACGCTTGATCTCTCCCACCAGAACCTTGGTGACTTCCTCTTTTCCCTTACTGGCCTGTCGCGCGATGTAGTCGCTCAGCTTGATGTCTGCAATGGCGTTCCGCAGTCCGCTCTCGGTCATGAGGGCCGCTCCGACGCCGGTCGTTATAATTTTTCTCAGCGTTCCCATAACCTCTAGGAGATTCAAGAAACCGACTCGGCCCGTTCCTTGAATCGCTTCATCATCGTCGGCAGATTGTGTCCTACCAGCTTATTCGTAATGATCGACGGCACGAAAAGACCGAAGTCCACTTCCACCGTATAAGTCACTTTGGTCTGGCTTTTCTTCAACTCCTCGAATTCCCAGCTTCCCTGATTGTCCTTAAAAATATCGCCACCTAAAAAGGTCCAGGTCACCTTCTTGTTCGGAACGGAGGAAAACGAAAGCTTGTAATGGATCTTCTTGATGACGGAGATCTCAAACTCGGCAACGAGGCCCTTGCCTTTTTTTTCCACTTTGACTTTTTTCACGTCCGGAAGAAATTCAGGATAATGATCGAAGTCCATGACGATATCGTAAATGAGCTTCGGTGGCACATCCATCACAATTGAAGTGCTCGCACCTGGCATATATTTTCCCTCCTCAGCCCTGCTCCCCGCGGGACAGCTCTCGCTACGGCTCGTAACGGAAGCTAGTAAACCGGTTTTGTTTCGAAGTGGTGAATCCCCTCGATCATTCGAATGGTGCCGCTTTTGGACCTCATCACGATCGAATGCGTCCTGGCGCCCCCGCCGAAGAATCGAACTCCCTGTAGAAAATCCCCGCTCGTAACGCCCGTAGCCGCGAACATCACGTCCTGGCCCCGAGCCAAATCCAAGAGCCCCAAGACCTTGTTAATGTCCGCCACGCCCATCTTCTTGGCGCGGTCGATCTCTTCTTGATTGCGCGGCCGCAAGACGCCCTGCATGTCGCCGCCGAGACAACGAACCGCCGCCGCCGCGATCACCCCTTCCGGAGCGCCTCCGGTTCCCATCAGCACGTCGATCCCGCTCTTTTTCCAACAGGTCGCCATCGCCGCAGCGACATCGCCGTCGGGTATCAACCGGATCCTGGCACCCGCCAACCGGCACTCCTTGATCAGATCCTCATGCCGCGGCCGTTCGAGGATGATGACCGTCAAGTCTTGAACTTCGCATTTCTTGGCCTTCGCAATCTCCTTGAGATTCCAGGTCGGCGTCTTGGTGATATCGATCGCTCCCTTGGCCATGGGACCCACGGCGATCTTTTGCATGTAGGTGTCGGGGGCGTGGAGAAACTGTCCCTCCTCGGCGATCGCGATGACCGCCAGGGCATTCGGCTCTCCCTTGGCCGTCAGCGTCGTCCCTTCCAAGGGATCCAGGGCGATATCGGCCTTGGGGCCGTTTCCGGTGCCCACCTTCTCTCCGATGTAGAGCATCGGGGCTTCGTCCCTCTCGCCCTCGCCGATCACGACGGTACCCGAAAAATTGATCGAGTTGAGAGTGCGGCGCATGGCGTCAACGGCTGCTTGATCGGCCGCGTGATTGTCTCCGCGTCCCATCAAACGAGCCGCCGCAAGCGCCGCCGCCTCCGTCACTCTGACCATTTCCAGGGCTAAATTTCGGTCCATCTTAGCGGGTGGAGATACTGCTCTCCCCCCGAGCCCCCCATCTGTGCATTCGGTGTTTCATCGTTCGCTCCAGAAGGCGCTTCTTACGCTCACTTCTTGTGGTTGTTGTTGATGATTTCCTTCAATTCCTTGCCGGCCTTGAAGAAGGGGACTTTCCGCACTCCCAAATTCACCTTGGTTCCGGACTTCGGATTTCGCCCCAGCCGAGGTTCCCGTACGCGAACCTCGAACGTCCCGAAGCCTCGCAGCTCGATCCGATCTCCCCCGCCCAGCGCCTTGACCATGCTGTCAAATACGGCGTCGACGATCAACGTCATGTCCTTCTGGGAGATGTGCGAGGATCGCGCAACCAGTTCTTGAATGAGTTGGCTTTTCGTCATGAGTCCCTACATGGTTAAATAAAATGGCGAGAGGATCGATGTAACCGCTCTGTCAAAAAGGCGATCGACCGTCCCGTCGATTAAGTGCTCCAAAATCGTCTTGTCATCGAGAGAGGGATAAAAGACCTCAGGCTCTCCCTTCAGGCCCGCGAGATCCGAAGCCACCTTGATGGCGCGTTCCTGGGATCCCAATTCGTCCACGAGATGCTTCGCAAAGGCCTCTTCTCCGGTCAAGACGCGGCCGTCGGCGAATGTTTCAAGTTCGTCGAGCGAAATTCCGCGGCTTTCCGCAACCGCCTTCTTAAACTGGGCGTGCATCTCTTTCAAGATGCCTTCGAGGTAATCCTTCTCCTCGGGAGTCATCGGACGCGTCGTGGATCCGACGTCCTTCATCCGGCCGCTTTTCAAAGTCATCGGCTTCACACGCGCCCACTCCAAGAGATCTTGGACGTTCACCAGTTCCAACCGCACGCCGATGCTCCCCGTAATCGTCCCCGGATTCGCCACGATCTTGCTGGCCGGCGCCGCAATGTAATAGCCTCCGGAGGCCGCCACGGTCCCCATCGAGGCGACGATCGGCTTCTTAGACTTGAAATCCTTCACCGCCTCGAAGATTTCCTGGGACGCGCTCACGCTTCCCCCCGGCGAATCGATGCGGAGAACGACCGCCTTCACGTCATCGTTTTTCTTCAGATCCCTCAACTTTTCGACGATGGGTTTCGAATCGAAGATTCCGCCCAAGACTTCGACTACGGCGACATTGCCGTGCTCATTATGATGACGGGAAAATAAGGAAAAGAAAGCCCCTAGGAAAAAGAAGAAAGAGGCGCCCAACAGAATCAAAGAGATCAGGGTGATGAAGACCCACCTCTTGGACGTCATTATTTGCTCGTCCCCTCGTCGGCCAAGACCAGCCCCAGCTGCACTCTGCGTTCTTTTTCGTCAAGAGAATGGACGATCACGTCCACGGCCTGACCGATCGTGAGCTTTTGAACGATCGTCTCCTGCAGCTCTTCCGGAAGCTCCGTCTTGGGCACGAAGCCTTCGACATGATCTCCAAGATCGACCGCAATCCCCTTATCGCCGACCCACAGAACCTTGCCGCTATGGCGGGCCCCGATACTGAACTCCCTCTCAATACGCGGCCATGGATCGTCGTAAACCTGCTTCATCCCAAGAGAGACTCTTTCATTTTCAGGGTCGACGCTCAAAACGACGGCTTCGACCTCGGCCTTTTTCGGAAAGGCTACCGCGAGCGGACGCGCAGGACGCACCCAGGAGATGTCGGAGACGTGCACCAAACCGTCCACGTCTTCCGTCAAACCCACGAAAAGCCCGAAGTCCGTCACGTTCTTGACCGGACCGCGGATTCTGGTTCCAACGGGGAATTTTTCCGTTATCACTTCCCAAGGGTTTTGGTGGATCTGCTTCATCCCGAGAGAGATGCGGCGCGCCACCGGATCGACATCGAGAATCGCGCATTCAACCATATCTCCGATGTTCACCACCTTGGAGGGATGCTTGATCTTGCGGCTCCAAGACATCTCGGAGATATGAACGAGTCCTTCGATCCCCTCTTCCAACTCGATGAAGGCGCCGTAATCAGCCAAACTTACGACCTTGCCGATGATACGGACGCCGACATAGTATTTTTCAGGAACCTTTTCCCAAGGATCGGGCGTCAACTGCTTCATGCCGAGAGAAACTTTTCCGGATTCCGGATCGATCTTCAAAACTTTGACCTTGATGTCCTGTCCCACCTGCAAAATCTCGGTCGGATGGCCGATGCGCCCCCAAGTCATGTCGGTAATATGAAGCAATCCATCCACTCCGCCCAAGTCGACGAAGGCCCCGTAGTCGGTGATATTCTTGACCGAGCCCATGACCGGCTGGCCTTCCGCCAGATTCTGCAAAATCTCCTGGCGGGCGAAGTCGCGATCTTTCTCCACGAGGGAACGGCGGGAAACAATGATGTTCCCCTTTCTCTTGTTAAGCTTCAGAATCTTGAACTTAAAACGACGGCCGATGAGCTTGTCAAGATTGCCAGGAGGGCGCGTATCGATCTGGGAAGCCGGTAGAAAGGCTTTGACTCCGATGTCAACGGAAAGCCCGCCCTTCACCTTCGAAAGAACGACTCCATCGATGACGCCGTCCTTGTCGACCACTTCTTGGAGGCGATCCCAAATCTTGAGGGCATCCGCCTTTTCTTTGGATAAGATCGCGAGGCCGTCTTCACACTCGGCATTCTCGAGGTAGGCCTCAATGGTGTCGCCGATCTGGACGTTGATCTGATGGCCCGGTCCCGTAAACTCATTGAGTGGGATCTGGCCTTCCGATTTGAATCCGAAATCGATGATGACGGAGTCGTGCGTGATCTGAATCACCTGGCCGCTGACGATTTCGCCTTCTTGGATGTTTTCGGTGCGACCGATATAGCTCTTTTCGAGGAGGGTCGCGAAGTCCTCTTCAGCCCCCAAGGGGGCTTTGGGTGTCGGGGTATCTGTATTCATGAGGGGGTTGGGATTAGTATGGAATCAGCGGTTATGTCAAAACTTTTCTCTCAAAAAACGAATATTTTCCCGGACCTTAGCCACCACTATCCCCTCGCGGCGACCTTTCCGCCGACCTTCTTGAGGAGGGCCGCGAAGGTCGGAAAAGACGTCGCAATGCAATCGACGTCATCGACCGTGGTGATCCCGCGAGCCACGGTTCCTAGGACCGCCAACGACATGGCCATCCTATGATCTCCATAGCTCTGTCCGCGCCCCCCCGCAATGGACTCATGCCCCCGAATCTCCAGCCCGTCGCGGAACTCCTTCACCTCGACCCCAAAATGCGGCAATTCGGCCGCCAAGGCGCGGATGCGGTCGGACTCCTTGATCCTCAACTCACCGGCATCCCGGATCAGCGTCCTCCCCTTAGCGACAGCGGCGGCGACGCAGAGGATAGGCACTTCATCGATGAGACGGGGAAGGATCTTGCCGTGGATCGTAGTGCCCTTCAGAGAGGAGGCGCGGGCCTCAATATCCCCCACCGGCTCTCCGCAGATGATCCTCTTATTGAAGACGCGCAGCCGTCCCCCCATCTTCTTGAGCACTTCCAAGGCCCCGACGCGCGTTTCGTTGAGCCCCACGTTCCGAACCACGATCTTGGTTAGGGGATCCTGGCTGATCAGCGCCGCCACGAGGAAAAAGGCCGCCGACGAAAAGTCTCCCGGAACGATCACCTTTTGGGCCTTCAAACGCCGCCCGGGGACGAGCGTCACCTTCATGCCTTGGACCCGGATATCCGCCCCGAAGGCCTTGAGCATGCGTTCGCTGTGGTCCCGACTCTTGGTCGGCTCCTTGACGGAAACCTTCTGTCCGGACGTCAGTCCCGCCAACAAGAGAGCGCTCTTGAGCTGCGCCGATGCCACGGGAATCTGGAAGGCCCTCCCTTTGAGAGTCCCCCCTTTGACCCGGATGAATCGCCCCCTAGCGGTCACTATCTCTTCGATCTTGGCACCCATCGCCTTGAGAGGTTCCATGACGCGTTCCATGGGCCTTTTGTTGAGGGAGGCATCGCCCGTCATCATGACCTCAAAAGACAGCCCCGAGAGAAAGCCCGTCATCAGCCGCAAGGTCGTCCCCGAATTCCCGCAATAGAGGATCTTGGAGGGTTCCGACAAACCCTCGATCCCCTTCCCTTGAACGCGCCACAAGCCGCCTTTCTTGTGGATCTTCACCCCCATGGCCCGCATAATATCGATGGTGCATCGGACGTCTTCACCCTCGAGGAGGTTCTCCACGCGCGTCACCCCTTCGGCGATCGAACCGAAAATGATCGCCCGGTGCGAGATGGATTTGTCGCCCGGCAAAGAAACCTGGCCGGAAAGTTTTTGAGAAGGTCGGACGATGAGCGTGCTCATTCGGCTATCCCCTGTCGCGTCTTCCGTGCATGAGTGAGAAAATTCATGAGATCTTTCGACCGCTTCGAAGAAATCAACGATCGAAGGCCTTTCATTTCGGCGATCATCCCGTCGATTGCGCGTACGACCTCGGTCCGGTTTTCCAAAAAGATGTCCCGCCACATCTCCACAGGACTCAAGGCCACGCGCGTGGCGTCCTTAAAACTGGTAAAAACAAACGGGGCGTCTTTTTTCAAGGTCACGTTTTTTCCCGCCAAACGGCTGAGGCTGAAGGCCAAGACGTGAGGCAAATGGCTGGTGATCGCAAACAGCCGGTCGTGAACCGCCGGAGACATCGAGACCGTTCTCGCCCCAAGACGTTTCCAGAAGGCTTCGACGCATTTTTGGTCTTTGGAAGATGTCCGGGGCGAGGCTGTGACGACGCACAGCCGCCCTCGAAAGAGGTTTTTGTTTCCCGCCCGGGCCCCGCCCTTTTCGATCCCCGCGATCGGATGGCAGCCCACGAATCGCAATCTCCGCCGATCGGCCTCTTTCACGATCGACGCCTTGGTGCTGCCCACGTCGATGATGAGAGGCCCTTTCGGAAGCATTTTCAAAGATTCGCGAATGGTGCGAACGGGGGTGGCAAGGATGATGAGATCGTTTTCGCCTCGTAGGGGCACGGCGTACCCTTCCCTGACACGAACAAACCGGTGAATCGCCCTCATCCCAACCGCATCCCGCAAATTCTTCAGGCTCCGCCCGGCGCCGATCACTTCGCGGGCAAGTTTTTTTGAAATCAGGTTCATCCCGATGGAGGTCCCGAGCTGGCCGACGCCGATGATGAGGACTTTGTCGAATAATGGGGGCATTAGGGCATGGCCTTCGGATACGATCCCAAAAGCTTCAAAAACAAACACCGCTTCTCCAATCCCCGGACCGCCTCACGCACCTTCTTCTCTTCGGAGTGCCCATCCACATCC
>Ga0315281_10010287_pt1 | contig 12902 bp, 9 predicted proteins | sample YL17G07_0_MG_FD_204540 | JGI IMG/M metagenome (GOLD analysis project Ga0315281, IMG submission 204540) | Sediment microbial communities from Yellowstone Lake, YNP, Wyoming, USA - YL17G07_0 | ecosystem: Environmental > Aquatic > Freshwater > Lake > Sediment | place: USA: Wyoming | collected... | reverse complement strand
CTGAGGTACTCCACGTGAACGTGGACATTCGGGTACCGGATCATGAATTTCTTCACGTAATCCGGCAGGCTGTGCATGCCAATGCTGAAGATGGCCGCCACGTTGATTCTCGTGACGCTGGTCGTGCTGAGGCTGCTCAGCTCGCTCTTGAACTGGTCGTATCGTTCCAGAATGTCTTTGGCAGTTTTGTAGAACAGTTGTCCCGCCGCCGTCAGCTCGATCGGCCGTTTTCTGCGGGTGATGAACTGGCACTTGTGGGCGAGCTCCAACTGTGCCAATTGCTGGGATACCGCCGACTGGCTGAGCAGATGCTTGTCGGCCGTTTTCGAGAAACTGCGCGCGTCCGCCAGGTCGCAGAATATCTTTAGCGTTTCTATATGCATCATCAGTTTTCCTTATGCCACATATCAGGATAAGGGGCTTCCTTCATTAGCTGCCAGGCTTCATAATATAAGCTCTGCTAATCGTACGCAAGTGCAATGTTATGAAAAGGAGCCAAGTATGAATCTGCTACAGCCCAATGCCAATGAAGCTACGCAAACGATGAACCGCTCCCGCAGCGTTTCACCGGTCTCGGGTATTTGTACCCGATGTATCGATGGCTGCCGGGGCAACTGCGAGATTTTTAAGGCGACTTTCCGAGGCCGGGAGGTCATCTATCCCGGGCCCTTTGGCACTCTGACCGCCGGTGCCGACAAGAATTACCCGGTTGATTATTCGCACCTGAACATCGCCGGCTATGCGCTCGGGGCCAAAGGTCTGACCGAGGGAGCGGTAGGGAACCCGGACAATACCTTGTTTCCGATGGTAAACACGGAAACAGAGTACGGCGTCGGCAAGAAGGTGAAGATGCGCCTGCCCGTGTTCACCGGGGCTTTGGGCTCCACCGAGATCGCCCGGAAGAACTGGGAGCAGTTTGCCGTCGGCGCCGCGATATCGGGGATTACGACTGTCTGCGGAGAGAACGTCTGCGGGATCGATCCGGGACTTGAGCTGGATGCCAACGGGAAGGTGAAGAAGTCCCCGAACATGGCCGAGCGCGTCGCGCAGTATCGCCGGTACCACGAAGGGTACGGCGATATGATCGTTCAAATGAACGTCGAGGACACGCGCCTGGGCGTCGCGGAGTACGTGGTCAGCAAGCTCGGCATCGAATGCGTCGAATTGAAATGGGGGCAGGGCGCCAAGTGCATCGGCGGCGAAATCCAAGTCGATTCCCTGGAGCGCGCCCTCGAGCTGCAAAAGAGAGGATACCTGGTCACCCCGGATCCCTCGAATGAGGCGAACCAGGCGGCGTTCCGGGACGGTGCCCTGAAGCACTTCGAGAGACATTCCCGGCTGGGTTTCGTGGACCGGGAAGGCTTCATGAAGGAAGTCGAGCGTCTCCGCAAGCTCGGTGCCAAGCGTGTGACGCTCAAGACCGGTGCCTACCCGATGCGCGAGTTGGCGATGGCGATCAAGTGGGCCTCGGATGCGAAATTGGACCTGCTGACCATTGACGGTGCCCCCGGCGGAACGGGCATGAGCCCGTGGCGGATGATGCAGGAGTGGGGCGTGCCGACGTTCTATCTGCAGGCCATGACCTACGATCTGTGCCAGAAACTGGCGGCCAAGGGTGCGTTTATTCCCGACATCGCGATCGCCGGCGGGCTCAGCTCGGAAGACCACGTCTTCAAAGTTCTGGCCATGGGTGCTCCGTTCGTCAAGGCGGTCTGCATGGGCCGCGCTTTGATGATCCCCGGCATGGTCGGCAAGAATATCGGGATATGGCTCAAGAACGGAAACGGCGGCGAGGATGGCTTGCCCAAGACGGTCAGCGCGTTCGGCACGACCGTCGAGGAAATCTTCGTCTGCTACGAGGAGCTGGTGGCCAAGTACGGCAAAGAGACCGTCAGAGAGCTGCCTCTTGGCGCTATAGGCCTTTACACTTTCACGGATAAACTGAAGGTTGGCTTGCAGCAGCTTATGGCCGGCAGCCGCAACTTCCGGGTCTCAACGATCAACCGTGACGACCTGATGGCATTGACTCCGGAAGCCGCTCAGGTCTCCGGTATTCCCTACATCATGGATGCCTACAAGGCTGAGGCTTACAAGATCATCAACTCCTGAAATCGCACGGAATAGACAGTGTGCCAGGGCTCCTCAACTCTCGCATGAGGAGCCCTGTTTCATTTTTGGCAGAATCCGGCCGAGTGCCGGTGTCGTTCACATCGTTGTTTGCAGGAAGGTTGTCAGATTCGCGTCCGTATTGGCTAATCCGAGCTTGCGTCGGATCCGCTCCCGATGCCGGCTGACTGTGGCAGCGGAGACGCCCCGCGTCTGGGCGATCTCTTTGCTGCGCAGCCCCGTTCGGATCATGTTGCAGATGCTGATTTCGGTAGGCGTCAGCGAGTGGTACTTATCGATGAGCTGATTGATGAACGGGGAGGAGATTTCCATCAGGTTGTCCCGGAGCAGCTCCACGTAGCGTTTTTGCGGCGGGGACACCTCGGTCAGCAGGGCGTAAATAATCGGCATCAGAACCTTTTCTACGTTGGCCTGGATATCCTTGCGGATTTTGAGCTTCTCTTCCTCGATCCGTGCCAGTACGGCCTTCAGGGCCGCGTTGGCCTCTCGCAACGCCTCGCGCTCCACCATCAGTTGCTTGTTGGTTTCCTGGAGTCTCTGCTCGGCGGAAAGACGCATGGCCACCGCGCCGATGTGCTCGGCCACCGCATCCAATAGCGCACGTTCCTCTCGCAGAAAGGGCCCCTCATAGAGGGCGGGCCGCTCCCTGAGGTAGAACACTTCGACCTGGCCGGCCGGCTCGCCGAACACCAGAATCTGGGCGGCCTGTCGCCACTTTGTGACCTTGAAAGTCTGCGTCCTATAGGTTTTTTCCTGGAAGCTGATGCGCGCGCAGGTGACCTCCGGGTACTGCCAGGCCGGCGGCAGGATGTGGCACACGCGGGTGAGAAACTCGTCGAGCGAATCAAGGCCGCTCTCCGCCAGTCGGGTGATCCCATACAGACAATTCAATTCCTTGATTCGCTCACGAAGGGCGATCTCTACCTTTGCCGGGTCCACTTCCTTAGTCGGTGGAATGAACCAATGGGCGAGACTATCCTTACCGAAGCGGGGCGGACGCTGGTTCGACCGTTTGGGTGAGTGTTGACTCATATCTGCCCTTCCTCCCTACTTCAAGGGGGCATTCCGTAGGCATCAACGTCGGATAGAATTGCCTACATCACATAGGCAATCACAGTGCATCATTGTTGCATTTGTGCTGTCCTGTTTACCCCTTATCCTTGTTCCTGTCAAGATTTGGGTTCGACTTTCTATGGCACAGCCAATCCATATCACGGTCGGGCGTAGCCAAGCACTGGTTCGCCGTGGGCGCACGGTGGCCGAGCCCGGGCACGCCCCCTCATCGAAGTCACGCATGTGTCCGCTCCGTTTGCCTTGCCAGACAATCATGGGAGGTGACTATGTCGAATGAAATGCTGGAGAGAATCCTGAAGGGCAGGCGCAGCCAGCCTCAGCAGCTTGTTGAGGTGCTCCAGGATGTACAGGAGGCGTTTGGGTATGTCCCGCAGGAGGCCATGACGGCGGTTTCCAGAGAGCTGGGCGTGCCGCTGATCGAGGTTTCCCGCGTGGCCCATTTCTATAAGGCGTTCTCGCTCCGGCCCCGCGGCCGGCACGTCGTGACCGTCTGCATGGGGACCGCCTGCCACGTGCGAGGAGCCCCGCGCATGCTGGACCAGGTGAAAGGGGAGCTTGGGATCGAGCCCGGGCAGACGACGCAGGACCGCATGTTTACCCTCGAGCGGGTGAACTGTCTCGGGGCGTGTGCCCTGGGTCCGGTGGTGGTCCTGGATGGGGAATATCATCCCAAGATGACGCCGAACAAGCTGCGAGAGCTACTGGCATCGGTGTACGCCGCCGAGAAAGAGGTGACCCATGGGAGCTAAGCTCAAGACGTTTGCCGATCTGGCCGCCGTTCGCGCATCCGCACAGGCGCGGAAGACGCCGGCCACGACCGTGACCATGTGCTGCGGGACCGGGTGCCAGGCATCAAGCAGTCCGCGGGTGGCCGAGGCACTGAAGTCCGAGCTGGCCTCGAAAGGATTGGTGGATTCCGTCGCGGTGCGGCTGACGGGCTGCCATGGTTTCTGCGAGCAGGGGCCGATCATGGTAATCGACCCGGCCAATATCCTGTACTGCCATGTCAAACCGGAAGATGTCCCGGAGATTGTCGGCAAGACGATTCGCGCCGGTGAGGTGGTGGAGCGACTGCTCTACACCGACCCCGTCTCAGGCAAGAAAATCACCCGGGAAGGCGACATCCCATTCTACCGGGCTCAGGACCGCACCCTGCTCGGTCAGAATCGGTGGATCGATCCGTCCAATATCGAGGATTACATCGCCATCGGCGGCTACTCGGCAGCGGTCAAGGTCCTCAGTGGCATGTCGCCGGAGGCGATTATCGAGGAAATCAGGAAATCGGGTCTGCGGGGCCGGGGCGGTGGTGGATATCCCACCGGCCGCAAATGGGAACAGTGCCGTGCCGCGGGCGGCGATGAGAAGTTCGTGATTTGTAATGCCGATGAAGGCGATCCCGGCGCCTACATGGACCGCAGCGTCCTGGAAGGCAATCCGCATGCCATTCTGGAAGGAATGCTGATCGGCAGCTACGCCATGGGAGCCAATCAAGGCTACGTGTACGTACGCAAGGAATACCCCCTGGCGGTCAAGAACACCCGTAAGGCGATCGAGCAGGCACGCGAATGGGGTCTCCTGGGCGAGAATATCCTGGGCAGCGGCCACAGCTTCGATGTCGAGGTCGCCCGTGGGGCAGGGGCCTTCGTCTGCGGCGAATCCACGGCGTTGATGCACTCTCTCGAAGGCAAGGTGGGTGAGCCCAGACCGAAGGACGTGCATACCGTGCAAGACGGCCTGTGGCACAAACCCAGTTGCCTCAACAACGTCGAGACCTGGGCCAACGTGCCCCTGATCATCAACCACGGCGCTGCCTGGTTTGCCGCCAAGGGCTCGAACGGAAGCACGGGGACGAAAATCTTTGCCTTGACCGGCCGCGTCAAGAACACGGGTCTGGTTGAGGTGTCCATGGGGACGCCCTTGAGGAGAATCGTCTACGACATCGGCGGCGGGGCATACGACGGCGTGGCCATCAAGGCCGTCCAGACGGGCGGTCCCTCCGGCGGCTGCCTGCCCGCCGCGAAGTTCGACCTGCCGGTCGATTTCGATACGCTGGCCGAGGCGGGCTCCATGGTCGGGTCCGGCGGCATGGTCGTCATGGATGAGCACACCTGCATGGTCGATGTCGCCAAATACTTTCTGACGTTCCTGCAGGATGAATCCTGCGGCAAATGCGTGCCGTGCAAGCTGGGTCTGGAGCGGATGCTCGAGATTCTGACGGATATTACGGAAGGTCGCGGCCGGCCGGAGCAGATCGAGCTGCTGGAGGACCTCGGGGACACGATGGCCCAAGCCTGCCTGTGTGCTCTCGGCAAGACGGCCCCGAACCCGGTGCTTTCCACGCTGCACTACTTCCGTGACGAGTACGAGGCGCACATCAACCATAAAGCGTGTCCGGCCGGCGTGTGTCGCGCATTGATCCGGTATGCGATCGACCCCAGCGTCTGCAAAGGCTGCGGGGCCTGTCTGAAGGCCTGCCCGCACAAAGCGATCCGCGGGCGGTCGAAGGAGCCACACACCGTCGACGACACCGTTTGTTCCCGGTGCGGGATCTGCAAAGATGTCTGCAACTTCGACGCGATAAGCGTTTGCTGAGGAGACCGAGATGCAAGAACACATTGCATTGACCATCGACGGGGCCAGGATTCACGCGGTCAAGGGAGCGTCCGTGCTCGATACGGCCATGGAGTACGGCATCTGCATCCCGCATTTGTGCCATTATCCCGGCCTGTCCGACATAGGCGTCTGCCGGCTGTGTATTGTCGAGAACATTGTCGGCGGTAAGTCGAAGGTGACGACGTCCTGCACGCTGACAGTGGCCGAGGGGATGGTCGTCCGCACGGATACGGAGAAGATCCGGCGGCTCCGCCGCAACATCGCCGAGCTGCTGGTGGCCAAGGCCCCGAACTCGCGGGCCATCCAGGACATCGCGGTCCGGTGCGGCGTGACGAACGTGCGCTACCCGTTCCAGAACGACAAGTGCGTGCTCTGCGGTCGCTGTGTGCGCGTCTGCGGCGAGATGTGGCAGGCGCACGCCCTGGGTTTCATCGGTCGCGGCAAGGACCGCCGGGTCGGATTCCCATTCGATCGCAAGCCGGATTACTGCAAGACCTGCAACACGTGCATTGACATCTGCCCGATGACGATCACGCCATGCATCGGGCCGATGAAGAAGGGCGAGGAGCGACTCTGCGGCGGCTGTGAAGGTCAGCTTACGATGACCAAGAACTTTACCGATTCCTGCGTGTGGTGCAAGTTGGGCGAAGGCTTCCAGTGCACGCGGCACGTCCAGATGGCCGGACGACCCTAATCGGATCACGGGTCCGTAATCCCGATCCGCTGCACCCGAACCGTCTCTTGCGTTTGGCTTGGACGGCGGTAGAATATCTTCCATGATCAGGGAAGTGGATCTGAACAAGGTGGCCCGTCAGCACCTGGAAATGGAAGGCTTTTTCACGGGATTTGCTGTCCGAGGCAAGCCTCAGGCGTCGGACGCCAATTGCGACCCGGCCCCAGAATCCCCGCCTGCTGATCCCCAGCTTGCAGCTCGTGCTGTACAGCGAATTGCCGCTTCGCAAAGCAGCATCCGCAATCTGCTGTCGGCGGGCGAGGCTGGGAAGGAGCTTGAGGCCGTGGCGGCCGAGGTGGCGCAGTGCCGCAAGTGCCAATTGGGGTCCACGCGAACGAACCCCGTGCCCGGTGAAGGCGATTCGAGGGCCCGGATTATGTTCGTGGGCGAAGCCCCGGGGGCCGATGAAGATGCCCAGGGCCGGCCGTTCGTCGGCAGGGCGGGCCAACTCCTCGACAAGATCGTCGCCGCCTGCGGCCTGAAGCGCGAGGAAGTCTTCATCGGCAACATCCTGAAGTGTCGGCCGCCCGAGAATCGCGAGCCTCGCCCGGACGAGATCATCAACTGCCTGCCGTATCTGCAAAGGCAAATCGAGGCCATCAACCCGGATATCATCGTGGCCTTGGGCGGCCACGCGGCGAAGACCCTGCTCAACACGGTCAAGGCAATCGGCCAACTGCGGGGCCAGTTCCATGAATATTACAGCGGCATCGGCCGGCCGCCCGTGAAGCTCATGGCCACTTTCCATCCCGCCTATCTGCTGCGGAACTACAGCGAGCAGAATCGTCGCTACGTCTGGGAGGACATGAAAAAAGTCCTGACCGAGCTTGGACTGCCTGTGCCGGAGCGTGGCAAAGGCTGATTCACGTTGCGGCCGTCCCTTGACTTGAGCCGGCGAAGGGACGGGCAAAGTGCCTGTTTTTCCCCAATCCGCATCTGTTCCTGTCGCAAATATCTGTCGAGCCATCACCTTTTTTAGTAATGCGCACGCCTGTTGTGCGTCTGATATGGAAGACGCGCAGTAGGAAAGCGCGGGCAAAGGCAGGGACCTGAGGGTTCGGACCCGCGAAATTCTTGCAGAAACGGCCGTCACCGGCTATAATTGCGGCATCCGGCGAGTTTCGCGGAGGTAGGGTCCCCCTTACTATGTGTGCGACGGACATGTATTCGGAAAGGGCGAGTCAATGAGAAGGGTCTTGTCAACAGCAGTCGTTGCGTTGTGTGTTGCCACCATCACCGCCTCCGCGGCCACGCGGCTGGTTCCCGCCGAATACCCGCGGATTCAGGCGGGTATCGACGCGGCCGTCGACGGCGATGTGGTGCTGGTCTCACCCGGCGTGTACTACGAGACGATCAATTTCGGGGGCAAGAACATCCTCGTCACGAGCACCGATCCCAACGATCCCAAGGTGGTGGGCTACACGATTCTCAACGCCGAGGAGGATGGCACCGTCGTGACCTTCGAGAACGGCGAGGGGCCCAACGCCGTGCTGAGGGGCTTCACTATCACCGGCGGGGTCGGGACCTTCAGTCAGGAACTTACCAGTCAGGTCAGCGGGGCCAGGGCGTTCGGCGGCGGAGGCATCTTCTGTTTCCACGCCTCGCCTACCATCACGAAAAATGTGATTGCCCGTAATATCGGCACATTCGATGTGATGGGCCAACAGGCTAATATTGCGTTCGGTGGCGGCATCTGCACCTACGAGTCCAGCCCCACGATCACCCACAACACCATCAAAGGCAACAGTGCCTGGATTGGGGGCGGCATACTCTGCTGGTTCGGCGAGCCCATCATCAGCAATAACGTGATCTGCGAGAACTCATCCTACGAGGGCGGCGGCGTCTGCATGTTCTCCGGCTCCCTCTACAACAATACCATCGTCCGAAACGACTGCGGACTCGGCGATGCGATCGGCCAGCCGGCCTCTGACTACGGCGGCAACGTCCTTCTCCTGATCGTATCTCAGGGTGGCTCCCGCGTATTCAATAACATCATCTGCGGTGCTCTCTCGGGCAATGGCGTGCTCTGCCAGGGCAACTTTGAGGATGCCGTTTTCGCCTTCAACGATGTCTGGGACAATTTTCCCAGCAACTACGGTACCGTCAACCCGCAGAACGGCCAGATAACGGTGGGCGATCAGGCGGACCAGACGGGTACGGCAGGCAACATGTCCGGGGACCCGCTGTTTCTGAACCCGTTCAACAGCGATTACCATCTGACGCTGGAATCGCCCTGCATCAACGCGGGCGATCCGGAGTATGCCGTGGCAGCGGGCTTGAAGGATATCGACGGTCAGGCCCGAATCTATGGCGCTCGGATCGATATCGGTGCGGATGAGTACGTCGGCTATGTCAAGCCGGTTGCCTCTGCCGGGTTCGACCGGCATGTCCTGGAGCCGCTGCAAGCCGTGACGCTCGACGGGAGCGAGAGCTTCTTTTACGATCCGTGCGGCGTGAAGACTTTCCGGTGGAGCCAGGTGCAGGGGCCGGCTGCGGCGCTGGACGATCCGAACAGCATGAAGCCGACGTTTGCGCCGCCGGCCTCGGGCGAGTACGTTTTCCAGTTGGTCGTGGGCGATGACCGCTACAACAGTGAGCCGGACCAGGTTCTCGTTCTGGTCGCCGGCAATCAGGCTCCAGTGGCCAACGCGGGTGCGGATAAGACGTGGGCAGCGCCGGGGCAGGTGACCCTGGACGGCACAGGCTCCTGGGACCCCGACAAGATCGACCGGCTGAGCTACCGGTGGACGCAGTTGGAGGGACCGACGGTGGACCTGCAGGGTGTCGACACGGCCACGCCGACTTTCTCGGTGGAAGCCGAGGGCCAATATGCGTTTGAGCTGGTTGTGAGCGACGGTTTTGCGGAGAGTGAGCCGAGCCGGGTTCGAGGCGTTGCCACGCACGTGGCGATCAGCGCCCAGACCGTCAACGTGGGGGCTGCCCAGCAGCCGACGAGTGCTTTTCAGCCCGATGTCTCCGGCGTGAGAGTCGTGTACGTGGTGGCAGGCACGACGACCTACAATTGGGAGATTGCCTGCAAGGACCTGATTGCGGGTAAAACGGAGACCTTCGTCATGGGCGGCATAAACATCCAGCCGAAGATTGATGGCGATCTGGTCGTCTGGTCGGGCGGGGCGTTCTTCACCGGCACGCTTGGACCGGATTGCACGAGCATCTTTGTCCGCAACCTGGCCACGGGCGACCTGCGGGAGTTGCGGGCGCGCAGTGACACCAGCTCGTTCGGCCATCCCGCCGTGTCGGGTCGCAAAGTGGTTTGGGTGCAGCATCTGGACATCGACAGGAATGTGCCCGACAAGTGGTTTAACACGCCTTATGACATCTGCGGGGCCGACCTGAGCGATTGGGACAAGCCGGTCTACTTCACCGTGGCCACGGGGGTCAGTCGGCGCGATCCCTTCCCCTTCAGCGACCCGACAGGCGATGTGGATAGCGTCGTGGACATCTGCGGCAATATCGTCGTCTGGGAGGGCGGCGGGAACATCTACGCCGCTGATATTTCCGACTTGAATCACATCAAGGTCGTTACTGTGTGCGATCATCCCGCGCGCCAGTATGACCCGGCGGTCTCCGGCCGACTGGTGGTCTGGACCGATGAGCGCAACGACCAGGGCGACATTTATGGAGCTGATTTGTCCGATTGGGAGAACATTCGCGAATTCGCCGTGGTCCGCGCCTCCAGGATGCAGCAGCAGCCGGCGCTCGATGACGGCCTGGTCGTTTACGCGGAGGGCGTGGTGGGCAGCCAGCTCCGGCTGGCGTGCATTACGCGGAGTCACGGCATTCTGAATGCCGATCTGCCGGACCTGCGCATCGGCATGGTGCCGGCGCTGGACGGCCGGACGCTGGTCTGGCTGGCCAGCCCGTACGGGCCGGCACAGGGATTGTCGCTCGGGTTCGGCTACTCCGACCCGGAGGGGCGCGTGCAGAACAGTCGGACGGGCCGACGGTATAACTACATCCAGCACGCCGTCAGCGACGCCGATAATGGCGATGAGATCATTGTGCCGGAAGGTATCTATGAGGAGAAGATCAACTTCTCGGGAAAGGCCCTGACGGTTCGCTCCACGGACCCGAACGATCCGGCTGTCGTGGCGGCAACGATTCTTTGTGGCCACGGCAACATCGCGACGTTCGCCGAACGCGAGGGCGCCGGTAGCGTACTTGCCGGATTCACAATCACCGGCGGAAACGAGGGAATACTCTGCTACAGCACGTCGCCGGCGATTACCCGTTGCACCATCACGGGCAATCTCAATGCGGGCCTGAGGCTGCTCGGCGCGAGCAATCCGACGATCACTTTCTGTGGGATCACGGCCAATAACGGCGCGGGCATCGAAATGACCATCCCCGCGACAACGGGACGGGTAACGAAGCAAGTGGAAGCCACCATCCGCAACTGCCTCATTGCCGCGAACCGTGAGCAAGGCATTCATGGTGGAAGGCCGACGGTCGTCAACTGCACGGTGGTGGAGAACCTGCGGGAGGGCATCAATGCATTTGCCCCCACCGTAGCCAATTCGATTGTTTACTTCAACGGCCTTAGTGCGGATATCCCTCAGATCGACAGTACGCGCGCCACGGTCTCCTACTCGGATGTGCAGGGGAGCTGGTCGGGCGACGGCAACATCGATGCGGACCCGCAGTTCGTTGCCTCAGGGCATTGGGCTAACCCTGCGGATTCTATGGGCGGACTTGGCTCCGTCAGCGGTGCTTGGGTGCCGGGCGACTATCATCTCCAGAGCCAGGGCCGGCGCTGGAACGCCGCACAAAGCGCCTGGGTGTCGGACGAGGTCACCAGTCCCTGCATCGACGCCGGCGACCCTGCGTCCGAATTGTTCGCTGAGCCTCTGACGATCCCCGGCGGTGCTACCGATGAGGTCGTGAACCGGCGGATTGATATGGGCATGTATGGCGGAACCGCGGAAGCAAGCCTGGCGCCGTTGAGCCAATAAACGGGCGGAGACTACGTGCTCTTGCGTAGGAACTCTTGGAGCCGCTCGAGCTCGCCGCGTTTCATGTGATAACTGTGCTCGGCGTCGGGGAACCGGCCCGCCCTGATCTCGTCGGCGTACTTCTGAAAAGCCGCCACGGAGCGAGCCCCCAGATCGGCATACGCCTTGGCAAACTTGGGTGGATGCCCGGACGAAAGCCCCAGGATGTCGGGGGCGATGAGAATCTGGCCGTCGCAGCCGGAGCCGGAGCCGCAACTAATCACAGGCACTTCGGACTTGGCGGTGATGATCTGGGCGACTTCAGCAGCCGTGCCTTCGATAAGAAGGGCGCTGGCGCCGGCGGCGATCATGCGTTCAGCTAAGTTGACGAGCCCGACCGCTGCTTCCGCAGTTGTTGCTTCCGCGCGGAACCGACCAACCGCCGCCACCCTCTGAGGGAGGATTCCGATGTGTGCCATGACGGGAATGCCGGCATCGCTGACGGCTTTGACAGTATCGATGTATGCCTCGGTTGCCTCGATCTTGGCCATCTGCGCGCCGGCTTCCGTCAGGAAACGTCCGGCGTTGCGGATCGCCTCGGCAATGCCGAGGTGATAAGATAGGAAAGGCATGTCCGCGACAAGATAGGCGTTTGGGGCGGCCCGTCGCACCGCAGCGGTGATCGTCACCATGAAGTCCATCGTTACAGGCAGGGTCGAGTCAAAGCCGAGCATCATCTGTGCAGCCGAATCGCCGACCAGAATCATCTCGACGTTGGCTTGAGAGACGAGCTGGGCGGTCGTGTAGTCGTAGCAACTGACGGCCACGATGGGTCGCCGCTCCTGCTTGGCTTTAAACAGTTCGGCAATTGTAATGCGGCTGGTCATCGTTCAGCGTCCGGAGAATTAACAAGTTTTCGGTTATAACGGCAGAACAAGAACTTACAGGCCGTCGTAGAATGGCTAAGTTAAAGGTCGAAAATACGACCATTTTCGAGCGAGCCGCGAGAATTTTGACGATTTCATAATTTAGTCCTTGAATTTCGGCAGGAAAAGCATAATTTTGCCTGTGTTGCAGGTTTTTGCTAAAGATTTTGCGTCGCTTTCTACGATGTTAAGTAGTGGATTGTCGCGGAAGTGACCGAAGCCTTTACGAAGGCCAACAAATAGCTTTTCATCACCCTCCTCCGAAGCCAGATTCTCTTTGGAATCTGGCTTTTTTATTGGGGTGGGCATGTGAGCATGGGTAGGCTGCGCAAACTTGGCTTAAGAGGAGTTGGCTTCGCGGTCGTCCTATTTCCTACCTGCCGTATGCGCAAGGGTACGCTGGAAAAACGCTGGGGGCAGTTGTGCATGATCTCACGTCCGTGTATCATGCCCCCGACGACTGAGCCAGCGGCGGCC
>Ga0315281_10010286_pt1 | contig 12903 bp, 15 predicted proteins | sample YL17G07_0_MG_FD_204540 | JGI IMG/M metagenome (GOLD analysis project Ga0315281, IMG submission 204540) | Sediment microbial communities from Yellowstone Lake, YNP, Wyoming, USA - YL17G07_0 | ecosystem: Environmental > Aquatic > Freshwater > Lake > Sediment | place: USA: Wyoming | collected... | reverse complement strand
AACAAAGAGAATTTGCTTGGCAGATTATTTTTTATAATATTAAAAGAAAAATAAAGATTTCTTCGCAAGAAGAAATACAAACTTTTTTTTGTTTAGTTATTATAATCTGTCCTTTCCGGACAGAGCAATATAATCAAAATCCTTTTAAATACATATTCTCTAACTAAATTGTGCCTCTGTAGCTCAACGGTTAGAGCATCAGTTTTGTAAACTGGGGGTTGAGGGTTCGATTCCCTCCAGAGGCTTTTTTGATTCTTAGAAGATTAACTTATCGTGGGGCGTTTAACTAGTCAGAATAAATCACTTTTTCATTTATCTTTTGAAGAACAGGAGAAGATAAATCATATCCTTTTGAGATTCCATCAATTGAAAATAAAAATACTTCTACACCTTTAACATTGTCTTTCCATTCATATTTTAATGTTAATTTAGTTTTATTTTTTAGCAATCTTCCATATTTTTTCAAATAACCCTCTTTGAAGTCCTGCAAAATCTTTATGTCTTATCAAGATGCCGATAGGTTCATCTGCTCTGGAACCTAGAATAGCTACTAAATCTTCTGTGATATATTCATTAACATTTATTTTAGAAAGCTCTGGGAGAACTCTTGTTTCTCTAAATTCTTTTTTATCTTTGTCAATGAGCTCTTCTTGAGTGAATTTAGAAGGCTCACTTATAATCTTTATAGGGATTTTCCTCTTTGCCCTTTCTGAAATAAAATGTGGACCAAAAAAGGGAACTAAATTAATCATAGAGGTATTATTACTAAAAGCATAAAGAGGTTTACCCTCCTTAAGAAGCTCAGTAAAAACTGTTTTTACTCCCTCTACTCCCTCAAAAACTTCTCCTTTAGGGAAAGGAGCAATCTCTCTTCTTAAGGATTTTAATTCAGGAAGTAAGTCCTTAATTATTATCTTTTTTTCATCAAGAGCTTCAATTAGCTTTAAAGGATCCGCAGCCTCAAAATAATAGATCTTATTTTTTAGTATGGCTGCCATAATTCCCTTTTCCTTGAGGGATTTTAAAATATCATAAAGTGTAGTTCTGATAAGATCACATTCTTCAGATAGTTGTTTTGCTGTAGATGAGCCTAGCTTTAAAGCTGCAAGATAAACATTTGCTTCCTTCTCACTTAGTCCATATTTCCTCAGCCCGGTTATTAAATCCATATAGACTCAAATTTGATAAGCTATTTAAACCCTTTTATTCGACTTTTTTAGACAAATAAAGTTTAAATAGTTCATGTAATGTTATTATTATAAAGTAATAAATTAATTAGAAAAACAAAATGGCAGATAAAACAGAATATTATAACATTGGAAGTACGATCATGGATCCTTTACTAGAAGGAATAGAACGGTTAAATATCCATTCGAGAGATGGCATTCCAATAAGAGCAGACTTATGGTACGGGTCTCCAATTAATGTCAAAAAAGTGAAAGAGCAATCAAAGATTCGAAGAATAAGGGGTCTAGTTAAGAATATAGCTCCTTGGATGGTTAGAACACAACAATCTCCTAAAGAGATAACTGTTGGGGGACTAAAACCCTACTTATATGCAACTGAAAAGTTCTATGACTTTGATCAGAAAGTCTGGTTAGCTACTTTAAGAGATATTTGCCCTTCTGACTTAGTTAAAAGTGGTGTTGTTAGTTGGGAGGCAGGAGACAGATGTGACAGCTACAAGTCTCATTCAGGATACACTTTATCATTAGAACGTAAAACAGCCGAAGGCACACTAAATTCACATAAAATAGAATACGATAATTCTTATTATCAAGAATTAGTCGCATTTATGGGTCCTCAATCAGTTTTTGTTACCAATTCCACAAGAGAAGCCATAAATGCAAATGGCGGTTGGGCTATGGTAACATTTATGAAAGGCAACTGGAGAATACCTGAAAAATTATTTCTAGATGGGCGAGATGAAGATGATTAAATGAAAACATTGGCATTTTTAAAGACAGAAAATTTCTTTTTCTATTACAAATGAAAGTATTTTTATGAAGCAAAAAGAAAAAATCATAATTTGGGAACTTGGCAACAACAATACAGAGTTCAAATTAATGGAAAGAAAAATCTGAAAAGATTTGTAAATATAATTGACTTTATCAACCCTAAACAAATTGAGAAATTAAAAAAATTCTATGGCGGTACCGAGATTCGAACTCGGGGTCCCGGCCTTATGAGAGCCGTGCTTTACCACTAAGCTATACCGCCTTAAAATTATTAATTGGAAGGGGATTTAAAAAACTATTGAATAGCAAGTATTAAAAACATTTAAGACCTTTAATAACTATAAAAAAGAAAAAATGGCATTAGAAAATATTACAAACATGACTAGTTCTGAATTTTTGAACAGCTTGCCTCCTCAGTTATTAGCTCCTTTTGAAAAATTAATTACAATTTTGCAGGTAGCTGGAATTGTTCTTCTGATTTACATTTTAATTTTGCTAATAAAAGGGATTTTGGGATGGAGAAGAAATATGAGAATAGACAAAACTTATGAGGCAGTTTTGGAAATTAATGAAAAATTAGATGAATTATTAAACAGAGCTGCAAAAAAAGAAAAGAAATCAGAAAAGCAGGAAAAAACTCCGGGTTTTTTTGCTGGGTTATTTGGAAAAAAGGGGTCCAAGAAAAGAAAATTAAAGTGAATTTAAAGTCGATCAATTAGGCTAGCATGAATTCTATTCCCCTATAATCTGTTATCCTGACTCTAAAGTCTTCATTTCCTGGCAAGGTCCTCAACTCCTCAACTCTTCTGAGAATATTGTCTTTGTAAACTACCCCGCTCCAGCAAATAGCTGTTCCAATATTTTTTATCCTATTAACTCTTTCTCCTTTAGCAGGATATTTTAAAAATTCTCTAACATCTTCTCCGAATCTACCTAATAAATCTTTTATCACAAAAAGTGGAGCAAAATCAGAGTTTGAATTTAGTTTAGAAAATGGAATCTTTCTGTAATGTTCTTCTATCATCTCTAAATCTTCAAGAATAAACTTTGCTCTATCTTCAGGAATCAATGGTTTATTGCTGTAGTGCTCACATTTCCCCTGTATCCCCAATATAGCATTACCAAAACCCTTAAAATAACAATCTCTCATTGTCTCTACGCGTTGCTTCAATTCTTCAACATTTAAGTTACTCATACAATCTTGTTGCAGTGTTTATTCCTTAATTAAATGAATTTCAATTGCAGAAACATGAATTCTTTTTCCTTCTTTGTTTTCAAATGCTTCACTTGATATTTTAATATCTTTAACCTGAATGTTTTCATCTTTTAAAAAATTTCTTTTTGCAACTTCTACTACATCAATAGCTTTTGTTGTGAATTTTCCTCTTGCAGAAACAATAACCTCTTTCTGCATCTTGTTCTTAAACTGCATTACAACTCCTGTAACATAATTCATAAATGGCTTTATCCCTATAAAAATCGTATTATCTTCTCCTTGCTTGGGATTTTCCTGATTTTCTGTTTTCTCTGTCATTTTATGCTTTCTTATTTACTGTTCTTGCTTTTTTAGTCTTGCTATATACCCTGCAATCTTGTTTCTTATTTTTTTACTAGGTGTTAATCCTGTTAGAAATTTTTTATTATCTTCAAAATTACCATTAAACTGGTTTTCTTCTTTTAATAATAAATGGCTGGTTCTTTTAACAAGCTTTGATTTTATTCTTCCCATTTGTATTTCCTTATAATATTAGTTTTAATTCAAGGTTTAAAAAACTTTGTATGTTGTGTTATAAGTTTTTTAAGCCACAAAAATCAGAATTCATGAGGATTTTTGATGTTTTTAAATATTGCTGTTTATAATTTATCAGTTGAAATAAGATTTTTATGCGCTTCTATAGTTTCTTTTAGTTTCCTGGAAAGCTCTCCTTTGAATAATATCAGATAATCCTGCTGGTCTTGCCTGGATTTTTTATATGCTTTTAATATCTCTTTATCATTAATCTTTTTTTTATTATAAGCCAATAATAAATGTATTTTTTCTGGGGTAAGGCTAAATCTTATTTTGGCTATTAGCTCTCTTTTATCATAAGACTCTAAACTAACAAGCTCTATGTTCTTTTGTTCTAAATAATGTTTTACTTCTCCTAAGAAAATTTCAGAGGTTTGTTTTTTTCTTACTTCTTTTTCATTTTGTTTTTCAGGTATTTTTTTAATCTCAATTATTTCTGGAGATTCTATTTTCTTTGGTTTAAGTGTTTCTTGAGATGTTTCTTGGGGCTCTAGAAGAGATTCTATTTCTGATTCTGCAGCAGAAAAATATCTCCAGTAAATTTCATCATTTTTTTTAAAAGCCATTGCAAAATCCCTGATGCTTCTTAATGCAACTCTTATTGCAGGCTCTTGTTCTGAATCTTTCAGAACTTTGTCTTTTTTGAGCAAAACAAAGGTTTCTGCTTCTTTTGGATGCAGGAATGTATGAAATCTCTCTAATTGTTCTTCCTGGCCTTCTAAGAAGTATAAAGGAGAGCCTCCAACTCTTAAATGGCTTACTTTGATTTTTTTTTCTTCTGCTAGTTCTGATAAATAAGCAGATATAAATAAAGATGAAATACCTATTTTTTTAGCTAATTGTATTGGCAAGCTTGGGCCTTTTTCATTTAACATATCTATTATTTGTTCAGGGACTCTTTTTGATTCTAGCATAATAATTTTATAGATGTTTAGTTAATAAAATTAATTGTAGTTCATAGATAGGTTTTTATAACTTAAAACTTTGTTTTCATCATGTTATATAAATTTAAATATCCTAAGCTAACTCTATTAATCTTTTCTGTTATTCTTGCATATATTGTTTTTACAAACCCTCAGAATGAAAATTTTGTTTCTGGATTAAAGGATTTAAATTATCTGGGAGTTTTTATTGCAGGATTGCTTTTTCCTTTTGGATTCACTGCTGCTTTTTCTGTTGGTTTCTTTTTAACATTAAACCCTGAAAATATAATTTTGAATGGGACTATAGGAGCTTTAGGAGCTATGATTTCTAATCTGTTAATATTTAATTTAGTTAAAACTTCATTTAAGGATGAATTTCTTTCTCTGGAAAAAAGCGCAGAAAAAGTAAAAATTGTCAGAAAAGTAGAAAAAGCTTTTAAAGAGGGTTTTCATGGAAAAATAAAGCATTATTTAATATATGTTTTTATTGGAATTTTGATAGCTTCTCCAATATCAGATGAGATTGCTGATGTCATCTTAGCTGGATTTACAAAAATAAAACTTTTAGTTCTGGCTTTTTTAAGCTTTATTCTAAGCTTTGTAGGCATAGTTTTCCTGCTTTGGGTTTAAGATACGAAATTGTTTAATTCTATAGATGATGAAATATGCTTTTAATTATAATAACTGATAGCTTTTCTTAACAATTTATAATTCATTAATAAAATAGTTAATTTATCTTAAAAAATTATTGGTTTTAAGAAGATTTATTACTCTTTAATTTAATAGAACTTAAATCCAAAGGATTTTTAAACATTGATTTTTATATATCATTATGAAATTAAGACAACAATTATTAGTTTTAGTATTGGTCTTAGTCTTAGCTCTGTTGTAAGAGCTATTTAGATAAATTTTCTCTTAAAAAATGGCTCTTGAATCTTTGTTCTCTAGTGAAATTATTGAAGGAAAAAAGATAGCTTTGCCTAGAGAGTCTTTTAATGGAAAAATACTAAGATATAAGATTGATAAAGAGAAAATGGAAATTGAATTTTTTTATGCAGATAATAGTGATGCGCGTGTTTTTGCTCTTAATACTTGGACTGCCCCGAAAGGAGCAAGGAAAATGGAATTCAGCATATATAAAGAACATGGACAGAATATTTTAGAAGCTCCTGTATTTTATGACTTAGAGGGGGAGATTTTAAAAATAGGAAATAGGTAGATATAATATGAAAGAAGAAAAGACTGACTTTAGGGCAATAGAGAGAAGATGGCAGGATAAATGGGAAAAGAAAAAAGCCTTTAAAGTTAGTGAAAAAAGCAAAAAAAACAAATTTTATGTGCTTGAACAATTTCCTTATCCCAGTGGTTCTGGTTTGCATGTTGGGCATGCTTTTGTTTATACTATAGGTGATATTTTCTCGAGATTTAAAATAATGCAGGGGTTTAATGTACTGCATCCAATGGGTTATGACAGCTTGGGGCTCCCTGCTGAAAATGCTGCTAATGAAACAGGAGTTAACCCGAAAAAATATACAGAAAAGGCAATAGAATATTTTTCAAAACAGCAAAAAGCAATAGGGTTAAGTTATGATTGGGATAGAATGTTTGCAACCCATAAACCAGAGTATTATAAATGGGACCAGTGGATATTCCTGAAACTCCTTGAAAAAGGGCTTGCTTATCAAAAAGAATCTCCTGTAAACTACTGCAGAAAGTGCGATACTGTCCTTGCAAATGAGCAGGTGCATAATGGGAAATGCTGGAGGCACGGAGATACTCCTGTTGAAATTAAACATCTAAAACAATGGTATTTTAAGATTACAGATTATGCAGAAGAGTTGAATGATTTTTCTAAGCTAAATCACTGGCCAGATTTAGTAAAAAAACTGCAGAAAAACTGGATTGGAAAAAGTTATGGAACTGAGATTGAGTTTGAGATCCCAACAAAGGCTAATTTTGTCTTGTTGCATGGATATACTGGTTCTCCTGATACAAATTTTTTCCCTTGGTTGAAAAAAGAATTAGAAGACAGAGGATACAAAGTTTCTGCACCAACATTACCTAATACAAATAATCCTAAGATAAAAGAACAAGTTGATTATGTAATTAAAAATTGTAGATTTGATGAAAATACAGTATTATTAGGGCATAGTTTAGGAAGTGTTATTGCATTAAAAGTTATTGAGCAATTAAATAAACCAATTAAAAAATTAATTTTAGCTGCAGGATTTATTGAACCAAACACAAAAGACAGACCTTATGTTAAAACATTTGATTGGAAGTTTAATTTAGAAAAAATAAAAAAGAATGCAAGACAAATAATTATTTTTAAAGATAAGAATGATAAAGCAATAAGAAAAGAAGCTGCAATAAAATTGAAAAATGCTATTGGTGGAACAATCATAGAGTTTGAAGCTCAAGAACAGCATATTTGTGGAGAGAAAGAGCTAGAAGTTTTGAATTCTTGTTTGGAAAAATGGCCAATATTTACAACACGTCCTGACACAATTTATGGGGTTACTTTTATGGTTGTTTCTGCACAGCATCCAAGATTAGCAGAACTTGTCACAAAAGAACGAAAAGAACAAGTTGAAAAGTTTGTTAAAAAATTAAGCTCTGTTAAAGAAGAAGATATAGACCAATTGGAAAAAGAAGGGGTTTTCACAGGAAGTTATGCAATTAATCCTATTAATAATGAAAAAGTTCCTGTTTATGCTGGAAATTTTGTTTTAGCTGATTATGGCTGCGGGATGGTCATGGCTGTTCCTGCTCACGACCAAAGAGATTTTGAATTTGCAAAGAAATATAATATTCCAATCAAAGAAGTAATTTCTGGAGGGGATATTAAAAATCATGCTTATACTGAAAAAGGAATTTTAGTTAATTCTGGAGAGTTCAATGGATTAGATAGTGAAAAAGCAAAAGAAGAAATAATGAAAGAACTTGAAAAGAAAAAACTTGGTAAAAAAACAATTAATTTCAGATTAAGAGATTGGTTAATTTCAAGACAAAGATACTGGGGGACTCCAATACCTATTATTTATTGTGAGAAATGTGGGATTGTTCCTGTAGGTCAAAAAGATTTGCCTGTTAAACTGCCTGAAAAAGTCAAGTTTGGAAAAGGAAATCCTTTGGAAACTGCAAAAGACTGGATTAAGGTCAGATGTCCGAATTGTAAAGGAAATGGAAAAAGAGAAACAGACACAATGGATACTTTTGTTAACAGCAGCTGGTATCACTTAAGATTTTGTGACCCTAAAAATAATACTAAGATATTTAATCCAAAAAAAGCAAATTACTGGAATCCTGTTGATGTTTATGTGGGGGGTAAAGAACATGCATGCATGCATGATATTTATATTAGATTCTACCACAAATTTTTAAGAGATCTGGGATTATTAAAAACCAATGAGCCAGCAGAAAAATTATTTGTTCAGGGAATAGTTCATGGCGAAGACGGCAATAAAATGTCTAAATCACTTGGAAATACTGTTGATCCTATGGAGATCATTAATAAATATGGTGCTGATTCTTTAAGATTATTCTTAGTCAGTGTTGCAAGCCCTGACAGTGACTTTAATTGGAGTGATAAAGGAGTTTCAAATGTCAATAAATTAATCAATAAAATAATTGATTATTTTAAAAATATAAAGATAGGAAAATCTTCTGCGAGTATTGAAAGCAAGATAAATAAATCGATAAAAGAAATAACAGAAGATATTGAAAATTTTAGGTATAATCTTGCTGTAATTAAATTAAGGCAGTTATTTGAAGCTATTGAAAAAGAAAAAGAAATAAACAAAAAAGATGCAGAGGGTTTTTTAAAACTTTTAAGTGTTTTTTGCCCGCATATTGCAGAAGAACTATGGGAGAAAATTAAAGGCAAGGGATTTATCAGTTTAAGCGGATGGCCTGAATGCGATGAGAAAAAGATTGATGAAAAATTAGAAAAACAAGAAGAGCAGAAAGAAAAACTATTAGCTGATATAAAAAATATAATTAAGATACTTGAACAAAGAAATGAATTAAAACAGAAGAAAATAATTAAGATTTTTACAATTCCTAAAGAAATTGAAATTTATAAGCAGGCAGAAGAACAAATTAAAAAAATTTTCAATATGCGAGCTGAAGTCTTAGATATTAGAGAAGCAAGTAAGATTGGAAAATCTGTTAAGGCTCAGCCTGGAAAGCCCGGGATTTATCTGGAGTGAATAGTTTTGGAAACTCGCCAAAAAGTAATTTTCTTTCTTATTTAATATTTTTAAGCAAATGCAAACATTTAAATAATCCATTATCTTTTAAAAGATAATGGTTTTGGGAAGGAGGAAGGATTTTTGAATATGGTAGTAAATGAAATAACAATGGCAATTGTGAAGAATGCTAAAGATGGAGAAAGCATACGCAGCTTGGCTCATAGAATCGGGTTTGCTTATTCTGCAGTATACAAATGGGTTTTGGAATTAGAAAAATATGGGTTAATAAACTTAATTAAAAAAGGAAATAAGAACAAGATAAAAATAAATAAAAATTCAATTTATGAAAAATTTATAGAATTAGATAATGCAGTAGCAGTTATAAGAAAAGATAATGTTTTTTGGGATTTAATTAAGAATTTAAAATTGAGAATAAGGTTTGTGAGAGGCAGCGCAGCAACAATCTGGACTAAAGGTAGCTTTGTAACAGGAGATTTTTATGAAAGAATTTATTTTTTAGAAGTTAATAAAAAAGATGTTAATTCTTTAAAGAGGGTTTTGGATGACAAGGGCATTGCATATACAGAAAAAGAAATATCAGATAAAAGGCCGTTAGTTGTTATTATTCAAAAAAAAGATTTTAAAATAAAAAAGAAGAATGGCTTGCCTGTTATGCCTTTAAAAGAATTAGTTGAGTGGTGCAAGAAATTGCAATTAGAAAATATTTTAGAGCATTTGGACTTGATGTATAAGTTAAAATTAAATGCAAGATATTCCGAGGTAGCTACTAACTTTTAAAATGGTATCAGCAAGAGATGGGTTATTGGAAAGAGAGCAGGAAGTTCTTAGAATTTTAAGTTTGCTTTTGGATGAGGGGCTTGATTTTATTGTTGTTGGAGGATATGCTGTCTCAACTTATAAAAAGAGATTTTCTATTGATTTGGATTTAGTTGTTAATGAGAAAGATTTGGAGAAGCTTGAAAACTTATTAAAAAAACAAAGATATTCACAACATTATGAGAAAAAAATAGAAGTTTTGTACGGGGAGAATTTTAAGAGATTTATGAAGAAACTTCAGAGCTTTCCAGTAGATGTAGATTTATTAATAAATGGCTTAGTTTCCAGAACAACTAATGCAACTTGGGGATTTGATTATATAAAGAAAAATTCTATAAAAAATAAGCTAAACAGCTTAGAATTTTTAATTCCAAAAAAAGAATTGCTTATTGCAATGAAATTTCATAGCGGAAGACTGTCAGATATAAGGGACATTGTTGCATTAATGCCCTGTAACAAAGAAGAATTGAAAAAGCATTTATTAAAAGGGGATATAAATAATCTGAAAGAATCAATGAAAAAACAGCTTTCTTTTTTAGAAAAGCCACAATTTGATGATAGTTTTAAAGGAATTTTTGGGGTTCATGTTTACAAAAAAGAAGATGTTGGAAAAGCCAAGGAAGTAATTAAAAAGTTTTTGAAAGAGATATGATAACAAATATTTAAATAAACTAATAAATTTAATTAATTTTATTCTAAAACTGCCTTAATTCTTCTTATTCCTGCTGCTGAACTTTCTTCTTTTATTATCTTAAAATGACCTAACTCGCCTGTGTTATTAACATGCGGACCTGCGCAAATTTCTTTTGAAAAAACTCCGATTGAGTAAACACTTACTTTATTTCCATATTTTTCATCAAAAATACCCTGAGCTCCTGCTTTTTTTGCTTCCTGAGGTTTCATAAATTCACAAACAACAGGAATTTTTTCTTTTATTTTTTGATTAACTAAATCTTCAACTTCTTTTATTTCTTTTTCAGTTAGTTTTCTGTCAAAATTAAAATCAAATCTTAATCTTTCTGAAGTTATGTTAGAGCCTTTTTGATATATATTCGGGCTTTTCAAAACAACACGAAGGGCTTGATTGAGAAGGTGAGTTGCAGTGTGAAGTTTTTTAGTTGCTTCTGAATTATCTGCAAGACCTGACTTAAACTTTCCCTGAGTTGCTGTTCTTGACAATTCCTGATGCTTTTGCAGTTCATTTTGGTAAGCTTTTTCGTCTACTTTTATATTTTTTTCTCTTGCAAGTTCAAGGGTTAATTCAAATGGGAACCCATAAGACTGGTATAATAAAAAAGCATTTTCTCCTGTTAATTCTTTTTTCCCTTTTGTTAGTTTTTCAAAAACAATTATACCTTGTTCAAGAGTTTCAAGAAATTTTTTCTCTTCTTTTTCAAGCTCTTCAAGAATTTTCTTTTTCTTTTTCTTTAATATTTCATAATCATTATAAATCTCAAAAACAGGCATTGCAACATGTTCTGTAAAATTTTTAATGCCTAGTTCTTTTCCGCATTTGACAGCTCTTCTTATTAATCTTCTAAGAACATAGCCTTGTTCTGTGTTGCTTGGGGTAATTCCGTCTGCAATTATAAAAACAGATGCTTTTAAATGGTCTGCAATAATTCTCATTGGTTTTTTGTATTCATCAATCAAGTACCTTTTTCCTGAGATATCCTCTATTTTTTTTATTATTGGAAAAAAACAATCAGAAAGATAATCATCCTCTAATCCTGCTAGAATTGTTATTATTCTTTCAACTCCTCCTCCAAAATCAATATTTTTTTGTTTTGCTTCTAAATATTCTCCTTTTTCATTTTTTATATACTGCATTAATACATCATTTCCTATTTCAACCCAGCTTTTATCTTTTGGAATAAATTTAACAGGAGGTTTTGTTTTTGCTCTCCAATAAAATATTTCTGTGCATGGACCACATGGGCCTATTTTTCCAGCAGGCCCCCACCAATTATCTTCTTTTCCTAAAAATGCAATTTTTTCTTTTGGAATTCCTAAATCTTCCCAGGTTTTTGCAGCTTCATTATCTTTTTCTGCATTTTCATCTCCTGCAAAGCAAGTTACAGCAAGCTTTTCAGTTGGAAGCCTGAGAACTTCTGTTAAAAATCTAAAAGTATATTCAATAGCTTCTTTTTTAAAATAATCTCCTAAACTCCATTTTCCAAGCATTTCAAAAAAAGTATGATGACAAGCATCTCCAACAGAGTCAATGTCCTGAGTTCTTATGCATCTTTGAACATTGCATAGTCTTTTACCTAATGGGTGTTTTTGCCCTAATAAAAATGGGACAATAGGATGCATTCCTGCTGTTGTAAATAATACTGTTGGGTCATTTTCAGGAATCAAGCTTGAGTTAGGAATTTCTTTATGATTTTTTATTTTATAAAATGCAATAAATTCCTTGATTAATTGTTTTCTGTCTTTTATCATAGCCTAAAGCACCAAGGTTCTTTAAGGCTTCAATCTCCTTAAACTGCTTGATGTACTTTCCTTTAATTTAATTATATAAAATAGATAAGAGATGTTTAAAAAATCTTCCATAGATTTTTTAAGCCACAAAAATTTTAAAATTTTTGATGTTTAAAAGATTTTGCTTATTTTAGTTTAATAAATGATATATTTTAAATGATAATTAATTTTAAAAACCAGAAATCAGCAAGATAAATATGGCAAAAGAAGATAAATATTTTTATGTTGGTGTTAAATGGAAGAAAGAGAAAGATGAAGGAAAACAGGATAAGAGACTTAAGGAGATAGGTAGTTTAGCTGTAAAATATGGCCAGGTGTATATGGGTGTTCCAATTCTCACTAAAGGAACTGATATTGAATTTGGATTTCCTATATCAAGAAGAAAAGGTGCTTTTGGTTTTTTAGAAGAAGTTGTTAATTCTGGATATGCTGCTCAAACAGCAATTGCTGAAGGGGACAGGGGTTTTTGATTATTAATTTTTTAAGTTCATAAAAGGGCCTTCAACACAGGTTCTTTTTCCATTTTCATTAATACAACTCCCGCAATACCCTACACCGCACCTTGTCATATAATCTACTGAAGAATAAATTTTAGTATATAATCTATAGAATTTTTAATATTAAAAAGCCTTGCCTTTTTTAAGGGCAAGACCTTTGTGTTGATATTGAGACAACACAAATAATAAAAGAAGTATTAGAAGAAAAACCTTTCTCTGTTA